>Ga0209358_10000376_pt1 | contig 39434 bp, 29 predicted proteins | sample LauGreFa1BDMLBSN_2_FD_187574 | JGI IMG/M metagenome (GOLD analysis project Ga0209358, IMG submission 187574) | Freshwater lake microbial communities from Lake Michigan, USA - Fa13.BD.MLB.SN (SPAdes) (version 2) | ecosystem: Environmental > Aquatic > Freshwater > Lake | place: Lake Michigan, USA... | reverse complement strand
CAGAGTGGATGATTTACCATGAAGACCTGAAAATCGCCGGGTCAGTGGATATGGTCTATCGGAACCCAGACGGCACCTTGCTCATCTATGACTGGAAGCGGTGTAAGGAAATTGTGAAGACAAACGCATATGGGTCCACGGCGACGACGGAATGTGTGCGGCATTTACCAGATACAAACTTCTGGCATTATGCGCTACAACTGAATACGTACAAGACGATTATCGAGGAGAAATACGGGGCCAAAGTGGTGGGGCTTTGCTTGGTATGTTTACACCCGGACAATGCCAATGGGAGCTATCAAATAATTAATGTGCCGTTTTTAGAGAAGGAAATTGCGGAGTTGTTTGATTATAGGCGGTCGATGCTTCATATGGGCCCTACGGATCCACAAGGAACAAAAGTAGTACCCCCTGCGGGGGCCCCTGCTGGGGCTCCTGCGGGGGCATCTACAAAACCAATTGACTCGTATTTTATAAAGGGTCCGAAGGACCCGACCTATACAAAGGCCCCTACGGACCCGACCTATACAAAGGCCCCTACTTATAAAAAGCCCACATACAAACCAAACGGTCTTTTAATAAATCTGGATACCCTCTAATATTCAAACTCTTGTTCACAAAAAAATATAAACACATTGAACAAATACAATATCTACATCAATGAATCTCTATTTTATGCTTGTATACGCGTTTTTTTACCGCCTCTATATCAGCATCATCTTTTACACAAAATACGCAATGGGTCAAATCAAGCTCACCAAAAAAGTTCAACCCCTCGACTACGACCAAAAATACCAGAAATACATCAAGTATTACAAAGAGGCCGCCGACACCGATGCCAACGCAAATATTGGCGCAGACCTCTATGATTATGATGCGCGCAAAACGCTTTTTGTCGAGGAAAAAAACGACACCGAACGTCTTTGGAAAACACGCATGCTCTATGAAATCACCGAACGCGGCAACATTCTCTTTTACTATAATCCCTACAAACTTTCGTTCGAATATTATAGCGATGTACAAATTATCCCCTACAAGATACTCCAATATGTTGCGAAGAAATATGTGGCAATGAATCGTTGCCGAGACTTCTACATTGATATGGTAGAGAGGCCCCAGAACAAAATGATTGACGTCCTGAGAAAAGAAGAAGACGCAATGAAGTCAAAGAAGATGAAAGTGAATGATATTACCAAATTGGTAGACAAGGATTTAGCGAACAAAGAGAATGTTTTTGAGTCGTTGAAGGAGCATCGTATAGCTGCTTCTTCTTCGGGGCCTAAAGGGCCTAATGGCCCTTCTTCCGGACCTAAAGGCCCTTCTTCCGGGCCTAATGGCCCTTTAACAAAGCCCATACAGGTTCCAGGAACCGAACCTAAGGAAAAACCGCTCGAGTTTGCCAATAAATATGTGCGCCTTGGCAAAATCAGCGAGTTCAATTTTACGCAGAAACCACCGAAGAAGAGCATTGCCCAGACAAATGAGATGTTGTTCAGTTCCAAACCGATTACCAAGATAACGGATTTCTTTGATGACTTGGAAATAGAGGAAGAGAACCCTTTTGCGCCGATAGGCGCAGAACAAGCTTCTAACAACGTTTCTAACAACGTTTCTACCAAGGTTCAAGAGCCTTCGGCACAGCCTCCAGCGCCTTCGGCTTATCCAGAGAAAATCACTTCCTACAAGATGTTCAAGATGGCGCAATCATCTTTACACATTTGAAGATTTAAATCCAACTGTGGTCGGCCCCCCTTCGGGTGGGGCCTCCCGAACCGCCAAAGGCGTGTTATTTATATCATTCAAATGAAACGTTGCCGATAAATGAGTTAAAACGTGTAACCACCTTCGGTGGTTGTGCGAATTTAAATCTTCATCGATGTATAACTCTAGTATATATGCCAAAAACACCGCAATTCAGTAATGATAAAATTGGAAAAAAAATAACAGGGAAACACGGCATTTATGAATATGAAATGTATTATTTACCAATACGCGATGAACATTTATTAGAGGAACTTATCCAAAAAATACTTGCTCGGCAAGAAAAAGGCACCGATAAGCCTTGTTTAGATACAACAAGAAATGATATTGTGTCATACAATAATGAAAATACAATACACGCATTCGGGTTTATTCGAGACCCACACTATCCAGAAGATGAAGCCTCTGGTGCTATACAAATAAACTATGACGGCCATATTTATTTATCAGATTTGTGTCGTAATTACAGTGCCAATCGTAGTATTACTAACGCATCCCCAATAAAAGTCTTGCTTGGATTTTTTGAAAATATAATAAAAACAGAACTTGGTAGTTCCAAAGTACGATTAATGGTATTGTTTAAAAAAAACAATGTTATTCAAGATGGAAACTTTATTCTTCAAGATATATATTCAAAATATGGGTTTGGTGTTAGGAGTACATATACAAACACACATACTGATGGGGCAAAATACGAATATATAGTTATGGAAAAAAACTTGACAACGCCTCTACCCAAGACCAAATCAAAGACACCTCGAACTAAATCCAAGACTCCCAGGACTTCATCTATAGTGTCAAAAAATAAACCCGCAAACAGATCTCGTAAAAACGGAGCACCAAGCAAAGCACCCAGCAAAGCATAAATAATGTATTGCGAAATCAATATATTATTAAACCCACATATAACCTACAATACCAATGTTAGTCCAAGGATTTTACACTCACCGGCCATATTTCAAGGAAATACTGAAAAACACCACGGGCAATATTTTGGAATGCGGGTGCGGGGAAGGCAGCACCATGATGATACGTGAACATATTCGCGGCACTGGTCGCAAACTGGTTTCGCTCGAATCCAATATAGAATGGCTCAGCAAATATACGCACTTAGCAGACGCAAATCACATCCTACAACACGTGAACGCCGACAATGAAGATTGTGTTGAAACCGGCAACAAATGGGTAGAACACATAGAGGCAAATCAACTAAGTGATTTTGAAGTGGTATTCCTGGATTCGTCGCCGTGGATGTCGCGCAAATGTTGTTTTGATTATTTCTTGGACAAAGCGAAAGTCATTATCATCCATGATTTTGATTATTTTCCTAACAATAATATTATTGGCAAGACCATTCTCCGAACATGTGTGGATAACAAAGAGAAAATTGTATGCGACTTGACCGGCGTCGTGAAGAATTACAAGTTGTTTTATCCTCCCTACAAGCATTTTGTAGGAACTACGGGACCACCTACCCTGGTATGTAGTAATATAATGGACCACGAAGAGTTTGACACGCTGGTTCGTATTATACAAACAAATGAGGCATCCTACTATGTTTGATTACGCTTTTTGAGCCATTCAAGGTAATGGTTGCTTTTTTCTAGGGTAAAGAGAGAGCCGAGATGAGAGTTTGCGATGTTATATGCGATGCGTTCCATTTCAGTGAGGGAGTTTAAATATTGGTCAGTAAGAGATGGTACTGATACAGAAGACTCCATATTAGATAAATATATGTTGAACGCATATATTTATTTGGATACGCATATATTTATTTGGAATACATTTATTTGTTGGGATCAAGCACTTGCACGGGAACACATTCGCCTGTTTTTTTATTTCGATGAGTTCCTTTTGGACAACGTGAAAGTTGTTTAATTTTTGGTTGCTTTACTTCTACTTTTGGTTGCTTTACTTCTACTTTTGGTTGCTTTGCTTCTACTTTTGGTTGCTTTACTTCTACTTCTGGTTGTTTCGATTGAATCGGTTCTAGTTGTAATGGCACAATCTTGGGTTCGCAAATACCTGTTCGTCGATTGCGTCGAGTTCCTTTGGGACATTTTTTGGCATTGTTGAGTAATGATTCTTTTGCTTTGGATTCAGCCTTTGGCAAAGAAGCTTTGGATTCAGCCTTTGGCAAAGAAGCTTTGGATTCAGCCTTTGGCAAAGAAGCTTTGGATTCAGCCTTTGGCAAAGAAGCTTTGGATTCAGCCTTTGGCAAAGAAGCTTTGGATTCAGCCTTGGCATAAGGTTCACAAAGTCCCGTCTTTTTATTGCGTCGGGTTCCTTTGGGACAGTTGGGTAAAGGTGTTAATGATTCTTTGGCCTTGGGCAAAGAGGTATTAGCCTTGGGCAAAGAGGCCTCAACATAAGATGTCTTGGGTAAAGAAGAAGATGCCTTGTCACAAAGTCCCGTCTTTTTATTGCGACGTGTTCCTTTGGGACATTTTTCTTTTTTAACAGGAGAGGGTATTTTTGGATTAACTATTACTTTTTCCTCAGCAACAGGTTTTTCAGCAACTTTGTCAGAAACAGGTTTTGTTTCGACTTTGTCAGAAACAGGTTTCTCAGCAACTTTGTCAGAAACAGGTTTTGTTTCGACTTTGTCAGAAACAGGTTTCTCAGCAACCTTGGTCTCAACAACCTTTGGTCTCATCGCCTCTATCATGAGAGGTTCAATTACCATCCTGTATCTATCAAACACGCTTCGCTTATAATGGAAAATCGGCAACTTCCGAATAATGTATTTTGGTTGACGGTCAATAAGTTCCAACCAATTGTCTCCCTTCTCATCGAGAGGGTTTTTAATAATATCAATATGCTTGTAGTCGGTTTCATTGAAATGGTACACAAAAATATTGCCAGGATCCAATTGATAGCTCTGTAGTCTGGTCGGTTGCGCATGGTAATGCGACAAATTATACTGAACCGGCAAATTAAAGTAATCATTATTCACATACTCAAACAACGTCTCATTCGGGTATTTACAGTTGCGCTGAACAACATCCACGATTTTAGCCTTGTACTCGGTAAATAATTGCGGACTCGGATTGATAACCATCACACCGCCATTGATTCGCCCCATATCCCGACATTTGTCCAACACATCTCGTCTATCATTTCGCACACGGTCGTGAAACTTCAGATTTCGGTCGCCAATGTAGTATGTTAGTACCGCCGGCGTTTTCAAATTGAAAATGGGGTCCAGGTTTTTCATAATCACCATATCAGACTCGATAATACACACTTTGTCATATTTGTCCAACGTATATGCAAAAATGAAGTTACATGTTCGCAGTGTATTGAAGCTTTTGTATTCACTTTTGAATGGCACTTCATAGGTGATTCCGCGGTCATCATATGGAATGACCTCTGTGACGAGAGGCCGAACCGCATCCACGAATGCGGGTGGAGTGTCATTGACCGAAAACAAATACACAATATCGTTGCGCGTATATTGTCGCAACATCTTGAAGAAATACAGCTCAAGTTCTAAATATTTGGGATTGCCTCCAAAATGGATTACGGCAAAAGCATTGCGTTTTTGTCGTCCGCTCATTATACATTATGGACATAATAAATGATGTATGCTAGTTGGGGTTTCTTATATAAGTCGTATCAAGAGAGGCGCCTCTAATGTTCGGCTAGACCGTGCGGTTGAAGTCGGTGAATGCCATGTCTTGTGAAATCCCAATATCGGCGGTATATATGGGACCTCTATTATTGATACCATTTGAGAAAGTAATCATTATATTTTTACACGAAAAAATTGAAATCTTTTTCTAAAGAAAATAAATGTCATAAAACATAAAACAACGAACCCTAAACTATATTCAATTATAAAATGCGCATTTTAATAATCTTACTTGGATGCCACATTGCCCGTTTGCTCAATGGAAGAATAGAGGCGGCGGTAGAATTGGCATCGAGTTATCATCAGCAAGTGGATTGGTTGCTTAGTGGAGGAATCAAACATAATGGCATCGGCGCCTCTATAACCGAGGCACAACAAATGGCTGAGCAAATCTCAAAAAAAGAACCGGCCTATGGCACACCCGAATGGAATTACATCTTGGACACCAAAGCGACAAACACGGCGGAGAACTTCTTGCAACTACGAGACATGGATTTAACTGTGTACGATGAAGTTTATATTGCTACTTCGGAGTTTCATTATGAGAGGGCCGCCAAAATAGCCTCTCTTATTATCGACGACAGAATCAAAAAAATTAATTGGATATTGGCGGAACAAAAAGAACCAGACTCGGAATACTGGGAACGCATACATATACGGAATGTAGAGGCGGATGTGGGTCGAGCACTACAACAGAGGATGTAATAAGAAATCAATTATTGTGAATTGTTTTTTTTCGGAATTGTATATAAACTCAAATCGCATATAGACAATAATGACGACAAGCCTGTACAATATTCTAACTATTGGACACGATTGTAGTCCCGCCGCCGTTTTGCGAAACCTTGGTTTGCGTGAACATGCGCTGCCATTTGATTGGGTGGTTTCATCGCCGCAATCATTGAACGCGTGTTTTAAAGAGAGGTTTCAACAATATCATACTGGCCTCTATTATAACCAGAATCGAAGCCGATTAGTTGACGCTTATGGATTCCAGTTTCCACACGATTATCCACACATCAATATTGCGGATGGTTCACCGTGCCAATTCACCGAAGTGGGAGAAGGAGATATTGGTGAAGAACGGACCCAATGTATTACACCCGAATGGCAGAAATATTATGATACTGTAAAAGCCAAGTATGAGAGGCGAATAGAACGGTTCCTTGCCATATTGGCGGACCCTAAACCCGTGATGGTGCTTTGTCGATGGCCGACCCATGTTGTCAAACAGCTGAAAATCATGTTTTCCCTCTATTTCCAGAAAAACAATGTTTTTTTTGTGAATAGTACGACGGAGCCGAATGATGTGGCGTTTCCGTGGATACATAATTGTTATACGGAGGCCAATGGCACATGGAATCAAAACGAAGTCTGGCAATCGGGCATTGATGTGATGGCTTCCATTATAGCAAGAGAATAATGTGTTACGCCCTATAAAAAATGAGACAAAAATTGTCTTATTTTCTTTTTTTAGGATATAACAAACTTGCTACGTCGCCCTACTATAAATAAGTTTTACCGATTAAATGCAATGTCAAAACCTCTGTCGTCGGAACTACTAATCTTATCAGAAAAAACTGGTACACCACCTCCTACCCAAATATTTCCGTCCAAACTTGTTGCAATTGTGTTTCCACCAGAACCTGTAGCAACCCACCTTGCTGGATAGGTGTTACCTTGATAAGTCCATTGTTTTATATACATAACAGAACGTCCAATAGTAAAAGGAGAACTGGTAATACCTGCCCAAGTATTTCCATCGGGACTTGTTGCAATGGTGTTTCCGCCAAAGCCAACAGCTACCCATAAATTACCACCCAAACTATCTTTGCCATATGCTACACCATTTACAGCATCACTAAAAATAGAGGTACCGAGACCTATCCAAGTATTTCCATTGGTAGTACTTCTCGCAATTGTGTTTCCGATGGATTCACTGGCGGATATTCTTCCACCACCGGCTATCCACAAATTATTACCCGAACTATCTTTGCCATATGCTACAGATAAACCACCTCTAACGTTGTCGCCATTTGTAATAATAGTGTTGCCTCTACCTACCCAAATATTTCCGTCAGTACTTGTTGCAATGGTATTTGCTCCACTACCTATACTAACTGCAACCCACGTATTTCCTCCATATGCTACAGCACGCCCATGTAAACCAAGAATAGAGTTGCCCCTACCTGTCCACGAAATACCGTTGTCATTACTTGTAGCAATGGTGTTTGCGGCAGAAACACCGCCACCAACAGCTACCCATACACCATTTCCATAAGCTACACCACGACCAGAACTACCAATGATACCATTATTATTATTATTGGTACTTTTACTTGTCCAAGTAATTCCGTTGTCTTCACTTATTGCAATGCTATTTACTGCGTTACCCACAGCAACCCATACGCCATTTGCATATGCTATACCAGCGCCCTCAGTAGTAAAAACATTGCCACCCGATGAGTCCGGAACAGTTGTCCAATCATCAATAATATTGTCGTTAGTAGATGTCCATATACTAAGATCGGTACTTGTCGCAATAGTTTTTGTAGCATTATTACCGACACCAACCCAACGAGGAGTTGGAAGAACCGGCTCTGGCTCTGGCTCAGGTTCAGGTTCAACAAAGAGAGGAGAACTATCTGTTGTTAATCCAGGGAGAGGTGTACGCCGAGTATTTGTTACTATTTTGAATAGCACATCATCTTGGTCAGCACATTTGTCATGTAGCTTAAATATATGCTCTCCCTGAGATATCGATGTATAATCGGAAACAGGCTTGGTGAAAGTACATACTGTAGTTTTGTTGAATACTGGCGCTCCATCTTTGCGCGTAATATTGGTTGTAGTACATTTGCTTGTCGCAACTGAATTGACCTCTTTATCATTCAATAGTTTGTCTGCCTGGGTCGGGTCGCATTTTGCGGCCTTTTTCTTCAAATACGCAATATAGTCTCCTTGTCCATTGGTCCAGCCAGCAGTCAGCTTTGTCGAAGTATATGGAGCGGAGCGCTTGAGCCACCGATTGCGATTAGACAGCATACCCGCAGTACTCAATACAGATGGTTTCACCACATTTTCATCTTCCAAGCTAAATGTTTCAGATGCGCGAATATTGGTTGTTGTTGAAAAGTCCCCACAACATCCACCATGGCCTTCTGGAGCACCTGTCTGACCATGAGGTGTATTGATAAGCGAACGAGACAGAGAAGTTTGTCCAATGTAGCCTTGACTGCGATGAGTGCCATTGATAGAAAACCCCTTTTGTCCAGTGCTGAGATTTTGCATCGCGGCGGTTTTCCGTTTTAATGCGACGAGCGACATATTATTATAATATGGAGATTTTATTTAATTGTTGCTATTGAACCAATGATGCGGGGATTTGTAGGCGATAAAGTATCGCTGATAAAAAACAAGATGAATTGGTGTACGACTTGCCAGTGACCCGATTCTGGAGCAGTGGGTTCGGCAAAATCAGAACCGTCTTTAGTTTTGTATATAATTGCTTGTCCATTCACACTAATTGAAGAATGAGATGGATTTAACCAGGAAACTACCGTATTTTGTCTATTTTCAATTATTATTGTAATTTTAATACGCCTCTGAATTATTGCTGGAATATTTATAATTTTTATGTCCGTTATTTCTGATGATATTGTTGATGGAAAATAAAAAGTACTACCGTTTATATAGTTACATATAAGTCCTGTCACATTTGTAATAGTTGGCATTATTACAAACTTCTTGTCAACTCTTGAACCACCGCCTCCTGCTCCTGCTGCTCCTGCTGCGCCTGCTCCGCCTCCTCCGCCTCCACCTAAACTAGGACCAGTAGTATGGGTTTGATTGGGCACAAATGCTGCGCGATTCTTCATGGTTTGATTGTGCGTAAATGTTAGATGATTCTTTGCGTTTTGATTGAGCATAAATGCTAAACGATTCTTTGCGGTTTGATTGTGTGCGGCAAATGCTAGACGATTCTTTACAAAAGTATTATTAATTATCCTACTTTTAATAGCATGGAAGGACCTCATTATATATAAATATATATAATGAAAAATACTTTACATCCGCAAGGGTGTAAGATTTTATTTAATCGTTGCCATCGAACCAATGATGCGGGGATTTGTAGCGGACAAAGTTGCACTGGTGAATAACATGATGAATTGATGTACAACCAGGTGTGGTGCGGTTGGCGCAGCAAAAGCAGTGCCATCTTGGGTTCTATATGTGATACTGGTTCCATTTACCGTTATAGCAGTTGCCGATATATAAGATGTATATGTTCCGCTTCCATTATCAATAATAACAGTTGTTGATACACTTCTTCCAGCAATAACAGGTATATTTGTAAATGTTATAGATGTAATAATAGTAGACGCACCTGGTGTAACATAAAAAATGCTTCCTGTGCTATAATTAAATGTGGGAGTTGCTGAAAATGTAGGTGTGACAAACTTCTCGCACAAATTGTATACGTTCATCGTGACAGCAGACATATCAAAGTAGGCATAACTAATATCAGTGGTTCGCTTATCCATTGACACATTTCCCAAGAAGCTTGTGGGACCACTTACATCCAGGGCGAACATGGCTGATGGCGTCTTGTTGATTCCAAGTGATTGCGTGCGCGATGTGCCGATTTGAACATTGCTGTTGAAACTAGTATCGAATGAAAACACATTGCCACTATATCCAGGAACAGAGACTGGCCCACCATTTACAAGAATACTACGAGCATTGATTGTTCCACTGACATCCAATGTATATGCGGGAGTACTTGTGTTAATTCCAACTAGGTTTGTACCAGTTCCAAGAAATGTGTTTCCATTTACATCTAAATGGCCACTGATATCAAGAGCATATGCGGTGGAAGGAGGCTTGTTGATTCCAACATACACAGTGCGTGATGTGCCGATTTGAATATTTCCCGCAAAAGAAGCGTCGGATATAAGAGAGGCATAGCTTGACAAGGAGGATGTTAAAGCATAGTTAGTTAACGAAGCATCAATTACAGTCTTGGTAGAATAGAGGGCCAATGAAGCATCAATATCAGTCTTGGTAGAATAGAGGGCCAATGAAGCATCAATATAAGTCTTGGTAGAATAGAGAGCCAATGAAGCATCAATGACAGATTTGGTAGAATAGAGAGCCAATGAAGCATCAATGACAGACTTGGTAGAATAGCTTGACAAAGAGTCAGTAGTGGCGTATGATGACAAAGAAGAAGTTAACGCATAATTAGATAACGATGATCTAATAGTATTAATGCTAGAATCAGTGTTGGATAAATTGGTTCGAATTGTGTTGATGCTAGAATCACACGCCGCAACTTTATCATAAACAACAATACCAAAACTGGCATCATTCTTAATAGCTGATGCTATTTCAGCTAATGTGTTTAGTGTCGTATCAGCACCATCAATTAAATTGTTAATCTGGGTTGTAACATAGCTTGTAGTAGCATAATTGGATAGAATATTATTAATACTACCATCAATTTCCCCCTTATTATAAAAACTATTTAGCGCACCTGTAGTAGCATAATTGGATAGAATATTATTAATACTACCATCGATTGCCCCCTTATTATAAAAATCATTTAGTGAAGTCGTTGTAGCATAATTGGATAGAATATTATTAATACTACCATCGATTGCCCCCTTATTATAAAAATCATTTAGTGAAGTCGTTGTAGCATAATTGGATAGAATATTATTAATACTACCATCGATTGCCCCCTTATTATAAAAATCATTTAGTGAAGTCGTTGTAGCATAATTGGATAGAATATTATTAATACTACCATCGATTGCCCCCTTATTATAAAAATCATTTAGTGAAGTCGTTGTAGCATAGATTGACCCAAGAGCAACGCCATTATGAAAAATAGAGGTGGCATTTAAAGACCCACTGACATCCATCCGATACACAGGTGTTCCTAAAGTTGATTTTCCAAAAACGGAGTTTCCAGTAATGACCAGGTCAGGAATAGTAATAGTACCCGATAATGTGCCACCCGTTACTTCTAAAACACCGGGAGGACCTTGATTGCCTTGAATACCTTGTTCACCTTGAAGACCCCTGGCTCCAGTATCGCCTTTGGCTCCAGGGTTTCCAGTATCTCCTTTGGCTCCAGGGTTTCCAGTATCACCTTTGGCACCAGTGGGACCTCTAAATGCTCCTATATTCACCCAGCCACTTGCCAAGGTAGAATTGGTTATAGAAGCTACCCACAGATTGCCTTCAATCACGTATCCATCGCCCACTGCGTTTGTTGAACCACCCGTTGCATTTGGCAATAAACCGGTGTTTGCTACCGCACCTTTTATAACAATTGTTCCGGGATTAACACCGCCAATCTTAGACCCAGTTGGAATATCTAGTGTATTTCCAGTACTCTTAAGCTGGGCACTGCCGATGCTAATGGTATTTGACGAAGTAAAAATATCGCGAACATAAATGTTACCAAAAAAGTGCGTAGGATTACCAAGATGAGCGGGTGTTCCAATAGTATTTCCAAGTGTATTTGGCACAGCAACAGTGCCGTCCGGATTTAATATTGCTGATGTTGGCGGAAAATACTCATAATTTGGTAAAATATTTCCTATAATGGCAATATCTTGAACATATAATTTTTTAAAAAACATGGTTTCTGTTCCAAGGTCTCGTAAATTATTGGTTGTAGGAACAATATCAGTAGATACAGCAGTCAAATCGACATTTGAAGTACCGCCGCCTCCTCCTAAACTAGCTCCTGTAGTTGCGGTTTGATTGAGTGCGAATGCTACACGATTCTTTGAATGTGTATCATTATTGATAGACCGACTTTTAAGAGCGTTGAGGGACCTCATTATATATATAAATATACACATAATGAAAAATACTTTAACCCATACTGGACAAATATGCGATGACGGTTGGTGTAGCACCTACCCAAATAATAATAAATTGGTTGATTATGACTGCCCTATTTGCGGTTGGAGCTGCCAATGCTATAGCATCTGGTTTCAAATACGTAATGCCTGTTCCATTTACATTCAATGTGCCAGTTGTGAAACAATTTGTTCCTCCTGTGCCAGCCTGTGCCAAAATAAGTGTTACTGAGATACTGCGATTCAAAGTAGTTGGTACATTTGTTATGCTAATCGCCGTAAGCGCAGCGTTTACGGCAGGCATATAAAATATACCACCTGTCCTGTAATCAAGAGTGGGTGTCGTACTAAGAATAACGGTTGTAAACTTTTCGGCAACGTTGAATACAGACATATTTACGGCGGACAAGTCAAAGTAGGCATAACTAATGTCAGTTGTCCGCTTAGCCAATGTCAAGTTTCCAGATATATTTGTGGAACCACTGATGTCGAGGGAATATAATGAGTTTGGTGCCTTATTGATTCCAACAGAAATAATATTTGTTTTGCCCATTTGGATATTTCCGCCAAAAGAAATGTCGGTTACAAGAGAAGCATAGTTGGCTAATGAAGCATCAACTGTTGACTTTAATGTATAGTTGGCTAATGAAGCATCAACTGTTGACTTTAATGTATAGTTGGCTAATGAAGCATCAACTGTTGACTTTAATGTATAGTTGGCTAATGAAGCATCAACTGTTGACTTTAATGTATAGTTGGCCAAAGAGTTTCGAATCGCGTTTATACTGGAATCCGCAGCATCTATTCGTTGATACACATTAATTCCAAAACTGGCATCACCTGATAAAGCAGCCGCAATTTCTGCCAATGTATCTAATTTATCTGTTGAAACTGTACCAATTAATGTAGTAAACCTATCATCAACATAACTCCTTGTAGAATATGTAGTAGTAAGGATTGAATTAATACTTGAATCAATATTAGTCTTAGTGTAATAATCTGTCAATAATGATGCCTGGGCATAGATGGAAAGAACGCTGTTAATACTACCATCAATGGTCGTCTTGTTATAGACGTTGCTATTAATGCTGACATCAATGTCCGTCTTGGTGTAATAAGACATCAATGATGATGCCTGGGCATAGTTGGAAAGAACGCTGTTAATACTGCCATCGATAGTCGTCTTGTTATAGACGTTGCTATTAATGCTGGCATCAATATCCGTCTTGGTGTAATAATCTGCCAATGTGGATGCCTGGGCATAGTTGGAAAGGACGCTGTTAATACTGCCATCGATAGTCGTCTTGTTATAGACGTTGCTATTAATGCTGGCATCAATATCCGTCTTGGTGTAATAAGATGTTAACAATGATGGTGTTGCGAAAGATAAATCAATTATATTTATTGTACCTTTCATGGATGAATGGTATTGACACACATAATATAGTGTATTTGGTGCGTCATTTGATATTACCCAAGTAATATTTCCATTCTCAGTTCCATTATTTGTTATTCCAGTATTGTAAATATTTGATGAATTGTATGCTCCATCTGATGTTTGAATCCAAAATGGATGCCCAGAAGCATTGATTGAGAATACATATGTTAATCCACGTATTAATGTAAGTGCTTGATTATCAACGCCATTTATCACATACGCGCCGGAACCGTTATTTGTTACTTGATATTTGATTCCTTTTGAATAATTTAATAATACATTATTGATACTTGTGTCGATAGTCGTCTTGTTATAGACGTTGTCATTGATACTGGCATCAATAGTCGTCTTGTTATAGAAGTTGTCATTAATACTGCTATCAATAGTTGTCTTGTTATAGAAGTAGTTATTGATACTGGCATCAATAGTCGTCTTGTTATAATAATTACTGCTCATACTGGCATCAAAATCAGATTTACCCAAGAATCTTGAATTGCTGGTGGTCTTGTTATAGAAGTTGTCATTGATACTAGCATCAATAGTCGTCTTGTTATAAAAGTAGTTATTGATACTAGCATCGATAGTAGTCTTGTTATAATAATTACTGCTCATACTGGCATCAAAATCAGATTTACCCAAGAATCTTGAATTGCTGGTGGTCTTGTTATAGAAGTTGTCATTGATACTAGCATCGATAGTGGTCTTGTTATAATAATTACTGCTCATACTGGCATCAAAATCAGATTTACCCAAGAATCTTGAATCGCTTGTTGTTTTATTATAGAAGTAGTTATTGATACTAGCATCAATATCTGTCTTGGTGTAATAAGTTGTAGAAAATCCACTCACAGTAATTCGAATATTATTAATACTAGTATCCTGATTGGAATTATATAAAATAATGTCATTAATACTTGGATCTTGAATTGAACCTGTACTACTTACTTGTTGAATGCTTGTACGAATCGCACTAAGACTAGCATCATTTGCTGATAAAAAACTAGTGAAGTCAGTTCGGATAGTATTGACACTGGAATCATTTGCCAAAACATAGTTAGACAAGGTGGTTCTGATAGTATTGACACTTGAGTCAGTGAGAGATAGGTTACTCCTGATAGTATTGACACTGGAATCATTTGCCAAAACATAGTTAGACAAGTTGGTTCGGATAGTATTGACACTGTTATCATTTGATAAAACATAGTCAGACAAGTTGGTCCTGATAGTATTAACACTGTTATCATTTGATAAAACATAGTCAGACAAGTTGGTGCGAATTGTATTGATACTCAAATCAGATGAAGCAATTTTTGTATACACAGTCATTCCAAAACTGGCATCACCTCTTAAAGCATCCGCAATTTCCGCCAATGTATCTAATTGAGATGGAGCAACACCAGTCAAGGTAGTGAATCGACCATCAACATAACTGGTAGTGGAATAATTTAACAAAACTGAATTAATACTTGAATCAATTCTAGACTTGTTGTAATAGTTACTGTTCAAGCTACTGTCAAAATCTGTTTTTGTCAAATAGGTGCTGAGCGTTGTGTTCATAGTTGTTTTGTTGTAGAAGTTAGTGTTCAAGCTGGCATCAATTGTAGTCTTATTATAAAAGTTATCATTCATACTCGCATCAATTGTCGTCTTATTGTAAAACGTAGAATTGACCGTCGTCCTATCATAATAGTTGGTGTTTAAACTGGCATCAAAATCCGTTTTCAATAAATATGTGCCAAGAGTTGTATTAATAGTGCTCTTATTAAAGAAGTTGTTATTCAAACTCAAATCAATCGCCGCTCTGCTATAATAATTGGCATTCAAACTGCTGTCAAATGCCGACTTCAATAGATATCGACCAAGAGACACATCAACAGTCGACTTATTGTAAAATCCGGCATTCAAACTAGAATCGACCGCCGCTCTGCTATAATAATTGTTATTCAAGCTGCTGTCAAAAGCGGTTTTCAATAAATAGCGACCAAGAGATAAGTCGGTTGTCGCACGATTATAAAATCCGGCGTTCAAACTTGAATCGACAGCCAACCTACTGTAATAATTGGCATTCATGCTGCTGTCAAAGTCAGCTTTTACCAACATAGAATTGATGAGACCGTCCTGAGTAGTATTGTATGTTATCAACTCATTGATACTCGGGTCTTGAGCAGCACTAACGCCTTCAATTTGTGCGCGAATGGCGTTAATACTTGCGTCAGATGAATTGAGTCTTCCGGAAACAACCATGACAAAACTAGCATCACCTTGGACAGCCGTGGCAATCTGGTTCAATGTATTTAGTGTTGTCGGAGAAACATTGGTAAAGTTGGTGATTTGAGTATCTACATAGCCAGTGGTCGCGTAGCTTCCAAGGGCCGTATCCACAAGGGTCTGGGTCGCGGCCTTGTTATAATAATTTGCCGTTATCGTCGATGTTCTCGCAAAGTTATTAAGGACTGAATTGATACTGGAATCAGCGACGGTCTTCGTGTAATATGAGTTCAACGCAGAAGATCGCGCATAACTGGCAAGGACTGAATTGATGCTTGAATCCGACGCCGTCTTAGTATAATAAGCGTCAAACGTCGATGACAAAGCATAAGAACCGAGGACCGTATTGATACTTGAATCTGTGTCAACCTTGGTATAATAAGAGTTCAGCGCCGATGACTTGGTATAATCAGCAAGGACAGCATTGATGCTCGAATCCGCATCTACTTTGGTATAATAAGAATCAAGTGACGATGCAAGAGCATAGGAACCTAGGACCGCATTAATGCTGGAATCGACGGCAACCTTTGTATAATATGAGCCGATGAGCGCATTGATACTGGAATCCGCGACAACCTTTGTGTAATATTTATTGATTAATGTATTGATACTTGAATCGGTGGCAATCTTTGTATAGTACCGCGAAAGACTGGCGTCCACTATGGCTTTTGTAGGCAATGAAGCGATAGTCGCATCTTGCGCCAAATTGTAGGTAACCAGTTCATTAATACTGGGGTCCTGAATAGCACTAAGTCCATTGAGTGTTTGGATATCCCCTATAATAGTATTAATACTTGCGTCAGCCTTATTGAGTCTTCCATATACAACCAAGCCAAAACTGGCATCACCTTGGGTAGCGGTCGCAATTTGGCTGATTAGATTCAATGTTTCGGCAGAAGCCCCCAAGGTATTAAATGCGTTGTCCACGTAAGTTGTTTTGGCATAACTGGAAAGAGCCGAATTAATACTGGAATCGGTTGCGGTCTTAGTATAATACGACGACTCCAGTGTTGTTGTTCTCGCAAAGTTATTAAGAACTGAATTAATACTAGAATCGGTGGCGACCTTCATATAGTATGACCCCAATGCCGTACTAATATTTGCGTCAGAAGAAGTTTTTGTATAGTAAGAGTCAAGCGCCGAATTAATACTAGAATCAATAGTACTGCGAATATAGTAGTTTGAGCTCAGAATACTATCAACAGAACTCTTGTTGTAAAAGTTGGTGTTCAAACTGGTATCAATGCCGGATTTATTGTAAAAGTTGGTGTTCAAACTTAAGTCAATGGTTCTCTTGTTGTAAATGTTGGTATTAATGCTAGCATCAATTGTAGACCGGTTGTAAATGTTGGTATTGATACTCGCATCAATTGCCGTCTTGTTGTAAATGTTGGTATTGATACTGGCATCAATTGACCTTTTATTGTAAAAATTGGTGTTCAAACTGGTGTCGATCCCGGACTTGTTATAAAAGTTTGAGTTCAAACTGGAATCGATGGTAGACCGATTGTAAAAATTGGTACTCAAATTGTTATCAATAGTAGTTCGATTGTAAAAGTTGTTATTCAAACTGGCGTCAATTGTGGTCCGATTGTAAAAGTTGGTACTTAAATTATTATCAATTGTGGTTCGGTTGTAAAAGTTGTCATTCAAATTGGCATCGATGTCTGTTCTGTTGTAAAAGTTGTTATTAATATATGTTTTGTTGTAGAAGCTGCTGTTAATACTCAAATCAATTGATGTCTTGGTGTAACAGTTTCCAAGAGAGCTGGTAGTAGCATAAATAGTGCTAATCAATGTTCCATTCTGATATAGTGCCGACGCATTGAGCGAACCGCTCACATCAACGCGATAAGCAGGGCTTGATTTTCCAAATCCGGAGTTTCCGGTAACTATTAGGTCTGGCATTGTGATGGTGCCTGAAAATGTAGCGCCGGTTGTATCTAAAATACCAGGAGGACCTTGGGGGCCTGTAGATCCGGTATCACCTTTGAGACCCTGAATACCAGTATTACCTTGGATACCTTGGTTGCCTTGAATACCTTGGTTGCCTTGAATACCTTGGTCACCCTTAGGACCTCTAAATGACCCTACACTGACCCAGCCATCCGCAACAGTAGAATTGGCTTTGGTCGCGACCCACAAATTGCCGTCAATAACGTATCCATCACCCACCGCATTTGTTGAACTGCCCGTCGCATTTGGCAATAAACTAGTGCTTGCTCGATTGCCCTTGATAACAATTGTTCCTGGGTCAACTCCACCAATCTTAGAACCCGCAGGTATTGTCAGAGAATCTCCATCACTTTTGAGTTCTGCTCCACCAAGTGTGATAGTATTACCCGAAGTGAATATTTCTTTCGCATAGAGGCTGCCATAATAATGGTCTGGACCACCGATATTAACTTGTATTGCCGAGCTTACTTCTGAACGAGCGGTTTCTAAAATAACACCACCTGGTCCCAATTTTTCCAATCTTGCTGGATAGTTTTGCTCAGGTGGTAAAATATTTCCACGAATAGTAATATTTTCACTTATATCAAGATTGGTGGAGTACATAAAACCAAAACGGTTGCTCAAAGAACCAATATTCTGCGAACCATTTGTGGTTACCGGTACAATCTGCCCAGATATGCTTCCGTTAATATCTAAATTAGTTGTATAAGTTGTTCCAAAGCGTTTATTGCTAGAACCAATATTCAATGTACCGTTTGTTGTAGGGACAATATTTGTAGTTACGGCCGTCAAATCAACATTGGTTGATGGAGCGCCGCCGCCGCCGCTATTTATATTATTTATGCTAGTTATAAAAGGAATGTTTCCCGTAACTACATTTGGTGACAATTCACGCGCAAGTTGATTGGTATACTTGACTTGCGTGTTTTTTGTCCGACTAGTAATTGAATAAATAGACCGAGACATTTATATATTATAAAAATAATATATAATATTTACATAATCAAATTATTATGAATTACACAAAGTGCTATTTTCTTCGTCGGTTTATATTGTACGTCTGGCTAAAACCATCAAGCCGTTGTTATTGAAGAACCGGTCTTTAATAAACCATTCAGGATGGTTTGCCAAAAACTCCTGTATGCCAAACCACATTCCTTTCATGATTTCATCTCGTGGAATCCCCGTTTCCGCCGCCAATTCAGTCGCACGTCCAAATGCTTGTTGATAATTGTATCCATATTCACGCAACGTTTCGCCGTCTACTTCATCAACTGTGGTGTCGTGCATGATAATATATTTGTTTGCGACTGTCGAAAATTTCTCTAATTCTCGCTTGATCTGTCCATACACGTGCCAAGTATCAATAAACACCATGTCGTATTTTTCATCGGCACCAAACTCAATTTCCAAATCATTTTTCCATTCGTATTTCACATCTATACCAAGAGGTTCTAGGATGTCTACTAATTCGCCAATCTGGCATTCACGCCAATCATTCATGAAAATCCGCTTCTTAACACCGTTTTTGTTTTCGAGTAACCCAGCCGTAATAGCCCATGATGAAACGCATCCGCGTACACCAAGCTCAAGCGCACTATTACACTGCTTAGCATACCGAAAAAGTGTGGGCAAATGCTCGTTGATATCGGAGGCCGTATTACACATTGTGCGAAACTTTTTAATAAGAACGTCCATTGTTATTATTAAAAGAGAGGCGTACCCATTTATATTGTTTTTGATGCGATGATAATTATGTGGCAGTATTCAATATTTCGCAAATGAGTGTGAATGACCAATTAGTACCATTTAAATCAACAACAACACCACGGTCATTCATTAGTTTGATAGACATTTTTTTGATATTCACTGGACCAAAATATTTGCGATTTTGATTCTGTAATGTCCCACCAAACTCCATATAGGTGCTTCCAAAACTGAGTCCCGCCAATTTTATGGGTATAAGGCCAAATACGTCTCTCATGTATGGACCCGCTGTATATGCACTTAAGCTCCGCCGTGCCTCAATAATTTGATTCATCGAATACAACTGTTTGGCAGTTAAGCTTGTAAATTGATTGTTTGTACTTATTCCGGCAATTTTTCTTCCAGTAATTGGGTCGCACTGATAAGATATTTGAGAGGTATACGATGGCAAAGGAATATCATTTTCGACGGATGCAATCGTGATTAGTCCATCATTTACATGGTTTTGTATAAAGTCGTCGATTACCAGGAGAAAATAATTGTACAAATTGGTATTACAAACGGAGTCGCCAATGATGGCAAGTCGCCCATCACTGCTATTTGAATTGGTATAAATTGCTTGAGTAGAAATAAAACCAGTATTCGCAATATCTCCTGGGTCTGTTGGACTATCTGATGCTGTAATACGACCATAGATATTATTAAAATAGTTTTGATATTCTTCACTGAAAATATTTGAAGATAATTGCCCAGGTCCTATATTTGCAAACTCAGATAAATTGTATTCTGTATATGTGTGAAATCCAAGAATCCAACCCAGAGTCGTATCCCACTTGACATTTTGAACATTTGATACACCAACATTACAATATACAAAACTAAATATATCGTAGAACACAAGTCTGAAGTCCGCACTTGTATATGTTTTATTGATTAACAATTTCAGGGTTGATATATTATTGATATCGATGGTTATCCTGGAATTGCTTGTGAGAGGATTTTCACTTAGTAGTGTATTTATTATGTTTACCAAATCCGCGCGTGTATATGTTGCGGATGGTATTTGAATCACAATATCATTTCCACCCGTTAATACTGGATTTACTGGACGAAATATGATTTGGTTATTATTATTGAGGGTTGACAGTGTTATTAAATTGTTAAATATTTGAGTTTCTCCACTAACAATGGAGTTTGTTAATATAGGGTATGGATTGACAGATAAATCTAAGTTGTCGATCCATGTCTGTCCCTGAAAAATAACTGCGTAGTCTTGTTCTGTTAATGTAACATTTACTTTAAGAACGAGTGTAATGCGAAAACCTCCTGAAGTTGCTGATGCTGTAATTGAACTTCCAGCCATAATTATAGAGGTTGTAAAGTCATTTGTTACAGATGAACAAAAAGTATTAATATTATTTGTTGATATTGGGTTCAACCTGATTATAATATCATTTGCGTTATAATTGCCGGAGCTATTTGTAAACCCATTTCCACTATTTTTTGCTTTAATGCGGATAGTATTAATAGTTTGATCAATTACATAAGTGGCTTCAGGCGCAATGACACGACTATCCTCATATATATTACTATATGATGCATCAAACTTATATATATTTCCAAGTTTCAAAAAACTCCCCGTTAAATCAATAATATGTTGTTGTTCGGTGAAATTGCGAGAAATATCAAAACTAAACTTTGGTAAAGAGTCTTCAAAATAAAACTCGGTTCCATTTTGGATTATAGCTCCATCCGTAATTGCCAAATTGTTTGAAAGGTCAATAAAGCGTTGTAGAGACGCATTAATTTCATCTTTATATTCACTTAACGTATATGTTCCTGGTAACAATGATGTTTTAAAATTATTATAAGAAATATCATATCCAGGGCGAATACATTTTAAAATAATATTTGTTGAAGTATCTGATATATTATAATTTGTAACACTTGTCGGTGTTTCAGATATAATATTGGTCAATTCAACTATTTCACTGGGAAACCAAAAACATGATGAATTACCAGTCCATATTTTTGCGTTTGAATCAATAGTCGATTCATCTGGAAAAACAATTGCTAGTTTAGAATTAACAATTTGTTTTGTGGTTGCACGATTTAATTTGGCGGCCAATTCTATGCGTTTTTTCCCGATGTTTATATTTGACGGGTCGGTAATGGGTATTAGTTGAAAATAAGAATATATGCTGTCAATTTTATGTGCCGATTTAATGGCATTATTAAATAAAGTAATTAGTGTATTTCTTGGATAAGTACCAGCAGCCAATGTAATATTGATTGTTTCATGCGTTGATGTGCGATTTGCGTATGAACTTCCAGTGTATTGAATAATCTGGAAATAATTATTGGAATTGTCAATTAATGTGAAGTTGGGGTTTGTATCAAAATAAGTTGTACCAGCATCCGAATACGCAATATATGGCAAATATGTGCTGTAATTGTATCCCAAAAAACTTGGTATACTATTACTTTTTGCTTCACCAATTACATTTGGACTCGTCCTATTTGGAAAATAGAGGGCATAATCTGTTTCATTGAATGTTTTCTTGAGGTCGAACTCTAATACTATTTTTGAACTTTGCGAGTTAGCAGTATTGTATGAAATAAATGTTTGTCCAAAGCTCAAATCATAAATACTATTATATTGCGGGTCAGTGATATCTTTGGATTTCAATGTAGCAATAGAGGTATTAATTGCCGTGGCTATCTGTCCTGGAGTATATGTACCACTTCGGATTTGGACCTTCACATCATGCTGGCCATTGTCAATACCGGGGCTATTACCTTTTAAAAAAAAATAGTTACTTCCAAAATCATTGTTAATTGTATACCATGTGTATGGAATCTGGACCGAATAGAGCTTCATCGAAATGACATTTCGTAGGTCTTCCGATAAATTAAGCGAGAAATTGGTTGCTCTCGTATTTTGTGAGTCTTCGCGGTACTGACTGTCGATCGATATCATTTTGAAAATCGTCTTCTGCGATGTAGGGTTCAACTTCAGAGGATCTTTTACATAATCGACCAGGCGCGTATCCGATGACGCTGCTTTTGCGACGACATCCTTGTCTATTTTTTTGATAGCGACATTTCCTTCAACCTGTAAATTGGTTACTTGTGCTGTCCCTCCAGGTCGCGTTTGCTGCATCTGCTGTCCTACATTGATTTGACTATTGGGAACAGATGATGGTTGATTATTAACTGGGGGAATGGGGTCTGGTTCAAACCCCTCGACCACATCATCATGCCCTTCGTCGGCAAACCCTTCGTCAGCAAAAAAACGGTCATACATTTGCTCAAAGAACTGATAGAGGCGTTTTGATTTCCTCTGATATTTGTCCATTTGTTGTAAGATTTTCATTTCCAGCTCACGGTCGCTGGGATTATTCAAATCGAGCATGTCAAAACATTGGTCATCCGTATATTCATTGATGTCATATGACATTTATATATTATACAGAAAATCATTTATATTTTGTTTTGTTCGATTCTCTTTTTAAACATCTTGCGAATGTATTCGGTTAAATCCATTTTTTCGCGGAACTTTTCCAGCAAATCGGGAGGGAATCGCGTAATGCCTTGGCATCGTTTTTGGTGTCGACATCCTTTGAAACAGAGGATGTCGAAAATTGTCATAAATGCGTCTTCGTCTACATTCATGTCTTCGCGGTCGATGTGTAAATTGCCGATATACGAATACCGATTGTATGTGTCGTTCTCATAAACGCCGTGTCTTTTTGGATATGCCTGGTTGCGAATCATACCAACGCCATCTATGCGGTTTGTCTCATTGTTCATTTCTAGAACAAATAGGATGGCATCGCGCGAAATATGAGAGGCAATTTCACGCGGAACGCCGTAAATACATTTGATAGCCTTTGTTGACTGGCAATACGATTTCATTTCAGAATATGTCGAATTGTTGAATCGCGAGGTCAAAATGTAATGGCGCTGTGGAACCTTGTTGAGTTTAGTGATAGTGTTGATGCGCCTTTGGCGCAAAATGTTACGCCGGATTTTTTCTTCTAAAAAAGCATCAATTTTGGATTCCATTGTTGGAGAATAGTATACACAATTCAATATAGAGGCAAAATCAATTTTACAACTATAAATATATATGCAAACCGCACCAGACATAATTTTTGAAGAAATCCCCATTGAAGAATGTGCGAATGATAGCAATAACAATAGTGATAGTGATTGTAGTAGTGATTTCGAATTGTCGTCGCAAACTGATTTGATAAATGAAGTAGAGGTTGTATTGACATTTTTGAGATGTCGGGCTTATTTATTCCAGTATTCGGCAAATTGCGCTGTAAAATACGATAATTCAATATACATCGTGTCACTATTGTTTACAAGCTCGATAACTATTTTACCTCTCTTGGTATCTTATGGAAAATGGCTTCTGATACTAATTAGTATATTTGGTGCGTTCAGCACTGGACTCACTATTGTTGGTAAACATGCGCGGTTCGACTTGGATATACAGAAATACAATAGCGTGGCAAAATTGTATATGGATGTTGAAAATGATTTGGCTACTCTGAAGTCGACAACAATGTATTCATATGACAAACATCGCGTGCTTTATGAAAATATACGCGAAATGGAGACCAAGATTATGGAAATCAAGAAATGCGCGACACCTGTATATCCGGGTGTTCAAGTCGTGTTTCCTCTCATTTCGGTCATTGATATATTTTCGGAAATACACAAAATCGAGACAAAACGAAAACAGCATTCGGGGCGATTGACGTCGATTCGGTATGAAATACGGCGTATAGTAGCCGACCTAGAGTCTGTCAAAAATGATACTAAACTGAAGTCGCGGCTAAGGTTCCTATTTGATTCCAAGAAAAAAATCAAAGACGAACTAGAAACAATTAATTATGCGCAAATTATTACGGATATGGAAACCGAGCGCAAGATGAATACTATTCCGAAATGGGTTGGTTAACCCATTTGTATGCGGTCCAGAACCACGGGTCGTCATAGACGATTTTGATGTCTTTGTTATCATCGAATCGTTTCATGATGAGGTGGGAGTTTTTGTTATTTACCCAGGTCTTGAACTTCACTAGCACGCGCTTTATTGTGGTGTCGACTTTATTGGGGTGTTCTATTATTTTATCTATGAATCCAATTCGTAGATTGGAGAATATTTCAAAAATCTGTTGTCGCTGGATGGCAGTAGAAACTCTTGGGATGTAAATGGTTAAATCTGTTGGCGTGTGCATGTGTTTACTATTGGTTGTCTAAATGTATAAAGTTCAATTTTTTATATCACTTTACGTGTGGTATGCGGTCTCTACTAAAAAATTATGTAATTGTTCAGTTTTTCTATATTCGATGCTGTTTAGAGACAACATAATTACCGGTATTTCTTTAAGTTTTTTCGGGCGATGTTATATATGTCGGCAGGTGATTATATCGCATTGAAGAAATCGAAATTATTAAAGAATTATGGTATAGCGACGGCGACTGCCAATAAATCGGTGTATGTTCATACATCTTATGACCATTATATTCACAATGTCGCATTAGTAGAGGCAACAACAGCGTGTTCGCGATTTCGAAATGGTATTGCGAAACCGGTCTCTATCAATGGTATATTGGTTGGACGAACGGGTACGTGCCCGGTAAATACGTATGATGGCCCGACTATTGTTCGAAAAACGGATATTGCCACAAATGCGGATTTGAACCAGAGTATTCCGGAAATTAGTGTTCCCTCTATTCCGCCCAAGAAACAGACGGATGTTTGTAAAGGTCCTTGTCGGTCGTTTATTCAAGTTGGACGCATTAACAATTTCAACTCGCTTTACCCCAAACAAACGCGGCAATGGAATGTCAAGAAACCACAGTCGCGTATTGTAATAGATTCAACTACTTTACAGATGTAACCGGCAAAAGCTCGGCAAAATCATATATTTGTTTTGAACACAACAAATATATGGATGAAACGGATTTGTGGATAAAAGAACAAGAGAGGTTCATTTACGCCGACAAAAATTATCAACGCGAACCTCTAGAATATTTGAATATATATTTTTGTTTTGTAGACACCGACGATTCAATTGTAAAAGTTGATACAGAGAAATATTTATTTAGCGATAGTGATGAGTTGCCGAGTCGCATAATTGGCGAATCAACTATTCTAAAGATGATTGAACAAAAGCGCCAGTCCAAATATATGTTCAAGGAAATGTCATTGTTTCATGTTGGTTTGGATTCCACAGATATGCATAATTACGCCAAATGTAAAGAAAACGAATACAATTTTGTGGAGAATTATCCCGTGATTCGTGATATTTATGTGCCTCCCTCTATTTTCATTTTCCAGCCAGTGAATTATTTGTTGATTTTGATGAAAGAGAGGAATCCTGTTTTGAAGTCCGCGCTGAAAACGGGCGGCGGGTCCAAGAAACGAGTACAGTTTGTTGATGACAATCACCGCAAAACCAGGCGGAAACATGGTTAAGGCATCGGATCAAGGCATCCCTTGTTAAGACCCCAGTTAAGGTCGCATAAATATGGTGCTTTTTTATTATTGTGTGTGTCATTCACATGTATAAATGTTGAGATATTATATATATTATGAAGTATGATGTAATTATTATCGGAAGTGGCATTAGTGGATTGTATGCAGCATACAAAATTAAAAAAATGTCTCCAGAAACATCATTTTTAATTCTTGAAAAATATCAAAAAAAATGGATAGGAGGTCGAACCGGCAATGAATTATTTTACGGAACTGAAATTATGACTGGCGCAGGAATAGGCAGAAAGCAAAAAGATAAACAATTACATAAATTACTCGATGAATTGGATTTAAATACACAAGAGTTTACAGTTAAGCCATATTACTCAAAAATGTTTCAGCCATTAGATATAAAAAAAGTTATGAATTATTTAAGGGATGAATATAAAAAATATAACGGCCCCCATATTACATTCAAGAAATTCGCAAAAGAATCTCTTGATTCTAAAACATATAATCAATTCTTACTTTCAGTTGGATATACAGATTTTGAAAAAGAAGACGCATATGATACATTATATTCTTATGGAATGGATGACAATTATTGTTGCTGGACTGGATTTTATGTTCCTTGGAGGAAAATGGTTATAAAATTAGCTGTCGAAATTGGAGAAACACATTTTAAATTTTCACATAACGTGTCTAAAATTACTAAAAATGATAATTCTTCTGAGTTTGTAATAGATACCGAGAATGGAAAAAAATATACGTGTAATAAAGTAATCATCGCAACTACTATAACTGGTATAAGAAAGCTATTACATTATCCTATTTATAATGATATTGAAGGACAACCATTTTTACGTTTATATGGAAAATTTTCTAAAACCTCTATACCAATTATAAAAGAATATGTTAAAGGATATACATGTTTACCCGGTCCACTTCAAAAGATTATTCCTATAAATCCAGAAGATGGTATATACATGATTGCTTATAATGATAATAATAATACATTAGCATTAAAAAATAACCTTGATAACACAAGAGAGAATAGAGAATTATATTGTCAACTGCTTGAAAAATCGTTGGGAATACCATCGGGTTCGTTAGTTATTATTGGAATTAAAGATTTTTATTGGCCAGTTGGCACACACTATTATAAACCATTGAATAATTCTCTTTATAAAGACAGAGCCGAATTTATTGATGTGGCACAACATCCGGAAAAAGGTATATTGGTTGTCGGGGAAGTAGTTAGCAAAAATCAAGGCTGGACTGAAGGCGCTTTAGACAGCGTTCGAAGTGTTTTAACTAAAAAATGGATAAATAGTTAGTTGTATTACACCCTACAAAAATAAAAATGAGACGATTTTGTATCATTTTTATATTTATGGGTGGTAAACACTAAAAAAATGAGAGTTGTCTCATTTTTATATTTGGTTGTATTACATACTAATTAACATATAATACCCATGGTATCCAATGGCCGCAAAACCCAACATTAACAAGAGTTCAAAATATAATCTGGCGGTTTTCTCTTCATTATGACCAATATACAGCAATAATGGTCCTACTAAAATAATGTGAATTAAGTTTACCCAATACCCTTTTCCTTGAGTCATATACGTATAAACCTTAAATATATGGTATAAAATGATTACTATACCTAACCAAACCATTATTGGAAATAATATTGTTGGTATAGCTGTATTTTGTATTCCGACATATAGAAATAAACCTCCAACAAACAATATATGAAATAAATGAACTAATGTATGCTTATTCATATAATATATATTCTGTATATATTTTTCTTCAAATAATATATATGTCAAGTTCTTTCAATTATAACAATACGGATACAATAATTAAAGGTGGCAGTAAAAAAATTGTCAGAAAAGTCTCGATCAAAAATGGAAAGGGTTATAAAAGTATTACAAAGTATCATAAAGGAAAGAAAATTAGCTTTGTTAAGAAACCAATACATCAGACGCACATTCTGCGGATTCAATCCAGAAAGTTCATCCCGGGCTTGTTCTCTGATTGTAATGGTAAAAATAAAACTTGCCGACGCAAATAAATATATATTATATCATTCTATTTTTATGTATATCTTGTCTATTTCTTTTTTACAGTAAAACCAAAAAGACACAAAAGTACAGAAATAATAAATCTAATGTATGTATTTCATAAAACGTGAATAATCACGAAAATCAGCATAAAGTAATGGCCATATTATTTATACATGTCGGATACCGTAAAACCTCTCTCATTATACGATGAATCCGCGCCCATCAAAGATCGCATCTATTATTTGAAACATTATGAAACCTATAGTCCGGCGCACCCCATTAATCCCAAGATGCGCCTGATTCTCAGCGATTTGTCAAACAATCACTTGGATGATGTCATTGATGCTATCCTCTATACACGAACTATCAATGGCGGACGAGGCTTGCGCGATTTGACATATTCTTATTTGTGGACGCTTCAACAACAATACCCGATACAGGCGGTATTCTTGCTATATCGCATGATGGAGTTTCAATGCGGGAAACAAATTGGGTGTTGGCGCGATATCCGCGCATATGCCGATTTTATATCGTTGTATTCGGCAAAGGGTCGCAATGACCCGATGTTAAGCCCCGTTCTTGGCCTCTACAATAACCAATTGTTAAAAGACCGCGAATCTATGGCCACGCAACGAGCCATTTCGTATGCGGCAAAATGGGTGCCACGAGAACGCAAATATCCCTGGATGTTTGAGAAGTTGCTGGATTTGTGGATATATGTAGACCCCGAAGCCAAGCGAATAATGTCGAGTCCGACCAGTCCCGAGGCGACCATAATGGCCCGAAACAAATGCAGAATGAATTATCGTAAACTGGTGAGCAAGATGAATACTTTGTTGGATACGACCGAAATCAAAGAGTGCGCTGGACGCTGGGCCAAAATTGTGCCCGATAAAATCCCGGTGAACAACCTCTATTTAAATCGCGCCAATTTTGAGAAACACGGCATTAAGGGCGCATATTCCAATCGCAATTATATTTCAGGTATTCCTTCTTGGAAATTGGTGAAGAAAATGGTACAACTCCAGAAAGCGGGTAATCAGGCGGAGATTGATATATTGAATGTCCAGTGGGCCGCCCGGGAAAATCGCGACGAACGTGAATACAATGCATATATTGCGCTGGTAGATGTGTCTGCGCCTATGTATGTGAATGGCGCAGAGAGTTTGTATCGCGCAATCGGACTCGGATGTGAATTGGCGGCAAAGTCGCTGTTTGGACGCCGCGTAATGGCATTTTCACCCAAGCCGTATTGGATAGACTTGGAATCATGTTCATTCGGTGAAATGATTCAGCGTATGATTTCTGCGATTTGGATTCCGGAAAATTATATGGATAATGCGTTTTCGGCAGTGTTGGACGGGGTTTTGTTCTCGGATATGGTGCCAGAGGAGGTTTCCAAACTCAAGATAGTTCTTATTACTAATAGGCAGGATGAAGTCTCATTGCCTCCGCATATAGTAGAGGCGTGGCATCAGGCGGGGATAAAGAAGTTTGGCCGACCCTTTTTGCTAGATGGTCATAATTTTGAGAAAATTGGTGTATAAACGAGAGGTACATAACCGAGAGGTACATAACCGAGAGGTATAATCATTATTTTTGAGTACAATAATCATTATACAACTACTTTTCGCGAACTCGAATGTCCGTATCCATATTTTTGCTTGGCTCGTTTTGCCAGAATAAACGCGCGTTTATTGTGCGCACATCCCTTTTCCAAAATATCATAATCGACCGCCGCGGATTTTCCCGCGGTTAATGCACTTGCCAGACGCGCAAAACCCCATGATTGGGCAGTTTGATTGGGTCGCGAACCAGACGAATAATACGCACCCTCTCCTTTTGAGACAATTTGATTGAGCGCGTCCATAGAACATCCAGTTTTGCTAACTAACTCCGCACTGGGAATTACGTTGTCTAGTCCGTAGATTTTTTTAGCACGACGAATATGTTTGGATGTTTTGTTGTGATATGACGAGAGAGGCTTGCGATTGTAATATTTTTTGTTGGTGTACATTTGTCGAGACTTTTTCAACATTCGGATTTGTTTTATTTTGTCGGCGGCAGATAAATTGGCCGGTAAATAACGAACGGGAACTTTCGGCATTTATAATATTTTGAGAAATGAATTGACCCAGTCAAAAAATTGAAAAGTTGTTGTGCCAGACTTGACAAACACAAAATCAAATACACTCTCATAAAATGTCCTCAAACACTTCCAGTAATAATATGTTCCGCAGCAATAGAATACGTGATGTCTCTGGCAATATTGATGCCTCTAACAATATATTTAATAACAACAATCGCAGCAATTACAATAATAGGTTTCACAGCTTAGATAATAATAATGAAGCTCCTCCTTCTCAAAACATCTTCAGACAAGACAACAATCGTCGAGATTATCGCGGCTACAATGATAATAGAAACATGTTCAATAACAATCGACCAGCTCCTGTCGTTAAAGAACCCGAAGTAAAGCCATTTCCTTCAATGGATGATTTCCCAGCTTTGGGATTATCATCAAAAACAAAGGCTTCAGCAACAGCAGCAGTAGTTCCTGTACCCGTAAAGTCGTTTGCCAAGATTGCCGAAGACGCATCAACAATTGTCGTTCCTAAACCAACTATCAAAAAACCGGCAAATAATGAAACCGCGTCGTCTGTTGCTCATAAACCCTATATTCCTTCTGGAAAACGCAGAATGACCCTGAATGAATTTATGGAGAGGCGCGAAGACGGACAGCAAATTGACATGGATGATGTATCAATTTGTTCCGAATACTCAAACAACATTATTGATGATAGCGATGATGACGATGATGAGTACTAAGATGTTGTCTTTATAAGATAGCGCTATTTACCATAGTTAAAGAGTTTTTTTCCCGTAATGGGCGCTTTATATTCGCGGTCTTTGTCTATCAGCATTTTTGACATTGCGTCCATATCTCGTTTGCGACGATTGATAATATTGGTCGCCAAGGTAACGACTGGTTGATTATCCGTGTTTTTAATGATTCGCTCGGCCAATAAAATATCCCGCGACTGGTTTTCCATCATTTGTTTCAAGTAATCGTCGTCGTCCACGCCAGATTGATTATTATACATGAATAACATCGCATATATGAGAATCCCCAGTCCTAAATAATAAAAGAGTGAAAATGTGTCTCTGTATAAATCGTAAATCATCACCTCTAATAGACCCATAATAGAGGCCACGAATGTGGATAAATAAAGTTTCCCGCGAGTATTGTGCGGATTTCGGGAAGTTATGTAGCTGATTATCCAATAATGGACACTAAATGCCACCAAAAATGTTAGACACACGTAGTTGAAAAGTTTCATAATATATAGTGAAGTTAGAATATTGAGGTTGGATACGCCTCTATTGTTTATACACACCTCTATTGTTTATACACACCTCTATTGTTTATACACACCTCTATTGTTTATACACACCTCTATTGTTTATACACACCTCTATTGTTTATACACACCTCTATTGTTTACATGCCATTATTGTTTACATGCCATTATTGTTTACATGCCATTATTGTTTACATGCCATTATTGTTTACATGCCATTATTGTTTACATGCCATTATTGTTTACATGCCATTATTGTTTACATGCCATTATGAACTCTTCGTCTGTTTTTGCGACACTTTCTTGGTATTTTCCCTGTAGAAGCGAAACAACAATAAAATTGATTTGTTCAAATGACGCTTTCAATTCCAACACCTCATTGGTATTGATATTGAACATCCGAAACACCCTCTCACTATTCGGATTCAAAATGCGGTAAATCCACGCATAAATTACCACCTGGAGTTTGTGGTCAATGGTTATTTCGCGCACACATTTGAGTTCCCACACAGTTTTGGCGGTAATTATATCTGTTCGCGCCGTAAACCGAAACCGCACCGATTCGTCAAAATATTCAGCTAAAACATTGTCAATCGATTCATGTTCCATTTCTTGCGACTGGTGGATGATGACTTTTTCAATCAGGGGTTTTGAATCTTCGCATTCTTTGCCAATTTGCCGATTCATACGGGTTTTACATTTATCCATCATAGAGGCATTTATCCACGTATAATCCGTTTGCGCTATTTGGCGCAATTTGAAATACAGCCTTTCGTTGAACGCCGTATATACGTTTGCCAAAAACAAGTAGTCTCCAGGTGTCGTAAATTGCGCCGGTAGTCGCGATGCCACATTGCGCAAATACTCGTGTTCGCCGTCTTTCAAATCATCTAGTAATAACAAAATGGTTTCATACAACACATTGGTTGTACCGGGGTCCGATAAATGGTCGTAATACATCGCCGGAATCGCCAATCCATTGAGATCGCTCACCTCTTCAAAAAATCCGTCGGCGGTCTCAATTGTGGAGCGGATTTCCAAGTCCACACCGGGTAGTTGTAACGTTATGAATATGTCAGTTAACGTGGGGGTGATTGCCTCCAATACGGTCTCTTGAACAAACTTTATTAAATCGGTGGGCGTGACATAGTGTTTCTTGATTGTGCTTTCGACCACCGATTCCGGCATTCGTTGTTGCCCAGGCATCATCGGCATCCCCTTGAACTCAATAAAGGGTTGTTGTTTCATCGCAAAATGATCCATTTTCAAAAAATCGAGAGGCCGATCGCTGGTAAATTCATCGCGTTCCAAAATGAATAGTCCGGCGGTTGCGCGGGTAGTGGCGACATAGAGGGTACTTGGACACTGTGTCTGAGGTAATGCGCGTCCATAGAAATCCATGTATCCTTGGTCAAATCCGAGTACAAATGCGTATTTGCGCTGACGCCCTTTAACACTGTGGAAGGTGGAAAAGACCAGTTTTCGCTGGACCACCTTTTCATCAATAATATCGGATTCAAACATCGGGACATGGCATGGAATACCGTAGTTCACCAATATATTCTCCAGTTTGCGTATCTGGCTATTGGGACCTTTCACCGACGCACCGAGGATGAAAAAGTCACCAGGATGCGCACCTTCCGACAACAATTTGCGAATATGGAAGACGACCAGACTCTCTAGATTTCGACGCGAATTGCGGAAATAATAGACGGCGTGGTCCCCTTCACGACACGATTTGAGCCGGTCTTCGCCCAACATTGCGTCGTTCACAAATGCCGCCATTTGGTCGGTGATACGATACGAAGTCTGGAGGGAACAATGCTCGAATATGGGGGTTTTCAGTCCTGGGTGGTCCGCCCATATTTTGGCCGCCATTGTTAGAAATCGCGTGTCGGCGCCCTTAAACTCGTAGAGACCTTGCATGAAGTCTCCGAGCACAACGAGTTGAAATGGATGGCCCATGTCTTTTGCAAACTTGCTCACTAGCTGGAAATAGAGAGGCGTCATATCCTGGGCTTCATCAACCACAATAATGTGTTTTCGCGGAATATGGATGCGCGGCGGCAATCCTGTTTTCATTATGTGGCGAATCCCCGTATCGGTGTAGGCAGAGGCAAAATAATATTTAACCGCCAAACTGTGGTATGTATGGACATCGAGATTGTCGAGTACGAGTTCTTCTACTTTTTGCTTGATTTCGCATCGCAACATGGAATTGTATGTGATTTGGATGATTTTGTGTTTGGGCATAGCTTTTGCTAGTGATAATATTGTGGTGGATTTTCCTGAACCGGCGACGGCGTCAACAACCACATTTGTACCCACCGTTTTCACATTGTGGATAATATTGGCCTGTTCGGCACTAACCGGATTCATTAATAATATAGAGGCGACATTTCTTTGTGTTCTTTATACAAGAACGATTTTTATCCATGTATATGAGATAAAATACGCGTCAATTTGTTTACTCACATACCCGGATTGAAACTCGTTGTTTTTTTGATTTACAAAGTGGATGTACTCTTGACCAAGATAGTTATATTCTAACAATTCCAATTTATTGGAGATACGGGTTTGGAAATTAGTGTTGTTCAGTTTCACGGAAATGTGAGTTCTGCGTAAATCCGCGCGCACATGGCCGGGACAATATGATAATATATTGTCGACCAATTCGTTGGGTAATGATGTCATTGTTTATTATATTATTGTGTTTTGTCTGTATGTTTTGTGTGAAATTATATTAGGTAAACCTCTCTAGGGGGGTTGAAAAATTGTTTGGATAAAAACCTACGGGGGTTAAAAAAATGTTTGAATAAAAACCTACGGTTTTTATTTGAATTGTTTTATGGCCAGAGACGCGGTTGCTCCCCATAAAATTGTTTGGACCCCCCATAAGGGGGGTTGGAAAATTGTTTTACCCCGTAGGGGTAAAAGTGTTTTTCAACCGATGGATACTCCATCGGTTGAAAAATTGAATTGTTTTTTGTATTCAAATTAAAACAACATAACAACTTATTTTGTATACTCATAAATATGTCGCTGATACTCGTTTACGACGTTGAAACTACCAGCCTTTTGCCAAAATCCGGGTCCGCCGAGCCTAATCCCCACGTAATCCAGTTCAGTTTTATCTTGTATGATGTAGAAGACATGCGAATCATCGAATCCCACAATCACTTCATTCGTGTTGGACCCGACGTGGTCATCTCACCCAAAATCACGGAACTTACTGGAATTACTCGTGAAATGTGCGATACAAAAGGAATACCCATAGAGGATGCGCTGATTCAATTCGAGCGCCTCTATGATATGGCTCATATCATTATTGCCCACAATCGCCAATTTGACTCGCAAATGTTGAAAATTGAAATTGAAAGACACCGCGAACATCCCAAAATCCGGAACATGTTGTTATTTGACCGCGCCGAAGATAAATTGACGGGAACCCTACATGTTTGTACGATGATGTCCAGCGTGAAGTTGTGTAATATTATGGTGGAAAAACCAGGGCAGAAACCATACGCCAAATGGCCGACGTTGCTCGAATTACATCGGCATTTGTTTGGCACTACTCCGGCCAATCTACACAATGCCATTGTGGATGTGCTTGTTTGCTTGCGGTGTTTTGTTAGTATGCATTACAATATTGTGATTAGTGAAGAAGAGTTTGCGACGATGATAGATTTGGTGATGATAGAGGGATAAAGCTGCGTTAAGCAGCAACTCATAAAGCTGCGTCAAGAAACGACTCAAAAGCTGCGTTTAGCAGCGACTCAAGAAGCGGCTTGACGCAGCAACTCATAAAGCTGCGTCTTAAAGCCGCGACTTAAATCGGCGACTTATGAATCACTCCGTAATTGAAACTGGGGATTGTAGTCAATGGCATGAATCAATCGCACCTGTTTTTTTGCTTTTGCTTTGCTGGTACATTTGGCAAACACGCGTTTGGTTCGGCGGTTTTTTACGCGATAACAAGGTCGGCCTCTCACTTTACGAATTGTATATGGCATATATCATATACAATACAAAAAATTGATTTCTGGAATGTTTTTTATTTCCAAAAAACAAAATTAAAATGTCTAAACACATAAGAAGAAGAATCATGGGCACAAGATTCATCAGCGGACAAAGAATCATTGGCGGACAAAGAATCATTGGTAGAGGCTATAATAATTATTCAACGCCCATATATCAATGCGGCAACCGCGTCGATATCATGACCGGCGTTACTGTAGATGAGAATGGTTTTTGGGACAAAAGCGGCATGGTGGTATTAACCATAGCATATGTCCCCAACAATATGTATTCGGGTGTTCCTATGTTTTACGTCAGCAACAAGGCTCTGCGAAACCCTGAACAAAAAGCAGAAATATGTGCCGCAATATTAAAAATTATGAGAGGCAGCAGCGGTAAAATTACGATTTGCGCGAAAAATGCAACGTTGTTTGTAGAACGGGGGTCAACGCTCAATTTGTGGAGCGTAATCATTTGTCTCGTTGTTATGTTGTGGATTGTCTCGTGTAAAAAAGCCTAGAATATAGGCTTGTTTTTTGACAGCTTCACATTCTGCGTCGTTATTCGCGGCGTCGAATAGACAACTGGCGTCGTTGATGTCCCCTTGTACGTATTCGGCAAACATTTTGTCATATCATTTAAAATTGGTATGTTAAACATGTTTTTTGCGATAACGTCACCATATTCGTCGCGCTCCTCTGTGTCCAAGATTGTACAAATGCGTTTGTGCTGGGCTAGGTCGGCACTTGATAAAAATGTGATATTTGCTCCTACACGATGGAGATTCTTTGTTTGTTTTAGTGCTTTCATCTTGATGTAATCACTAAATGACATGGGTGTGCGTTCTGTATATAATACGATGGAATATACTTCTGTGAATCCTGAAGAGTCGGGCTGGGTGAAGCAAAGCTTATAAGGTGAAGCAAAGCTTATAAGACCCTTATATAAGCGACACCGTAAACGTCGCTCCACGCCTCTCTATATTCTCATCATAAAACCTCGGTGCCGAGATGGACAACTTCTCTCCCGGTGTCAAGAACACCGTATTTGGCGGCGCAACAAAACCTAGTCCCGGATTGGATACTAAAGAGAGGATCGCCCCTCCGCCAAACACCGTGTCCGCGTTTGCCGTGCTATACCACGTTGTCAGATTGCTCTCATGCGCATAGAGGATTTTCGTCGTGCCGCTGCCTCCTACAAAGAAGAAGGCGCCATTATAGCACGATGTGTGTTTGTTCACAATGGTTCCCGGAAGACTCACACTGGTCAATTGGTTTTGCGAGAAGTCCGTATTGTAGTATACAGCCGAGTTGGAAAAGTCCGTTATCAAACTGTATTGCCCATTGTATGAATACGACGAAAACTTGATATTGGGGTCCGCAAATCCTGTATTCTGTGTTTGGCCGTTGAGCTGGCCCGAATCAAATCCTCTATAATACATCAGCGTCGAGTATCCTGTTGAAACAGTAGAGGCCACGTATTTTTTTGTATTAATGATTCGATGATATTTGGACAACGCCGCTGTAGAAGGCGCGAATAGGTCATGTGTTGAAACAGACACCGCCGAACCACTGGTTGTCTTTTGAAACACGATTCCGTAATATGAATATGCCGTGGTGTTTGTCATTGTGAAGAGAAGAGAGGGTGCTAGCCCGTTGACTGCCATACTCAGGTCTTGGACATCAATGGTTGTCCACGCGCTGCCATCATTGGACCCAAGTACTGTCCATGCTTTGGGGAACTGGTTGTTCGCTTGACCACACACCGAGTAATACTTTGCGACTACAGGTGCTGCCAATGAGTACTGGAGCCATTCGCCCGCGATTGAGCCCAGGGTTGTTGACCCTGTATATGTGCCTTCAGCGTTGTAGAGACCTGAATTGGATGACCAGGTAGTCGCCGATGATTTGTCGTAGGCGTTGGCCGCCGTGCCCGTAGAGGCAGATGCCGTACCTGATATTAGCACACTGCTTAGGTCTCCTACAATGTAGGAACTGCTTGTCCATGTGAGCCCATCTACACTTGTTGCCGTGGTCGCCGGATCGCCGTAGGCAACCCATTGTCCACCAGTCCAGGCAACGGATGTGCCTCTCGTTGTAAACAATGTCTTTGAATTGGAGACTCCCGTCCACACGATTCCATCCACGCTTGTGGCAATCGAATGCGCGGCACCTTCGCCTACGGCGACCCAGAGTGAGCCATTCCACGCGACTTGGTATCCCTCTACAAATGTAGAGTCTGTTTGTTGTTGCCAGTGGATGCCGTCGCGACTGATTGCGAACCACGTACCAACGGATAGACCCACGGCGACCCAGATGGAGCCGTTCCACGCCGCGTGATTGGCGCGGGTCTGGAGAACCGAGTTGCCGCATCCGTACCATTGGACCCCGTCATAACTGTACCCAAGGGTGTTGTATATGCTGTCGGAACACGCAATCACCATTGGTTTCACAATTGCTGTTCCTCTTGATGAATTGGTTATGGCAATAGAGGGAGCATTTGCCGATAGTGCCGTGGTTGTCCATGTGATCAGGTCAACTGACTTATAAATGCTGGTGCCCGATGAGAACAAGTATTCGGTGCCGGTATGGGCAAACCCAGTGATGGGGGTCGAGCCGCCGAATGAATGCGATGTCCAGGTTCCGAGATCTCCGCGACTGATATAAATGACACCCGTCGACATGGCAAATACTGTGGTATTATGAGAGGCAAGACCGGTGATGGTATAGGCGGCTAATGCGGTATTGGCGACCCATGCCGTTCCATCACCACTTGTGTATAATCCGGAGGAACATGCTGCTAACCAGAGCGCACCGGTCCAAATGATATCGACAACTCCTGTGAGAGAGGTTGCGGTCCAGTTGAACCCGTTGTCACTATATGCGGAACCTGTAGAACCACCGGATACCCAGCGACTACCCGAATAGGCGAGTGCCGTGCCCGCTGTAAAAAACGTGGTGCCGAGCCCGTGCCAATAAACACCGTCATAACTGTATGCGAGAGAGTTGAGCCCGGAGCCGACGGCGACCCACAAGAGTCCTTCAGGCCTCTCGGATGTAGTCGGTCTGAATTGGATAACCGGTTTGAAGGGAGCTGTTTTCCCATAAGAACCCGCAACAATTCGCGCGCAACTTGTGGTGAAAATATCGGCACCACCGCCAAACCAAGTGTGACCATCGCGACTATATGCTAGTGTATTTTGCCCCGAACCGCCAGCAGTCCAGCGACGTCCATTCGTTGCTGCCGTTAAAACCGTTGTCGATAGAATTGAACCAAGATTGATACTGGCATCGGTCCACGTTGCGCCATCGTGGCTGTAATTTTTTCCCGCAATAATCAGAGTACGTGGAAACACAATAATATTTTGGAACTCGGTGTTTGCCTCTATATCATAAATCGTAGAATTGTACGCCGCATGTGAAATGTGCCAGTCCGCATACCCGCCATTCTGTTTTATCAAAATACTATTCACGGGGTCTTCGCCCGCAATAACAAAGTTGGAACCCGTCCATTTGGCAATATGCGCACTGTAAATGATAGTGCCCTGGGCGTGCGACCAGTTGATACCATCATAACTCACCACGTAATTGTGATTACCCGCGCTAACACGATAGTCCATTGTGAGAACAAAGGCTATACCGTCCCATTCAATGCTTACCGGTTTGTTTGAATTATACACTGCCAAATTCTTGTTCTTGATAATGGCATTATCCAGTGATACCGTTGTCCAAGACCGACCATCCGCACTCCAAGCAATAACTTCGCGGTTGCCTGCGGGTGCGCCGACTGCCACCCAGATGGAACCCGACCACGCGACGTCGAATGAACCATAAGTTGAG
>Ga0209358_10000375_pt1 | contig 39509 bp, 29 predicted proteins | sample LauGreFa1BDMLBSN_2_FD_187574 | JGI IMG/M metagenome (GOLD analysis project Ga0209358, IMG submission 187574) | Freshwater lake microbial communities from Lake Michigan, USA - Fa13.BD.MLB.SN (SPAdes) (version 2) | ecosystem: Environmental > Aquatic > Freshwater > Lake | place: Lake Michigan, USA... | reverse complement strand
CCCGCCCGCGCCCTTCTCTCCGCCGAGCGCGTCGCGCTGAATTTCCTCGGTCGCCTTTCCGGCGTCGCCACGCTGACATCGCGCTATGTCGCAGCCGTCGCCCACACCAAAGCCCGCATCGTCTGCACCCGCAAAACGACGCCCGGCCTCCGCACCTTCGAGAAATATGCCGTCTTATGCGGTGGCGGCTTCAACCACCGCTTCGGCCTCGATGACGCGATCTTGATCAAAGACAACCACATCGCGGTCGCAGGCGGCATCATCCCGGCCCTTCGCGCCGTAAAAGCCGCCATCGGCCATCTCGTGAAAATCGAAATCGAGGTCGACACGCTGGATCAGCTCGACGAGGTCCTCACCGAGGGTGCCGATGTCGTCCTGCTCGACAATATGACACCCGCCCGGCTCCGCGAAGCCGTCGCCCGCGTCAAGGGCCGCCTCCTCACCGAAGCCTCCGGCGGCGTCACTCTCGAAACCGTTGCAGCCATAGCCGAAAGCGGCGTCGACATGATCTCGGTCGGCGCACTCACCCACTCGGCCCAAGTGCTGGATGTGGGTTTAGATATTCAGATTAACTGACAGAGACTCACCGCACCGCCTCAAGCCTAAGCGCTGCTCGCCACCTTCGCGCCGATCGCGGCCTGTGCCGCCGCAAGTCGGGCAATCGGCACGCGATAGGGCGAGCACGAGACATAATCCAGCCTCGCCCGCTCGCAAAACGCAATCGAGGCCGGGTCGCCGCCATGCTCGCCGCAAATCCCGAGCTTCAAATCGGGCCGCGTTTTCCGCCCCCGCTCCGCCGCCATCATCACCAATTCGCCGACACCTTCCTGATCCAGCGTCACAAAGGGATCGGAAGGCAAAATGCCGCCCGCCGTATAAATCCCCAGAAATGACGCCGCATCATCGCGGCTAATCCCGAGTGTCGTCTGCGTCAGGTCATTCGTCCCGAACGAGAAAAACTCCGCCGATTCCGCAATCTCGCCCGCCCGCAACGCCGCCCGCGGCAATTCGATCATGGTGCCTATCTGGTAGTGCAACGTCGTGCCCGTCTCCGCTTCCACAGCCTTCGCCATCGCAACAATCCGCGCCTTCACATGGTCGAGTTCCGCCTTGGTCATCACCAACGGCACCATGATTTCGGGTGTCACGGCTTTTCCTGAAACACGCGCCGCTTCCACCGCCGCTTCAAAAATCGCCCGTGCCTGCATCTCGGCAATTTCGGGATATGCCACAGCAAGTCTGCACCCGCGGAAGCCGAGCATCGGGTTGAATTCGTGCAATTCCAGCGCTCGCGCCCGCAACCGGTCGGGGTCAGCCCCCATCGCAGCCGCCACTTCGGCCAATTCCGCGTCTGAATGCGGCAAAAACTCGTGCAAGGGCGGGTCAAGCAACCGGATTGTCACCGGCAATCCATGCATGATCGTGAACAATTCGACAAAATCCTGCCGCTGCATCGGCAGCAATTTCGCCAGCGCCGCACGTCGGCCTTGCGTGTCATCCGCGAGAATCATTTCCCGCACCGCCACAATCCGCTCGCCCTCGAAGAACATATGCTCCGTCCGGCACAGCCCGATGCCTTCCGCTCCGAAATGCCGCGCCGTCTTCGCATCCAGAGGCGTTTCGGCATTTGTCCGCACTTTCATGCGCCGCACGCCATCCGCCCACCCCATCAAGGTTGCGAATTCACCGGAGAGTTCCGGCTCCAGCATGTTAACCTCGCCCAGAATTACCTGTCCGGTCGAGCCGTCAATCGTAATCCTGTCGCCGCGCTTCAACGTCACGCCACCCGCCGTCACGGTGCCCTTCGCATAATCCACGCGCAAAAGCCCCGCGCCCGAAACGCATGGCTTGCCCATGCCGCGTGCCACCACCGCCGCATGCGAGGTCATCCCGCCGCGTGTCGTCAGAATACCTTCCGCCGCGTGCATGCCGTGAATATCCTCGGGCGAGGTTTCGATCCGCACGAGAATAACCTTGCGCCCGTCGGCCTTGGCCGCTTCCGCCTCTTCCGAATCCAGCACGATCTCACCCGACGCAGCACCGGGCGATGCCGGCAAGCCCGAAGCGATCACCCGCCGCTCCGCCTTCGGGTCGATGGTCGGGTGCAATAATTGGTCAAGCGAAGAGGGTTCGATCCGCCCGATCGCTTCTTCCTGTGTGAGCACGCCTTCGGCTGCCAGTTCCACCGCGATACGCAGCGCGGCCTTCGCCGTCCGCTTGCCATTGCGGGTCTGCAACATCCATAATTTGCCGCGTTCGATTGTGAACTCGACGTCCTGAATGTCGCGATAATGCTTTTCCAACAAGGCACAAATCCGGATAAACTCCGCATAGGCCTCGGGCATCACACGTTCGAGAGAGGGCCTGTCGGACCCGGCAGCGATCCGTGCCGCTTCCGAAATATCCTGTGGCGTCCGGATACCGGCCACCACATCCTCGCCCTGCGCATTGATCAGAAACTCGCCATAAAGTTCCTTCGCCCCGGTCGATGGATTCCGCGTAAACGCCACGCCGGTTGCCGACGTCTCGCCGAGATTGCCGAACACCATGGCCTGCACATTCACGGCGGTTCCCCAGCTTGCGGGAATACCATGCAACTCGCGATATTTGTTCGCCCGCGCATTCATCCACGAGCCGAACACGGCGCCAATCGCGCCCCAGAGCTGCTCTGTCACATCCTGCGGGAAGGGTCGTCCCAATTCCTGCTGCACAACGCTCTGGTAATCCGCAACAACGCGCTGCCAATCCTCGGCCGAAAGATCGGTATCAAGCGAAAATCCTTTCCGGTCTTTCAGCGTCTCGAGAATATCCTCGAAATGATGATGATCAACACCAAGCACCACATCCGAATACATTTGGATGAACCGGCGATAGGAATCCCAAGCAAACCGCGCATCACCCGAATTCCGCGCCAATGCCGCAACGGTCACATCGTTCAACCCGAGATTCAGAACCGTATCCATCATGCCCGGCATCGAAGCCCGCGCGCCCGACCTGACAGAGACAAGCAGCGGTTCTTGCGAATCACCAAACTTCTTTCCCGTCAGCGTGCCGACATGCGCCAGCGCCGCATCGACAGCAGCCGTCAGATCGGCAGGATAAGTCTGGCCATGATCATAAAAATAGGTGCAAACTTCAGTGGAAATCGTAAATCCGGGCGGCACTGGCAATCCGAGATTGCTCATTTCAGCCAGATTGGCCCCCTTGCCACCGAGCAGATTCTTCATCGAAGCGTCGCCGCCGGCGCCGCCATCCCCGAATCTGTACACCCATTGAGCCATCAGGATCTCCATTTCGCAGTTGCGAGATGAACGCTTCCTTGGCCCATCTCCCCTCCAAAAGCAATCCCGCAGCTTGAGCTACGCGAATGAATATGACTCAACACGTTGAAAGTGTGGATGTTCCGCTTCTGGAAAAAGAAAATTCGCTTGTTAACGCCTGAACAGAGCGTCAAACCCCCGCCGCTCTCCCGTCAAGTCATTTCGCCCGCTCATCGCCGAGCCCAAAAGGTTCAATCCGAGCACGAAAAGAAGGATCGCCAATCCCGGAACAAGCGCTAGGCGCGGTGCAACCGCAATAAATGTTTGGGACTCGCTCAGCATACGGCCCCAACTCGGCAAAGGCGGCTGAACGCCCAGCCCGATATAGGACAACGCCGCCTCGGCAATCAGCGCCAGCGACATTTGCACGGTCAATTGAACGATCAGCAAACTGCCTATATTCGGCAGCACATGCCGCAACGAGATCACAAGGTCACGGCGTCCTGCAATCCGCGACGCCATAATGAAATCTTTGGTCCAGATTGGTAGCGCCGCACCATGCGTCACACGCGCAAAAACCGGAATATTGAAAATCCCGATCGCCAGAATGGCATTCATCATTCCCGGCCCAAGCGTCGCCTGCAACAAAATGGCCGTCAGCAAAGCCGGAAACGCAAACAGAAAGTCGCTGCCATTCAGGACCAACCGTCTGAGCCAGCCATCCCGCGCCGCAGCAATAAGCCCGAGTGGCACACCAATCCCCGCGCCAAGTGCTACGGCCGCACACGCAACAACAATCGAGATAACCCCGCCGCGCATCACCATTGAAAGCGTATCACGCCCGAAATGATCGGTTCCGAGCCAATGGGCGAACGATATTGGCTTCAATTTCTCCGCAATCACGATCATCGCAGGATCATAGGGCGTCCAGAACAGTGAAACGAGCGCTGTCGCAAGAAGAAGCCCCACAAGTCCCGCTCCGATCCTGAACCCGATAGGCGATGTGTTGAAAGCGGAGGCCATATCAGTTCTGCTTCCTCAATCGGGGATCCACCGCGAGATAGATCAGCTCAAGCGCAAGATTGATCAGCATAATCGTACCGACAAGCAAAAGAACGATACTCATCACCACAACCCGGTCACGTTGCTGGATCGCCTGAAAAATCAGCCGACCCAGCCCCGGCAGGGCAAAGACATTCTCGATGATGATGGCCCCTGCAAGCAGAAAGGCCAGCTGCAACCCCATAATCGTCAAAACGGGGATCATCGCATTGCGCAATGCGTGCCGTCTGATCGCCTGCCCGTGGCTCAATCCCTTGGCCCGCGCCGTTCGCATGTAATCCTCATGCAAGGTCTCGATCAGCGAAGCACGAACGATGCGCGCCAGAATGGCCGCTTGCGGCAATGCAAGCGCAACCGTCGGGAGCACCAGCGAGGACATTGCCGCAAAACCGCCCTGCGCCCATCCGGGAAAGCCGCCTGCCGGAAAAATCCTTAAGTTCACGGCAAAGACCAACACAAGCACCATCGCAAACCAGAAATTCGGCACCGCAATGCCGATCTGCGTCAAACCCATCAGCGCATGATCGATCAAACTGTTTCGACGCAACGCTGCAAATATCCCGAGAGACAACCCAGTTCCCACGGCGAACGCCAAAGCCGCAAGCGCCAGAGGAACACTGACAACCAACCTCTCGGCAACAAGTGTCGAGACAGACAAGGAATAGGTTCGGCTCGTACCAAGATCACCCTGAACGAAGCCTGCAACCCAATCGGCATAACGCTGCGTGACAGGCTGATCGAGCCCCATCTCGTGCCGGAGCGCCGCAAGTGTGTCCGGACGCGCTTCTGTACCGAGGATCATCTGCGCCGAATCCCCCGGCAGCACCTCGACCGCCGTAAAGATGACAAGGCTTGCCAGCAGCAGCGCGGCCAGAAATCCTCCGATGCGTCGGGCAACTTGCTGAGCCATGTGTCGTCAGGCACCGAAACAGGAATTACGGAACGTCCCGGCCCCGAGGAGCCGCGACGAAAACCGGCAATATCTTACCAGCCCTCGACGCTTTTCGCATAATTTCGGATGATTGTCTTGAGTCCGGGCTCAAGAACATTCTCTTCGGCATCATCAACGTCAAAAACCTGTACCTTGCGGATATCCCGCTCTTTGAAGTCCTGCAATTGCGCCTCGACCCGGAGCGGGAACACCCTCACCTTGGCAAGCTCCCAATGCCCCGTCCGACGCTTCCAGAAATCATAGACCCCGAGTGCTTCCTTGCCCACTTTGCCGATCAGTCCACCTTCTTCCATTGCCTCGCGAGCCGCCGCTTCGTGCGGTTGAAGCCCCTTGATCGGATTCCCCTTCGGAATCGTCCAGCGCCCCGAGTCCCGAGTTGTGATCAGCACTATACGGACAGGCTTGCCGCGCTCAATCAGCACGGGCAACACCGCCACCTGCTCGAGCTGGCTTTCCGGAACGGAGGGTAATGTGTCGCTAAAACTACTCATGATTGAAATCGACCGTAAGTGCGCGCATTCGTCAATAGTTTTTCGCTAGCAAGTCATTACGATAAAAATAGGGCAGGCCATTGGAACAACCTTTGGACATTTCCAATTCGGATTGGAAATGCCGACAACGCGGCAATGTCCAACTCCAACGCTACCAATAAATCTCTCCAACGTTGGACAGGTTGTACCGGTTCTATGGTTAAATTCGATTGGAAGTTTTCCATGTTCAGTGGACACGCGACCGGTTAAACAGTTTGGGGGAACTGTTCCGTTTCAATCGCGCCGACGGCAGTCGCATAACACCCTTTTTCTGCGACGGTTTTTGCTACCCAATTCAAAAACTCACAGTATAATTCCGCCGTCATCACGTCAAAAAGAATTCGGGTGGAACATGAAAAATCCGGGCAATACAGCGCTGCGCGTCCTGATTGCCGACGACCATCCTTTGTTCAGATCTGCGATAAAATCAGCCCTTTTTAACCAAAATCGTCAGACAGAATTCGTAGAAGCCGGCTTTTTTGACGAATTATGTGAAAAACTTGATCAAGAACAAGACCTCGACCTCATCCTCCTCGACCTCAAAATCCCCGGCGTCATAGACTTTTCCGGCCTGTTCTATATTCGGACAAACTTCCCCCACTTTCCCGTGGTCATCATCTCGGGCAACGACGATCCGGCAACAATCCGCACAGCCCTGAACATTGGCGCATCCGGATTCATCCCCAAATCAGCCGACCCCGAAACCCTCGAAAAAGCACTAAAATCAGTCCTAGAAGGCCAATCCTGGGCCCCCGACAGCGCCCTTGTCTCGGAATTTTCTGGCAATAAAAATAGTGAAATAATCAATAAAATCAAAATGTTAACGCCCCAACAAATGCGCGTTTTGATGAAGCTCTCACAAGGCCTCCTCAACAAGCAAATCGCGTATGAACTCGGCGTCTCGGAGGCGACAATCAAGGCCCATGTCTCTGCCATTTTAAAAAAGCTGGATGTCGACAGCCGCACCCACGCCGCCATCCTGCTGACCAAGATTTCCGAGGTCGTTTAAACTTAAATTCGCTATTTTTTAGGAATTTTATGTCTATTTAACAGAAAAGTCCTCACTTATTACACATTTTTAGACCTTTTCCGTCCCGCCGTGCTATCCAAGTTCCATCATTGGAGCGCCCATGCGAACCCTTCTTGATCTCGGCCAGTCCATTCTGAAGCGCTTTGATCCCGAACGGGCGCATGCTCTCGCTATACATGGCCTTGAAATAACTTCCCCTTTTCTTGCTCAATCCTCCAGTGATCCATGTCTGAGCGTCAACGCCTTCGGACTTTCATTTCCCAATCCGCTCGGTCTAGCTGCGGGTTTCGACAAGAATGGCCAAGTGCCGGACGCTATGCTTCGCTTGGGGTTCGGCTTTGCCGAGGTCGGAACCGTCACACCAAAACCTCAGGTTGGAAACCCGAAGCCCCGCCTGTTCCGCCTGCCCGCTGACGAGGCCGTCATCAACCGGTTCGGGTTCAACGGCGAGGGCGCCGCAAGCGTCTTAAAACGGCTTGAGGAACGGGCGCATCGCCAGGGTATTGTCGGCGTAAATATCGGCGCCAACAAGGACTCCAAGGACAGAATCGCGGATTATGTCTCGGGAATCACGACTTTTGCCCCCGTTGCAAGCTATTTCGCCGTAAATGTATCGTCTCCGAACACACCCGGACTTCGCGATCTTCAATACGGCGCAGAGTTTGACAAACTGGTCGCACATGTTCTCGATGCACGAGATCAGCAAATCGCAGGAGCAGGCCGTAAACCCGTTCTGTTCAAAATTTCGCCGGATTTAACGCTGGCAGAACTTGATGACATTGTGCGGATAGCCCGCGCCAGACGCGTTGATGGCCTCATTGTCTCAAACACTACCGTTTCTCGCCCATCAACGCTTGAAAGCGGGAAGGTGACCCACGAAATAGGCGGCCTGTCCGGAAAACCATTATTTGATCACTCGACTTGGATGTTGGCAGAAACATTTTTGCGCGTTGAAAAACAGTTTCCGCTGATTGGCGTCGGCGGTGTCAGTTCCGCGGAAACAGCAATTGCAAAGATCGAAGCGGGAGCCACTCTGATTCAACTGTATTCCGCGTTGACATATAGGGGTATTAATCTCGTTAATGAGATTAAAAGGGGTCTATCTGAGTATTTATGGATTAATTCTCAACCATCTCATGAAATATTAATCGGTAGAACGGCGCATAAATGGCAAGGTCGGTTCGCTAAGTGACAGATGCATTGTAATTTATTTTTTGTTATAAAAATTTTGTGATTCGTTTTTACTTGTAGAGTAGTACGCGTATGCAGTCTGACCAGTCAGCCGATATTTCGGCCATGGCATCGACTTATACTACAGAAATGCCGGGCGAAATGCTCGGCGAATTACCCCCGATGAACGGGATTCGTTGGGGAATTCGTCGCAAGTCCCAGTTGATTGACGCGATTCGTCACGGACAGCTGACATTTGACGAAGCGCGAGTACGATATCGTCTGTCCGTTGAAGAACTCACGAGCTGGCAAGCATTTTTTGACAAACATGGCCAGCGTGGTCTTCGCACGACATTGACCCAGCAGTACCGATATCTGAGACGCTAGTTCTCCTGATAAAATATATCACAATACGAGAAGATATTTGACCAGTTATGCCTTATTTGGCAGGATATTTTTATTGATTTTCAGGGGCCTTAACGATGAACCATCCAGCGGCAAGTAGCGCGCCGATCGGGATACTAACCATATCGGATCGTGCGAGCAGAGGCGAATATGAAGACAAGGGTGGCCCTGGCATTGAGGCGGCACTTACCGAAATACTGATATCCCCCTGGTATGCCATTCGCCGCATTGTACCTGATGAGAAATCTGCAATTGAGATGGCGTTGGCAGAACTAGCGGAGGTCGAGCATTGCTCGCTCATACTTACAACGGGTGGAACCGGACCTGCACCCAGAGACGTGACCCCCGAGGCAACCGAACGCGTATGCGACAAGATGTTGCCAGGCTTTGGAGAGTTGATGCGAACGGCAAGCCTGCGGGAAGTTCCAACGGCCATATTATCCCGCCAAACGGCAGGAATTCGTGGCAAAAGCCTTATTGTCAATCTTCCCGGCAAGCCATCCGCAATTCGTACCTGTTTGGATGCAGTCTTCCCGGCTATTCCGTATTGCCTCGATTTGATTGGTGGCTCTTGGTTGGAAACTGATCCTCTTCATTGCAAGTCATTTCGCCCAAAACAATAAACCTCTGAATAAATTGATTTTCTTGACATATTGCACTGCATCATTTAAAAACTATTTACAGCGTCGGTTTTCGGCACACAGGATTGCGTGAAAATTAGCCCCGTAATTAATCGTTCGAGAATTGATTACGCGGTAAAATATCCTGCCGACCGCCAGGGCATTGAGCCCTAGACTTCCTAAGACTTCCCAGACACGCGGGGCGTCCACTGTCGATCAAAAGTCAAATAGACTTTTCTGATCGCCGGACGAGTCCGACTCCGTCTTACCGCTGCAATGCACTGCATTGCGGCTATTTTGACTATTGAAAGAGATGTTCTTAGTGACCCAATTTACAGAAATCGGCCTTATTCCTCCCCTTCTTCGCGTTCTTGCGGAAGAGAATTACACAACGCCAACGCCCGTCCAATCGCAATCAATTCCTCCGCTCCTGACAGGCCGCGATCTTCTCGGCGTTGCTCAAACGGGCACAGGAAAAACAGCGGCTTTTGCGCTGCCAATCCTTCAGCGCTTGCATACCCATGGTCGCCCCACACCGCGCCGGTCATGCCGGACACTCGTTTTGAGCCCAACACGCGAGCTTGCAAGTCAAATTCGCGAGAGCTTTAAGACTTACGGCCGTTATCTGCCTTTCACATCCACATCTATTTTCGGTGGTGTACCTATTGGACGCCAGATCAGAGATATTGGGAAGGGTTTTGATATCATTGTTGCCACTCCGGGTCGCCTACTTGATCTCATCAATCAGCGCGCCCTAACACTTGAAGCAGTTGAGATTTTAGTATTGGACGAAGCCGATCAAATGCTCGACATGGGCTTTATTCACGATATCCGAAAAATTGTCGGAATGATTTCAGTTAAGCGCCAAACAATGCTCTTCTCGGCAACTATGCCACGTGAAATTGGCGAATTGGCGGAAAAATTTCTACGTGATCCTGTGAAGGTCGAAGTAACGCCGGTTGCAACGACAGCTGAGCGGGTTGATCAGCGGGTCATATTTGTTGATACCTCTCGGAAACAACAGCTTCTCCACGTTGTGCTAGCGGACAAAACAATTGAACGTGCACTTGTTTTCACAAGGACAAAGCATGGCGCAGATAAGGTCGTTAGACGCCTTGATGATGCTGGAATTTCCGCGTCAGCCATCCACGGGAACAAGAGCCAGGCCCAACGCGAGCGTGCGCTAGCGGATTTCAAGCAAGGCCGCGCAAGGCTTCTTGTTGCAACTGACATTGCGGCACGCGGAATTGATGTTGATGCAATCACGCATGTTATAAATTTCGAATTGCCGAACGTCCCGGAAAGCTATGTGCATCGGATTGGCCGAACTGCACGAGCAGGGGCGGAGGGAATCGCGATTTCATTTTGTGATCGTGAGGAGCGCTCGTACCTTCGATCGATCGAACGCGTTACACGTCAAAAACTAACAGTTATTGAGAGCCCCCTCGGAGAAGGCACGGGAATGCCGTTTCCTGCCGAGGATGAGTCAACTAACAAGCCGCCTTCGAGGCATAAGCCGCAAGGTCGCCCACAACAGAACCGGAGCGGTTCAGTGAAGCCTGGCAATCATGTGCGAAGTGGCCGCCCTGATGCAAAGGCAGACGGATCAGGGGCGGCACGGACAGAACAAAAAGACGGAAAACGTTGGCAGTCTGGCACCCGCGATCCGATGGCCGATCAGCGGCAACCGGCCCGTAGCACTGAAAACAACCGACGATTTGGTCGATAGCCCCCGTTTGAGCGGCATATTTATCTATGCCGCTCAAACAAATTCAAATCAATTTGAAGAATTTTATTTTGAAATATAAAAATATTTTTATACTATCTTCCAATACTAAAATATTTAAAACCTTGATCAAAAATTTCCTTAGGTCTGTATATATTTCTTAGATCTACGATCACCGGCTGTTGCATTAGCTTTTTAATTCTATCCAGGTCAAGCGCTCGAAACTCATCCCACTCGGTCACGATCACCAACACTTCGGCACCGCGGACACATGAATACGCATCATCCGCTAGCTCGATATTTGGTAGTAATTTCTTCGCAGAAGGCATTGCCTGCGGATCATAAGCAAAAATACGAGCTCCCGCGCTCGATAGGCCGTTGATAATTTCCAGCGCAGGTGCTTCGCGCAGATCATCTGTATTGGGCTTGAATGCAAGGCCTAATATAGCAATTTTCTTATTTTGGACGCTTCCTCCGCATGCTTGAATGACTCTTTCGGTCATTTTCATCTTTCGGGCGTCATTAACTGACATAACGGTTTCTATGATCCGCAGTGGAGCACCAGCATCTTGGGCAGTTTTTACAAGTGCCTGAGTATCCTTCGGAAAACACGAACCTCCAAAACCTGGGCCAGGATGGAGAAATTTCGATCCAATCCGATTGTCGAGGCCGATGCCGCGGGCTATTTGTTGGACGTCGGCGTTTATTTTTTCGCAGAGGTCGGCGATTTCGTTTATGAAAGTAATTTTTAAGGCGAGGAAAGCATTTGCTGCGTATTTGATCATCTCGGATGAGCGGCGATCAGTAAAGACGATCGGGGGCTCGTTCAGGGTGAGGGGGCGATATATTTCGTACATCACGTCGCGGGCGCGTTGATCCAATGTGCCGATGACGATGCGATCCGGGCGTTTGAAATCGCCGATTGCGGCGCCTTCCCGAAGAAATTCGGGGTTCGAGACAACGGCGAACTCCACTCCGGGCCGCGCCGCGCGGGCGATCCGCTCGACTTCGTCACCGGTTCCGACCGGAACGGTCGATTTTGTCACAATAATGGCTTCCGGATGGGCAAAAGCGGCGATTTCCTTGGCTGCCGCGTAGACAAAGGACAAATCAGCGTGCCCGTCTCCACGGCGCGAAGGTGTACCGACGGCGATGAAAATGGCCTCCGCGTCACGTGCTGCTTCCGCAAGGTCGGTGGAGAAGCGAAGCCTGCCTTCTTTGACGTTTTTTGCGACTAGAAGGTCCAGACCCGGCTCATAAATCGGCATTTCGCCGCGCTCAAGCGCCGAAATCCGCAGTGGATCATGATCAACGCAGGTTACTCTATGTCCGAAATCGGCAAAACATGCACCAGAGACGAGCCCGACATAGCCGGCGCCGACCATCGTGATTTTCATGATCTTTTCCTGTTTCCGCGTGGTTTCCTCTCCTTGCTGGGTCAGCCCAAGCTAGAGGTCAAGCGGAAAGTCACGTAGTCGGGCGAGAAATCCCGCTGGCGATCTCGGGCCAGTTCTGGCATGGGAGACATCAGACGATATTGAACGAGGCCAAAAGTGACAAATCCGGTAACTGTAGAAGTTTTGCGTGGTGAAGCCGTCGAATCCCGCCATAGAGGGGCCATTTCGATTGTAGATGCCGCTGGTAAGACAGTTTTTTCGCTCGGTGACGTCGAAAAACCGATTTTTCCGCGCTCCGCGATCAAAGCGTTGCAGGCGCTTCCTCTCGTCGAGAGCGGCATTGCGGACCGATTGGGGCTGACGGCGCAGGAGATTTCGCTGGCCTGTTCATCGCATTCCGGCGAGCCAATTCATGTGGAAACGGCGCTTTCCATGCTGAAAAAAGCGGGGAAAGACGCGGATTGCCTCGAATGTGGGGCGCATTGGCCGGTTTCGGGCAAAGCGGAGCGGGAGCTGGCAGCTTCAGGCGAAAAGCCGTCGGCGCTCCACAATAATTGCTCGGGGAAGCATTCAGGTTTTATCTGCCTTTCCTGCGGCCTTGACGAGGACCCGAAGGGATATATCGCATCAGAACACCGTGTTCAGCGCGAAATTCGGGCTGCTGGCGAGGAAATGACCGGGTTTACCTATCTGGACGCGTATGCAGGTATTGATGGCTGCTCGATCCCGACCTATGCGGTGCCATTGAAGGCCCTGGCGCTTGGCTTTGCACGGTTCGGGACGGGGTATGGCCTCGACAGGAAGCGGGCGGAGGCAGCGCAGCGCATACGTGAAGCTGTCGCACAGTATCCGCTGCTTGTTGCAGGGACAGGCCGGTTTGATACCGATGTTATGAACCTCTTCGGGGCAAGACTTTTTATGAAAACGGGCGCGGAAGGCGTTTATTGCGCAACAATTCCCGAGAAAGGCCTTGGTATTGCGGTCAAATGTGACGATGGAGAGGGGCGTGCGGCGCAAGTTATACTTGGCGCTATTGTCCAACACTTCCTGCCAATGTCTGAAACCGAGCATGAAAACTTGGCGAAACTTGCCGAACCTGTGTTGCGCAACTGGAACGGAATCGAGGTTGGGAGGCTCAGATCGGTGCTCGACTTCACCAAGACTAGTTAAGAGGGTTATCTTGTCCTAATTCGGTCATGATTTCCGGCTACCGTATAATTACTTTCACGACCGCTTTGTCGGTCAGGAATATGCTCCTTTAATCTTCACATTCGAATCTGAAAGTCCTGTGTTTACTGTCATGACTCATGTCCAACACCGCGTTTTTCCATGGAACTTAAAAATAAAAGTCCTTTGTTTATCGATGCTTGTTTTCACGGGATGCTCCACTCTACCAGATGTTTCACCGGTAAAGTCGGGTGTTGGAGGTCCAGCTAAAACGACCAGCACGCTTGTTCCGCTATTTATCGTGTCGACCCGCAAGGCGGAGACCGAGCGGGCCCAGAGCAGCGACCTCGCCAGGGATACGCGGTTTCTTGTGAGTTCCGTCAGCATCCCGCCGGGTCATCAACCGGGCGTGATCGAGCAGCCCTCGTTCGGGAGCCCGAACAAGGCGTCCCACTTCGTATTTGCCGGCCAGCGTGATCTCGACGAGCAGTCCTTCAAGTCCGAGATTGCGATGCAGATCTCCGGGCGCGTCGGCGTGAACCGCGATGTGTTGGTGTATGTGCACGGCTTTAATACGGGCTATGACGAGGCACGGTTCCGGCTTGCGCAGATTGTGGAAGATTCGGACTTTACCGGCATCCCGGTTTTGTTCACATGGCCGTCGCGCAACAAGGTGCTTGCATACGGCGCCGACAAGGAGAGCGCCACGGCCTCACGCGACGCGCTGGAACAGGCGCTAACCGATTTGAGCGAAACGGCGGGGATTGGCAGGATCCATATTCTCGCGCATTCGATGGGCACATGGCTGACCATGGAGGCGATGCGCCAGCGCGCCATGGCCGGACAGGCAAACCTCAACGGGAAGATCGGCGAGATTATGCTCGCGGCACCCGATATTGATCTCGATGTGTTCCGCTCGCAGCTTGCCCGCGTCGGCAAGGTGACGCGCATCTCGCTCTTCGCCTCGACAGATGACAGAGCCTTGTCGCTCTCGAGCGTTCTGGCGGGAGACCGGCAGCGGCTGGGCGCGCTTGACCTGACCAATCCGAAGCACCGCGAGGAGATTACGAGCCTGGGCGTACGGGTGTATGATCTGACAGGTAGCGATGTGCCGGACTTCTTCAAACACGGCACTTTCGCGGAAGCTCCCTCCGTCGTCCGCTCCATCGGAATGCAACTCGCCGAATCCCCGCTCGCGGAACAACAGCCGCAAGCCTATATCGACCAAAACACCGGCTCATCTCCCGCGCTCAAGATGCAGTAGGGGGGGTCATCTCTTTTGCGTCAACACGTTCAAATCGTTAAGGTAGTGCTGCATGATGCAGCTCTCCTCGAAGTGGAGCTACGCCTTATCTGGGACGATAAGATGCGAAGAACTTAAATTATCGAAAAGTTGAGCCCTACTGACTGCGGAATACTGCATGTTTGTTTCATTTTTCGTTACGTAAACTAAAAAATATATTGCAGATAAATCTGATAAATGATATAATTTTATTATATTTATTTATATCAAAACTGTGTTCAGGCTGTGATTGAGATGACTCTGGATGAGTATGAATATGGCGGAAAAGAACTATATGCCGACTTTGCTCGGGCTGTTAAGTTTATTCTCAGCGCTGCTCTGGCAGCAGATAAAAAGATAACGCATCAAACCATCCAAAAACGTGCCAAGTCACTGGAAGGAGTGAGGAAAAAGCTCAAAGGTTCTGTGACCGATATAGAGAAAAAGGTTAAAGACCTCGCCGGTGTCCGAGTGATTGTTTACACGAACAGCGACCGCGACCGATTGAGAAATTCCGATTTATTGCACCAGAATTTTGTTATCGATTGGGATCGAACTAAATTTCACTATCCTTCCGAAAATGGTGAAGACACCCAGTCACAATTCATCGGCTACAATTACGTCATAAAGTTGAATGATACCCGTGCCACATTAGCGGAGTACGAGCGATATGCCGGACTTTTTTGCGAGTTACAGATTCAAACGATTCTGGATCACGCTTGGTCTGAACCCGCTCACAACACCATTTACAAGAGAACTGATCATGAGGGGGTCGGTCAAGCGTGGATGACTGAAGTTGAAAAGCGTTTGAATGCTATCCAGCAAAAATATTTAATACCGGCTGGGTACGAATTTCAGAAAGTCATGACTGATTTTGAATTAATCAAGATTGGTAAAAGTCTTATCGAGGAAGAAATCCTTATATCCATTCAAAAAGCCGACGATAATAATGTCCTCGTCGAACTTCTCGAACAATATACCACGCTCGTTCTACCTCTTTTCAAAGATACAGTGATTCCAGCGGCGGAGATTCGCGCGGCTCTTGTTGCGGCAGCACGCAAAGCGGTTAGAACGCCCGCTTCAGTAATTGAGACGCCGTTTGGAACAATTCCCGGCGCTTCCGATGTAGAGGTTTTAGAAAAAATCATCAGAATCCTTGAGTCGATTCAATATGTTGATCCGGATAAGGCGTATGCCACTTACTCAGAACTCTATATTTTGTTCGATGAATCGGAGCCAAAGCAAAAGGTCATTACCGCGGTTGGTAAACTTGCCCAGAACAATCTTTACGTCTGGCAACATTACGGACCAACCTTCCAAGAAATGCTTCTTAACGCAATTAAGACGACGCCGCAGGATCGGCGCGACAATACCCGATCACTAATGATCGAGGTGGCGGAGAAATGCTTGGAATCTGAAATGACGGATTTTTCGAGCACGTCTAAATCGGTTACTTGGACAACCGCTTCTATAACGATATCTGACCGCTTGCTCGGCGTTCGCGATACGGCCATGGCGATGCTGCAAGACCTGTTCGACACCTCTCGACGTGATGATGAAAGGGAAATCATCTACTCCGCAATGAGGTCAGCTACACGACTTCCTACGCAGATTAGAAATAGCAACAGCTTAATCCATCGGGCTTTTGCCGATTCCCAACGGATTATTGACTTTATCACCGAGCGGACGAGAGACTTACCAAATCTGCTCAAGGAAAAGATCGAACACGATACGCTTTTTGAATATCATCGAGCAAAAGGTCTGCCCGCCAATTTGCTCGACGATGAAGGTGTACGTGCAGCAGCCGATGGCGTTGTAGCAGCTGCGTTGTCTCTTCGTGAGCGGTTCAATGCCGACGGCGATTACGTAATTTTCAAGACGCTGGTTGGTTTTGAGTCGGTATTTGATTACGAGTGGGACGAGGATGAGGCCAAGGTTGATTTAGCGGCTAAGGATGCCTTCCGAAAAGAGCGTGCGGCTGAATATCTCGCGCAGGTGACGAACGAGACTGCCGACGCATGGTTCAATCGGCTCAATCGTTACGCGGCTATCAATTCCGAAGATCTCGCGATGTTCCCGCTTTTAGCTGATTTTATCTTTAATGTGGCGCAGAATTCTTCCGCCATCGGTTCATCGTGGCTCGAAAAAAGCCGTAATCAACCCATCGCTAAATTCAAACCGGGAATTCTTCGCGGACTTTATTCGAGCGACCACCAAGCGGCATTGAAATGGGTAGATGCAGCGATTGATCGACATGATGATTTGAGTGGGATCGCCCATTTTATTAGGCACGCGGCTCCAGCGACTCCAAATACATTAGAAAAATTGGCAATTGCCAGCCTCGCAGCGAAGGACGATGTGGCCGTTTATAAGATATTGGAATCGTGTGCAGCTCGCCCTTCAGAGTTTGGAATGAAACTCGCGCGTCGCTTAGCAATCGATGCCGTAATCTGCTTAAGCGAACTCGGTCGGTATCGCTGGACGGAGCCTTTATGGATTTGGGGTAAGCGGTCGGGGTTTCTTGCAGAGTTTGACAACGCCGACCGCGCAGCGCTGTTCGATGCAATCTGCGACCTTCCGAAGATCGACTTCCGCGCCGAGGAAATTCTCGCTTCTTTTGCCGACTTGTACGCTTCAGAGATTATCGACGTGTTTGGCGCACGTCTCGAACGCGAGAAGACAAAAGATAGGAGCGTTCCGGCAGATGAGCGATTTGAAGCAATACCGTATGATTTTAGTCGACTGAACCAGTCGATGCAAAATTTCGGCGAAATTTTGTTGCCAAGGGCGCTCGAATGGCATCGGTCTGATCCACGTCCTGGGCAAGATAAGAGCGGTCGTTTTGTAGCAATTATATTTCCAGATTTGCCGGACGCTATCGTCAACGATCTGATAAAGTACGCAAAGTCTCATGATCGCGGTGCTCAACACTTCGTCATAGATGTGATGTCAAACTATGACGGGTCGGACGTTGCCTTCGCTGTATTGAAAGAATTGGTTGCCGTCTTACCCCTCGAAGATGAATTGATGTCGAGTATCAGATCAGCACTATATGAAAATGGTGTAATGAGCGGTGAATTTGGATATCGTGATGCACTAATTGCCAAGAGGGAAAAGCTTCAAAATTGGATAACCGAGTCGCGTGACCCTGTGCGAGAATTTGCTGAAAATTTCATTAGAATTCTAAACAACAACATTGCAGCTGCTCAACAACAGGCAGAAACCGATATAGCCCAGCGTAAACTCAACTACGGCGAAGATTTAGACGACGACACGGCGGACGCTTGAGTTGATGAGTATCCACGCCCCGCCCTCTCATAGCCCTCGCTCGAGCGAGGCGATGATGTGGTCGCAGAGGCGGGCGGCGGGTTTGGTGAGGGTGCGGGACGGGATCAGGGTGATTTCCGTGCCGCGCAAATGGGAGTGAATATCCCCCCTACCTCTTCTGCGTGAACCCTTTCAAATCGTTGAGGTGGTCCAGCATGGTGCGGGCGGCGTCGGAGATGTTGGTGCCGGGGGTGAAGACGGCGATGGCGCCGGCGTCTTTCAAGGCGGGGATGTCCTGTTCGGGGATCACGCCGCCGACGACGATCCGGATATCGGGCCGGCCAAGGGCGGCAAGGGCGTTTTTCAGAGCGGGCACGAGGGCGCCGTGGCCTGCTGCAAGCGAAGACACGCCGATCAGGTGGACATTGCCGTCGCGCGCCTGTCGGGCGGCCTCCTCGGGGGTTGCGAAGAGATCGCCGATGCTGACCGCGAAGCCGAGATCGGCCAGCGCGGTGGCCACGACTTTCTGGCCGCGATCATGCCCGTCCTGTCCCATTTTTGCGACCAGAATGCGCGGTGCCGTGCCTTCATTCTCGCGGAAGGCTTCAACCATATCGCGGGTGCGGTTGAAGTTTTCATCCCTGCTGCCGATTTCGCGATGATAGGTGCCGACGGTGACTGTGGCTGCCGCCTTGTGACGACCGAAGACGTTTTCAAGCGCGAGCGAGATTTCTCCGACCGTTGCCTTGGCGCGGGCGGCCTCCACCGAGAGCGCCAGCAGATTGCCATTGGTGCGGGCGCCTTCAGTAAGGGCGGCCAGCGCGGATTCTACCGCGGCAGGATCGCGCTCGGCTTTCAGGCGCGCCAGTTTTTCGATTTGCTGGCTGCGAACGGCGGCATTATCGACTTTCAACACGTCGAGCGGTTCGTCGCCTTGCGGGCGGAAGACATTGACGCCGACGACCTTCTGGATGCCGGAATCGATGCGGGCCTGCGTGCGGGCGGCGGCCTCCTCGATGCGGGCCTTCGGGATGCCGGCTTCGATGGCTTTTGTCATGCCGCCAAGGGCTTCGACTTCTTCGAGATGCGCCCATGCCCGGGCGGCGAGATCCGCCGTGAGACGCTCGACATAGAAGGAGCCGCCCCACGGGTCGATGATGCGGGTGGTGCCGCTTTCCTGCTGCAGGAACAATTGCGTGTTGCGGGCGATCCGGGCGGAAAAATCGGTGGGCAGCGCCAATGCCTCATCGAGCGAATTGGTGTGCAGGGATTGCGTGTGGCCCTGCGTTGCGGCCATCGCCTCGATCTCGGTGCGGATGACATTGTTGAAGACGTCCTGCGCGGCGAGCGACCAGCCGGATGTTTGGCAATGGGCGCGCAATTGCAGCGATTTCTCGGATTTTGCGCCGAATTGCCGGACAAGTCGCGTCCAGAGCAGGCGTGCGGCGCGGAGTTTGGCGATTTCCATGAAGAAATTCATGCCGATTGCCCAGAAAAAGCTGAGGCGGGGGGCGAAAAGATCGATATCGAGCCCGGCGGCGATCCCGGCGCGGAGATAATCGACGCCGTCGGCCAGCGTGTAGGCCAGTTCGAGATCCTGCGTCGCCCCCGCTTCCTGCATGTGATAGCCGGAGATCGAGATCGAATTGAATTTGGGCATGCGTTTGGCGGTGTAGGCGAAAATGTCCGACACGATGCGCATGGAGGCTTCGGGCGGGTAGATATAGGTGTTCCGGACCATGAACTCCTTCAGAATGTCGTTCTGGATCGTGCCGGAGAGCTTTTCGGGCGGGACGCCCTGCTCCTCGCCCGCGACAATGTACAAAGCGAGGATGGGCAGAACGGCGCCGTTCATGGTCATGGAAACGCTGATCTGGTCGAGCGGGATGCCGGAGAAGAGCGTTCGCATATCGTAGATCGAATCAATTGCAACGCCCGCCATGCCGACATCGCCGGAGACGCGCGGATGATCGGAATCATAGCCGCGATGGGTCGCGAGATCGAAAGCGACGGAGAGGCCCATTTGTCCGGCGGCGAGATTGCGGCGGTAAAACGCATTCGAATCTTCGGCGGTGGAAAAGCCGGCATATTGGCGGATCGTCCAAGGCTGGTTCACATACATGGTCGGATAGGGGCCGCGCACATAGGGCGTAAGACCGGGAAGCGAGGTGGCGAAGGCGAGGCCCGCGCGATCGGAAGCCTCGTAGCGCGGTTTGACCGGAATGCCCTCGGGCGTCAGCCATGGATCAGGCCGGGCAGGGCGGAGGGGAACGGTTGCGGATTTGAAGTCGGCGGATGAAAAATCGGGGATACGGGTCACGATGGTGTCCCTTCCTGTGATTCAAAAGGCTCGGAGAGGCGGGTGGATGTCAGCGGCGCAAAAGCGGGAGCAGCGGGCGCGGAGACAGGCGGCGCGGGTTCGAGCACCGCGACGGGCTTCTCATGAGGGTCGGGAAAGGCTGTGACGCCGATGATCAGCGCGTCTTTCCGCATCAGCGCGTCATGCCGGGTTGCCTTGACTGTGGCGATGCGGGTTTGGAGCGCGCCGTGGCGCAAGGCGGCGACGATGCCGCCTTCGGTCTCGATGGTCCGGAAGGCCTGCCATGCCTCGTGCACCAACGCGTCGGTGAGTGCTTCATAGCTGCCCGCGCCGGCGGCAGGGTCGGCGACAGCTCCGAGATGGGCCTCCTCCGCGAGCAGTGTCTGCGTGTTGCGGGCGAGGCGGCGGGCGAAGGCATCGGGCAGGCCGAGTGCGGTGGTGAAGGGGAGAACGGTGATCGCATCCGCACCGCCAATGGCGGCGGCAAAGGTGCCCATACCGGCGCGGAGCAGGTTCAGATAGGCGTCCCGCCGCGTCATCATGCGGAAGGCGGTTTCGGAGGTGAGGAGAATGGGTGCAGGCTCGAGGCCGCATTCCACCTCAATACCGGCCCAGAGGCGACGTAGCGCGCGGTGCTTGGCGATCGACAGAAACTGGTCGGCGTCGGATACGAGGCGGAATTCGATCATCGCGCGGGCATCTTCAAGTGGAATGCCCGAGGTCTCAAGTGCCCGCAGATAGAAGAGCGCGCTTGCCAGTACGAAGGCCAGTTCCTGCGCTTCGGAGCCACCGGCGGCATGCACCACTCGACCATCGGCAGCGATGAAGGGACCGGCAAAACCCTGTGCGACGAGATCATTGACCGCTGCTGCGACGTTCTTGCCGATGGCGGGGGCTTCGCCGGGCAAGGCACCAAGTCGCGCGCCGGTGCCGACGGGGTTTAACCCGAACCGCGCCCGAACCAGATTGGGGGGGACGCCGAGCATGCGGGCGGCGTCGGCAAAAGCGTGCGCCGCGTCGCGCCCGCGCGGGCCGCAATCGAGCGCGATGTCGATTCCGGCATCGAGATAGACGCCCTTCAAGACTTTGGCGAGGGTTTCGGAAGTGGCGGGTAGGCCAAAACCGTAGGCACCGATGGACTGCTCGAAAACGAGTGTCAGGCCGGACGCGCCATTCTCGAGATCGTTCAGCGCCTGCTCGTTTGCGCGCACGGGATCGGGATCATCGACGCGCTGCAGGATCGTCCAAGGCGATGTAGCGGGGCGGGTGAAAACGAGTGCGCTAGCACCGGCCATTTGATAGAGAGGCTCGATCCGGATGCCGTCGGCTGTGCGGGAGACGAGCTTTTCGTCGAAGTCCGCGCCTTTGAGCACGGCGTTGACACGATCCCGCCAGATCCGTCCGTCGGTTACGGGCGCTTCGTCATCGAATGGCAGATGAGCCATGGGCACACACCTCCGTCAGCATTTCAGGGCTGATCATTGCATGAAAAGCCGCGGCTCTGCCACTAGCCCTTTGTTCTATTATGCCTTCTTGACCAATCTCGGTCGACCGGTTGCCGTCACGGTGAGCCGGCATTCGACAAAAATATCCTGTCCGTCGGCATGGGCGATGCTGTCCTTGCGGTCGGTCACGAGGTCGACATCGTCGGCACCCGCGGCGTGCGCCTTTTCAACGGCATCGTTTTGCAGGCCTTCGATTGCGGCAGCGACGGCGCGTTCAAGGTCGGTGAAATCATGTTCGACTGCGGGGCCATGAATCCGGAAACGACCGGAGCCGGGCGACAGAATGAGGCTCTCGGCATTGATTTTGACATGACCGACGACGGCACCCAGCGCATTGGCGACGTCGGCGTGTTCGGGCATTTCAACCTGCGCCTCAAGCAAGTCGCCGACCATCGGATAATAGGTCGAGGCGGAGGCCCCGACACCGACAATCGGCAGGTTGAAACCGAAATTGAGTTTTGAAATGCCGGGTTTGCGGTCAAGCGCGGCGGCGATCAGCGGATGGGTACTCGGGCGTTCAAGCCGGAAGCCGTCTTCATCGAGCGCCACATCAATCAAGGCTTCAGCCGACCGCCGGACCAACCGCGCGATCACCGCATCGGCGACGTCTTCGGGTGCGGCAAATACGAGATCGCCCTTCGGGTTGCGACGGCGTGCAATGAGTTCGGCGGCAAGGCGGGCGGCCTTCCTATCCCACGCGTCATGGAGGGTGAGAACATGGGCGGCATCGGACGGCGTGAAGGACGCGATCAGAACCAGGCCATTGGTGACAAGACGGTTTAGCGCACCCAATTCCGTCCGGGTTTCCGCGACGCTGTCGACGGCATGGGGCGTTGTTCCGATCTTGCCGAGAAGCGATGCTTCGGCGGGGCTCAATCCGGCGCGCGCGGCGTCGGAGACGGGCATAGGGACGATGAAACGTCCATCGGTCGGACGCGAGATTTCGGCGCGCATCTGCCGGTCGAGCGTGTCATGGACAAGTTTGCCGTGCTCGAGCGCGAGCAGGCTTACCGGCATGGCACGGCGGGGGCCGAGTTCCAGCTTGAGCTGAAGGCCTGCTTCGACCAGATGGACTTCGCTGTCACCGCCAAGGCCGATGGTACGCATGGCAACGGCTTGCACCATGGTTTGAAAGCCACCGACGCGGGCACCGAGGGGGTCGAGCCGGGGCGAGCCGTTCCGCATGACGGCGATGTCGGTGGTGGTGCCGCCAATGTCGGAGACAATCGCATCCTTCGAGCCTGTCATATAGCCTGCGCCGACAAGCGTTGCGGCAGGGCCGGACAGGATCGTCTCGATCGGGCGTTCGCGGGCAATATCGGCGGCGATCAATGCGCCATCGCCACGCACGACCATGACGGGGGCCTTGATGCCGCGCTCGTCGAGAAAGCGGGTGGTTGCAGCGATCAGACCATCAATCAGCGGGATCAGCCGTGCATTCAACAGGCAGGTCAGCGCGCGGCGGGGACCGTCGAGCTGGTTGGTCAATTCGTGGCTGCAGGTAACGGGCAGGCCGGTTTTCGTGCGGATAAGATCGCGGGCGGCGATTTCATGCGCGGGATTTCGGGTGGAGAAATAGCCAGCGACGGCATAGCCGTTGACCGTGCCGCCTGCGCCGTCAAGCCATGTGGTCAACGCGGCCTCGTCAAGCGGCATGGCCGCATCACCGGTGACGGTATGGCCGCCCGCAACGCGCACCATCGGATCATTGCCGAGCGCTGTGGTGAGCCCGGCACGGCCGACATCCGCCTCGGAAAAGCCGATCATCACAAGGCCGATCCGGCGGTGCTGTCCTTCGACCAGCGCGTTGGTGGCGAGAGTGGTGGAAATCGAGACGAGTTCAATAAGAGCAGGGGCTTTGCCTGACTGCGTCAACACACGATCAACAGCGCCGGAAATGCCGATGGCGAGATCATGGCGCGTGGTGAGGGCTTTCGCCTTGGCGATGATGCCAACGGAATCGTCGAACAAAACAGCGTCGGTGTACGTGCCACCCGTATCAATACCAAGGAGAAGGGCCATTCAAAAATGTCTCGGTTATCGGAATAAACAGGCCTGCGCCGGAAAGGGGATGCAGGAAGCGGGGAGAAAGGAGTGAAGTTCAGTCCCAGACGGGTTTTTGCGGTTTGCCGTCGGTGATGTCGTACCAGTCCGGCTTGTCGGCGACGTAGATATGCTCGCGGATCGACAGGCCCGTCTCGCCATTTAGCGCACCGGCGGAAATGCTGATCTCGTCTCCTCCGAATGCGCGCCAGAACAAGACGCTGCCGCATTCCTTGCAAAAGCCGCGCTCGGCTTTCTCGGAGGATTTGAACCAGGCGAGGCCGCGCTCGTTCAAAAGCGTCAATTCGTCGTTTGCACAATTTGTGGCGGCCAGAAAATTGCCCGTTGTCTTGCGGCATTGCCCGCAATGGCAGGCAATAATCTCGCGCATCGTGCCGTTGACCTCAAATGTGACGGCCTCGCAGAGGCAGCTGCCGGTAAAGTATTTTTTGCCGGTACCTGTCATGACTTCGCTCCGATCAGATGGTTTCTCGACAGACGGGAATGGTCGTTTTCAATGCGCGCGGGCGATGCAAAAATCAACCGCTTCGAGGAGCGCCTTTTTCATCGCGCTTTCCGGAAAGAGAGCCAGTGCATCGCGGGCAATCGAGCCATAATGTCGGGCACGCTCCAGCGTATCCTCGATGGCCTTGTGTTTCCGCATGATGCTGATCGCCTCGTTGAGTTCGGCCTCGCCGGTCTCGCCGTTCTCGAGTGCGCGTTTCCAGAAGGCGCGCTCGGTATCCGAGCCACGACGGAAGGAGAGGACGACGGGAAGCGTGATCTTGCCTTCGCGAAAATCATCCCCCAGATTTTTACCAAGCTTCGACGACGTGCCGCCATAATCGAGCGCGTCATCGACAAGTTGGAAGGCGATGCCAAGATTGGCGCCATAACTCCGGCACGCGGCCTGCTCGTCCTTGCCTTTTCCGGCAATAATCGGCCCGACCTCGCACGCAGCCGCAAAGAGCGCCGCCGTCTTGCCACGGATCACGGCGAGATATTCATCCTCCGTCGTCGCGGTGTTTTTTGCGACGGTAAGCTGCATGACCTCGCCCTCGGCGATCACGGTTGCCGCCGTGGACAACACATCGAGCGCGTGGAGCGAGCCGACTTCGACCATCATTTTGAAGGCTTGGCCGAGCAGAAAATCACCGACGAGCACGCTGGCTTCATTGCCCCACAGCATCCGCGCGGCGAGTTTGCCACGGCGCATTTCGCTGTCATCGACGACATCGTCATGCAGGAGCGTTGCCGTGTGCATGAATTCGACGGCGGCGGCGAGCTTGATATGGCCCTCGCCGGAGTAGTTACAGAGCGTGGATGTCGCGAGCGTGAGCATGGGGCGCAGACGCTTGCCACCGGAATTGATCAGGTGATTGGCAACTTCGGGGATCATCTCGACATCCGAGCCGACACGCGACAGAATCAGCTGGTTGACCCGTTCCATGCCGGATTTGCTGAGAGCGAGGAGCGGCTCAAGGCTTGGTACCGGTTTTCCTTCGAGAGAGACTACAACGCCCACAATCCACCCATTTGCCACTCAATTTACTGATGCCGACCAACGGCTCCAAACCATGCTTGATCGTATTTTCAAGGTGCTCAATGCCATGATCGGCGCTCATCCGCAACTTGCCAAACGGGCGCAGGGACCGCTACTCCTGAGTCAACGCGCAAGGAGGTAGAATGGTTGAACTTTTCCGCAGCACTGATCCGGTTCTGGTGATGACAGTCGAGGCGCTGCTCGGGGCGGCTGATATCGATGTTTTCGTTCTGGATTCCTATGTCAGCGCGATGGAAGGGTCTATCGGGGCTTTCCCGAGGCGGGTCATGGTGCTGGCGGATGAGCTAGACGACGCACGTACTCTCCTCATCGAAGCAGGATTGGGCAAGGAATTGGGAACGTTATGAAATTTGAACCCTTTCTGCGCGGACGGATTTCAATCGCGCAACCCGAGACGGGACATCGCGCCGGCACGGACGCCATTTTATTGGCAGCAACGGTCTCGTCAGGATTTTCGGGTCTGGTTGTCGATGCGGGCGCAGGCGTTGGCGGCGCAGGGCTCGCACTTGCGGCCCGGGTGCCGGATGCGCGCGTCAACCTTGTCGAGATTGACCCGGCCACAGTAGAATTCGCCCGGGCGAATAGCGCGCATAACGGGCTGGAAACCCGTCTTTCGGTCGTTGAAGCCGATCTTCTCGCGCCCCATGCCGAACGCAGTCTGAACGGGCTCACACGAGAGGATGCCGCTTGCGTGATCACCAACCCGCCGTTTTTGTCGGAGGGCGAAGCGCGGCCTTCATCCGATGAAGATCGCCGCCGGGCGCATCTAATGCCGACAGGCGGGCTTGAACGCTGGATGAAAGCGATCCACGCCCTACTCGCCCCGCGCGGAACCTTTGTCATGATCACGCGGCCCGAGCGATTGCAGGAAATAATCGTGGCCTGCGACGGCAGGTTTGGTTTTCTGACGTTGTTACCCATCCACCCGCACGAGGGCGATCCGGCAATCCGGCTCCTGATTCGCGGCACGAAGGGGAGCAAGGCGCCGCTGTCGATCTTGCCGGGGCTTGTCTTGCACGGGCCGGACGGACGTTTCACCCCGTTTGTCGAAAAGCTGCACGCGGGTGAGGCTTCGCTTAATCTTGTTTGAAAGCGGCTGCAAGGCGGGTGCCGGTTTCGCGTCTCAGTGCCATGATCCCGCTCTCGGAGTGGCGCGACGGGTGCACGCGGTTTGTCAGAAGCGTCCATGCGACGCCGCGGTCCATATCGATCCAGAGGCCGGTTCCGGTGAAGCCGAGATGTCCGATGGTGCGGGCGGAACTACCCTCGCCGCCATGCCAGCCCGGATGCGCGATTTCCCAGCCCAGCGTGCGCGTTCCGGCTGATAATGTCATCAAATCGGCCATGCTCGGGGCTGAGAACCGCTGCCCGCCCATCAGGCTCGCGGCATAATCGAGAACGCCATCAACCGTACCGAAAAGGCCGGCGTGACCTGCCGCGCCGCCAAGGGCAAAGGCGTTTTCATCGTGGACCTCGCCGCGGATCATCCGGCCGCGCCATGCACAGAATTCGGTGGCGACCGATGAGGCGGGGTCGGGCCGGAAGGTCAGGCCGGGCGAAAGATCAACCGCAGAAAGCGGCGTGCCGGTAACCCGCTCGATGAGAATGCCAAGCAGAATGAAATTGATATCGGAATAGACGGGCGGCCCTGATTTCCAATTCCGTTGCAGAATATAGGCCCGTAGCGTCTCGGGATCCTGACCCAGCGTGTAAAGCGGCTCGACTGCAGGAAGATGGGTCTGATGGCTGAGGCATTGCCGGATGGTCAGGCGACGCTCGGCTGCGCCTGTCTCATATTGGCGGAGATCGGGGATATGAAGTGACAAAGGATCATCCAGCGCCACGCGACCCTGCTCGACAAGACGTATCAAATTGTCAGTTGTGAAGATGACTTTGGTGAGGGAAGCGAGATCGAACCAGTGCGCGCGGTGCAAGGGGATGCTCTCCGGCTCGCGTTGCGCAAGGCCCGCCGTGAGAACTGAACGTTCGCCTTTTGCGGTGACAAGGCCCAAGGTCACGCCGGGAATTCGCCCCTCGGCGACCGCAAGCCGCGCGGGTTCGAACATTGTCTCAATGCTCTCGGAGAGGCTCGTCATCGAGATGGTCCTTTTGGTAGCCAGATTTCTCCGCCGCGCATGGGTTCAGGGACGCCGGTTGTCGAGGGGAGGCTGAGCGGCAAGCCTGCGATCGATCTCACAGTGAGCCATGCAAAGCATTCCGCCTCGAGAAAATCACCATTCCAGCCGACTGCTTCGACCGGATCGACAGGCACACCGAGACGCTGCCGCAGGGCGTGCATCAAAAATCCGTTCAGCCGCCCGCCGCCGCAAACGAGCCAGCGTTTCGGGGGGCGTGGCACGTGCTTAAGCGCTGCCGCTACCGATTCAACGGTGAACTGCGTCAATGTGGCGGCGCCATCGGCGTCGGAAAGGGACGCGACCAGTTTCATCCAGTCATGAAACGCATTGCGATCCAGCGATTTCGGCGCAGGGCGCGCGAAATAGGGATGCGCCAGAAAATCTGCGACCAAGGCCTCATCGGCGCGACCGCGCGCGGCGAGCGCGCCGTCCGTATCGAAGGATTGACCTGTGCGCTGGCGGACGAAATCATCGATCATGGCCGAGGCGGGGCCGGTATCGAACGCGGAAATAATGTCGCCATCGAGAGAGGTGACATTGGCGACGCCACCAAGATTGAGCACCATGAGGGGCTGCGCGAGATGGCGTGCCAAGGCCTGATGGTAGAGCGGGACAAGCGGCGCGCCCTGTCCGCCTGCGGCGAGATCCGCGTGCCGGAAGCGGTTGACGCATGTGAGCCCGAGCCGGTCAGCTGCGCGCTGGCCGTTCATCAATTGGCGGGTGAAGCGACGCTCCGGGCGGTGAAAGACAGTCTGGCCATGAAGGCCGACGCAGGTGATCGATCGGGGCGACATGTTGTTTGCGTCGAGGATGTGTGTGACGGCATCGCAATGGGCGTCGGTGACGGCGTCTTCAAGGGCGGAGAGATCGCCGCTTTCAGCTTGCGCGGGGGTGTTGATGACCGCGATGAGCGTCTCGCGCAGCCGGGCCGGATAGGGAAGGGTTGCGCCGGGGCCATGCTCGATCAGGTCGCGGCCATCGGTGCGCAGCAGGGCGACGTCGATGCCATCCATCGATGTGCCACTGATCACCCCGATCGACCATTTCGGTTCTGTATCCATCCCGGTGCCGCGTTCGTCCATTTATCGTCATTTTTCTGCCTCATGATAATTCATGAGCAGTTCATCCGATTCATGAATCTATAGGCTTCTATAATCGTTACCAAGAGATAAACGATCCTTTCCGTGATCTTAAGCAGGTTAAACAGATGACTCAAAGCCCGATTTCAATCACTGCACCTACCAGTAACAGCGCGCGCGTTCTTGCTGTCTTGGTATTGATGACGCTTCTGGCGGGGTGTCAGCGCTATGAGTGGACGCATCCGACGAAATCGCTCGAACAGTTCGGGGGCGACAAATATACCTGCCAAGAACGCGCCTCCCGGCTTTATCCCGTCGCGGCAGCGGTTGTGCAGGAGGGTGGCGGCTATTTTACGGGCGGGTATACGCAATGCCGCCGCTCGAGTGGCTATTCGCGCTTCTGCTATGCGACGCCGATGGAATACATCCCGCCAATGTATACAACGCGGGATCTGAACGAGAACGAGCGCGGAAGTGCTGTCGAGTCGTGCCTGTTCAGTCGGGGGTATCAATTGGTGCCCGCAAATTGACAACTCGTCCCGCAACGATCCTGAACCCGTCAGGATGATCATGCAAAAAGCCTGAAAACTTGAATTGTTTGAGGTTAGTCAATGATTACTTGACCTCGAGCAGCCAAACTACCTTTTACCGGAGGCTGTTTCGGACGGCTTCCAGTCCAATCCCGCAGGGTATCAATCGCCCGGGGACGGCGCCCGATACTGTCTCGGGGGAGCGGTATCGGGCGTCATTTTCCTGAAGCGTCAGTTAATCAGTATGTTCCGGTGAGGGGCTTCAAGCGGCGGAGATTCACCTGCATCAGGGAGTCGGCCCGGTCATATGCGAGAACGCCGTCGCGTTTGAGTTGGGAGAAGGCACGGCTGACGGTTTCGAGTGTCAGGCCAAGATAATCAGCGATCTCGAGCCGCGTCATCGGCACGCGGACAAGCCCGCCACCCGATACCGGACGATCTCCATTCGACTGTTGGGCATCAGCGGGAACAAGATCGAGAATAAAACTCGCAACCCGTTCGACAGCGGATTTTCGGCCGAGAAGCAAAGCGTGATCATGCAACCCGCAGACCTGAGCCTTGAGTTGTTCGACGAGGAACAACTTCAGCGGAAGAGAGCGATCGACGACGCTGCGGTCATATCCCATGACATGAACCGGAGTAAGGGCTTCGGCGGAGCTATGATACCGACTGGTCGGGGTGATGCCGAAGACTTCTTCCGGGCCGAGAATTTCGCAAATCTGGCGGCGCCCGTCGGGCAGGAGTTTCGACAGCATGATCTTGCCGTCGATAATCCGGAACAATGTTCGCGCCGACTCGCCCTCGCTCAGCACTGTCGCATGCGCGGGGAATTCCGCGAGGCGGCCGAGCCCCCGTAAATCGGTCGTAATGGACCCATCAATGCCATCCAGCAGCGCGCCCGTGAGCGCACCGTTGCTGCGCGGTGGCAGGGGAGCATGGTCGAGCCGATGCTGCGGATGCTGAGAAAGCTGCGACATAACGAGACCCCGGTTTGGGGAAGAAGGACGAGCAAGTCCGTGCATCAAAACGGACGCAGTTCTTCTTCCCGATTTTGTTATGCTAGATGCGGAGAAGACCGAATAAATCAGGAGCCTTCCCTAATCAGTGTTACGACGAAGCCGGAACGGGACTTGTCCCGGAACTTCTCAGAAAACACGCTCAGGCAGGAGAATACACAATCCTGACGAGATCGGCGGTGTTGCGCGCGCCAAGTTTTTCCATGATTCGGGCGCGATGCACTTCCACCGTGCGCGGGCTGATCCCAAGCTGGCGACCGGCCTCTTTGTTGGATGCACCCAGTGCAATCCGCTCGAGCACCTCGCGCTCGCGCGGCGTCAGGCGATCACCCCCCGGAACCGCGAAGCTCGTTGTCCCATCGCCGTTTTCACTGCGCTTGGGCGAGAGAGCAGCGCGGGCGCGACTGACGACGCTATCAGCTTCGCAGGGCTTCATCATGAAATCACGAGCCCCTTTTTTCATGGCGCTGACAGCTGTCTCGACGTCTGCCCGACCGGCGGTGACGATGATCGGGGCGACAATGCGATGGCCCAACTCACCGAGAACATCAAGGCCTGGCGGGTTTGAGATATCGGCATCAAGCACGATACAACTTGGTGATTTCTGGCGCGCTGCTGCGAGAAGTGCATTACCGTCGGAAAATGACGTTACACGATACCCCTCACTTTCAAAACCGTGTGCCAAGGCGTTCCGGAACGCCAGATCCTTGTCGGCAATAAAAATATTTCGATCAACAGCAGAATTCATGCTCATTGTACTCTCCTCAGTACGATCCGTTCATCGCGACTTGCGGAGTGAAAGCGCGCCCGCCCCCTACGGCAAGCATCACTCATGAAGGTTGGTTCTCGTGTCCGTACAAACCAAAGAACCCACTCGGGTAGAAAACGGTTGATGCACGAAAAGGTTGCGTAGTTCCGCTTCCGAAAATTTCCGAATTCATTAATTTTTTGGTTAAATTGCCAAGCTTGCAACCGAAAGAGGGTCAATTTCGCGCAATACGTGAAAAACGGAGGTCAATGATCTGGTATCTACCGTATGAGCGCTTTCGCCAGACGACGGGTTGCTTCGGTGAGATCGTCCGCCTTGCGGGCAAAGCAGAGTCGCAAATAGCTGCCGCCATTGGTGTCAAATGCAAAGCCGGGAGCAAGGCCGACATTGGCTTCGTCAATCATGCGTTTGGCGAGCGCCAGCGAATCGGTTTCGCCAGCGACGCTGAAATAGAGATAGAACGCGCCTTCGGGCTTTGCGAATTGAATATTGTCGAGATGCGCAAGCCCGTCACAGACGATCTCGCGGCCTTGCTTCGCCCGGGCGATCTGATGGGCGACAAAGCTGTCCCCGTGATCGAGGGCAGCAATGGCCCCGCGCTGCAGAAAAGTTGCAACACCGGAACTCGAATATTGAATCAGGTTTTCGGCGGTCTGTGCCAGCGCGGGCGGACATTCGAGCCAGCCAATGCGCCAGCCGGTCATGGCCCAGTTTTTCGAGAAGGTCTGCACGAACATGACGCGGTCATTCTCGTCCATAATGTCATGGAAAGAGGGCGCGCGCTTTGACCCGTCGAAAACGAATTTGCCGTAGATTTCGTCGGCAATGATCCAGAGCCCGTGCTTGCGGGCCAAAGCCAAGGTTGCTGAAAGCTCGGCCTCCGTCGCCGTCCAGCCCGTCGGGTTCGAGGGTGAATTGATGATGATGGCTTTGGTTTTCGGGGTGATCGCGCTTGCCAAGCGATCTGTATCCAGCAGCCAGCGGCCGTTCGGGCCGTCCGTGAGCGCCATCGGAACCATGACGGGCACGGCACCGACAACTTTCGCGCAGCCGACAAAATTCGGCCATGCCGGGCTTGGCACGAGAATTTCGTCTCCGGTTGTCAGCGCCATCCGCATGGCGATCTGCAAAGCGTGCATCCCGCCAATGGTGCAGAGGAACCGCTCCGGTCCCAGCTCCTGATCATAAAGCGCACTCATATAGCGCGAAACGGATGCACGAAAATCCGGAATGCCGAGGTTCGGCGTGTAGAAGGTTTCCCCTGCCGCAAGCGAACGGGTGGTCGCATCACTGATGAAGGAGGGTGTCGACATGTCGCCTTCCCCCGCCCAGAGCGGAATGAGTCCCGGGCGGCCCCAACCATATTTGAACACTTCAATAATCCCGCTCACCGGCGCGGCGAGTGCTTCGGGAGAGAGGGAGTCCAAAAATTCTGTGGAAGGCGAGGGTATTTTTGACATGATCATGATCCGGTAAGGTGAATTACTTGCTTTGTCCCATACTCCGCGGCATCTGGCCAGAGGGACAAAAGGCCAGTTGACTTTTTTGGCGCGACAGTCCGGATTGGGTGCGAAGGGGAGTACCCATGCTGGACGGTTGGATCGTCGTTTTGGCGGCGCTAGTCTATCTTTGCGTTTTGTTTGCGGTCGCCCATTTCGGCGATACGCGGGGCGGCGCGTGGGTGAAAGGCCGCTTCCGCTCGACACTCTATGCACTTACGCTCGCGGTTTACTGCACGTCATGGACGTTTTTCGGATCCGTCGGCCTTGCATCCGCTACCGGATATGATTTTCTTGCCATCTATGTCGGGCCTATCCTGCTGATCGGGCTTGGCTCCCCCTTGATCCGCCGGATTGCCCGGCTTGCCAAATCCCAGAATATCACCTCCGTCGCTGATTTCGTCGGCGCGCGTTACGGCAAGAGCCAACGGGTTGCGGCGATTGTTGCGGTCATCGCCGTGATCGGAACCATCCCCTATATCGCGCTGCAACTGAAAGCGATTTCATCCTCCATCAAAACCATCCTCGAGGCACATGATCCCGGCACGATGGGCGCGGCTGGTGCGGCATTCGGCGACCTCGCTTTGCTTGTCGCTTTGATCCTCGCCGCCTTCACCACCGCCTTCGGCACCCGCCATATCGACGCCCGCGAGCATCATCATGGCTTGATGTTTGCCATCGGCGTGGAATCGGCGATTAAACTTCTGGCCTTCCTGATTGCCGGATTTTTTATCTCGTATGTTATGTTCAACGGGGTTGGCGATATTCTCGCGCAGGTCGCGGCACGGCCGGACATTGTGCCATTTCTCGACCGAAGCAGCGGTATCGCCAATCTCTTGACGATGGCGATGCTGTCGATGCTGATCATCCTGCTTTTGCCGCGGCAATTCTACGTGACGATTGTCGAGAATACCCATGAGGCAGATATCAAGCGTGTTGCGTGGATGTTTCCGCTTTATCTTGTCCTGATCAATCTTTTCGTGATTCCGATTGCACTGGCTGCCAATCTGACGTTTGCGCCCGGAGCGATTGACCGCGATATGGCCATTCTGCATCTTCCGCTCGCGCATGGCGACGGGCTGATCACGCTGATCGTTTTTTTGGGCGGATTATCGGCAGCAACGGCGATGGTGATTGTTGAGTGCGTTGCCTTAGGAACAATGGTCTCGAACGACCTTGTCATGCCGGTAATCCTGCGTCGGCGGGCGGCCCTCTCGGCTGCCGCGCAGGATATGAGCCGCGCATCCGGCGATCTGGGCGGGCTGGTTCTTGCGATCCGGCGCATTGCGATCATCCTGATCATCCTCGCAGGCTATGCGTATTTCCGTGCGACGAGTGCGGCGGCGCTGGCCTCCATAGGGTTGATGTCGTTTGCGGCCATCGCGCAAATCGCGCCGGCGTTTTTCGGCGGGCTTTTCTGGCGGCGCGGCAATGCGCTGGGCGCAACCGCAGGCTTGATTTCGGGCATCACCATGTGGACCTATACGCTGGCGCTGCCGAACCTTGCCGACCCGGCGTCGGTCGGTCTCGACCAGCTCCTGCGTAACGGACCGTTCGGTCTGGAATTTTTGAAGCCGACTGCCTTGTTCGGCTCGGAGCTCTCGCTGATCACCCATGGCGCACTCTGGAGTCTGGGCGTGAATGTGCTGGCCTATATCGGCTTTTCGCTGCTCCGTCGGGCGACACCAATCGAGCGGCTTCAAGCGACAATGTTCGCGGCTCCCGGGCGTGCGCCGATTGCGCGAAGTCTGAAACTCTGGCGGAGTTCGCTGACACTCGGCGAGCTTAAAGCAGCAGTCGCGCGCTATCTCGGTGCCGAGCGTACGGAGCAGGCTTTTGCGAGCTTTGCCGGGAGTGATCGTGATGACGGGCGCGAGGCGGATATCCATGCGCTCCGCTTTGCCGAGCATCAGCTGGCCTCGGCGATTGGTGCGGCGTCGTCGCGGCTGGTTTTGTCGCTGCTTCTCAGACGCCGGGATGTGACCAAGGCCGACGCACTCAGGCTACTGGATGATGCGTCAACCGCGATCCAGTATAATCGTGATCTGATCCAGCACGCGTTCGACCATGTCAGGCAGGGAATCACCGTTTTTGACAAGGATATGCGGCTGATGTTCTGGAACCATGAATTCCAGACCTTGTTCGAACTTCCGGATGCGTTGGCACGAACGGGTGTCGGGCTTGACGAGATTGTCGGCCATGCCGCCCGCAGCGGTCTCTTCGGACCGGGGCAACCGGAGCGGATTGCGGCTGTGCGTCTCGATGCCTTTGTGCGTCACGATGCGCCTGTCCGGATGCCGATGGAGAAGACCGGAGCGGTGATCGAGCTTCGCTCGGCGGATCTTCCGGATGGCGGCATTGTCACGACCTATACCGACATCACCGCCATGGTTCGTGCCGAGGAAGCGCTCGAGCGGCGCGTGGAAGAGCGGACGCAGGAATTGCAGCACCTCAATACGGAACTCGAACAGGCAAAGGCTGTTGCCGAAGCGGCGGACCAGTCGAAAACGCGGTTTCTGGCGGCGGCAAGCCATGATATTTTGCAGCCGCTGAATGCGGCGCGCCTGTTCGTCTCCTCGCTACTGGATCGTGATCGTGGCACGGGCGATCCGCAGCTTGCCAATCATATCGGCGCGTCGCTCGAAGCCATCGAGGATATTCTGACGACCTTGCTTGATATTTCTCGGCTTGATGCGGGGGCCTTGAAGCCTGAAATCAGCGCGTTCAGGCTCTCCGATATCCTAAGTGCGCTGCAAACCGAGCTCGAGCCGCTGGCGCGCGAAAAAAATCTGGACCTCGTCCATGTGCCAACCACCCTCGTGGTGCGCTCGGACAGGCGGCTCTTGCGCCGTCTCATCCAGAACCTCCTCTCCAACGCGATCAAATATACGCCCGAGGGCCGCGTTCTGATGGGGTGCCGGAGAGCGGGGAAATCTGTCCGGATCGAAATATGGGATACGGGCATCGGTATTCCGGCGGCAAAGCGCAAAACCATCTTCGAGGAATTCCAGCGGCTTGATCAGGGAGCCAAGGTCGCTCGCGGTCTTGGCCTCGGATTGAGTATTGTCGAGCGGATCGGGCGGCTTCTCGGGCATCGGGTTCGCGTGAAGTCATGGCAGGATAAGGGCTCGATGTTCTCGGTCGAGGTGCCGGTCGCGCCTGCCTCGACGGCGAAGCGGGTGCCGGAACGGGCTGCTTCCGCTGCGCCTCTCGGGTCATTCAACGGTCTGCCGGTTCTGGCAATCGACAATGACCCCGCCATTCTGGACGGTATGAATACGCTGCTCTCGGGGTGGGGATGCGCGGTTCAGGTTGCATCAAACGGGGAAGAGGCTGAAAAGTGCGCGAGCGATCCGGATCATAGGCCAACGGTGATCATTGCGGATTATCACCTCGACGAGGGCGATGGCCTCGCCGTGATCGGCGCGCTACGAAGCATGCTGGGGAGCGATATTCCCGCCATTCTGCTCACGGCGGACCGCTCGCTCGCCGTGCGGGACGCCGCGGTCGAAGCCGGGATCACCGTGCTACACAAGCCTTTGAAACCCGCGGCGTTGCGGGCGCTTCTCACACAGTGGCGGTGAATGATCAGAGGATGGAAAACGGCGCGCGCCCGCTCGTGATCGCGTCGGCGAGAAGATCAAGCCTGTCCTGCCCCCAGAACACTTCGCCGCGCCGGACATAGCAGGGCGAACCGATCACATTTGCGGCAATCGCCTCCTCAGCATTCCGCGTATAGATGGCCTCAGCATCCGGCCCGGCGGCGGCCGCGAGAATTGGTGCTGACGGATAGCCCGCCCGATCAAGCATCTCTGCCAGCACGGCGGCGTCCGCGATGTTGCGGTCCTCCGCCCAGACAGATGAGAAAGCGGCGCGGATGAACGCATCGGGGTCGTGTCCGGCAGTGATCAGCGCAATCGCAGTCTTGTCGGCAAGGCGGGGATCGCACGGAAAATAGCGGGGCTTGAGCGTGAGCGGCAGCGCACGCTTGTCGCGCCAGCGTTGCAATTCGAACCAGCGGTAATTCTGCCGGGCAGGGTGCCTCTTGGCGAGCACAAGTCCGCCCGTCTCGTCAAAAACGGATTGCAGAAAGATCGGCTTGAACGTGACATCGAGCCCGTTCGTTGCAGCGAGCTCCATGAAAGTGGCATGCCCGAGATAGGCCCAAGGTGAAATCAGGGAGAAGTAATAGTCGATTTTCTCGCGCATGACGCCTCACCCCTTGTAAAACCGGCCGCCCGACGCCGCCATGGCGCGGAGGGCGGCATTCGGCTCGAAACGCTTGCCGAAGCGCTGCGCGAGATCATCACAGAGCGCAACAAACGCCTTGGCGCCCATGCCGTCGATCATCGAGAGCGGGCCTCCGGTGAACGGCGCAAAGCCGAAGCCGAGGATCGCGCCGACATCCGCCTCGCGCGGGTCGGTGATGATGTTCTCTTCAACCGAGCGGGCCGCCTCGAGCGCTTGGGTCGCGAGAAAGCGCTGTTTCAACACGGTGACGTCAATCGTGTCCGGATCGAGACGGGTCTTCTGGAACGCTGACAGGCCGGGCCACAGGGTTTTCGGGCCCTTTTCGGGATAGTCATAAAAGCCCTTGCCGTTTTTGCGGCCAAGCCGGCCCTGCTGCTCAACGAGGGTTTCAAGCATCGCATCCTGCACGGGATTGACAGCGTCGGGGCCGAGCTGGGCCTTTGTTGCTTTCAGAATTTTGTAGCAGAGATCAATCGCGACCTCGTCGGTCAGCGAGAGCGGGCCAACCGGCATTCCCGCCATGCGGGCGGCATTCTCGATCATCGCCGGAGGAACACCCTCGTCGAGCATCAGATGGCCCTCGAGCAGATAGTTCAGCACGCAACGATTGGCGAAGAAGCCGCGTGCATCATTGACGACGATGGGTGTCTTCTTGATTGCGCGGACAAAATCGAAGGCGGTTGCCAGTGCCCGCTCTCCCGTCTGCTTCGTCGTGATGATCTCGACGAGCTGCATCCGGTCGACGGGTGAGAAGAAATGGATGCCGATGAAATCTGCCTGACGGGAGAAGGATTTTGCGAGCCCGCCAATCGGCAATGTCGAGGTGTTGGAGGCGAAGATCGTCGACGGGTCCATCGCGGCTTCGGCCTTGCGGATCGCCTCGTCCTTTACGGACGGATCTTCGAACACGGCTTCGATGACGAGATCACAGGTCTTGAGCTGCGCATAATCCGCGGTTGGCGTGATAAGGCCGAGCAGCGCATCACGTGCTTCCGGCAAGGCGCGATTTTTGGCAATCAGACCGGAAATCACCTTGTCGGCGTGCGCTTTGCCCTTGTCGGCTGAAGCCTGATCGCGATCGATGAGGATCACCTCGATCCCGGCAAGTGCCGAGACATAGGCAATACCTGCCCCCATAAATCCGGCCCCGATAATCCCGACACGTTTCGGCGCGGAAGCGGGGATTCTTGCCGGACGCCGCGCGCCCTTGTTGAGCTCCTGCATCGAGATGAAGAGCGTCCGGATCATGGCGGCTGCTTCTGGCGTTTGCAGGATATGCGCGAAATAGCGGCTCTCGACGCGTAGGCCGAGATCCATCGGCAGCTGCAGACCTTCATAGACAGATTGCAGCAACGCTTTGGCGGCTGGATAATTGTCAAAGGTTTCGCGGCGACAAATGGCGCTTGCGGCAGGCCATACCGTCATGCCCTGCGGCGAATAGACCTTGCCGGACGGCGGACGGAACCCCTCCTGATCCCAAGGCTGGACGGATTTGATGCCCTCGCGCAAAATAGCTTTCGCACGGGCAAGAAGGTCACGTTTGGGTACAATCGCATGAACGAGATTGATCGCCTTCGCCGCGTCAGGCTTGAGCTGGTCGCCCTTCATCATCATGAGAAGCGCATCGCCGGTTGGGGCCAAGCGCGCGACGCGCTGCGTGCCGCCGGCACCGGGGAAAATGCCGATTTTGATTTCAGGCAATCCGACACGGGTTTTCGCATCATCGGAAACAAGGCGATGGTGACAGGCAAGCGCAAGCTCGAACGCGCCGCCGAGGCAGACGCCGTTGATCGCTGCCACAAAAGGTTTGCCGCAGGTTTCGAGTTTGCGGAGCAGAAGTGTCAAACGCCGCGATTCATCAAAAAAAGACTGCATTGCGGCGGCTTCACCGCGGGCGGGCACCTGCTCATGATAGGTCTTCAGCAGGCCCTGGATCATTTTGATATCAGCCCCGCCGGAGAAACTATCGGGCTTGCCGGATATGATCACGCACCCCTTGAGTGTTGCATCCTCCGAGACATGGTCAATCACGTCGGAGAGTTCAGCCATGGTGACGTCGGTGATGACGTTCATGGCTTTGCCGGGCATATCCCATGTCAAGGTGGCGATACCGTCGGCATCGACATCGAAGTCAAACTGGGTGAGGGGGGAAAGTGTCATGGTCACACCCGTTCGATGATTGTTGCGGTACCCATTCCGGCACCAATACAGAGTGTAATCAGGGCCGTTTTCTTGCCGGTCCGCTCCAACTCGTCGAGCGCCGTGCCGACGAGAATCGCTCCCGTCGCACCGAGAGGGTGACCGAGCGCGATGGCGCCGCCATTCGGATTAACAAGGGCCGGATCAACCCCGAAGGCTTGAATAAACCGCAAAACCACAGCCGCGAATGCCTCGTTGACCTCGAAAAGATCAATATCGGCAATGCTCATTCCCGCCTGTTTGAGTAGTTTTTTTGTCACATCGACAGGGCCTGTCAGCATGAGCGCGGGGTCGGAACCGACATTGGCGAAAGCGCGGATCCGGGCGCGCGGTTTCAACCCGGCCCGCTTGCCCGCCTCGGCATTGCCCAGCAGCACGGCGGCAGCACCATCAACGATGCCCGACGAATTGCCGGCATGATGCACATGGCGGATCGTCTCGACCTCGGGATGCGCCTGAATACCCACCGCTGCAAAACCGCCCTGCTCGGCCATTGCGGCAAAGGACGGCTTCAATCCACCAAGCGACTGCATATCGGTTTTCGGACGACGATGCTCGTCATGATCAAGGAGGGTCAGACCGTTCACGTCGCGCACGGGCACGACCGCGCCCGAAAACCGCCCCTCATCCCATGCCCGTGCGGCACGTTGCTGGCTCTGCATCGCAAACGCGTCCACATCCTCGCGGGTGAACCCGTATTTGGTCGCGATCAGGTCTGCCGACACACC
>Ga0209358_10000374_pt1 | contig 39567 bp, 33 predicted proteins | sample LauGreFa1BDMLBSN_2_FD_187574 | JGI IMG/M metagenome (GOLD analysis project Ga0209358, IMG submission 187574) | Freshwater lake microbial communities from Lake Michigan, USA - Fa13.BD.MLB.SN (SPAdes) (version 2) | ecosystem: Environmental > Aquatic > Freshwater > Lake | place: Lake Michigan, USA... | reverse complement strand
GCCTCCTTGCGGGCCATCGTCGACGGTTACGCCCACGCGCTGGCCTGAGCCTTCGGCTGACGCGTTGACTGCCCGCGGGGGCGGGGCAGGATGAAGTCCGCCCCGCCCCATGCGTTTCCTGTTCCTGCTCGTCGCCGCCGCGGCCTCCGCGGCGGACCTCGCCAAGCTCCGTATCTTCGACCTCGCCGAGGCCGGCAAGCCCGTGTCCCTCGCCGACCTGCCGCGCCTGCGTGAGGCGCAGAAGGACAAGGTGTTCACGTTGGAGATGCCGAACCCGGTGTTCCGTCTCAGCGACCTGAGCTTCCTTGCCCCGGAGCGAAAGGAGAAGCTCGACCTTTATCTGCCGAACGGTCCGGATCGGTTGGATCGCCCCGCGGTGGTGTTCATCCACGGCGGCGGCTTCACCGGCGGCGACAAGGCCGAGTACCGTTCCGCCAGCGTCAGCGCCGACCTCGCGCGGGCGGGCTACGTGGTCGTCAGCTGCAACTACGTCCTTGGCCCCAAGACCAAGGAAGGCGTCTGGCCGCGCAACATCGCCGATTGCCGCGAGGCCGTGCGCTGGGTCCGCTCGCATGCGAAGGCGTTGGGCGTGAACCCCGACAAGATCGCCGTCGCGGGTGGGTCGGCGGGTGGTTACCTCGCGCTCATGGTCGGGTTGTCCGACGACAAGACCGGCCCGGGCGGCGATCCGCAGGCGGCCGTTTCGGCCAAGGTCTCGGCGGTCATCGACTTTTACGGCGTCGTGAACTTCTCCAAGCACGGGAAGGGCGACGTCCCCGGCGTCGGCGCGGCCGAGCAGGCGGCCTATCTTCCGGTCCAGCAGGCCGACCCGAAGGATCCGCCCGTATTGATCCTGCACGGCACCGCCGACACGACGGTGGATATCCGGCAGTCGCACGACCTGGCCGCCGCCTTGACCCAGGCGCGGCTCGACCACGAGTTCATCGTCGTCGCCGGCGCGCCGCATACCTTCGACCTGCATCCGAAGGGCACGGGATGGACGCGCACCACGCTCCGTTGGGCCGCCAACGGCAACGAGACGAGGGTCGAAACCAAGAGCGCGGAGCCGGACCTGGTGGAACCGACCCTGGCGTTCCTGGCCCGGACGATCGGGAAGTGATCAGGCGCCGGGCTGGCCGGCGGGGTCCGCCCCCGGCTTGAGCCGCGCGAAGACCGTCGAGCCGCGGAGGTCCACGTCGAAGCGGCCGGTGTCCTCGAGCATGCGGTAGAACTTCGCGTAGCGCGGGGCGTTGGCCTCGAGACCCGGGTGTTCCTGGATCAGGAACTTCTTGATGAACTCGACCTTCATCCATTCGCCTTCGGGCGCGAGGCCAGTGGCCACGTCCACGAGGGCGTCGATGATGTCCTGCCGTTGCTGCAGTTGCGCGCGGCGCTGGTCGGCCTCGGCCTTGCCCTGCGCCTGCTGGGATGCGGAGAGGTTCGGGGTGTCCCGGTAATCCTGGCCATTCCCCTCGGCGGCCTTGGGCGCGCGCTCCTCGCGGTGGCCGCGGCGTTCCCGCGGTTCGCGCGCGGGCTTCGGCTCGCGGGGCGGCGGGGCGGGGCGGGGCGGGCGGGCGTCGCCGAAGCGCACGTCCGGCAGCATCTTCTCGAACTGGTCCAGGAGCGCGAGCGCCTTGGCCTTCGTCTTCGGCGTCAGCTCGCGGATGGCCTGGGCCAGCACGGCGAGCGCCGCCTTGGGGTCGGACTTCGCGCGTTCTTCGGCGTCCATGCGCTCGCGGAGTTCGGAGAGGTTCAGGTAATGGTGCGCGGTCGAGCGGAGCGCCTTGTGGGTGCGTTCGCCCATGACCACGATGCGGACGCCGAGGCGCTTGGCGTCCTCGACGACGGGGGTGAAGTCGCTGTCGTTCGTGACGAAGATCAGGGTCGTCGGCGGCTGGGTCCCGGCCATCAGCTTCACCGCGTCGATGGTCAGGCGCATGTCCGCGGCGTTCTTTCCGGGCGTGTAGCTGCGCTGGTCGACGAGTTCGAGCTCCGGCCATTCCTGGGCGACGGCGCGCCAGCCGCTCAGCCGGCCATGGAAGTCGCCGTACGCGCGCGCGGCCGAGATCGGGGTCTCGCCGATGAAGCGACGCAGGGTGGGGAGGTGCTGGTGGGAGACGTTGTCCGCGTCGATGAGCACGCCGATGCGCTGCCCTTGCTGGCCCTTGGCGGCCTCGGGGGTGGAGGTGGAGGCGGCGTCGGCCTGGCGGCGGGCCGGGCGGGACTTGCCGGCGCGTCCGCCGGACTTGGCGGCGCGGCCGCGGGGGGCGGCGGATTTCTTGGGGGAGGAGCGGGCCACGGCGGGAAAAGGAAGGTTCGCCTATCCCTGTCGGGAAGGCGTCCGCACTACAATGCGAATCGCCCCCGCGGGGTCACTTGCCGGTCGCCTCGGCGGGCCGGCCATGCTGGGCGGCGGCCGGGGCGGGGACCGCCGGCTCCTCGTGCGGGATCCAGGCCCAGATCGCCAGGAGCAGGCCGGCGAAGGAGGCCCCGGCGGAGGCCCAGAACAGGGCGCGCACCTTGGTCAGGGCGCAGATGGAGGCGAGGGCGATGCCGATCTGGATGAGCGTGATCGCCTGGGCCAGGACATGGTGCGGGTGCATCAGCGCGAGGCTCTTCCGCACGAGCGGGTCGACCTTCGCGTCGAAGGCGTCCGCGCGGCGCTCGAGCGCCTCGGCGGCGACCTTGATCTCGGCCTTCTCGGCCTTGTACCGGGCGATCTCCGCGGCGTAACGCGCCTTGAGGGCCGCGTCCGCGGTCAGGGTTTCGGCGAGTTCGGAGAGGTTCTGCTTCGTGCTCTTCGACTGGTAGTAGGACCACTGGTTGGAGGCCTGCGTGCGCAGCTGGATGGCCTCGTTCTTCGCGAGGATCGCGTCGTTCTTGCAGTCGGCCGCCGCGACCTGCTGCGCCGAGCCGACGTAGCTGAAGACCGCCCCGAAGGTGGCGAGGATCGCGGTCATGATCGAGACGCGGACGGCGAGGTTGTCGCCGTGCGCGGCCTGGTGCTCGAGTTCGTGCTGGTCCGGACCGTGGACGTGGAAGCCGCCGTGTGACATGCCGCCATTCGGACGGGCGGCGGTCCGGGAGTCAATCCACCCCAAATAAGTAAATTTTTTTCTGGGAACTCCGGCCCCGACCTGCTGTTAAAAACATGTGAAACTTTGGTCCGCCTTCTTTCTCGCGTTGGGCTTCGCCTGCCTACCCCTTTCCGCCGCCACCGGCGAGAAAGCTTGGAAGACACGCCCGGGCCCTTGGGGTGAACTCGAGGTCCGGACCGTCTACCTGGAGGCGCCGGACCCCCTGCTGGCGGCCGTCGCCAAGCCCAACGCCGTGACGCGATGGGTCTTCGAGCAGATGTCCGAAGGCGGCGTGCGCGAACTCCTCCAGAGACATGGCGTGCCCGCGCCGATGGTCGCCCGCCTGCTCGATCCCGCCAGCCGCACGGCCTCGGACAACGTCGTGAAGCTCTTCCCGACGGTCGGGGAACTGGCGTCGTTGTCCGTGGCCACCCGCTCCTCGCTCTACCGTGAACTGGCGAAATCGCCGGCGAACGAATACCAGCGGGATCCGGTCTACATCCTCGGCGGCGACCTGGAGGATTGGTTGGCCGATTCGGGGCTTTCGTCGGAGCAGGCGGACCTGTTCCGGAAACTCCTCTGGAATCGGGGCGACGCCCTCGCCTTCAGCGACATCCAGGCCTTGCTGACGTTGGCCAAGGGGCCGGAGGCGACCCGCGACACCTTCCGGGCCCTGACACGGGTCCGGAGCCTCATCGTCGAACTGAAGCTGCCCGTGCGCGTGGAGCGCGACGTCTTCCTGGACTATTGGAGCGCCGGTATGACCGACACCTCGCAGCTGACCTTCCTGCGTTCGATGCTCCGTCGGCGGGCGGACCAGAAGATCGACATCACCCATCTCTTCCCGAACCTGGCGCGCCAGAGGGTCTTCACCTTCCCGGAGCTGGAGTGGGGACTCAAGGGGCGGTTCCCGGATTGCCATTGGACTTCCCTGAACTTCGGCGCCGCGGTCGCGAACGACGATTACCTCGACACGGCCAAGGCGGCGGCCCGGCTGGTCGGGTCCTACCAGACCGTCGAGCCACCCTACCGTTTCGGCGACGTCCTGTGCTTCCTCGACGAGGGTGAGGGGCTGCATACCTGCGTGCAGATCGCCGACGACATCGTCTTCACCAAGAACGGCGACAGCGTGCTCGCGCCCTGGGTGCTGATGCAGCTCAAGGACGTGGAGGCGGTCTACCGGCGTTCGCCGTCGACCCGGATCCAAGGCTACCGGTTGAAGCGTTGAGCCTCGCGCTGTCCCCGGCGGGAATCGAACCCACATCCTCGGTTTAGGAAACCAATGTTCTATCCGTTGAACTACGGGAACGCGTGATGGAGTAAGCGGGTTCCCGGGCGGGCGGGCAAGCCCGCATCGGCGGGTAGGCTTGACTCCGCCCGGATTGGGTCAAGTTCTTCAGCATGGTCCTTCTCCCGTCCGTCCTAGCCGAAGCTCCCATGGCGATCCCCGGTTGGGCGTGGGTCGCCTTCCTGGGCTTCGTCGTCTGCATGCTGGCCCTCGACCTGGGGGTCTTCAACAAGACCGACCATAAGCCGTCCTTCAAGGAGGCGGTGGCTTGGTGCGTCGTCTGGGTCTCGCTGGCGGTCGCGTTCGGTTTCGTGCTGTCCGCCTGGCGCGGGCCGGAGGACGCCCAGTTGTTCGCCGCCGGCTATGTGCTGGAACTGGCCCTCTCGGTGGACAACCTCTTCATCTTCATCCTGGTCTTCGCCCACTTCAAGATCCCGGACCACCTCCAGCATCGCGTGCTGTTCTGGGGCATCATCGGCGCCGTCGCCATGCGGGCGGCCTTCATCATCGCGGGCGTCGCGGCCGTCGAGAGCTTCACCTGGCTGCTCCCGATCTTCGGGGCGTTCCTGCTCTTCACGGGCGTCAAGCTGGCCTTGTCGCGCGACGAGCATGAGGGCAAGGGCATGGACGAGAACCTCTTCGTGAAGGTCGCCCGGAAGTTCTTCCCGCTCACGCCCCACCTGCATGGCAACAAGTTCTGGGTCAAGGAGGACGGCGTCCGGCGTTTCACCCCGCTCTTCCTGGTGCTGCTCGTCGTCGAGGGGACCGACCTGATCTTCGCGATCGATTCCATCCCGGCCGTCCTCGGCATCCTGCCGCCGAACCTGCCGATCGAGGAGAAGCGCTTCGTCGCCTTCACCTCGAACATCTTCGCGATCATGGGGCTCCGCTCCATGTATTTCGCGCTCGCCGGCTTCATGCAGTATTTCCGCTTCCTCAAGCCGGCCCTCGCCTTCGTCCTCGTCTTCATCGGCCTGAAGATGATCATGCCTTGGGCGGCCGCCCTGGGCCAAGCCCCGGGTCAGTTCGCCGCTTGGGTGCCCGCGCGCTTCGTCCACGAGGGTCGCGTCCACGTTCCCACGGAGGCCTCGCTGTCGGTCATCGGTCTTACCCTGGCCTTGGCCGTCGCGCTCTCCGTGGCCTTCCCGAAGAAGAAATAGCCTCGGTTTGGTGTTTCCTCCTCGCTCCCCGTTCGCCACGCTGGGGGCGTGTTCCGAGGCCGTTACCAGCTTTACCTGCCCTACCTGAAGGGGAGCCGTACGCTGCTGGTCTTGTCCTTGCTGGCGGCCGTCGTCTTCGCGGCCGCCAACGCCTTTGGTTTGCCTTTCCTCATGGGCAAGGTCCTGCCCGCGGTCTTCGGCGACGCCGCCGCCCGCGCGGCCCCCTTGCTGTCGTGGCCGGAGCGGTTCGGCGGTGGGGCGATCCTATACCTGCCGAAGGGGCATGAGATGCTGTTCGCGGTCGCCTTCCTTCCCGTGGTCATGCTGTTGCGTGGACTCGGCGAGTTCTTTTCGACCTACCTGCTCAACCTCGCGGGCCTGCGCGTCATCGAAGCGGTCCGCCGCGACGTCTTCGGTCGCCTGCAGCAGATGCATCTTGGTTTCTTCGGTCGCCATTCCGTCGGCGACCTGATGGCGCGGCTGATCACGGACGCCAACTCGGTCCGGTTGGTCCTGGTCGACGTCTCCAACGACCTGATCGTCCAGCCGCTGACGCTGGTCTTCTCGTTGGCCTACGTCGTCTGGGTCTGCTTCTCGCATGACGGCGGATTCTGGTTCCTCGCGTGCCTGCTCGTCGTGCCGATGGCGGTGCTGCTGGTCCGCTCGGTCGCCCGCCGCATCCAGCGACGCACCCAGGAAGGGCTCGTCTCCTCTTCGGACCTGAACAGCATCGCGGTCGAGAATCTCCAGTCCGCCCGCGAGATTCGGGCGTATGGACTGCAGGAGCGCGAATCGCGGCGCTTCAACGAGGCGAGCCAGGAAGGCCTGCGGATCCAGGGCAAGCTGGTGCGCTACGAAAAAGCCCTGTCGCCCTTGATCGAGCTCACGGCCGCCGTGGGCATCGCCGCCGCCATCGGCTTCGGCGCCGTGGGCGGATTCACCTTGCCCGAGCTGCTGTCGCTGATCGTCGCCTTCTATTTCGCCTACGGTCCCATCAAGCGCCTCGGCAACGTCACCAGCCGCCTCAGCATGGCCGCGCCCGGTCTGGCTCGCCTCGAGGAGGTCCTGCGGGCCCGGAGCGAAGTCCCCGACGCCGCCGACGCCCGCCCGCTGGCCCGCGTGCGCGGCGACCTCGAGTTCGTCGGCGTGAATTTCGGCTACGGCGCCGAGCCGGTGCTGGCCGACGTCACCCTGAGCATCCCCGCCGGACAATCCGTCGCGCTCGTCGGTCCCAGCGGCGCGGGCAAGAGCACCTTCGTCAACCTGGTCCCGCGCTTCTTCGACCCTCGGCAGGGCTTGATCCGCATCGACGGCCAGGACCTGCGTTCCGTCCGTCAGTCCGACCTCCGCGCGAACATCGCCTTGGTCTCCCAGGAGCCGGTCCTCTTCAACGAATCGATCCTCGAGAACATCCGCCTGGGCCGGCCGACGGCGACCGACGCCGAAGTCCGCGAGGCCGCCCGTCTCGCCGGCGCGCTCGACTTCATCGAGGCCCAGCCCGAAGGCTTCCGGACCAAGGTCGGCGAGCGCGGCGGTCGCCTCTCCGGCGGCCAGCGCCAGCGCGTCTCCATCGCCCGCGCCTTCCTCAAGGACGCCCCCGTGCTGATCCTCGACGAGGCGACGTCCGCCCTCGACACGGACACCGAGCGCAGCATCCAGCAGTCGCTCGCGCTCCTGATGAAGGGCCGCACGACCCTGATCGTCGCCCATCGCTTCAGCACCATCCGCGACGTCGGCCGCGTGCTCGTCTTCGACGCCGGACGCATCGTGGCGGATGGCACGCGGGAGCAGGTCTACGCTTCCTCGGAGCTCTTCCGCCGCCTCTGGGACAACCAGTCCAAGAACCTGGGCTGATGCGCCTGCTGGTCGTCAAGTTCGCCAAACTCCGCGGGGCCCTCGCGACGACCGCCGCCTTCCGTTCCCTCCGGGAGCGTCATCCCGGCATCGCGGTCACCTTCGTCACCTCGCCCGGGGCGGAGCCCGCCCTCGGCGGTTGCCCCGCCGTGGCCGAAGTCGTGGTCTGCGACCCGCGCGAAGGCGCGTGGCCGCTCCTCGCCCACCTACGGCGCCAGCGTTTCGACGTCGCCATCGCCTTGGGGGCGCACCCTTTGGCCCGTCGCCTCGTGGCGCTGAGCAAGGCCGGCCGGCGCGTCTGCGCGGGGCGCGCGCCCGCCTGGTGGCGGCCGTTCTACCACCAGCAGGTGTTCGGCCTGCCCGTCGACCCGCATGAGGCCGCGTGCGACCATGAGGTCTGCGCGCAGGCCTTCGGGTTCCACGCGGAGACGCCGGGCATGTGGTTCTCCTCCGCCGGAATGGAGGAGCACGGTTTGTTGGTCGAGCCCGGGCGGTTCGCCGTCCTCCATCCCGGCTCCTCCCACCCGGATCGCCTGCTCGCGCTCGACAAATGGGCGGAGGTCGCCCGGGAGCTGCTGGCGACCCGCGCCGTCGACCGCATCGTCGTCTCGGCGGGGCCGGTGGACGAGGAGCGCCTGCTGGCGGAGGCCCTCTGCGGGCTCATCGGTCCGGCGGCCATGGCCACCGGCGGTCGGCTCAGCTTCGCCCAGTCGGCCCGCTTGCTGAAGGACGCCCGCCTCTTCCTTGGCGTGGATTCCGCGATGCTCCAGCTGGCCGCCGCCGTCCGCACGCCCGTCGTCGGCGTCTTCGGTCCGTCCGACTACGCCCGGGCGCGTCCCTGGGGCACCTTGCACCGGGTCGTGCGCGTCGACACCACGCCCTTCGAGGGCGAAGCCCCGGCGGACCACCGCGCCCGCATCCTGCGCGCCTTCGGTCGCATCACCCCGCTGCAGGTCGCGCGCGCCGCCGACGAACTGCTCCGCATCAGCGCCTGACGATGAGCCTTCCCGCCCACTACGACGCCGTGATCATCGGGGCCGGCATGTCCGGCCTCGCCGCCGCCGTCCGGCTCGGCATGTATGGCCGCAAGGTGCTGGTGCTCGAGCGGCACAACGCCGCGGGGGGCCTCAATTCCTTCTACGCCCGCGGCCGGCGGAAGTACGACGTCGGCCTCCATGCGCTCACCAACTGGGTGCCCGAGGGCGCGAAGGGCGCGCCGCTGGTGAAGCTCATGCGCCAGCTCCGCATCCGCCGCGAGGAGCTCGACCTCTGTCCGCAGCTCGGCTCCCGCGTCGCGATGGCCGGGAAGAACCTCCGCCTGGACAACGATTTCGACCACCTGCTGGCCGACGTCGCCGAACAGTTCCCCGGGTCGGTCGACCGCTTCCGCGCGCTCGACGCCTGGATCGCCGGGCTCGACGAGGCGGCGCTCGAGGCGCACGGCGGTTCCGCCCGCGCCCTGCTCGACGAGCGGCTCGGCGATCCGCTGCTGCGGGACATGCTGCTCCTGCCGACCTGCTTCTACGGCAGCGCGCTCGAGGACGACATCGAGGTCTCGCAGTTCGCCATCATGTGGCGCTCGCTGTTCCGCGAAGGCTTCGCCCGGCCGTTCATCGGCGTCCGCCAGGTCATCCGCCTGCTCATCGACCGTTGCCGCGAGCATGGCGTCGAGCGCCGGATGAAGTGCGGCGTGCGTTCGCTCGAGGTCCGCGCCGGCCGCGTCGCCGCCCTGGTCCTCGACGACGGCTCCGAGGTCACCGCGGAAGCGGTCTACTCCTCCGCCGGCGCGGTCGAGACGCTGCGCCTGCGCTCCGACGTCGCTCCGCTGGCCGGGGCCGCCGAGGTCGGCCGGCTGGGGTACGCCGAGACGATCGCGACCTACGAACCGGCGGCCTTCGCCGGCTTCGGGTGGCGGGATACGATCGTCTTCTTCTGCGACGACGAGCGGTTCCGTTACCGTTCGCCGGCCGAGCTGGTCGACCCCCGTGCCGGCGTCATCTGCATCCCGAACAACTATCGGTACGGGGAGGACCGGACGCTCGACGAAGGCTGGCTGCGGGTGACGGCGCTGGCGAACCACGATGCTTGGTGCCGCCTGCCGGAGGCCGACTACCTCGCGCAGAAGCAGGCTTGGTGCGCCCGCCTCAACCGCGTCGCCCGCGCGCACCTGCCGGCCGTCGCGGATGCCGTCCACGACGCGGCGCTGACCTCCACCGACGTCTTCACGCCCCGGACGGTGCGCAAGTTCACCGGGCACCTCAATGGCGCCATCTACGGCTCGACCGTCAAGCGGCGCGACGGGCGGACGGACGTCGCGAACCTCTTCCTCATCGGCACGGACCAGGGTTTCCTGGGCGTGACCGGGGCAATGTTGTCTGGCATTTCCATGGCCAACCTGCACGGTCTGAAGGCCTAGCCTCACCCCATGAGCACCCCCGCCTTCTCGGCCGAACCACGTCCCCTCTGGAAGGACCTGCTGCACCCCGCCGTCGTCGTCGGCGCCCTCGGCTACTTCGTCGACATCTACGACCTGACGTTGTTCATGACCGTCCGGGAGAAGAGCCTCAACGGCCTGGGCCTGGGTCACCTCATCACCGGCGCCCCCTGGTACCAGGACCTCCTTTCCTGGCAGATGCTGGGCATGCTGCTGGGCGGCATCTTCTTCGGCGTCCTCGGCGACCGCATGGGACGGCTCACGACGCTCTTCGGGTCCATCCTCCTTTATTCGGTGGCGAACATCGCGAACGGCTTGGTCGACAGTTTCGAGGCCTATGCCTTCTGGCGTTTCGTCGCCGGCCTCGGCCTGGCGGGCGAACTCGGCGGCTGCATCGCCCTGGTCTCCGAATCCCTGTCGAAGGAGCGGCGCGGCTACGGCACGGCGGTCGTCGCCACCGTCGGCGTCTTCGGCGCGGTCGTCGCCGGCTACATGGCCGACCATGTCGACGCCCTCGGCGCCCTGGTCGGCGCCGAAGGCTGGCGCATGAGCTACTTCATCGGCGGCGGGCTCGGCCTGCTGCTGCTCCTGCTCCGGGTGGGCGTCCATGAGTCCGGCATGTTCCACCACGCCAAGGAACATCGCGCGGAAGGCGACGTGGGCCGCGGCGATTTCCTCGCGCTGTTCACGTCCCGCGACCGCTTCCTCCGTTACGCCCGCTGCGTGCTGATCGGCCTGCCGACCTGGTACATGATCGGCATCCTCGTCCAGCGCGCCTCCACGGTCTTCGCGCCGGCGGCCGGCATCACCGGCGAGCCCGTGAAGACGAACTGGGCGGTCGCGGCCTTCTACCTCGGCCTGACGTTCGGCGACCTCGCCAGCGGCGTCGGCAGCCAGCTGCTCCGCTCCCGCCGCAAGGTGGTGGCCGGTTTCCTGGCCTTCAGCCTGGCCTGCGTCGCGCTGTATCTCTTCGGCGCCGACGGCTGGACCTCCGCGGCCTATTACCGGTTGATCTTCCTGATGGGGCTCGGCATGGGGTACTGGGCCCTCTTCGTCACGATCGCGGCGGAGCAGTTCGGCACCAACCTGCGCGCCACGGTGGCCACGACCGTGCCGAACTTCGCGCGCGGCTCGCTGGTCCTCCTCACCTTCGGCTTCACGCAGCTCACCGGCACCAAGGCGCAGCCGTTCCTCACGCCTTCGCTGGCCGGCGCGACGCTCGGCGTCCTCTGTTTCGGCGCCGCCTTCTACGCCCTGTGGGGCATGGAGGAGACCTTCGGCAAGGACCTCGACTACCAGGAGAGGAAGTAGGCGTTACTTCTTCGCCGGCGCCGGCAGGTCCGCCACGCAGCGGAAGCCGGCGTGGTTCGTGGAGGTCAACGGGTCGAGCCCCACCCGGGCGGTCGCGCGGTAGCGGAAGCAATAGCCCTCGTCGCACAGCCACGAGCCGCCGCGGATGACGTGCTGCCCGTAGCCCGTGCCCTCGGGGTCGAAGCCGATGACCGGTCCGGTCGGGTTGTCCTTCGGCGAGCGGCCGTACCACTCGGGCCCGTACCAGTCCTCGCACATCTCCCAGACGTTGCCGGCCATGTCGTAGAGGCCGTAGCCGTTCGGCGGGAAGGACTTCACCGGCGCGACGGACTTGAAGCCGTCCGCCCCCGTGTCCGTCGCGGGGAATTTGCCCTGCCAATGGTTGCACATGATCTTGCCCTGCGGACGTTCCTCGTCGCCCCACACGTAGGGCTTGTCGGCGAGGCCGCCGCGGGCGGCGAACTCCCACTCCGCCTCGGTCGGCAGGCGCTTGCCCGCCCACTTCGCGTAGGACTGGGCGTCCTTGTAGGTCAGGCAGAGGACCGGATGCGCGTCGCGCCCCTTGAGGTCGGACCCGGGGCCCTCGGGTTGCCGCCAGTTGGCGCCCACGGTGAACTTCCACCACGGCAGGCTGCCGACCCCGCACTGGAAGGGGTTGACGCCTTCCGTATGCTTGAAGAGCAGCGAGCCGCCCTTCAGCAGTTCGGGCGAGGGGACGTTGGGGAAGGTACGGGGATCGAGGTCCTTCTCGGCCTCCGTGACGTAGCCGGTCGCCGCGACGAAGCGCGCGAACTGCGCGTTGGTCACCTCGGTCTCGTCCATCCAGAAGGCGCCGACCTGGATGCGATGTCCGGGGCGTTCCTCCTTGTGCTTATCGTCGGCTTGGTCGGTCCCCATCGTGAACTCGCCGCCGGGGATCCAGACCATGCCCGCCGTGGGGCCGAGCGGCGCCGAGGCGGAGCGCGACAGGTGCCAGCCGAGGCCGACCAAGGGGAGCGCGATCAGTACCCCCGCGACCCAACGGATCGCGCGACGATGGCGTTCCGCGGTCGCGGTCAGGTCATCCGGGGCGGGGGAGGGCATCGAGGCATTGATACCCGCCGATCGGGCCGGGTCTACCCTTTGTTGGGGGAAAAGCGGACGGTCCCGCCTATCGCCTCGCCCTTCCGGCGGTTTTCGTCTTCATCCGCCCCGACCATGAGCTCAACCCAAGAAGAAGTCCTCCAGATTTTCCGCGATTCCAAGGCCTTGCTGACCGGCCACTTCGTGCTGCGTTCCGGCCTCCACAGCGGCCACTTCTTCCAGTGCGCGCAGGTCTGCCAGTACATGGACAAGGTCACCCGCCTGATCGAACTCCTCAAGCCGAAGCTGGCCGCGCACCCGTGCGACACGGTGCTCGCCCCGGCGATGGGCGGCTTGGTCGTCGGCCAGGAAGTCGCCCGCCAGCTCGGCGTCCGCTTCATCTTCGTCGAGAAGGAGAACGACAAGCTCGTCCTGCGCCGCAACTTCACCTTCCGTCCCGGCGAGCGCGTGCTCGTCGCCGAGGACGTCGTGACCCGCGGCGGTCGCGTCCAGGAGTGCCTCGAGATCATCCGCGCCCACGGCGCGCAGGCGGTGGCCGTCGCCACCTTGGTCGACCGCTCCGGCGGCCAGACCAAGTTCTCCGTCCCCTTCGTTTCCCTGCTGGAGCTGACCTTCCCGACCTACGCGGCGGACCAATTGCCGCCGGCGCTGGCCGCCTTGCCCGCGACCAAGCCTGGTTCCTGACCTCGGCCGGGAGGGCGGGGTAGGCGGTTTTTCAGGCCCGCGGCGGGTTCCCCCGCGCCCGCCCGCCTTGTGCCTTGCACCCCGGCGGTCCCTTGCCTACGCCCAACCACCGCTTTCCATGGACCGTAAGAACCTCTTCCTCGCCCTCGCCTGTTTCGGCGGCGCCCTCGCCTTTTATATCTTCGGCACCCCTCGGCAGGCGCCCGCCCCGGCGGCGGCCCCCTTGCCCACCGCCGTGGCGCCCGCGACCACGCCCGCCCTGACCGGCTCCGGCGCCCTTCCCGGACCCGCCCCCGTGGCCGGCGCCCTCGATCGCGCCAAGGCCGCCCGCGAGGTCCTCGCCAACGAGCACATCCGCGTCACGTTCACCACCCGCGGCGGCGCCATCGAGCAGGTCGAGCTCCTCAAGGAGTTCGCCGACACCGACCGCAAGGAGAAGGTCGTCTTCAATCGCGGCAACCCCGACGCCGCCCTCACGCTCGTCATCGAGAATCGCGCCACCCGCGCCTGGGAGCAGGTCCTCGGGGAGTTCAAGGTCGCCGCGAAGACCAAGGACAGCCTCACCCTGGTCGGCACGCTGCCGGACGGCGGCAAGGTCGAGCGGACCTACGCCTTGGGCGCGACCGCGGAGCCTTACTCGATTCGCTTCACCACGCGCCTGCTTTCCCCGGGCGCCGGCGTCGCCGCCCCGGCCTTCGCGCAGACCCTCGGCAGCTGGCATCCCACCGAGGGCGACAAGGCGAACCAGTTCCTCTCCGTCCTGACGCACGACGGCGAAGACACCGTCCGCACCGGCGTCGACCTCTTCCATGACTCGAACGGTTTCCTCGGCCTCGGCGCCCGCCGCGCGGTCCCGACCGTCGAGCTGGCCTCCGCGGGCAAGCCCCACTTCTGGGTCGCCTCCGGCAACCAGTTCTTCGCCTCCATCATCCACCCGGCCAGCCTGGAGGCGCGCGGCGCCCGCTCCCTGGTCTCCATCCATCCGGTCGCCTTCCCCGAGGGGACGGAGGGCCTCGACGGCATGGCCTCTTGGGCCACCGTGGTGAAGCCCGACCTTTCCACCGAGCTCACCGGCGACTTCTTCGTCGGCCCCAAGGAATACGCCCGCGTCTCGGCCCTGCCCGACAACCAGGTCTACGTCCTGCAGTTCTCCAAGCTCCTCGGGTTCATCCCGTTCGCCGCGATCTGCAAGCTGCTCCTCGCCTGCCTCGGCGGCGTGCACGCCCTGCTCGCCTGGAGCGGCGCGTGGTCCTGGGGCTGGGCCATCGTCGCCCTCACGCTCCTGATCAAGGTCGTCACCTGGCCCCTGACCGCCGCGCAACAACGCCAGGCCAAGAAGATGGCGAAGTTCTCGAAGCCGCTCCAGGAGATCAACGAGAAGTACAAGGACAACCCGGAGAAGAAGCAGAAGGAGCTCATGAAGCTCTACAAGGACCACGGGATCAACCCGCTCGCCGGCTGCCTCCCGATCCTCATCCAGATGCCGATCTTCTTCGGCATGTACACGGCCTTCCAGACGACCGTCGAGCTGCGCCTGCATTCCTTCCTCTGGGTGCAGGACCTGGCCGCGCCCGACACCCTGTTCGTCCTGGGCGGCGTGCCCTTCAACCTCCTGCCCATCCTGATGGGCGTGACGATGTGGCTGTCGATGAAGATGACCCCCAGCCCGTCGGCCGACAGCTCCCAGAAGACGATCATCCTCGTGATGACCCTGATGTTCCCCCTGATCTGCTACACCATGCCGGCGGCCCTGACCCTCTACATGACGGTCCAGAACCTGTTGACCATCCTGCAGGCGGCCGTTACCAAGGAGGAACCCGAGGTCGAGGTGATCCCGCCGAAGAAGGCCAAGGGCTGATTTTCAACCCCATCCCACCATGTCCGGTCACAGCAAGTGGCATACGACCAAGCGGCACAAGGCCGTCATCGACGCCAAGCGCGGGAAGATCTTCTCCGTGCTGGCCAAGGAAATCACCGTCGCGGCGCGCGCCGGCGGCGGCAACCCCGAGTCCAACGCGCGCCTGCGCACCCTGATGGACAAGGCCCGTGCGGCGAACATGCCGACGGACAACATCAAGCGCGCCGTCCAGAAGGGCACCGGCGAGATCCCGGGCGTGGTCTACGAGGAGATCGTCTACGAGGGCTACGCCCCGGGCGGCGTCGGCCTCATCGTCGAGGTCACCACCGACAACAAGAACCGCGCCGCCGCCGAGGTGCGCCAGGCCTTCAACGACAACGGCGGCAACATGGCCCAGACCGGCGCCGTGTCGCATAGCTTCGCCCGCAAGGGCCAGATCCTCATCGGCGCGGCCCAGGTCTCCGAGGACCGCCTCATGGAACTCGCCCTCGAGGCGGGGGCCGACGACATCGTCAACCACGGCGACCACTTCGAGGTGCTTTGCCCGATCCCGGCTTATGACACCGTCTCCAAGGCGCTGCAGGAGAAGGGCCTGAAGCCCGAGTCCAGCGAACTCGCCTATGTCGCCTCGATCCCGGTGCCCGTGGCCGACGCCGCCTTGGCCAAGCAGGTGCTCGAGTTGATCGACGCGCTCGAAGCCCTGGACGACGTGAAGGCCGTCCACGGCAACCACGAGATCGACGACAAGTTCCTCGACGCCTGAGGGGCTCGCTTTGCGCTTCACCCGCGGCGGCTTCCGCCGTAGGGTGCGCCGTGCCTTCCTCCCGTCCTCCCGCTGGTCGCGACGCCGCGTCCGTCCGTACGGCGGCCCGGGCCGTCATCCTGCGCGAAGCGTCGCTCTTGGTCGTGCGGATCCGGACCCAGGAGGGGGAGTTCCTCGTCCTGCCCGGAGGTGGGCAGGAGCATGGCGAGACGCTGACCGATACCGTGCGCCGTGAGGTGATGGAGGAACTGGGGCTGGCCGTGACGCCCCGCGGCCTCATGTACGTCCGGGAATACGTCGGCAAGAACCACGCCATGCACCGCATCCATGGGCACTTCCATCAGGTGGAGGCGGTCTTCCATTGCGACTGCGCGGATTTCGGCCCCATCGGTGAAGGCCGGGAGCGGGATCGGCGGCAGGTCGGTTTCGAGTGGCTCCCCCTCGCCAAACTTGGCGATTTCCCGCTTTCCCCGCCCGGGTTGGGGGAGGTCATCGGGCGTTTCCTCGCTGCCGGCGGGGCGACCTACCTGGGGGACGTGCATTGAAGGCTTGCCAGCGGCGGAACCGCCCGCTTTGTTCACCATCCCTTTTTCGGGGGTATAGCTCAGTTGGTTAGAGCGCCTGATTGACATTCAGGAGGTCGATGGTTCAAGTCCATCTACTCCCACCACTTGCAAACCCCGGCCTGGTACCACCAGTCCGGGGTTTCTCGTTTGGTCCCGACCGACCACGGAAAGCACCTTTTTTCTCGCTCCGCCCCGTCCCTTGTAATTACCCATAGGTCCGACCTTTTCCATCATGAGCAGCACCCAAATCGTTGATATCAAGGCCCGCGAAATCCTGGATTCTCGCGGCAATCCCACCATCGAGGTCGACGTCGTCCTCGCCTCCGGCGTGATCGGTCGCGCCGCCGTCCCCTCCGGCGCCTCCACCGGCACCTACGAGGCCCACGAACTCCGCGACGCCGACGTCCCGGCCAAGCACTTCGCCAAGGGCGTCGACCCCAAGAAGCGCTACAACGGCAAGGGCGTCCTGAAGGCCGTCGAGAACGTCAACGAGGCCATCGCCTCCCTGCTCGTCGGCCAGGACGCCCAGGATCAGGTCGGCATCGACACCGCCATGATCGGCCTCGATGGCACCAAGAACAAGAGCAAGCTCGGCGCCAACGCCATCCTCGGCGTCTCCATGGCCGCCGCCCATGCCTCGTCCAAGGCCCTCGGCCAGCCCCTTTACCGCTACATCGGCGGCCCGAACGCCAAGGTCCTCCCGATCCCGCTCATGAACATCATGAACGGCGGCGCCCACTCGGACGCCCCGGTCGACATCCAGGAATTCATGGTCGTGCCCTCCGGCGCCAAGTCCTTCAGCGAAGCCCTGCGCATGGGCACCGAGATCTTCCACGCCCTCAAGAAGGTGCTGAAGGCCCAGGGCCTCTCCACCTCCGTCGGTGACGAAGGCGGTTTCGCCCCGAAGGTCGCCTCCAACGAGGCCGCCCTCGAGGCCATCGCCGCGGCCGTCAAGGCCTCCGGCTACAAGCTCGGCAAGGAAGTCTTCCTCGCCCTCGACGTCGCCGCCTCCGAGTTCTTCGACGAGAAGACCGGCAAGTACACCTTCCACAAGTCCGACAAGTCCCAGCGCAAGTCGGCCGAGATGGTGAAGTTCTACCAGGACCTCCAGAAGCGCTACCCGATCGTCTCGATCGAGGACGGCTTCTCCGAGGCCGACTGGAGCGGCTGGAAGCTCGCCACCGACGCCATGGGCGCCAATACCCAGCTCGTCGGCGACGACCTCTTCGTCACCAACACCGAGTTCCTCTCCCGCGGCATCAAGACCAAGACCGCCAACTCGATCCTCGTGAAGGTGAACCAGATCGGTTCCCTGACCGAGACCTTCGACGCCGTCGCCATGGCCCAGCGCGCCGGCTACTCCGCGATCATCTCGCACCGCTCGGGCGAGACCGAAGACGCGACCATCGCCGACATCGCCGTCGGCCTCAACGCCGGCCAGATCAAGACGGGCTCGCTCTGCCGCTCCGACCGCGTCGCCAAGTACAACCAGCTCCTCCGCATCGAGCAGGAACTTGGCAGCCGCGCCATCTACGCCGGCAACACCTGCACCTGGGGCCAGTAAGACCTGTCCGCAGGCAAGCGAAGGGCCGCCCGGGTGGGCGGCCCTTTTTGTTTCCGGCCCGAGCGACGCCTACTTCGATTCGAGCCCAACGGAGTTGACCGCGACGATCTCATACTTCGCGCCGGGCTTCGCGCCTTTGTCGAGGAAGCGCATCTGGCCCAGCGGCTGCACGGGGGTGTCGCCATAGCTCATGCCTTGGAAGAGGGGCCGGCCGAACGGATTGGTCGGCCTCTCCGGCACGCGGCCGACGACCTGGCCGTCTTTCTTGACGAGGAACTGACGGAGACCGCTCTCGAAGTCGGCGTGCGCGTCCCAGGTGATTTCGACGCCTTCGGCTCCGGCCTTGGTGACGACATTGAACGGCGCAGGCGGCGGGGTGGTGTCCTTCGTCGAGCCCGTCTGCACGTATTCCGTCCACGCCTTGGCGAAGGCGGCGTCAGGCAGCCAGCTGGACTCGGCCTTGTCGCCGACGTATTCGCCGGCGGGCTTGGCTTCGGTGCCGAGCAGCGGAGAAAGCCAGCCCTTCGACTGGTCGATTTTGCGGAGGACGTTGCCTGCCGTCGGCAGACGCAGGGCGAGGCAGGCGTCGAAGAAGGCGATGGCCGCGTAGCGCTGGTCGCCGCACTGGTGGGAGGTCAGGGGATCCGGGGCGAAGCCGATGGGCGCGCCTTTCGCCCGGTAGGCCTTGAACATCGCGAGGCCGCCGGTCCAGGCGCCGTTGAAGCGCTTGTCGCCGTTTTCCTTGGTGCCGGGGTTGGCCATCATCGGGATCTCGTAGGCCGCGGGCGGCAGGTCGACGAACGGGACCTGCCCGACGAGCTTGGGGTCGTCGCTTTTCTGCCAGGCGCTGTAGGCGGTACCGGAGCGGAACCAGATGGCGACGATGCGCTCGGGGTATTTCGCCTGGAGGATGCTCGACCAGAACCCGCCGCCGCTGTGGCCCCAGAGGCACCAGGGCGCGGTCGCCACCTCGGGATGCCCGCTCTGTCGGGCGAGGTCGGCGAGCGCGCGCAGGAAGGCCTGCTCCGAGCCGTTGCGCGGGTCGCACCACAAGCGGCAGTTCGCCGCCTCGGGCTGGTGGATGACGGGCCCGAGCAGGGCGCAGTCCCATTTCCGCGCCAGCGCCTGCCAATGCAGGTCGTCGGCCGCGGTGACGGCGGCCTTGTTCGAGCCTTCGCCGCAGCCGTGCTGGTGGACGATGATGCCCCGGACGGTCTTCACGCCCGCGGGCAGCCAGAGATGGTAGGTCGCGGCGAAGGTGAGTTCGCCCGGCTTGGCCGAGGCCGGGAGGGCGACGGTGAACTTGGCGCCGTCGGCGAGGGCGACCAAGGGCAGGAGCAGTAGGGCAAGGAGGGGGCGCATGGCGCGAGGTTGTAAGCAAAGCCCCCGGCGGGCAAGGGCTTGCCGTCTGCCGCCCGCCGGCTAGTTTCTCGGCGTGATCCGGTTCTTCGCGTTATGCCTGCTCGTCCTGACGGCCCGCGCCGCCGAGCCCGCGACCCTGCGCGCGTTCGTGCTGGGGGATTGGGGTTGGGCCGACCCGGAGATGGAGCGCCGCTACCCCGTCGTTCGCCAGAACGCCGAGCTCCAGCGGGCGGTGGCCAAGGCCATGGCCGAGCGGGCCGCGCGCGCGCCGATCGCGGCGGTACTGACGACGGGAGATAATTTCTACCCCAACGGCGTCCGCTCCGCTGACGATCCCCGCTGGCGCACCTCCTTCGAGGAGGTCTACGTCGCGCCTTCCCTGCAGGTCCCTTGGGTCGCCGCCCTCGGCAACCACGACCACGACGTCACCGCGCAGGCCGAACTAGATTACGCCGCCCGGTCGAAGGGCCGCTGGGTCATGCCCGCCCGCTACTATGCCCATCACTTCCCCGCGGCCGATGTCCGGGTGCTGGTGCTCGACGCCTGTTCGCTCAGCGACCGCTGGAACCGCGAGTTCTTCACGGTGAAAGGCCAGGCGGAGGCCGCGGCCCAGTGGCGTTGGCTCGAGGCCGAGCTGGCGAAGCCCGCGCGCTGGAAGGTGGTCGTCGGCCACCTGCCGCTCAAGGACCATGGCTTCCATCCCAAGGAGCCGGAGTACGTGCAGCGGCTGGTGCCCTTGCTCGAGCGCCACCGCGTGCAGCTCTACCTCAACGGCCATAACCACCACGCCGAGTTCCTGCGGGAGAAAGGCGTGGCCTACGTGACCTGCGGCAACGGCGCCGACCTCTACCCGATCCTCGAGGAGAAGGCTTCCGAATTCATCGGCGCCTACCCGGGTTTCACCGAGCTGGAGTTCGGGGCCGAGGCGCTGCGGGTCCGTTTCCTCGATGCCGAGGGCCGCGTCCGGCATGACGCCGCGGTCCCCCGATAGGCGCGCCCTGCGTTGACCTCGGGGCGGACCTTCCCACCATCCCGCCCGTGACCCCTTACCTCGCCCAGCGCCGCGACGAGTTGATCCGAACCTACCGAGACGGCCTCCTGCAGGACGTGATCCCGTTCTGGCTGAAGCACGGCCTCGACCGCCGGCACGGTGGGATCCACACCGCCCTCGGCCGCCGCGGCGAGCTGCTCGACTCGGACAAGTCCGTCTGGTTCCAGGGGCGGGCGGCGTGGACCTTCGCGAACCTCTACAACACGGTGGAGCCCCGGCCGGAGTGGCTCGAGGCGGCGTTGTCGTGCGCCGACTTCCTCCACGACCGTTGCGCAGACCTCACCGGCAAGCTGCATTTCACCGTCACGGCGGAAGGCGATCCGCTGCGCATGCGGCGCTACGTCTTCAGCGAATGCTTCGCGGCCATCGCGTACGGCGCGGTGCACCACGCGACCGGCCAGGCGAAGTGGAAGGAGCGGGCCGTCGCGGCGTTCGACCTGTTCCTGAAGTTCAACCGCGAGCCGGGGCACATCCCGCCGAAGACCTCGCCGGAGACGCGCCCGATGAAGGGGCTCTCGCCGCTGATGATGACCCTCGTCACCGCGCAGGACCTCCGCGAGGACCTGGGCGACGTGGTCGTCCGCGGGCGGACGCTTACCCAGTGGGCCGCGGCGGCGATCGCCGAGATCGGGCGCGATTTCGTGAAGCCGGACCTGCGCGCCGTGATGGAGGTCGTGGGGCCCAACGGCGAGATCTACGACCATTTCGACGGCCGGCTGCTGAATCCGGGCCACTCGATCGAGGCGGCCTGGTTCATCCTGCGCGAGGCCCGGCGGTCGGGCGACGAGGCGATGAAGCGGCTCGGCCTGGACATGCTCGATTACATGTGGGAACGCGGTTGGGACCGCGAGCATGGCGGCATCCTCTATTTCACCGACCTGTACGGGAAGCCGATCCAGGAATACTGGCACTTCATGAAGTTCTGGTGGCCGCACAACGAGGCCATCATCGCCACGCTCCTCGCCCACCTGATGACCGGCGACGCGAAGTACGCCGAGATGCACCGCCAGGTCCATGACTGGTCCTACGCGCATTTCCCGGACAAGGAGCACGGGGAGTGGTACGGCTACCTCGATCGGCAGGGTCGCCCGACGACCGAGCTCAAGGGCAACATGTGGAAGGGGCCGTTCCACATGCCCCGGCAGAAGTTGCTTTGCTGGCAGATGCTGGAGGGCGCCCGATGAGCGGTCGTCCCTGCGGCGCCTGCGGCCGGGAGATTCCCGGGACCATCTTCGCGCAAGCCGGCCAAGGCGAGGTCTTCTGCCCGTGGTGCGCCGCGAGCCAGTCACCCGCCGCCGCGGAGCCCGCCGCGGCCGTCGCGGTCGAGGCCGGACACCCGAAGGTCCGTCGCGTCGTCGAGGGCGACGTCGTCAGTTACGAGACCCGCATGGGTTCGTGCTTCGGCTGGTTCTGGCTCATCTTCACGATCGTCCACTGCGCCTTCATGTTCTTCGGGATGTCCCAGGGCAACGTGAAGGTCAACGGGCGGATGGTCGCGAACCCCGAGTGGTGGTACTTCGCGTTGCTCGCGCTCTTCTACGTCCCTTTCTTCCTCGTCGGTTTCGCCTTCACCATCTCCCGCTACGCGGTGCGGCTGGCGCCGGACCGTTTGCGCGTCCGCTGGCGCGTCCTGCCCGGGTTGGGCTGGACTTGGGAACTGCCCGTGGGCGCGGAGGTGCGGGTCTTCCAGGCTTACCGGGGCGCCAAGGAGAACAAACGCCCGGTCATGGCCATCGTCGTCGCCTCGCAGGGGCAGGAAATCGACTTCGGCAGCTTCCTCGCCAAGGACATCAAGGCCTTCCTGGTCGCGGCCATCGTCGACTACTACGGCGAGCCTGCTCCGTCCGCCGCCGCCGACTTCATCGCTTGATCCGCAACTCGAACGGCGTCGCGGGCAGGCCCGCGTCGTTCACCAGCGCGACCCGCGCGTTCATCGCCCAGCCGTAGCGGACGAGCACCGGCGTCGTCGCCGTCGGAGCCGCGGGCAGCTCGACCACCAGCCGCTCGCCGACGACCCGGGCCGGCCCCGCCGGCCGGAACTCCCCGGCGTGCGCGCCATCCTCGCAGAGCACCTCGAGCTGGGGCGGGACGCCGGGCCGGAAGGCGAGCCCTTGGGCGAAGCGGAACGACACCGCGATGGTCTTCCCGTCGAACGTCGCCTCCGTCGGCAACGGCCCCGAAGGACGCTGCTCGGTTCGGCCGTATTGGTGGAAGAGCGCCCAGCGGGCGAGCCGTTCGCCGACCTCGCGTTTCTCGCGCGGGTGGACGTCCTTCGCGGCCCCGAGGTCGAGCGTGACCGCCATGCCGGTGTGCTTCAGGGAGGTCTCCAGTTGCCGCTGGACCTCGCGGAAGCGCGGCCAATGGAGCCGCGTCGGCTCGTCGATCGACGGGAGCTGGCACCACAGGAAGGGCAGCGCCGGGTCGCGCCATTGTTCGCGCCAGTCGGCGACGAGCAGGCGCATCAGGCCGGCGTACTCCGCCACGTCGACCGCGCGGAGGGCGTTGCTCTCGCCCTGGTACCAGAGCACGCCCGCCAGCGCCTGGTCGGTGAGCCGGCCCGGACCGGCCGCCCAGGCGAAGCCCGGCTTGTAGCCGTGGTTGAGGCCCAGCGCGTCCTTGGGCGGGCGCGCCGCGCCGGCGAGGTGCTGCCGGGCGCGCAGGCGCACGAAGTTGCCGTCGATGGCTTCGTTGGCCAGCCAGTCGCCCGCGACCTTCCGGCCGAACTCCGGGCTGCGGCGGAGGGCGTCGACGGAGATGAACCCCTCGATGGGGGCGCCGCCGACCGCGAAGTTCACGAGCCCGATGGGGATGCCGGTCTCCGTCGCGACACGGCGCGCGAAGTAGTAGCCGACCGCCGAGACTTCGGCCACGGACGCGGGCGTGCAGACCTGCCACGCGCCTTCGAAGAAGCGCTCGGGCGTTAGCCGGGCGATGGTTTCGGCGTCGAGGCGCGACGCCCCGTGGTACTGGCCCGCGAACGCATGGTGCCGCAACCGCACGAGCGGGGCGGTGGCCCGGGGCAGTTCCTCCGCCGCGTGCGCCTCGCGGCGGAGCGGGAACTCCATGTTCGACTGGCCCGCGGCGAGCCAAACGTCGCCGATGAGGATGTTCGTCAGCTTGGCGTCGGCGACCCCGTCCTTCGCCTCCAGTTCGACCGGCCGGGTCGCGGCCGGTCGCGCCGGCAAGCGGGCCAGCCAGCGACCGGAGGCATCCGCGTCGACGCCGACGGCGACGTCGCCCAACCGCACCAGGACCGCGGCGCCCGGCCGCGCCAAGCCGCGGACGACGATCGGGCGGTCGCGCTGCAGGACCATCCCGTCGCCGAACCACGGGTCGAACTCGGCCGCGCCCGCGGCGACCGCGGACAGCGACAGCGCGAGGATCGACCGGAGGACGCTCACCGTCCGTCGAGGCCGGCGCCGGCGATCGCGCGGTAGAGCACGACCGTGTTGCTGTTGGGTTCGTAGAGCACGCCGATCTCCGCGCCCACCTTCGCCATCGAGCTGTAGGCGAAGGCTCCGGGGAAGAGCAGGGTGGATTCCGCCCAGGTCTTGCCGCCGTCGTCGGAGCGGCGGAGCGTGCCGTTGGCCCGTCCCTTGCCGGCGGGGTTCAGGAAGAAGATCGCCGGCTTGCCCGCGTGCGTCGCCGCGAGCAGCGAACCTTGGCAGGTCGGCTCCGGCAGGGCCGCGTCATCCACGGCCTTGGACCAGGTGGCGCCACCGTCCGTCGACCAGGAGACCTTGCGCAGGGCCGTGCCCTTCCAGCGGCGGGAGTTGAGGTAGACCGACCCGTCGGCGGCTTCGGCGACCTGCACCTCGTTGAGCTGCATGCCTTCCTGCGGCACCTCGGCGCCGCGTCGCCAGGTCTTGCCGGCGTCGTCGCTGAAGGCGACCCAGTTGACGAAATTGCGCTTCGGGTCCTGGGAGTTGAACGGGATCACGAGACGGCCCGCCTGGGCGCCCTTGCGCAGCTGGATGCCGATGCCCGGCCCCGAGGCGCACGTCACCGCGTTCTCCGGCTTGAGGTCGCCGCTCACGTCGACGGCCTTCGACCACGTCGCGCCCTCGTCATCGGACGTCACGAACTTGAGGCGGTTGCCCTTGGGGTCGGCGGGGCCGACGGGCAGGCCGCCGAACTCCTTGCCGCCGGCGGGGAAGGTCTGGAAGAACAGGAAGACGCGACCGCTCTTGGCGTCCTGCACGAGGCAGGGGTTGTTGCAGCTGTCCGCGCCTTGTTCGTAGGCGATCGCCGGCTTCGACCACGACTTGCCTTGGTTCCGCGAGGTGGCGACCACCAGGTCGTTGCCGGCTTGGTCGGTGGCCTTGTCGCGGGCTTCCGCCACGGCGATCAAGGTCCCCTTGGCCGTCATCAGCAGGGCCGGAATACGGACGGAGGCGTGGGTGAGGTTCTTCTTCGCCTCGAACACGGCCACGGCCGGGGCTTCGGAGGGCTGCGGCGCCGCGGCGAGGGCGGCGGGCAGGAGGAGGAGCGTGATTAGTCTTTCCATGAGAAATAGCCGATGGCCTCGAGTTCGCCGAGCATCGCCGCGACGGCGGCGGCGTCCGGGTTGGCGTTGGGCAGGCGGGCGGGGCCCACCGGGACGCCGAGGTGCGTCATCAGGGCCTTGGCGCAGCCCATGTAGCCGCGCTTGGCCACGATGCGGATGACCTGCATCATCCGGTCCTGTTCCAGCTGGCAGGTCGCGAGGTCGCCCTGCGGGAAGGCGACCATCATGCGTTGCAGCGGGCCCGGCACGAAGTTGTAGGTGCTGCCCACGCCGCCCCGGGAGCCCATCGCCAGCGCGGCGAGGAAGTACTCGTCGATGCCCCAAGGCAGGTCGTACTTGCCGCCGGCCAGGCGCTTGCCGAGCAGGTAGGTGCCGAGGTCGGGGTTGGAGTATTTCACCCCGGCGAGATTCGGGATGCGCGTGGCGGCGAGCTTCAGGAAATCGTCGACCGGGAAGTTGATCCCCGTCAGCGCGGGGATGTCGTAGTAGTAGAAGGGTAGGCCGGGGGCGGCCGCGGCGACCTGCGCGCAGCAGGCGACCAGGTCCTCGACGTTGCGCGGCTTGAAGTAGGACGGGGCGATCATCGAGATCGCGCTGGCTTGGTTGCGCTGCGCCTGGGTGGCCAGGGCGGCGGCGTCGGCGAGGCAGTTCGCGCCGACATGCACCACGACCTGGATGCCGCTGGACTTCGCCACGGCGGCCCAGCGGTCGCCGAGCGCGAGGCGCTCGGTCAGCTGCAGGGAGACGCTCTCGCCGGTCGTGCCGCCGATGAAGACGCGGTCGATCTTGCGGGCGAGCAGGTGCGCCGCCTGCTGCTCGACCACCGCCAGGTTCAGCGAGCCGTCGGCGTGGAAGGGCGTGTGGGTGGCGGGGCAGAGCCCGTGGAACTGGAAGACGGACATGGGAAGGAAGGTCAGGCGCGGTCGGCGTCGGTGGCCCGGATCCTAAGCACCAGCCAGGCCGAGAGACAAGCCACGGCCGCGAAACCGCCGAAGATCAGGTTGAGCGGCACCTGGTGGTCGCGGAGCCAGCCGAAGCCGACGTCGGCCAGCCCGCCGCACGAGATGCTGGCCAGGTTCATGAGGCCGTAGCCGGTGGCGCGTTGGTCGGGCCGGGCGATCTGCGCGAGGATCGGCATGTTGTTGCTGTCGAAGAGGCCCCAGCCCAGGCCGAAGAGCACGAGGAAGGCGATGGCCAGCGGGAGCGAGCCCTGGCCGATGACGATGCCGACGCCGAGCAACGCCGGGACGATGAGGCTCATGCCGAGGGCGCTGACTTGTTGCCGCCCCCGCGGCGAACGACGCATCCAGCGGTCCGCCAGCCAGCCGCCGCCCAACGCGCTCAGGATGGCGGCGCCTTGCCACCACACCACGGCGCTGACGCCGGCCAAGCCCTGGGTCAGCCCGAGGTCCTTCTGGAGGACGCTCGGCATCCAGTCGCGCACGACCCAGCCGGCCAACGCGGGCAGGGTGAAGTACAGCAGCAGCAGCCGGAAATCCCGGTTGCCCAGGAGTTCGCCCACGGCGACGTCCGGCCTCGCCGGCGGCGTCGCCGCGTCCCGCGGGGTGTCCCGCAGCCACCACCAGAGCGGCAAGGCGTAGGCCACGCCGAGCAGGCCCAGGCCCGTGAAGGCCCAGCGCCACCCGAGCGCCGGATCGTCCGCCACGTAGCCGCCGAGGCTCCCCAGCATGACGCCGATATAGATGCCGATCTGGTGGAGGCCCACCGCGCGCGAGCGCGTCGCGGTGCCGTGGTGGTCGGCGATCAGGGCCAGCGCGGCGGGGATGTAGAACGCCTCGCTCAGTCCCATGATGGCGCGCGTCGCCAGGAGCTGGTCGTAGCTGGTCGCGTGCGCCGTCGCCCACGTGTCGGCGGACCAGACGAAGAGGCTCAGCGCGATCACATGCCGGCGGCCGAAGCGATCCGCCACGTAGCCGGCGAAGGGGCTGGCCAGCGCGTAGGTCCATTTGAACCAAGCGAGCAGGTGGCCCCACTGCGCCTGCGTCTTCAGGTCGTCCACGGAGCCCATGATCGACTTCTGCATCGTCGCGACGAGCTGCCGGTCGAGGTAGTTGAGGAGCGCGACCGGCAGGAGCAGCGCCACCATGAGCCAGGCGGTGCGCAGGGGGGACGGAGCCGGCGGCGGCGGGGCGAAATTCATCGGAACTTGGCGGGGATGGTCCAGCTGCTGCACGCCGGCGTGCGCACGCCGGGCCGCGTCTCGCCGCTGATCGTCACGAGGTCATGCCCGAGGCGGAGCAAGGGCGCCGTCGCCAGCGGCGTCGGCCATTGGCCGACGACCTTCGGCTCGCGGGTCTCGAGGTCGATGAACAGGATCCCGCGCGATTGGCCGGGGTGGTCCGCCGGCGGTTTGCCGTAATGCCCACCGTCGTCGCCGCCGACGAAGAAGAGGCCCGTGCCGGAGGCCACGCCCGGACCGGCGGGCGCGGCCAACGGTGCCGGCAGTCCGTGGAAGTCGGCTCCCTGCAGCCGGCTGTTCGCATGCTGGAGGTCGCTTTGGTAGGCCCGCGCCGGTTTGCCGCCTTGCGCGAAAAGCCCGCAGCCGCCGCCCCACAGCAAGGTCGTCTCATCGGCCCCGAACAGCGGCAAGATCCGCGCTTGGGCGGCTTCCTCCGCGGAGATCCGCCAGCCTGCCTGCGGCTGGTCCAGGCGCAGGCTCGCGAGCGTGCCGAGCGCGGCGGTGGCGTCGGGCGAACGGCTGCCGCCCAGCACCGCGAGCGCGCCGTTCACTTCGGCGAAGCCGGCGTAGGCGCGCGGCTGGGGGAGCGGCGCCGCGAACTTCTCGCAGCGCCCGTCGGCCCCCACTTTCCAGACGGCGTCGAGGTGCTTCTCCGTGTCCGCGCCTCCGGCGATGATCAGGGCCTTGCGGTCGGGGCTGGCGCAGAAGGCCGCGTAGGCGTTGGGCACCGGCAGGTCGCCGACCTTGGTCCAGCTCCACTTGCCGGCTGCGTCGCGTCGACAGAGGAAGATGTCCCGATGGAAGACCTTGGTCCCACCTTCCCACGGCGGTTTGCCCGGGAAATTCGCCCCGCCCGCGGCGAGGATCGCCTCGCGGCCGTCGCCGTCGAGGATCATCGCCGCCATCATGCCGGCGCGCCCCTGCGGGTCGGGGATGTCGGGCAGCTCCAGCGCCGACAAGGCCGCGGCCCCGAGCAATAGGCAGACGTGGAAAGCGCGCAACAGGGTCATGGTCGCCGGGGGTCCCTCTTTCCTAGGGCCCGGTCGGGCACTTCGCCAGCCCAACCTTATTCCTCGCGGATCAACCAGCCTTCGGTCGAGCGCGTGCAGGGGCGGGTCTCGCCGTTGACGACCGCAAACCCGCCATTCCACTTGGCGCAACCGGTGGTGACCAGGGCGCAGGAGCCGTCGCCGAGCGAGGTCCAGGCGTCCGCGACCGGGTCATAGCCCAGCACCTCCTTGGTGAAGCCCGGATGCTTGAGCGGATCGACCTTACCGGCGAGCTTGCCGTCGTCGCCCCCGAGCACGAGGAACTTGCCCCCGAGCGACGGGCACGGGCTCGGCGCGGCGGCGGCCGCCCGCGGCAAGGGCGCGAGGCGCCGCCACTCCTTGCCCAACGTGAACGCATGGCAGTCCGTGAGGTACTCGCGTTCGGCGCCCTTCACGCCCGGGGAGAGCGCGACGCCGCCGAAGAGGTAGAAGGTGTCCTTCGTTCCCGCGGATTGGGCGAGCATGCGTCCCGAGCCGGCGCACAGCGGCAGTTCCTTCCAGCCGGCGTTGAGGTTGGCCAAGTCGAGGGCGTAGGCCGTCGAGGAAGCGACGGTCGCGTCCGGGCGTTCGGTCCCGCCGGCGACGATGACCTTGCTGCCGATGAGCGCCCCGGTGGCGTAGGCGAGCGGGCGGGGCAGGAAGGGGAAGGGCCGCACCTTGAGTTCGCCTTCCTCCAGGGACAGGACGTAGCAGTCGGCGTAGTGGCGATGGGAGTCGGCCCCGCCGATCGTCAGCAGCCCTTGGCGGATCGCGACGCCCACGCCGTAGCCGATCGGGCGCGGCAGCTTGCCGACCACGTTCCATTTCTTGGAACGCGTGGTGGCGAGGGAGATCACCTCATCGTGCCAGACCTTGGCCCCGCCTTCCCAGGCCGGCTTGGCGGGGAAGTTCGAACCACCCGCGCACAGGAGGGATTCGCCGGCGAGGCCGAGGAAGGAGCCGCCCACGCCCGGGGCATTCGGGGTTTCAGGAAGTCGGGTCCAGCGCATGGTGATGGGACTCAAGGAAGACAGGCGGCGAGTGGGTGTCCAGAGATTAGGCGTTTTCGGAGGAAACACCTTGTTTTCAGGCGTGGCGGGCATGCCCCGGGCGACGCCGCCGGCCGTCGGCGCGGTCCGCGTGGGCGACTTTTGTTTGACAGAGCGGCCTGGACCTTGCCTTGATTGGAGTCCTTTCGCACTGCCTGGTAGCTCAGCGGTAGAGCAGGTGACTGTTAATCACTTGGTCGTAGGTTCGATCCCTACCCAGGCAGCCAGAAAGGGACTCTTTCACCCCTGGGACCCCCGGGCGGAGGGGCGTCCGCAACCTTCTCCTTGACCATGGGAGGGGTTGGGGAAGGATGCAGGCACCATGGGTCAACAGTACAACAAGGTCATCAAGCGTCGCCGTCGCCGCGCCTACCTCGAACGCCAGAAGGCGCGCATCAAGGCCGCCCGTTCGGCGGCCGGCAAGAAGAAGGCCAAGAAGTGAGCCGCGCGGTGGGCAGGGCCTCCTTCGGGGTCGCGCTCGCCGTCCTTGGGCTCGTCGCCTGCGGCCCCGCGCCGACGGGCATCGCCTACGTCCACGAGCGCTACCGCTCGGAGGCCGACGTCGCTCGGGCCTCCGAAGCTTTCCACGCCAAGGAGCATCATGGCGACGATGTCGTTTTCCGGACCCAGGAGAAGTCCCGGGAAGGTTATTATTTCTATGTCCAGCTCGACCGGGTGCCGCCGCCCGATGGTCGCCTGATCCTCGAAGTCGTGCGGGAGGAGAATCGCCCGCCGGAGCGTTTCGACTTTTCCCTGAAGCTGCTGCCGCGTGGTTGGTTCGGCGAACTCGTCCTTGGTCTCACCGGTCGGGATGCGGGCCCCGCCACGTGGCGGCCCGTCGCCTGGCGCCTCTCCGTGACCGACGCGCAGGGCAAGGCCCTCGCGACCCGACAGAGTTTCCTTTGGGGGACGCGCCGCGACCTCGGGGAGCGCTGAAGTCCATGGCCGCCGCGTGGAGCGATTGGCAACCCCTCGGACTCGCCCAGGAGGTGCCGGCGGCCACGCTCGCCGAGCAGCTCGACGGCGGCCAGTCCTTCCGTTGGCGCCGCGACGAGGCCGGCGACTGGCAGGGCGTCTTTGGGGCGACCGTCGCGGCGGTGCGGGTCGGCGCCGCCGGACTCGAGGGCCGCGTGCGGGACCCGCGCGACGTCGGTCTCGCGGCGTTGCGCGCCTACCTGGACGCCGAAGGCGCGCAGGCCCGCCTCGCCGCGGACCTACCCTGGCGATCCGACCCCGTCCTCGCCGGCGCGATGCAGCTGCACCCGGGCTTGCGCATCCTTCGGCAGCCCCCGCGCGACGCGTTGATCGGCTTCCTGTGCAGTTCCAACAAGCGCATCCTGCAGATCCGCGAGATGGTCGCGCGCCTGGCGACCGAGTTGGGCGCCGATCTCGGCGCCGGGCACCACGCGCTCCCCGAATGGGCGGCGTTGGCCCGCGCCGATGACGCCACCCTGAAGCGCTGCGCGCTCGGTTACCGCGCGGCCTTCCTGCGCGGCACGGCGCGCCGGCTCGTCGACCGTCCGCGGTGGGCCGAGGAGCTCGCCGCGTTGCCGACCCCGGCCTTGCTGGCGGAGCTGCGCACGCTGCCCGGCGTCGGCCCCAAGGTCGCGGCCTGCGTCGCCTTGTTCGGCTTCGGTCGGCTGGAAAGTTTCCCGGTCGACACCTGGGTCGTGCAGGCGTTGGCCGGAGCCTATGGCCTGCGGGGTTGGCCCGCGGATCGGCTCGAGGCGTTCGGCCGGATCCATTTCGGCGCCGGCGCCGGCTTGGCCCAGCAATACCTCTTCGCCGCCGCGCGGGCCGGGCAATTGCCGGTCACGGCGCCGGAGCGCCCCACACCGCGCGCACGAGCTCGGCGGTGAAGGCCGCGGCCGGCGGACCATCGGCGATGAGGCGACCTTCCTCCAGCGCCACGACGCGCGGGAACGTCCGCGCCCACGCCGCGTCGTGCGTCGCCACCAGCACGGCGGCGCCGGCCTGCGCCCAGGCTTGGACCGCCGCGTGCACGGTCTCCCGGCGCGCCCGGTCCAGCGCGGCGGTCGGTTCGTCGAGGAGGAGCAAGGCGCCGTAAGGTTCTTCCAAGGACGCGAAGAGCCGGGCGAGGTGCGCCGCCTGGCGTTCGCCGCCCGATAGGCTGGCGAGGGGACGTTCCGCCAGCGCCGTGAGCGCGAAGCGTCCGGCCCAGTCCGCCCAAGCGGCGGGTCGGTCCGCGAGGGCGCCGAGTTCGGCGACGGTCTGGTCCCACGCGCAGCTGGGGTGCTGCTCGGCGTAGAGCCGGCGGCGGGCGGCCGCGGCGGGCGGGGCCGTGCGCGGATCCAGCCCGTTCGCCGTGATTTCGCCGGTCGCGGCCGGCAGCAGGCCCGCGGCGGCGCGGAGCAGCGTGGTCTTGCCCGCGCCGTTGGCGCCCACGAGCGCGGCGGCCTCGCCGGCGCACAGGCTCAGGCCGACCCCGTCGAGCAGGCGGCGCCCGTTCCGTTCGTGGGCGACGCGGCTGAGCTGGAGCACGAGGTCAGCCATGGTGGCGTCGGGCGATCCAGACGAAGAGCGGGGCGCCGAGCAGCGCCATGACCGCGGCGGCCGAGAGCGGGGTGCCGGGGAGCGCGGCGCGCCCCAGCGTGTCGGCCGTCAGGAGCAACGTCGCCCCCACCAAGCCGGCGAGCGGCAGCACGAGCCCGTGCCGCGGTCCGACGAGCGCGCGGGCGAGGTGCGGCGCGAGGAGCCCGACGAAGGCCATCTGGCCGACGAGGCACGTCGCGGCGGCGGCGGCCAGCGCGGTGAGCACGATCGCCCGTCGACGCAAGCGCCGGAGGTCGCAGCCGGCGGCTTGGGCGGCATCCTCGCCCAGCGCCAGCAGGTCGAGCGGTCGGGCCAAGGTAAGCAGCGCGGCGCCGGCGAGCGCGCAGAGCAGCAGGGGGCGTACCACCAGTTCGGGCGAAGCCATCCCTAACCAATCGCCGAAGCTGCCGTTCAGGAGCAGCTCACGCGATTCCGGGGCGAGGTTCGCGATCAGCAGCGTGCCCGCCGCGGCGAAAGCGTTGAGGCCGAGTCCCGTGAGCAGGAGGCGGGCGGGCGGGCCATTTCGGCCTAGCAGCACGAGCAAGCCGGACACCCCGAGCGAACCGGCGAACGCGGCCGCGGGGAGGCTCCAGGCGTGCGCCCAAGCGAAGCCCGGGGCGCCGCCCAGCAGCAGGGCCATCCCCAGGAGGGCGCCGCCGAAGACGCCGGTCAGCCCGGGGTCCGCGAGCGGATTGCGGAAAAGCCCCTGTTGGGTCGCCCCACCGAGTCCGAGGGCCGCGCCCGCCGCGAGGGCCGCCAGGACCCGCGGGAAGCGGAGGAGCGCGAGCGCCCCGCCTTCGCCGAAGCCCCAGCCGGCGGTGCCGCAGGCGAGCGCCCCCGCCGCGAGCAGGCCGAGGACCGCGGTGCCGCCGACGAGCGCGCCGCGGCCGAGCCTCATCGGCCGAGTTCCTTCAGGAGGCCTTCCAGCGCGTTGCGCTTCGGCGGCGCCGGCGCGGCTTCCTGCGCCGGGTTGCCCGGCTGGTAGCTGGCGCCGGACTTATAGCGGTCCACCGCCCCCTGCAGTTTCTCCATCACGTCGGAGTGGATGCTGTTGAGCGAGCCCTTCACCTGGAACGCCGGGCCCGCCGTCAGGCCGTCGGCCTCGGGTAGGCCGGAGCCGAAGCCCAGGAGGTTGAAGTAATCGGCGAACTCGCCGGCGCCGCGCAGCTTCGCGTCGAAGAGCATCGGCCAATCGGCGAAGGCGACGCCGTCGCGCATCTGGATGCCGCCGTTCGCGGCGATGCTCAGGTCGGCGTTGCGCAGCTCGAAGGTCGTCAGCTTCAGGGTCCCGCTCGCCAGGCGCGAGGCCTTGAGCTCGAGGCGCTCGTAGCGGAAGTCGGCCAGCGCCTTCTGCAGCTTGGATACGGCGGCGACCGCGGCGCCGACCTTGGCGATCTTCTCGCCTTGCTTCTGGTTCTTGCTGAGGGCGCCGGCGAGGATCGCCAAGCCGCCGAGGGTCTCGCCGACGTCGCTGACCGTCCCGGCCGTCAGCGCGGCGCCCCGGTTCGTGTCGCCGAACGACCGGAGCCGCCCGCCGCCGGAGTTCAGCTCGGCGTCGATCGTGACCACGCCGGCGAGTTCGCCGACGGTCCCGGCGACGCCGGTCACCTTGGCCTTGGTCGCCGCCTTGCCGCGGATGAACTCCTGCGCGAACTCGCGGATCGCCGGGATCGTGTCGGCCACGGCGCCGAGCTCGAAGCCGTTCAGGACGACGGTGCCGTCGAGCACGTAGGGGCCGCCCACGGTGCCCGGCTTGAATTCCAGCTTGGCGCCGCCGCCGAGCGTGCCCTCGGCGAAGGTCCCGCCCAGCTTGGTGATCTTCACGGCCTGGTCGTCGACCGTCGCCTGCAGCAGGAAGTCGCGGGTCACGAGGCCCTTGAAGCTCGCCTGGGCGATGCGCAGCTCGGCCGCGCCGGTCTGGTCGGCCCAGAGCGGCTTGGCGTCGGGCTTCGGCTTGGTCGGCGCGGCCGGCTTGTCCTCGCCCGCCCGCGGCAGGAGCCCGAGCACGTCGTCGCCGTCGAGGTTGTCGAACTGCACCTTCCCTTGCCAGTCGGTGCGGGTCCCGGTCACGCGCTGCGTCAGGGTGAAGCTCCCCGTCGTCAAGTTGCCGCAACGCAGGCGGATCTGCCCCTCGGCGGAGAGGCCCGCGCCCTCGGGCACGTACTTGCCCCGCACATCGGCCGCCTTGATCTGGCCCGTGCCGTTCGTGGTCGTCACCTCGCTCACGTCGAGGCTGACGGTGATGCTGCCGTCGGTCGCGCGCGTCGCGGCGGCCCGGTAGTCGCCCGTGGCGATCGCGGCGAGCGGACCCGCGAAGGGTTGCGTCGCCAGCGCGCCAAGGCTGCCGGCCAGCTTCAGCGTCGTGGGCGCTTCGCCGAGGCCGAGCGAGAGGTCGCCCGCCGCCAGCACGCGGCCTTGGTGCGTGAACCGCGCCTGGCCGAAACCGAGGACGGTGGCCTTTTCGCCCACCAGCAGGTCGAGGCTGGCCGCGAGGTCGCAGGCCTTCACCCATTCCTTGCCGGCCCAGCTCACGCTGGTGCCGACGAAGGCCAGCGGCGCGCCTTCCGTCCGCACGAAGAGTCCTTCGGTGCGGTACCCGACCACGAGGTCCGCGCGTTCCAGGGTGCCGCTCAACTTGAGGCCGGGCACGAGCGCGGCCACGGATTCGAGCGGGAGGTTGGCGGCGGAGGCTTCGAGGAGCACGCCGGTCGGCTTGGCGCCGCCGACGATGAGCGGCTGCCGCAGCTTGACCTTGAGGAGGTCGGCGCCGGCGCGCGCGATCTTCGCGGTGGTCGCGGTGACGGTCGGCTTGTCGCCGGCCGCCTGCGAGAGCGCGGCCTGGGCGGCGACGCGGATCCCGGCCAGCTTGTCGCGGGGGAGGTCCTCCCAGCCCGGTTGCGCGGCGAGCTCGGCGATCCCGAGGTCGACGTCGGCCGTCGCCGACCAGGCGCCGTCGAGGCCCGGGCGGAAGATCAGCTCACCGGAGGCGAGCGTGCCCGCCTCGGCGGCGATCCGGAACGGGGCCAGCCGGAGCGCCCCGTTGGCGGCCTGCAGCGGGATGTCGGCGTCGATGCCGCGCAGGATCGTCCGACCCGCGCGTTCGACGTCGAGGCCGCGGATCGCGTGCGTCTTCACCGTGTCGATCGCCGGCTGACCCTTCGCGAGCGTGATGGTCGCCTCGCCGGTCCAGCGGCCGGCCGTGATCGCGAGGTCGGCGCCGGCGAGGAACGGGGCGAGGGTCACGAGGTCGGCGTCGGCGGCCTTGAGCCGGAGGGCGACGTCCTGCGGCAGCTTGCCTTGGGGAATCAGGATCGGCTGTTCGCTGGTGAGCTCGATGCCGTTCCCCTGCACCTTGAGGGTCTCCAGCACGAGGCTGTCGGTCCGTTGCGCGAGGCCGAAGGCGAGCGTCCAGGCCGAGGTGGCGCCCTTCGGGATGGCCTTCGAGAAGCGGGCGAGGTCCGCCCAACTTGCCTGCAGCGGCTGCTCCGGCCAGCTGTTCGCGCGCCACGTGCCTTGGGCGGCGGCGAGCTCGGCGTAGATGCGGCCCTTCACCTGGCAGTCCGGCAAGGCCTTGGAGAGGATCCCGAACTTGGTGGGGTCCACGTCGAGCGTGGCGCCGACGGCCACCACGCCCGCCGCGAGGGCGACGTCGAGGCGCGCCGCCGGACGGCGGGCGGCGTCGCTCACCGTGCCCTGCACGATGAGCCCTTCGGCCGCGGCGGGCTTGAACTGACCGCCGAAATCGAGTCCGGCCAGCGCGCCGTGCCGCGCCTTGAGCTCCAGGCTCATGCTGCCCGCCGCCAGCGGGCTCGTGTCCTTGGCGGTGACGGTGAGCGTCGCCTCCCCGAGGGCGGCGGCGAGCGCATCGGGAGCGAGGCCCTTGCCGCCGAGCGTCTCCCGCAGGGTCGCCGCGAGCACGACGTCGGCCTGCGGTTTGGTCTGGTTCGTCCCCACCGCGAAACCGGGCCAGGCGACGCCGGCGCGCAGGTCGACCTTGCCGGCGCTGTCGATGCCGTCGCCCGCGACGCTGAAGCGCAGGAGGGTGCCGTCGGCCAAGGTGACGCGGCCGGCGGCGGAATAGGGACCGAGGACGACGCGCGGCAGCGTGGTCTGGCCGGCCGCGGCGGCGGGGCCCGGGGCGGCGGGCGCGGGCTTCCGGTGGCTCAGGTCGAGCTCGAGCCCCTTGGCTTCGAACTTCTCGAGCGTGTAGGTGCCGAACAAGCTGGCGAAGAGACCGAGGTCGCCGGTGATGCTGGCCGCCTTGAACTGCAGGCCATCCGGCAGGGTGAGGTCGATGCCCTCGGCCGTGAAGCGGCCATCGAGCTCGGCTTCGATCTTCGCGACGCCGCCCTGGATCTTGGCGTCGGCGAGCAGTCCCTTCACGCGGGCGCCGAGCGCTTCGGCGCGCAATTGCCCGTCTACCCAGAAGAGGGCGCCGCCGAGCAGGAGGGCGAGGATACCGACGGACCAAAGGGTAAGGCGAAGGGCGCGGGGCATGGGACTGCCTCCGAGTTTGCCCCCTCGCTTTTGGCGGGCAACAAAAAGCCCGATGGAATCGCTTCCATCGGGCGGGGGTCCGGTCGTCCGGCCAGCCCTCAGGGCTGGGTCGGGTTCGCGCCCGGGTCGGGCTGGGCGGGCGGCGGGGTCGGGGTCTGGCGGCGGGTGCTCTGGCCCGCGATTGTCTTCTTGCGATGGTAGACCATGTGGTTCGCCAGCATCGCCTGGTCGACGCTCGCGTTGAAGTCATCGAGGCGGCGCGCCTTGGTTCCCATGGTCATGTTGCGACGACCGTAGCGAATCTCCTTCAGGGCCATCACTTCGTCCTCGTCGAGCAGGCGCTGCAGGTAGGCCACCTTCTGCTTCACCCAGTCGGTGAGGTCCGCGCGGCCGGCGAGCGTGGCGAGGTTTTCCTTGGCGTCCTTGATCAGCCTCGAGCGGATGAGTTCCTCGATCTGCTCGAGCTTCTCGGCGATCACGGCTTCCGCGACGGCGGCGGCCACGTTGGCGTCCGCCGGCAGGACGGAGAAGGCGGCGAGGTCGAGTTCCGGCAGCGCCAGGATCGCCGGGCCGAAGGTCACCGGCTCGCCGTCCTTGGTCACCGCGGAGAAGTTCACCGCGAGGAGCGAGTCCGCGCGGGCCGCCGGGCCGACCTTGAGTTCGACCACGGCCACGAGCGAGGAGGCCCAGGGCAGGGTGCCGAGGTTGCGGTTCGTGGCGCGGCCCTCCTCGAGGAAGTCCCCGAGGATGCGGGCTTGGACGTCGCTGCCGCCCTGGATCTCCACGCGGACCTGGCGGAGGTAGGCGTTGGACAGGATGGCGAACTGCTCCTCGAAGGCCTCGTCCAGGTCGTCGGCGGTCTGGCCGAAGTTGGCGGCGCCTTCGCCGGCGCGGGCCATGCCGGTCATGAGCGTCTCGTTGAAGCCATGGCCGAGCCCGACGGTGGAGGTGGTGATGCCGGCGGCCGCGGCCCGGGCGACATGCTGGCAGATCGCGGGCTCGTCCGTCAGGCCGTGGTTGGCTTGGCCGTCGCTGAGCAGGATGACGCGGGCGATGCGTTCCTTGCCGACCTGGCCGACCAGCTGGCGCATGCCGGTCTCCCAGCCGTCGAAGAGCGCCGTCGACCCGCCGCTGTGGACCGAGCGGACGCGCTGGAGCAGGCCATCCCGGTCCGTCGGGTGGGCGAGGGGCTGGATCACGTCGACCTGCGAGTCGAACGTGACGACGGCGACGCGGTCATCGTCGCGCAGGCCGCGGATGAGACGGCAGGAAGCCTCGAGGGCGGCCTTCAGGGGTTCGCCGCTCATCGAGCCGGAGCGGTCGATGACGAGGACGAGGTCGAGCGGGGCGCGCTTCGCGGTGGTCGCCTGGGCCGGCTGCTCGGGCGAGACGAGCCGGACGAGGGCGTGGGTCGGTTCGGCGGCGGCGCGGAGGAAGCCCTTCTTGAGGGCGAGGATTTCGATGGTGGGTTGGCTCATGGGAGTGAAGGACATCCACTCTGCCATGCCGCCTAGATACTGTCAACACCACTACAGCATCTTTTTTGTCATTAACACTTAAAGCACAACTGTCATAAATAGAATTTTGCTTACATATAACTGTCTTCCAATGATTTGCGGAAATTAACTACCATCTCATCGATCTCTTCTTGGCTGGGTTTGGCCCTGCCGTCGATGTGGACCATCATTTCGCACCAGGGCGCTAAGCGTATCTTGGACCAACGCTCTCGCTTGGGCGGCTCGCCCGGCGTGGTGGGGTGAAAGGCTAGGAGCTGGCGGTAGAGACCGCGCACCTCGGGCGTCAGGTCGGGCCGTTCGTATTCCCGCATCACCATCTTCCGGAAGATCAACCCGGGCGAGCGGGACTCCGAGACATCGCGCAACTGTTGGAGCGTCTCGCTGCTGAAGCGGCTGGGGCGGCTGGCGCCAGGTTCGGCCGCGCCCGAGGGGCTGTGCCGGCGGGGGGAGCGGAGGTAGGCGGCGCTGGGCTCGGCCATCGCGGCGAAGATTTCCCGGGAGGGACGGCTTTCGAGTTCCGAGGCCATGGCATGCTCGTCGATGAGCTGGTTCAGCTGGGCCAGGCTGCCGTGTTGACGCAGCATGCCGCGGATGGTCTCCAGGTCGTTGCCGCGCTCCGACAGGATGCGCGCCACCAGCAGTTGGCGGACTTGCTTGTCCCCGAAGTTGGCCCGGCGCTTGTCGTCCTCGGCCCGCTCCGGCTTGTCGATCAGCCCTTCGAAGGCGTAGAAGCGCACGAGGCGCTCGTTGGCCTGGAAGCGGGGACCGAACCCGAGGGCGGCCAGCTTGCCCGAGACGTAGGCGGCGAGCTCCTCGGCGGTGCCCACGAAGGGGCCTTCCAGGGCGGCGGAGAACTTCATCATAGATTTATTGTATACAGCATACTGTCACCATCCGGCGAAAAGGCAAACCCGAAGGAGGGGGTCGGCGCATTATTTGGAGGGGTGCCCCAAAGAAACAGGCCGCCCATTTGGGCGGCCTGTGGGCCGAGCTCCCGCCGGGGAGGCTCAGGAGTTGTGGCTGTAGCCTTCTTCGCCGTGGTCGGAGATGTCCAGGCCGCGCGCTTCCTCTTCCTCGGTCGGGCGGAGGCCGATCGTGGCCTTGAGGAGGTAGGCGAGGACGGCGGTCACGACGAGGGAGATCACCAGCGTGACCGCGATGGCCTTGAACTGTTCGGTCACCAGGGTCTTGCCCACGACGTCCTTGAGGTTGGTGGCGAGGTTGGCGTTGGCGTCGACCGTGGCCAGGACGCCGGTCATGATGGCGCCGAGGGTGCCGCCGACCGCGTGCACGCCGAAGGTGTCGAGCGCGTCGTCGTAGCCGAGCTTCGACTTCAGGTAGACCACCGCGAGGAAGGGCACCACGCCGGCGAGGACGCCGATGAGGACCGCGCCCGAGGCGGAGACGAAACCGGCGGCCGGGGTGATCACCACGAGGCCGGCGACCGCGCCGGAGCAGAGGCCCAGGATGCTGGCGTGCTTGCGGAGGATCCACTCGAGGGCGGCCCAGGTGAAGGCGGCCACCGCGGCGGCGAGGGTCGTGGTCATGAAGGCCTGGGCGGCGACGCCGTCGGCGGCGAGGGCCGAGCCGGCGTTGAAGCCGTACCAACCCACCCAGAGGATGCCGGTGCCGACCGCGCAGAGGACCATGCTGTGCGGGGTCATGGCCTTCTTGCCGAAGCCGAGGCGCGGGCCGAGGATGATGCAGAGCAGCAGGGCGGACCAGCCGGAGGTCATGTGGACGACGGTGCCGCCCGCGAAGTCGATGGCCTTGATCGCGGCGCCGGCGTTCCAGACGCCGTTCATGTCACCGGTGATGCCCCAGATCGCGTGGGCCATCGGGAAGTACACGAGGAACATCCAGCCCAGCATGAAGAGCATCACGGCGGAGAACTTCATGCGCTCGGCGATGGCGCCGACGATGAGGGCCGGGGTGATGATCGCGAACATCAGCTGGTACATCGCGAAGACGTTCTGCGAGAGCCAGTAGGCGTAGTCGGTGTTCGGGGCGGAGGTCACTCCTTCGAAGAAGAAGAATTCGCTGCCGCCGAAGATGTGGCCGAGGAAGGTCCCGCCGAAGTTCTTGCCGAACACGAGGGAGTAGCCGAAGGCCCACCAGAGGATGGCGACCAGGCCGGCCAACCCGAAGCACTGGGCGACGA
>Ga0209358_10000372_pt1 | contig 39578 bp, 33 predicted proteins | sample LauGreFa1BDMLBSN_2_FD_187574 | JGI IMG/M metagenome (GOLD analysis project Ga0209358, IMG submission 187574) | Freshwater lake microbial communities from Lake Michigan, USA - Fa13.BD.MLB.SN (SPAdes) (version 2) | ecosystem: Environmental > Aquatic > Freshwater > Lake | place: Lake Michigan, USA... | reverse complement strand
ATGCCATTATTCAAACGGAAAAAAAGGAACCGCTATACATTCATTGCTGGAACGGCTGGCATCAAAGCGGCATGCTCAGTGCATTCACGCTTATGCAATTTTGTGGGCTAAATAACCAACAAGCTTTAAAGTACTGGGAACAGAACACCGATGGTGCTTTCAAAGGATATCCGCATGTTAAATCTGAAATACTTAAGTTCAAACCTTTTGATGAGTTCAAAACAGATTCGTTGACAAGAGCGCGTATTTGTCCTTGTATGACTGAATCCATTCTCAAAACAAAGGACGTTCAAAAGCTCCACGACGTGCAGAAAGAAGACGATTCTGCTCAAAAAGAAATGATGGAAGTTCGCGATGAAAAACTTCCTGTTGAACTTCAATCCCACACTCACACTGTTAAATCGGGCGAGTCGCTTTCTTCTATTGCCGAGAAAGAGCACACTTCCGTTAAAACACTCTGTCGCGAAAACAACATTAAAGAAACCAGTATCATTCGAATAGGACAAAAACTAATTGTTCCAGGACCGAATAGAACTTCTCCCGAGGTGCTTGATAATCCGCTTAAAAAATTCCACAAGATAAAATCTGGCGACACGCTTTCAGGTATTGCCATAAAGCATCACACAACAGTTGCTAAAATTTGTAAACTCAATAATTTCAAGCCAACGAAAACGCTTCAAATTGGGGAGAAAATTCGCGTCCATTAAAACGGACTGTCGTCTTCGTCAAGTGGTTTGATAACAGGATTAGACTTGTTGTAAAACTGACTGTGTGTTGAGTGGTAATAGACCAACTCTTCTTCGTCTCTCACTCGCGCATCAGCCGTGATAGCGACACCTGATGCGAATAAGAAATCTGGACGGAAATAATCATTGTGCATCCATGAATTAATGTCTTTGCGAAGCATAAACACACGGCGTGTCAAGTGCTCCATTAAATTCCAATTGTAAACGCTCAAAAGCGAAGGGAATTTCCCGTATGAATAATCAATTAAATCACAGGCCGAAGTTGCAACAATAAGAACCCCTCTATCATTTCCAAGCACGTCGTTTTTCAGTCCAGTTAAAAACAACTTCAACAATTCAGGTGGAAGCTTTCCTTCGTTGTAATTGTATTTTATTTTATCGATGATGATGAGTCCCTTCGGATGTTTATCTCGAAATTTCATAATGCCCTCCATCGCAACATTCAGGTGAGGCTCTTTGAATTCTTGGAAGTAAAGCGGCTTGTTGTGTAAATCTTCCAAATGTTTCAAGCAAAGCGAATCCCAATATAAAACGTCGTTCGTTACTTCGTGAAAGGATGGAATTTCTTCCTTTGCTCTTTGCAGCATAATTTTATACATAAATAGCTCTGGCGAAATATCTGAACTCACATAAAGAACAGGCGTTCCAGCGTCGGCATTAACCAAGGCAATCTGCAACGCCATGCTTGTGCTTCCCGAATGTTTGTTCGCCACGAGCAATGAAATCTCTTGTGATCGAATCCCTCCATTCTTGTCCCACAAGTCTATTCCCGTTAAAAAGGAAACGACCTGATTGGTTTCATTCTGTTCAATTCTACGCAGCGAATGCGCCATTAATTTCGACCAATTAAACATGCTTTTCTTTTTCACAAATTGAAGGTCAAATTGCCTTCATTTCCGAAATGTTGAAAACTAAAAAAGGGAGCCTTCGCTCCCTTCTTCAATCTGAAAAAAATATCTTATTTCAACTCAGTTGCCTTCTCTGCTTGACCTGATTTTCTGTAACATTCTTGAAGTACTTTCTTCAATGATGCTTGTGTTGGATCTTGATCGTAACAAACCTTAAAATGTTCTGCAGCCTTTGCAAAAACAATCTTCGTTTCAGCTTTACATGCGTCGAAACGAGCAGTTTCTCTTGGAGGAATGGCGTCACACACTTTGAATTTCTCAACACCTTGATTGTAGCTCATTACTGCTAAGTTGTAATGCGCATCGAAGTAGGTTGGATTCAATTCCAACGCTTTGTTGTAAACCTTCTCTGCCTCAACTGGATTGTTGTTCTTTTCATAAGTCACACCCAATACGAATAAAACGCTTTCGTTCTTCGGATCGGCTTCAGCTAAAGCAATCAATACGTCGTGTGCCTTTTGATAATCTTTGTCTTCAATATAAATGTTTACCTCTGCGGTTAAGATTGAAGAGTTCTTAGGATATTTAGCACGTGCCTCTCCTAAACTTTTAATCGCCTCTTCCTTTCTACCTGCTTTAACAAGCATGTTCGCAATGCGCGAATAACAATCAGCGGCTTGATAGTTCATATTTGCACATGCCGTGAAATTGGCTAAGGCCTTTTCTATATTTCCGCATGATTCATGGCAAATTCCAGAGTAATAAACATAGATCGTGTCCGACACTCCAAACATTTTACTCGTCTCAATTAGATTATCGTAATGAACCGCGGCACCACAGGTATTACTCGATTTGTATGCCGCAATTGCCTTTCCTTCTTCAATTCTGCGAGCGTTGTCCACAACTGCACCTATTTCCATTACATAGTCCTTACTAAGCTCTAACGCTTTCGTATATGAAATAACAGCTTCATTGAAAGAACTTGCGTACTTCATACTCAAAACACTGTCCATTGCAATGTTCATGTAGATATCTCCGCGATATCTCCAGTATTTTTCCTTACTGGTTGCTTTTGGATTTGAAGACGCTTGATTGATGTAGTTCAAGGCCTCTTCGAAATTCTTGTCTTCGTTGGCTCTGAATGCGTTGGTAAGCTCTGCTTGTGCGAAGGTTGCAAACGATGTAAGAACAGTCGCGAATAGAATGAGTGTTTTTTTCATGATATTATTTTTTCATTTTTCCCTTTGGCAACGTTAGTGCCAAAAGAATTTATTGCAAGTTATTCTTCACCTCCTTCCGTTGGAACGTCTGTTTCACCTTCGGCCGCATTTTCATCGCCTTCGGTAGCTTCTCCTTCATTTTCGTCACGAATTACCGCACACACTGCCGCAATTGCATCGTTTCCACGTAGGTTAATCAACTTCACTCCTTGGGTGTTTCTTCCCATCACGCGCAATGCATCTACACTCAAACGAATGGCGATTCCAGATTTATTAATAATCATGAAATCATATTCATTGTCAACAGAAAGTATCGCACACAACGGTCCGGTCTTATCTGTGATATTAATGGTCTTCACTCCTTTTCCACCGCGATTGGTTACACGGTAGTCTTCTAATGAAGAACGCTTACCAAATCCTTTGTCAGATACAACTAAGATATCGCTGTTCGGATCATCTACGCAAACCATGCCTATAACTTCGTCGGTTGCGCTTCCAAGAGAAACGGCCTTCACACCTTGCGCTGTTCTTCCAACTGCACGAACTTTTACCTCTGGGAAACGAATGGCTTTACCTTCTTTCGTTCCCATAATGATTTCGCTAGCACCCGTTGTTAAACGTGCTTGCAACAACTCGTCTCCGTCTACAATGGTAATCGCGTTGATACCCGAAGAACGTGGTCTGCTGTATGCTTCTAAAGATGTCTTCTTAATTAATCCTTGTCTTGTACAAAGAATAACGAAGTTCGATTTCAAGTTCTCTGCATTATTCAAATCCTTCACTGGGATGTAAGCCAATACTTTGTCGTCCGGCTCAATTTGAATCATGTTTTGAATCGCACGTCCTTTCGCTGTCTTTCCTCCTTCCGGAATTTCAAACACACGCATCCAAAAACATCTTCCTTTCAAAGTGAAGATGAGCAAGTAATCGTGGTTTGTTGCGGTGAAGATGTGTTCAACGAAGTCTTCCTGACGTGCAGATGTTCCTTTCGCTCCTACGCCACCTCGGCTCTGAGTGCGATATTCGTTCAGGTTTGTACGCTTAATGTAACCTGCGTGCGTGATGGTGACAACCATTGCTTCGTCAGGAATCATGTCTTCAATACTCAAATCAGCGGATGAGAATTCAATGATTGATCTGCGCTCATCTCCAAACTTCTCTTTCAAATGCGTTAACTCATCTTTGATGATTTGCATACGCAACTCTTCACTGTCCAATATTGAACGAAGACGTGTGATCAACGCCATTAATTCAGCATGCTCCGCACGGATCTTATCACGCTCTAATCCGGTAAGTCTTTGAAGACGCATTTCCAAAATAGCCTTCGCTTGAATTTCAGATAATCCAAATTGTTGAATCAATCCGTCTTTCGCTTCGTCAGGCGTTTGAGACTTTCTGATCAATGCAATAACCGCATCAATGTTATCTAACGCAATTAAATATCCTTCTAGAATGTGCGCACGCTCTTCTGCTTTGCGCAATTCAAATTTTGTTCTACGCGTAACTACTTCATGACGGTGTTCAACATAGTGACGAATGATGTCCTTCAAATTTAATACTTCAGGACGCCCGTTCACCAAAGCAATGTTGTTTACGGAAAATGAAGTTTGAAGTCCCGTGTATTTATAAAGATTATTCAATACGACATTTGAAATCGCATCGCGCTTCAATTCATAAACAACTCGAACACCGTTTCTATCTGACTCATCGCGGATTTCAGCGATGCCATCAATCTTTCCTTCAACTACCAATTCCCACGTGCGCTTCACCATGTCTGCTTTGTTGATCTGGTATGGAACCTGTTCAACAATGATACACTCGTGATTTGCAACTTCTTCAATACGCGCCTTCGCACGAATAACTACACGACCTCTTCCTGTTTCGTAGGCCGACTTCACTCCTTCCAATCCGTGAATAACACCTCCTGTTGGGAAATCCGGAGCTTTGATGTGCTGCATCAATTCTTCAATGGTGATATCACGATTGTCGATATACGCAGCAATACCATCGCACACTTCAGTCAAGTTGTGTGGGGCCATATTCGTAGCCATACCCACTGCGATTCCACTTACACCATTCAACAATAAGTTCGGAACTTTCGCTGGCATTACCTTTGGCTCTTGCAACGAATCATCGAAGTTTGCCTGCCAATCTACTGTATCCTTATCTAAGTCTTCTAAAAGCTCTTCTGCTAATTTGCGCAAGCGCGCTTCAGTATAACGCATCGCAGCGGCGTTGTCACCATCCATCGATCCGAAGTTACCTTGTCCGTCTACCAATGGGTAACGTAAAGACCAAGGCTGTGCCATACGCACCATGGTTTCGTATACCGCCGAGTCACCGTGTGGGTGATACTTACCCAATACCTCTCCTACAATACGCGCAGACTTTTTGTAAGGTCTGTTCGACAACATTCCCAAATCAAGCATTCCATACAACACACGTCTGTGAACGGGTTTCAATCCGTCACGAACGTCTGGTAAAGCTCTGCTCACAATCACCGACATCGAGTAATCGATGTAGGCTGATTTCATTTCATCTTCAATGTTTATCTTAAGAATTCTTTCTCCTGCTTCCATAGTGCTTATTCCCGCTTATAAAATTGTACTGTCACGGGTACGCGAAAATACTTCTGAATCGATAGAAAATTGACCATAACTGTCGCTTATAGTTATTCACAAATGTCAAAATGGCTGTGGAAAATTCAATGGTATAATGTTTATTGTATCCGAAGTAAGGAATACATTTGAGGTTGACTAACTAAGGTAAGGAAAGATATGGACGCTAAGTTTTCAGAACAGGTACAAGAAGTGCTGCGATACAGCAGAGAAGAGGCATTGCGGTTGGGACACAACTACATTGGAATAGAACATTTTTTATTAGGGATTCTTCGTGAGGAAGATTGCACCGCCACTAAGGTTTTAAAAAGCTTGGGCGTTGACCTTTCTTTTTTGCGCAAAAGCGTTGAAGCATCCGTGCGAAACGCAGGATCTTACGGTTCTTCAACCGTAACCAGTTCCGGCATATCCTTGGTGAAACAAGCAGAACGTGTATTGAAGCTATCCTACATCGAAGCTAAATCGCACAAAAAGACGATGGTGAATACAGAACACCTACTTCTTACCATTTTAAAAGACTCCGACAATGTCGTTACTCGCGCGCTTGAACCAATGGGTGTGGATTACAACGCCGTGAATCGCGAATTAGGCGACGGTGAGGATGAAGAAGTTCGTAAATCAGATCTTCCACGTGCAGAATTTCCAAATTCAGAGGACGATGAAGAAGAAGACCGCCCATTCACAGGTGGTTCAGGCGGCACCGTTAAAAAGCCAGGAGATTCAAAAAGCAAAACTCCGGTCTTAGACAACTTCGGTCGCGACTTAACCAAGTACGCGATGGAAGGAAAACTAGATCCAATTGTTGGACGTGAAAAAGAGATTGAGCGTGTTTCGCAAATCCTTTCCAGAAGAAAGAAAAACAATCCAATTTTAATTGGTGAGCCAGGAGTTGGTAAATCAGCAATTGCTGAAGGGCTTGCTCTTCGCATTATTCAGAAAAAAGTATCACGTGTGCTTTTCGATAAGCGCGTGGTGACATTAGATATTGCTTCTTTGGTTGCGGGAACTAAATACCGCGGACAGTTCGAAGAGCGCATGAAGGCGGTGATGAATGAATTGGAAAAATCTCCAGATGTCATTCTCTTCATCGATGAAATTCATACTATTGTTGGTGCAGGTGGCGCGAGCGGAAGTCTTGACGCTAGCAATATGTTCAAGCCGGCCTTAGCGCGTGGCGAAATTCAATGCATAGGAGCTACTACACTAGACGAATACCGTCAGTACATTGAAAAAGATGGCGCTTTGGAACGTCGTTTCCAAAAAGTAGTTGTTGACCCTACTACTATTGAAGAAACAATTCAGATTTTAAATAACATCAAAGACAAATACGAGTCACATCACAGCGTAACCTACACAGATGAAGCATTGCAAGCTTGTGTGAAGTTAACAGCTCGTTACATTACTGACCGTCACCTTCCAGACAAGGCAATTGACGCTTTGGATGAAGTAGGTTCTCGTGTGCACTTGCAGAACATTTCGGTTCCGCAAGAAATCGTTGAGATTGAAAAAGAAATAGAAGGAATTCAAGAGGAAAAACTTCGTGTGGTTCGCAGCGCGAAGTACGAAGAGGCTGCTCAATTGCGCGACAGACAAAAAGCGCTGGAGACTAGACTCGATGAGGCGAAGAAAAAATGGGAAGATGAATCTCGCACCCAAAGAACAGAAGTCAGCGCTGCAAATGTGGAAGAAGTTGTGGCCATGATGACAGGTATTCCTGTTCAGAAAGTCGCAGAGACCGAAAGTGGTCGTCTTGCAAAAATGGATAAGGAACTTGAAGGAAGGGTAATTGGACAAGAAGACGCTATTTTGAAAGTGGTGAAAGCCATTAAGCGTAATCGTGCAGGATTGAAAGATCCGAATCGTCCGATTGGATCATTCATCTTCCTAGGTCCAACAGGAGTTGGAAAAACACAACTTGCAAAGGAATTAGCACGCTATATGTTTGATTCAGACGATGCGCTTATTCGCATTGACATGAGTGAGTACATGGAGAAATTCGCTGTGTCTCGTTTAATAGGAGCGCCTCCGGGATATGTTGGATACGAAGAAGGTGGACAATTGACCGAAAAGGTTCGTCGCAAACCATACAGCATTATCTTATTAGACGAAATTGAAAAAGCGCATCCTGATGTTTTCAATCTATTGCTTCAAGCCTTAGACGATGGACAAATGACCGACAGTATGGGTCGTAAAATCGACTTCAAGAATACGGTTATCATTATGACATCAAACATTGGAGCACGTCAGCTACAAGACTTCGGTGTCGGCGTTGGATTCGGAACAACTTCAAGAACAACGCAGGAAGACGACAGCAAGAAAGGTGTGATTGAAGCCGCTTTAAAGAAAGCGTTCTCTCCTGAATTCTTGAATCGTGTTGACGATATTATTGTCTTCAACGCATTGAAGAAAGAAGACATTCACGAGATCATTGACATCGAATTGAAGAAACTCTTCTCTCGTATCACAGAGCTTGGATATACCATTGCGCTTACCGAGGCGGCCAAAGACTACATTGCCGACAAAGGATTCGATGAGAAGTATGGTGCGCGTCCATTACGCAGAGCCATTCAAAAATACTTGGAAGACCCATTGGCTGAAGAAATCATAAACAGTCAAATTAAACCTGGTGATACCCTTCACGTAGATTTCGACACTGAGTTGAATGAAGTGAAGATGCATGTAGAGAAAGGAACTCAACCAGCAGCGGCAGAATAATTATTCCACTATGGCTTCAACGGTAATGACCTTTATGGCGTTACCGTTGGAGAATAGTGTTACGAACTTCACTTCTTTCCCTGTTTTATTCGGAGCTGAGAATGTTATTTTCAACGTTGTCTTTTCGCCCGGAGCAAGTACATCTTTCATCAGAACTGGAACCGTGCAGCCGCACGAAGCTTCCACATTGTCGATTTTCAATTCCGTATTTCCTGAATTCGAAATGATAATTTCTTTGGTGGTAAAACTTCCCTTCGCGACTCTTCCCAAATAAACAATACCACTTCCAACTTCGAGCTTAGCCGTGTCCTCTTCTTTCTTATTAATTGAGACGCTCTCAATCTCTATGCGTCGTTCAAGTCGAGCGCCTTTGCTGTAAATACTTTTCTTTTCATTTTTAATATCGTCGCTCACGCCTGCTTTGGCTTGGATTTCTCCAAAAGGAAGCGGGATAATCTCGAGTGTATTCGTTTCAAAGGCCTTTTGAAAAACTTCATCTTTCATCCATTTGTTTTTCAGGGAAGCAATACGTCGCAAAGAAAGTCTTCTGTTATAATCGCTGGCTGCACGCGGACTTGCGAATCCTCGCACTGTAACTTTAACTGTATTTCCTGCTAACAATTCTTTCCGCAACAACGATTCAAAAAGAATCAAATCGATCATTCCTTGTTGAACTTGATTTTCAAAAAAGGCATCTACTTCTTCATCGGTTGTTTCCGTTGCCCCTTGCTCCTTTCCTAACTTTCGAATGTAGGTTTCCTTCATTTTCAAATATTCATCGAACGTCTCTGAATAGGTAAAAACCGTTGTAGTGTCATTGGAATCCGGATTCGGTTCGTCGTTGTGGAAGTATAATTTAACTGGAAGAACTTTATTCAGTTCGTACAAGGAAGTGTATAGCGAATCTGTTTTAGTCTTTGTGATTTCCTCTTCCTTCAGTTGCCACGTTGCGGCGTATAGATCGGTGCAACACGGCGGAAACTTTGATCCGTCATCGAGCGGACGATCGGAACTGAAAAACGCGATTCCTTTTTCTTGATTGAAACTTAATCCCCAATCGTTGTAATTCGAATTCAATCCACGTCCTGCATTTTCCGGACTCTGGAAACTTCCTGGCTTTCCATTGGAAAAATAAATTTCCCAACCGCCAAATCCTTCGTACCAGGTTGAAGTGAAGTATAATTTATCATTGAAGTAGAAGGGTGAAATTTCATCGTCAATGGTGTTTACCCTGCTCCCTGCATTGAAGGGCTTTCCCCAAACACCTTTGGTTTCTCGAGCAATCCAAATGTCCTTTCCACCCTCACCGCCTTCCCTATCGGAAACAAAGAACAAATGTAAGACTCCGTTTATACGAACCAAATGTGGCATGGTGGAATTTCCTTCATTCAATTTTTCCAACTTGTTTGCAACCACCCAACTTGTGTCTTGACGCACCAATAAAAGTACTGAGCCAATTCCTTCCTTCGTTTCAACGCCAACAGCAGTATCTCCTAGAAAGGTCATGTAGCCGAAAGACATAGGAGTTCTAACAGATACCTTTCCTTCTCCCAATGGGCGAGTCACCTGACTCCACGTTTTCTTTTCTTCCTCATAAAAATAATAGTTCAACAACGAATCATTCATGCGCGGAAACACATCTGCATTTTCGTGTTGAAGGGCATTGGGCAATCGATAAACATACAGCGAATCATCTGTTTGAATGTTCTTCAGCGCCCAAGCGCAGTTCTTAATTTCCTGCTCGGCCTTCTTTTTTAAAAGGACGTTTTTGGTTCGGCTCTTCTTGACGTATTTCCGGAAGAAGATTTCGGCGTCTTCATAAAACCCTAATTCCTTCAATGCCCGCGCTAAGTAATAGTTCGCATCGGGTTGAAGTTTTCCCACATCCTTCTCAGATATACTCTCGAAGATGCGTTTGCTTTCTTCGTACTCCATAATTTCATTGGCGCACAGCGCAAGAAGCACTTGTGATTCGAAATTGGCAGAATCAAGCAGATAAGCTTGCTTGGCCCAGTCATAGGCCAAGGGCCAATTGCGATTGTCGATCTCTTGCTTGGCCAATTCCTTCAATTTTACAGGCGATTGAGCCTTTACATATGCCGAGCAGACGAAAGCTAGAACGAAAAGAAAATGTATTTTGAAATAACGTGCAGTCACTTCACCAAAACTAACGAAATTTGCAACATGAAAATAGGAATTATTGGATCGGGTGCCATGGGCACAGGAATTGCGCAAGTGGCTTTAATGGGTAACGACCGTGTTGCTCTTTTCGATACGAATGAAGAGGCCTTGGAGCGCGCCAAGATGAGCTTAGATGGGCAATTATCGAAGTTGGTTGAAAAAGGAAAGCTTACGGGAGAAAGGAAAACTTCGCTTGTTTCGCAAGTTAGTTTTGTTAGATATATGAGTGACCTCGCCGAATGCGATTGGGTCATAGAAGCCATTGTGGAAGACCTTGCGGTGAAGAAAGCCGTATTTGCTGAGCTCGATGCCTTGCTACCGAAGACCAGTATTCTAGCAACCAATACTTCCAGTCTCTCCGTTACGGCTATTGCTTCGGCATGCAAACACCCGGAACGCGTTTGGGGAATTCATTTTTTCAATCCAGCCTTTTTAATGCCTTTGGTTGAAATTATCCCTGCCCTTCAAACCAACACAGATAGACTTGGTGAACTTCAAACTAAAATAAGTGATTGGGGGAAAACGCCTGTAGTGACGAAAGACTTGCCCGGATTCATTGTAAACCGCTTGGCTCGTCCGTTTTATTCGGAAGCGCTTCGCATCTATGATGAAGGCATGGCTACTTATTTCGAAATTGACGAAGCCATGAAGGCTTTAGGATTCAAGATGGGACCGTTTGAATTGATGGACCTTATAGGCAACGACGTTAACTACGCAGTGACTGAAAGCGTCTTCGCTGCGAATTATTTCAATCCGAGATATACACCTAGCACGACGCAGAAGCGTCATGTAGAAGCCGGATGGTTGGGAAGGAAGACCAAAAGAGGTTTTTATTCCTATGCTGAAGGAGTTATCAATGCCACTGAAACCTTAAACATATTAAGTCAAGAAGAAATTGGCAAGCGAATCCTGTGCATGCTCATCAATGAGGCCTATGAAGCCTTGCGCACAGGCCTCGCCAGTGCTGAAGATTTAGATCTGGCCATGACCAAAGGTGTGAATTATCCGAAAGGTCTAATTGCATGGGGAAAAGAAATGGGTCTTGATCAGGTGGCTTGGGAAATGAAGAAATTGGCTAGCCGCTACGGTGAAGACCGTTATCGTCTTACCCCTACGCTGAATGATTTGTTGTAAAAAAGAGGTCGAATATTTTGATATGTGAGTATTTTTTTTATTTTTGGTACACTTAACCAAATTGAACGAAAACTTTAACAGCTATGACAGAAGGAAGTAACTACCGCGACGATGTATTTTCTAGAGAGGTACGCGCGGGTAAACGCAAGTATTTCTTCGATGTGAAAACGACGAGAGGCAACGATTTATTCATGACTATCACTGAGAGCAAACGCTCTGGGTTTTCAGATAGCGGTCAAGCCAGCTACGAAAAGCACAAGATTTTCTTATACAAAGAAGACTTCGACAAGTTTATTGAAGGATTAGAAGACACCATTAATCACATTCGTCAACTGCAAGATACAGGTGACTTCCGCGCTTCGGAATTTGAAACGTCGGAAAACGAGCATTCGGAATCCGAGAGTAAAAACATTGCACCGGCTGCCGAATCATCTAGTTCAGAAGAACCCACAGCATCTTCTTCTTCAAGCGACATTTCATTCGACGATTTATAAATTGAATCAATGCATTATTAAAAGACAGCCTCGGCTGTCTTTTTTGTTTTCAACTCAATGAAATGTTGCAGTACCTTCACGGACGCAAAAAATATCACCTCGATATACCGCTTATGTCTAAAATAAATCCAGGTACGCTTTACCTTTTTCCTACCCCAATTGGAGATCTTCACCAGATGGAACACCTTCCATTCAACAACGAATTAATGTTAGAATTGGACATTTTCTTTGTGGAAGAGTTGAAAACAGCTCGTAGATATTTACGCAAAGTCGGGTACACCAAAGCTTTTGATGAAATTACTTTAAACGTTATAAATGAACACAGTAAGGAGCTTGGTTACGATGATTGGTTAAAGCCAATTCTCGAAGGAAAGAATGCTGGACTCATGAGTGAAGCGGGTATGCCATGCATTGCAGACCCTGGAGCTGTGATTGTTGCTGAAGCGCATCGTATGGGTATTCCTGTTGTTCCTTTAACGGGTCCTTCCTCTATTTTGCTCACTCTTGCAGCATCTGGTTTGAACGGACAATCTTTCACTTTTCACGGATACCTTCCACGCGAGCGTGGTGAACGTATGAAGAAAATAAAAATGTTGGAAAGACAATCTTCGGAATTCAGAGTGACTCAACTTTTCATGGATGCACCCTATCGCAGTCATCATGTGTACGACGATTTGCGCGAGCACCTTCAACCAACGACGTTACTTTGCATCGGTTGCGACGTTCACAGTCAGAACGGCTATGTGATTACCAAATCAATTGCTGAGTGGCGCGAAATGAATTGGGACTTCAACAAGCGAAATGTCATTTTTGCCATCGGAATTGAGAAGAAATAATTCGAACTAAGACCCAATAACTATCTTTGTATTATGATTAACAAAAAAGCGAAAAACATTCGAATTATCGAGGTTCCGAGTGAAGTTGGAGCAGGAACACGCGGATCTAGTCTTGGAGTAGATGCTTTGAAAATTGCAGCTCTTGACTTTCGTTCAGGCTTTTTCAAGAAATACAGAAGCATTGTCATTCCGAATGACAATGCCGCTTTGCATAACAATCCAGGTAGCCGCTACGCGAAGCATATTCGCAGCGTTCTCAAGATGTACGAGCGCATTGGTGCTGCTGTTAGAGATACCATTCGCGACAATCGCTTTCCTTTACTATTAAGCGGCGACCATAGCAATGCTGGAGGAACGCTTGCTGGAATTCGCATGGCTTATCCTGAATCGCGAGTGGGCGTTATCTGGATTGATGCGCATGCCGACTTGCACAGCCCTTATACGAGTCCAAGTGGAAACCTTCACGGTATGCCATTGGCCGTAGCTTTGAACGAAGACAACATTGAAGAAAAAGTGAATGACCTCGATTACGAGACCATTGATTTGTGGGAAATGTTGAAGAACGTGGGAGATATCTGTCCGAAGATTGAATACCGCGACCTTGTCTACATAACCCTTCGCGACTTCGAAGAGCAAGAGGCTGCGTTGATTAAGCAGAACAAAGTGAAAGTTGTAACAACCAACGAACTGCGCAAAACGGGTATCACGAAGTTGAGCCGTGAGATCTTGAGATACTTGAGTGCATGTGATAAAATTTACATCAGTTTCGACGTAGACTCTATGGATCCTGCTGTTTCCAGAGGAACTGGAACTCCGGTTAAAGGTGGAATCAACGAGCGTGAGGCTGCTGACTTAATCCTTGAGTTACTTCAAAACGAACGAATCTGTTGTTTGGAGTTCACTGAGATCAACCCGACCCTCGACAGTGAAAACGTAATGGCGGAGACTGTTTTCGAGATTCTACAAAAGGTCGCTCGTCAGTTGGAAATGATTCAATAAATCATCGCGTGAAATTCTAAAATTTGGCCCTTGCTTTCGTAACTTCGCAGCCTTAAAACTGCTACATGAAAATTTTAGTCTGTGTGAGTAAGGCGCCCGACACTACGTCGAAGATTGCCTTCACCAACAACAACTCTTCATTCGATGAAGCTGGAGTAAACTTCATTGTTAATCCGTATGACGAATGGTATGCCCTTGTTCGTGCGTTAGAATTGAAAGAAGCTCAAGGTGGAAACGTTACTGTTATTAGCGTAGGCGGAGTAGACTACGAACAAATTATTCGCAAAGCATTAGCAATTGGTGCAGACGATGCGGTTCGCATTGACGCTCCCGAGTCAGATGCTTTGAGTGTTTCTTCTCATATCGCGAATTACGCTAAAGACAAAGGATTCGATTTAATTTTATGTGGAAAGGAAACCATTAATTACAACGGATCTGTTGTCCCTGGAATGGTGGCTGAACTTTTAGATATGCCCTTGGTTGCATTGGCTTCGAAGCTTGATGTGGCGAACGGTGTTGCTACTTGCGAAAGAGAAGTAACTGGAGGAATAGAAGTGTTGGAATTGAATCTTCCTGCGGTAATAAGCGCTGCGAAAGGAATGGCTGAGCAACGCATTCCAAACATGCGAGGCATTATGGCGGCGCGCACTAAAGCGCTAGAAGTTGTTTCTGTTGAAAGTACTGCGGCAACCACTTCAGTAAACAGTTATGAAATGCCTCCTGCAAAGAGCGCTTGCAAATTTGTTGATCCAACGAACGCTGCAGAATTAATCACCTTGTTACATCAAGAGGCGAAAGTCATCTAATACCGAACTGAACATGAAAACAATCGTATTCGCAGAACACCTCAACGGTAAATTCACGAAGTCCTCATTAGAGGCCGTTTCATACGCATCAGCTTGGTCTGCAAGCCTTGGAGGAACTTGTATCGCTATTACTTACGGAAGCATTGACGCTTCTGTTTTAGGAATAGCGGGTGCAAATGAAGTCTGGAAGATGGATGCATTGAGCGCTGCAGATGGTGAGCAAATCACCAAGCTTATGTTAGCTGCTCAAAAAGAAAGTGGTGCTACTGCCATTGTTCTTTCTCAAGATTTAATTGGAAAATCGGTTGCCCCTCGCCTATCTGTTCGTTTGAACGCTGGATTGGTTTCAGGAGCGTCTTTCCTTCCAACAGGAAATATCGTTAAGAAGAATGTATTCTCGGGTAAAGCCATTGCGCACGTTACCGTGAATTCTGAAATAAGCATTGTTACCGTTCTTCCTAATTCATACGGAGTGAACGCTTCAGGCACGGCATGTCCAGTTACCGCATTCACTGCGGAGGTTGGAACTGCACGTGTGCGTGTGAAAGAAGTTCGTGTTGAAGAAAGTGAGTCTATTCCATTGCCTGAGGCAGACAAAGTTGTTTCTGCGGGAAGAGGAATGAAAGGCCCTGAGAATTGGGGTATGATTGAAGAATTAGCGAAGGAACTCGGAGCAGCAACAGCATGTTCACGTCCGGTTTCTGATATCGGATGGCGCCCTCACCATGAGCACGTAGGACAAACGGGAATTGCCATTCGTCCGAATTTATACATTGCTGTTGGAATTAGCGGAGCTATTCAGCACTTGGCTGGAGTAAATGGATCGAAGGTTATTGTTGTGATAAACAAAGATCCCGAAGCAGCCTTCTTCAAAGCGGCTGACTACGGAATTATTGGCGATGCGTTCGATGTGGTTCCTCAATTGATTGCAGCAGCAAAAGCGTTCAACGCGACAAAATAATGGCCGATAAAATTCAGCTTGACCTGGTAGACATTACCCCGAGCAGCAGCTCGAACGGGGCTTATGTTATGGCGCTTACTGAAATAGCAGGTGCTCGCAGTTTGGCTATTGTCATCGGTCCTGCCGAGGCACACAGCATTGTTATTGTCATGGAAAAAATGCCAATCACTCGTCCGCTTACTCACGACCTTTTCGTTTCCCTTGCAGAGAATTTTGAAATTCATGTGGAAGAAGTTTTCATTTATCAGATGATTGATGGAATCTTTTACGCTCGTATTATTGTAAGAGGCAATGGAAAAACGATTGAAGTAGACTCACGCACGAGCGATGCGGTGGCCATAGCTATTCGCTTTGGAGCGCCTATCTTTTGTGCCAAGGAGGTGATGGATGAAGTTGGAAGAGATATGCGTGCATTGACGGAAGGAGACGACTTGGATTTCGACCTTGATATAACTGAAGAAGATTTGGAAGAGGTATTGACTCCGGAAGAAATCTTGAAGAAACTAGATGAGGCCTTGTTGAATGAAGATTACGAGTTAGCTTCGAAGCTTCGCGACGAATTAGATAAAAGAAACAAAAAGTAAATCTCTGATCCATAGGATTTGAGTGACGACACAAACAATAAAGACTATGGTAGGAATAATAATGGGAAGTAAGAGCGACTTGCGCATTATGCAAGAAGCCGCAGATGTTCTTTCCCTGTTGAACGTCCCCTTTGAAATTAGTGTTGTAAGCGCGCATCGCACTCCGGACCGTATGTTCGAGTATGCTAAGGGCGCCGCCAGCAGAGGTGTTCAGGTAATTATAGCCGGAGCCGGTGGGGCGGCGCATTTACCAGGAATGACCGCTTCTCTCACTCCCCTTCCTGTTATTGGTGTTCCAATTAAATCTTCGAATAGTATCGACGGTTGGGACAGCGTGTTAAGCATTCTGCAAATGCCAGCTGGTGTTCCTGTGGCAACCGTTGCCCTCGATGGTGCGCGTAACGCAGGAATTCTAGCCGCTCAAATTGTAGCCGTTGCCGACGCGCAATTGATGAAGCGCATCGCGCAATTCAAAGATGAATTGAAGAAAAAAGTCATGGACTCCGTTTCCGAAGTGGAAGCGCTTTCAAAAAAATAATATGGCCACATTTATTCCCGGTGAAATTCCCGTTGGGAAATTGCATCAACTTCTTTTAGGCAGCGTTGCTCCGCGCCCCATTGCATGGGTGAGCACCGTTGATGAGAACGGAAATCCGAATCTTTCTCCGTTTAGTTTCTTCAATGTCTTTTCTGCGAATCCGCCTATTGCTATTTTTTCTCCAGCGAGAAGAGGACGCGACAATACGACCAAGCATACGTATGAGAACGTGAAGCGCGTTCCTGAATGCGTGATCAACATTGTAAATTACAGCTTGGTTCAACAATGCTCGTTAAGCAGCGTTGAATACGCAGCAGGAGTAAATGAATTCATTAAAGCCGGAGTAACTGAATTGGCTTCTGAAGCCATTCGCGTCCCGCGTGTTGCTGAATCTCCGATTCAGTTGGAATGTAAAGTGAAAGAAGTCATTGAACTCGGAACCGAAGGCGGAGCGGGTAATTTGGTAGTGTGTGAAATTGTTCGTGTGCACATCAACGATTCCATTCTCGATGAAAACGGAAGAATAGATATGCTGAAGGCAGATCTTGTAGCACGTGCAGGAGGAGACTATTATGTTAGAGCTATTGACGGATTGTTTGAAGTTCCCAAACCGAATGAAAAAATTGGAATTGGAATCGATGCTTTGCCCGAAGACATTCGCTTTTCAAAGATTTTAACTGGAAACGATTTAGGCATGTTGGGCAATCTACAAGCCCTTCCGAACGAGACCGATGTGAATGAATACAAATTGATAGAGCTTTCTGACCTATTTTTAGAACATGAAGGAAATGCAGAAGCGTTGGAAATATCGCTTCATGCGCGTGCAGCTGAATTATTAAAAAACAAAAATGTTATAGAAGCGGCATGTACGCTTTTAGCCTTTAACAACTAAACTCATTCATCATGATTAAGCAACGTCTCACCGCATTAAGTTTTCTTCAGTTTTTTATTTGGGGATGTTGGTTAATTACTATTGGTGCATTCTGGTTTGAAACAAAGCAATGGGGTCCAGATGAATTCGGAGTGATCTTCTCTACCATGGGAATTTCAGCGTTGTTCATGCCGGCCATTGCCGGAATACTTTCCGACCGATACATCAATGCTGAAAAGCTATACGGAATCCTGCACATCTTGGGTGGTGTTTGCTTATTCTTTGTTCCCTCGTCTTCAACTCCTGATGAAATGTTCTGGAGAATATTATTGACCATGATATTCTATATGCCAACCATCTCTCTTTCGAACACCGTGGCTTATGCCATTTTATCTCGAGAGCCTGGAATAGACGTGGTGAAAGTCTTCCCTCCTATTCGAGTATGGGGTACCATTGGATTTATTGTTGCCTTATGGACCGTAAGTTTAACTGGAAATGAGACCCATGAATTTCAATTTTATTTAGGTGGAATTGCATCTTTGATTTTAGGTGTTTACTCCTTCACGCTGCCGGCTTGTCCACCTTTAGGAAAGAATATGGAAAGCAAAGGATACTTGCAAGCTTTTGGTTTGCACGCCTTTTCAATGTTTAAAAATTATCGCTATGCTATTTTCTTTTTGTTCGCCATGTTGTTGGGTGCAGCGTTGCAATTGACCAATGCATACGGAGATGTTTTCTTGCACAGTTTCGATAGTCTGTATTCAGACCCAAAACCCCTAGCTGTTCAATATCCCGCTATAATTTCAAGCATTGCTCAAATCTCTGAAACCCTATTCATTCTAGCCATTCCTTTCTTCATGAAAAGATTCGGAATAAAACAAATCATGATTATTAGCATGGTAGCATGGGTTCTTCGTTTTGCTCTCTTCGCTTTTGGTGATCCTGAAGGTGGATTGTGGATGATTGTATTGTCGTGCATTATTTATGGAATGGCCTTCGACTTCTTTAATATCTCAGGTTCATTATTCATTGAAAAAAGTGTTGAGCCCGGAATACGCGCAAGTGCTCAAGGACTCTTCACTATGATGGTAAACGGCGTGGGAGCTGTTTTCGGAAGCCGCGCAAGCGGATGGGTCATGGAAAAATATTTCACGACCTACATTCCCGTTGAAAACGGCCATCACATTGCACATATCGATTGGCATAGCACGTGGCTTTGCTTCGCCGGTTATTCATTTGTTGTGCTTATCTTATTTGTTATCCTCTTCCGCGAAAAGAAAAATGTTGCATAGCAACGATAGTCTTCGACGAATGCCCAAGGGCGAATGTTGGTTTCACCAACGAATGTCGAAGACGATACTTCGTAAGATTAATTTAAGTCGCGAGAAATTCGACTGAAAGTCATTCGTGCTTTTGCACATTCGTTGGCTCCGCCAACATTAGTCCTTCGGACATTCGTGCTTCGCACATGAGCCTCCGGCGAATTGTTCATAACAATTGCTTTCGAATCCTAACAAGAATTCCGATATTCGTTGCTACTAAACAATCAGTATTATGTCATTAGAATTAACCGGAACTTTAGTTAAGTTCTACGAAACAAAATCATTCCCTAGCGGATTCAGTATTCAAGAATTTGTGGTTCGCACAGACGAGCGTTACCCGCAAGAAATCCTTGTTCAAGCAGCAAAAGAAAAAATTGATGTCTTGAAAAATTTCAAGGAAAACGATGTGGTCAAAGTGAAATTCAATCTTCGCGGAAGAGAGTACAACGGAAGACACTTCGTTTCATTGGATATGTGGACAATGGATATTGCTGCTGCTGGAAACACTTCTGCCAGCAATCCTTCAACAATGGGTAATTCAGCTGCGCCAGCTCCTGCTCCAATGATGAACGACAATCCATCGAACAACGACGCAGACGGAGACGATTTGCCATTCTAATTAAAAAATGCCGGCCAATAAATACGCACTTCTTCGCTACCGAATAATTGATCGTTGTTTAACGAACAAAGGGAAATCCTTCCCCAGTAGAGAAGATTTGCGTGAGGCCTGCGCAGATGCGTTATACGGCTCTGGAGCCGATCAAATTTCATTGAGCACCATAGACAAAGACATCTGGGCCATGAAGAACGAAAGTGAGCTCGGGTATTATGCTCCTATCGAATATAACAGAACCCACAAAGGTTATTTCTACACCGAAGAAGATTATTCAATCAACGAATTAAATCTTGTAGACGAGGATATTGAAGCCATTCGCTTCGCTGCCGCTATCTTGAATCAGTTTAGACATGTACCTCTTCTTTCTCAATATGAAAGCGCCGTTGACAAAATTATTCAACGCGTTAATCTGAATTCTTCCATTGAAGAAGAAAAACACAAAGCGCTAATTCAATTTGAAACAAGCACAGTGAGTCAAGGAAACGAATTTCTTGGTCCTTTGCTTGAAGCTGCAAAATCGAAAACGGCCTGCACGCTGTTTTATCAAAGTTTCAAAGAGAGTGAAGTGAAGCAATACACCATTCATCCGTTGCTGCTGAAAGAATATTTGAACCGCTGGTACATGGTGGCATTTGTTCCAGAGCGCGATAAAATTTTAACGTTCGGATTGGAACGCATTGTCTCTATCGAAACAGGTAAAACGAAGTTTATTGTACCTAAAGGATTTTCGCCACAGACATTTTTCAAATACAGCATGGGCATCTCTGAAAGTATCGGAAATCCTGAAAAAATTGAACTGCGATTTTCAACGGTTGCTGCTAAGTTGGTAGAAACGCAACCCCTTCATTCTTCACAAAAGAAAATAAAAGAATCGAAAGTCGGAACAGATTTTCAATTTGAATTACATCCGTGTCAAGAGCTTTACAATTTTATTCTTAGTTATGGAAATGAAGTTGAAGTTCTAAAACCTTCTTCCCTCAGAAAAGAAATTTTACGTCGCTTAGATCTCGCGATGAAAAATTACAAATAAATTTCACCTCGTAAATTCATTACAATGTGAAGGGTGTGCTTTGAAGAAAATTCAAAGACATGCAAAACCTAACACAAATTCAAGACGTTAAAATGTATATCGAATCCTTCCTTCAACCACAAGGTCTGAACGCTTATGCATGGGAGAATACCAAGCAAACAGCGATGGAAGTTTGGGAATGTCATTTAAAGAACAGACCCGTTCGCAGAAACTTAAATTTCCTTTGCAAAGAATTCTATCAAATGATTCGCAAGCCAAACGGAGAATACATTGTGCCTCGCAGTTCTTTTCGAACCTTCTAAACCGTATTTACTTCGTTGCTCTTATCTTCGCAAGGTGAAAGCCGTTTATATACTTTTCAAAAAAGAGTTTCAACTCGACATGCGTAAAAAGCAATTGCTTTTCGGCATCTTGCTCTTTGTGCTTTCAACCGTTTTCACTTGTTACCTTTCTTTAGAAAAGATAGACGATTCAAGAGTCCTTTCAGCGTTGTTCTGGATTGTCGGACTATTCGCAGCATTCAACGCTATGCAGAAGTCGTTTCAACAAGAACAAAACGGAACCGACAAACTCTTATACACCCTCGCTTCTCCTCGTCAAGTATGGATAGCCAAGGCGACGTATTACTCGCTGTTGGTCTTAATATTAAATCTTCTTTCGATCTTACTTTTCTCTCTCTTCTTTGGATCTGAGATTTGGTCGAGAACATCTATAGCTTTGCTTCTGTTGGCGGTTTCTCTTGGAAGTATTGGATTAGGCACCGCCTTAACATTTCTTTCTGCACTTTCATTCAAAGCGAACGGCTCAGCCTCGCTTACCGTTGTGCTTGGCTTTCCTGTTCTTATGCCCTTCCTCTTCAGCCTAACATCTGTAACAGTCAACATTCTTGACGGTGCTTCGTGGCAAGTGGCTTCCTTCGGAATGATGCTTCTAGCAGGGTTGTTTTTAACCACCACCATTATGTCGTTGTTCTTGGTTCCTTTCTTTTGGAAATCTTGATAATTCGCACCTTTTTTTTCATCTGTTTGCCGTCATTCGTGCTTAATTTCGCACGTGAACAATTCCATTCTTGAATGAAGCATTGGTATAAAATTTTAGGAAGTATTTCTCTGTTGTATGCCTGTACATTTTCGTTGTATCAAGCATTGGATCCCGCCTTGGTGGTTGCTGATACGACTCAACTCAGATCTGGCTATAACCGAATTGAACTTGCAGGACATTACACGCACTTCAAAGACGCTCAAACCACTGCCGGAATTCGTGTGGGAGAATATTATTTTCAAGGAGATGTTCAGCCCATTGCAAATGGAAAAATAGCTATTACGCTTGATCTACCCGACACTCTTCCTTCAAACGCCATACTCTTTAAAGCTTACAACAGCACCGATGGTGAATTAATCTTGAATCAAGCTTGCTCTTTAGGGAATATAGTTCTCGATACAGCCGCCACCGATTCATCTTGGGTAAAAAATACTAAGCTAGAGAAGTTCGCAGGTTTCGGTTTTCCGAATTTACCCATCTTGAATGAAACCATCCGCAATCTCATGTGGCACGTGCCTATGTGGTTCACTATGTTCTTCATTATGATTCTTTCTTTCGCGAATAGTCTGAGACTATTGAATTTGAAAGAATCTTCAAACCGATTGGAGAAGATGTTAAAATTCGATATGCGCTCAACATTGTTGAACGAAGTGGGCGTGCTTTTCTGTGTTCTTGGCTTGTTGACCGGCTCGTTATGGGCACGATATACATGGGGAGATTGGTGGACGAATGATCCGCAGCTTAACGGTGCGTTGGTAGTCTTTTTGGTTTACTCGGGATACTTCATCTTGCGCGCTTCCATTGACGATGAAGACAAACGCGCGCGCATCTCAGCTGTGTTTAATATTTTTGCATTCGTGCTCATGTTTATTTTATTGATGATCATGCCTCGCTTCGCGGCTGGACTTCATCCGGGAAAAAGCGGAAATCCCGCCTTTTCACAATATGACTTAGACAGCACCTTGCGGACTGTGTTCTATCCAGCAGTATTCGGATGGATTTGCCTTGGCTATTGGCTCTATAGCGTTCGCATTCGTGCGAAGCGTATCAAAGAAGAACTTAAAATTACAGAAGATTAATATGGACTATTTTCAACATTTCGGAAAGATGCCTGTTGTGATTGGTGTAGTAACACTTATCCTCGCTGGAATTATTGTGTACCTCGCTCGTCTCGATATTAAAGTTTCAAGATTGGAGAAGAAAATTAAAGAACAAAGTCAAAAGTAAATGAGCAAACTTCAGATTGTTTTATTGGTTTTAGTTGCTGCTATATTCGGTATAATCATTGCCACTTATGCGCAAAGTACCAATTCTGCTAACTTCGAAGAAGCGGCAGAACACGTGGGCGAGAAGTATAAAATTGTGGGGACGTTAGATAAAAATGTTGCCATTCAAAACGATCCTATCGTAGATGCGAACCTTACCATTTTCAACGTTATTGACGCAAACGGAAAATCGCAGGTGGTTTATCTACATCAAGATTCTGGCCGTCCACTCGGATTGGAGCGTTCAGAAAATGTAACCTTAGAAGGAAAAATGAATGCGGAGGGAATCTTCCACAGCGATCACCTTCAGATGAAATGTCCAAGTAAATACAACGAAGAGAAGCACGAAATGTAATTGGTGAATGAACAATATTGAATACCTCAACGAACATCTTTTGCCCGGTCAAATCGGGCATTTTGCTGTTATCCTAGCCTTTATTGCTGCTGCCTTTTCAGCAGTAACCTATGTCCTCTCTGTTCGAAACAACGATGATGCTTCTTGGAAGAAATTCGGTCGCATTGGATACTTTATCCATTCGGGAGCCGTAATGGTTGTCATCACCACCCTGTTCTACATTCTCTTCAGTCATTATTTCGAATACAAATATGCTTTCGACCATCTGAACACTGAGATGCCCATGAAGTACATCTTCTCGTGCATGTGGGAAGGCCAAGAGGGGAGTTTTCTTTTGTGGTTATTTTGGCAGATGGTATTAGGACTTTTTGTTCTCTTTACCGCGAAAAAATGGGAAGCCAGCGTAATGGCCGTAATTGCACTTGTTCAAGTGTTCTTGGCTTCTATGCTCTTGGGTGTTTATTTCGGTGACTTCCAATTCGGTTCTTCACCTTTCGGTTTGTTGCGTGAGGCAACAGTTAACATTGGACTTCCTTGGACTCAAAAAGCAGATTACTTAAGTCTTCCATTGTTTCAAAATGGAAAAGGATTGAATCCGCTTCTTCAAAACTATTGGATGACTATTCATCCGCCTACACTTTTCCTTGGCTTCGCCTCTACCCTCATTCCATTTGCATACGCCATTGCTGGATTGTGGAAAGGAGAGCGCTCTGCATGGATGAAACAAGCTGTGCCATGGGCATTTTTCGGAGTTATGATATTAGGAACAGGAATCCTTATGGGAGGAGCTTGGGCCTATGAAGCTCTTGGCTTTGGTGGATTCTGGGCTTGGGATCCCGTTGAAAACGCATCGCTCGTTCCATGGTTAACGTTAGTTGCAGCAGCGCACTTGTTGGTGATAAACACACGCAGAGAGACTTCTCTTTTCAGCACGCTTATTCTAACAATGAGCAGCTTTGTCTTGATTGTGTATTCTACCTTCTTAACGCGAAGTGGTGTGCTTGGCGACAGCAGTGTCCACAGTTTCGTAGAAAGCGGAATTCTTGCGCAGTTGTTGGTTTACTTGCTGGTATTCGTAGCCCTTTCAACATACATGATTGAAAACACGAAAGTGTGGAAGAATATTTACGCGGCAGTAAGTGGCGTTCTATTGCTTATTGCCATTGGACATTTAGCAACCGGCACATTCCCTGAACCAGCGGAAGGTGAAAAAGTTTTGCCGGGTGAAGGCACATGGATTCCAGCGTTAACGCTCATCTTCATTATTTTTTCAGCAGTATACTTAGTGGTGGCATACAACAAGAAATACAAAACGAAAAAGGAAGACGAAGAAGAATTATGGAGCCGTGAGTTTTGGATGTTCCTTGGAACGTTAGTCCTTTCGCTTTCTGCCATTCATATCACATTTGTGACGTCTATTAATGTGTGGAATATCTTCTTGGTTCCTCTGGAAGGAATGTTCAATTGGATGCACACTTCATTCAACTGGGAATTTGCAAAGTCGTTAGCTGAACACAATTTTTCTGGGGCATCTGGCGATGATCGATTCACGCAGTTTCATCAAGTTCAGATTCCATTAACTATTGTGCTTTTGTTAATCATTGCAATTGGACAATGGTTGAAATACAAGAAAACTGACACGAAAAAGTTCTTGAAGTCCTTGGTTTTTTCTTTCGCAGCGGCACTTATTCTTACGATTGTTTTTGTTGCATTCCAAGAGAAGTATCCATTGCCATTAGGCATTCTGTTTTTTGCCGGAATGTGGGCTTTGTTCGCCAACGCAGATTATGCTATCCGAATGGTCAAAGGAAAGCTTGATCATATTGGGCCTAGCATTGCGCACATTGGATTCGCTATGCTCTTGTTAGGTGCCCTAATAAGCACGGGTAACAGTTATTTCATTTCTCGAAATGTGAATGGCGACATTACGCAAGTGAACAAGGAATTCAAAAACAACGAAGACCTTTTAATTCTTCAAGGCGACACCCTGCGTATGGGTGAGTACTTTGTTTCGTTTCGAAAAAAGTACAAGGAAGGTTCACACATTTATGCCATCGTAGATTATTTCGAAGTCACTCCAGCGAACTACACCGAAGGGACAAAGATCAAGATGAACGGAGATATCTTCCGTTGTAAAAAAGGGCATACAGCAACAGACAATTTCCTGAAAGATTGGTCGGAAGATTCTCTGTGGACCCTTGTTCCTGCGCCAACTCCAGAGGAATTACTTACTGCACAAATGTGGAATTCCGGAAAAGCCGGTAAACTACTTTTCACGCAACAACCAAGCGTGCTCATGAGTCCGAAAGGAAACAGTCGTGAACCCGATGTCCTTCACGGATTAGGTGAAGATTTATATTCCTACATCAAGTACATTGATATGGAGGAAAAGAAAGCCGAAGGAGAATTTAGCGAAGCAAAAACCGGAACCATTCAAATGGGTGAAGAAGTTTTGTTAACTGAATCTATTTCGTTGGTGCTCGATACGTTGATTGAAGTGACTGACTTACCTGCAAGCCTCCCTGCTGGAACCAAAGCGAAAAAAGGAATGTTGTATTTGCAGGAAGGCAACAAGCGCGACTCCATTGAAGTCATGAGCGTTTTGGTGAAGGACAGCCTTGCCTTCCCTGTTCCAGATGTGGAAAGTACGGTGTTCAATATGCGCTTCGCTATTCAAGAATCTAAAGAAGGAATTGATCTTTCTGTGAAAGAAGGCGGCAGCAACAAACGCGAAATGCTTATTCTTTCTGCAGAAATCTTCCCAATGATAAACTTACTTTGGTTGGGATGTTTGGTAATGGTTGTTGGAACTGTGTTGGCGATTAGACATCGATACAAATTACACCGGAGATGATCAATCTGACTTTGTCAGATCAATTGCTGTGCAATCAATCACCTGCGGTGATCAATCCTACGGATTAATCGGAACGATTGATCGCAACCCTATTGATTCGAAGAATTGAACCGAAGGTTTTCTCCAATTCTTCCCCTCTCTTATCTTCTCTTACCTATTAGAAACTATCTATTAATCTTATCAGCCTTCTCCACCGGTAGGTTTTGAATGTCGAGAATCATAAACGCATCAATCGCGTCATTGAATTTCCGATCGCGATTAAAGGCTAGTATTTTCGCGTTTTGCGCAAGATACTTTTTATACAAAATAGGCATGGTCTTGCCCATGGGCTCTATTTCAGCCAGTAACTTATCGAACTTTCGAATCTCTCCTCTTGAAGTAAGAATTAAAGCCTCACGGTCTTCTTGACTTATGGTATTCTTAATTTTCGTTCTTGGTCGAACCAACTTTGATAAAACGGGATCTCCATAATTCGCTTGAACAAACTCTATTACCAGCTCTTTCGACAAAGTTTGATAATCGTTACTCATGGAAACTGGACCAATTATGTATTTCGTTTCCTTGAAATTGCTCAACAACTGAATAATTCCTTCCCACAACAAGAACAACGGTAAACGCTGACGCTGGTACTCTACAGACACGAAAGATCTTCCTAATTCCATACTTATGTATAAATACGGATTGAAATCGTCTTTAAACTTAAATAAGGTGTGTGTGTAAAATCCATGCTTACCGTAAAACTCCATAATCTCAGCGCCTCTTCCGACACGGTAGGCGCCAGCGAGCTTGCTATTCGCATGATCCCACAAAACAAGATGGTAGTAATAGTAATCGAACTCATCTATGTCGCGCGAATTGTTACTTCCCTCACCAACATTGCGAAACGCAATTTCTCGTTCACGACCAATTTCCAATAACAAATTAGGAATGTATGAAGCCTTTAAAGCGTAACATGAAAACGGTCCGTTGTCAAACAACTTGGAATCTTCGTTAGAATCTATCTCTGCTTGAAGAATTTTCGAATCAATCGGCAACGCTATTTCCTTGACATCCTTAAACTTCTCTCTCAAATTTTGAAACAACTTCTTCTTTACTTGAAGTTCAGAACCCAAAGAATAAACTTTCGCTCGTAAGAACCTACCTAGCAATTCCGGATCTGAAATTAAATGAATATCTTCAGCTGAAATCGCTTTTCCTATGCGCATTTTAATTTCATCGCCTTCCTTCTTAAACAACTCTGATGGCAAGGCCATGGTGCGAAGTTGTGCATTAACCTTTCCCAACAAATGAAACATGCGAGAATTCCTTCCGTCAAAAAAAACAGGAACAACTGGACATTCAGCGCGTTGAACCAATTTCATAACGGAACGCTGCCATTTCTTGTCTGAAACGTTACTCCATTTATTTTGAAACGTGCTCACTTCTCCGGCAGGAAAAATAGCCAAACAACCCCCAGCCGCAATGTGCTCTATGCAACGCTTCAATCCGCGTTCGCTTTTGAGTTGAACCACATTTTTATCGAACGGATTCACGCTAAAAAAGTAAGAGGCTATTTCTGGAATTTCTTCCAACAGAAAATTCGCCATGACCTTAATATCGGGTCTGCGTTTTTCTATTTGTTGAATTAATGCTAACCCGTCAATGGCTCCAAATGGGTGATTGCATACAATGACACACCCTCCTTCTGCTGGAATATTCTCTAAATCTTGTTCATTGAGTTGAACGGTAATGTGAAGCTCTTGAAAAAAAGATTCGATGAAAGACGTTCCTTTGTTCGCACGAATACGATCGTACAAGGCGTTGATTTTATTGAGTTTCGTCACAGAACTAAGCAAGGTTAGTAAGGGATTGTTTTTGTTCAATCCCACCGCTTTTGCCAATGCTTCCTTTGGAACCAATTTTTTCATACTCGAATAAAGGTTACTTAAGTTACTCCTATGTTTAGGTAAAGTTAACTTTTTCAGAGTAAAAGTAAAAGTCGAGTTTCGAACAACTAAAACTGCCATTACTCCTATATTTGATTATGCTCAAACAATTTCCCTTCACTCCTATTCTCGGCTGGTCTGTCAGTAGATTCGATACATTTTCGTATTGCAAAAGAAAATATTTCTATACCTATTATGGGAAATCTGATCGTGAATTTCCATTTGCGAAAATCAGTCAATTAAAAGCCCTTACCTCCGAAGCCCTTACCATTGGCAGCCTCGCGCATGATGTGATTGAAGCTATTTTGAAACGACTGCAAAAATCGACTGATGTCATTGACGAAACTCGAATGAAAGGCTTCGTGAAAGCACAAGTTCAGAAGTATATGCTCGATAAAGTGTTTTCAGAAGTTTATTACAAGGAGAAGGATGAGATTGATGAGTCTTACATAATCGATAGCGTTTTCAACGCCGTTATGATTTTCTTGAATTCAGACCGATTTGAATGGGTGAAACAACTTCCAGAAGCTTCGAAAAAACAATGGATCATCGAGCCAGGTGGTTATGGAGAAACGCGCATTCAAACCGACCGCGGTGAATTGAAGGCTTATTGTAAAGTAGACTTTATGCTTCCCGATGGCAAGGACATTTACATTCTCGATTGGAAGACAGGCAAAGCAGATGAATACAAGCACCGCAAACAATTGATTGGATATTCCCTATTTGCTTCGTTTCACTTCGAAAATAAATTCGACCGAATCATTCCAATTCTCGCCTACTTGAAAGGGGAATACAGTGAAGTCGTTCCCGAAATTTCTAAAGATGATATAGAGAAATTCAAAGATGACATGTATGCTGAAACACGAGCCATGCAGCAATTGAATCGAGATATCGAGAACAACACCCCTGTAGCCAAAGACGAATTCACTCAAACGGATAGTGAGAGCAAATGCAAGTATTGCGAGTTTCGAGAATTGTGCGGAAGGAACTAACCTTCCTTTAGATTAAGCCTTATAACAAACTTCCTTCGCAGCACGAACAACATCGTCGACTCCTGGAAGTGCAGCGTCTATCAATGAAGTTGCGAATGCAAATGGCGTATCTGTTTGAGTGACTCTGCGAATAGGCGCATCCAAGTAATCGAAGGCATTACGCTGAACACGATACGAAATCTCAGTTGAGATACTCGCCACTGGCCAGCTCTCTTCCAAAATAATTAAACGATTCGTCTTCTTCACGCTGTTAATGATGCAATCAATATCAAGTGGACGAATAGTGCGCAAGTCAATTACTTCAACAGAGATTCCTTCTTTCGCTAATTCTTCAGCAGCCAACAAAGCAGTCTTCATAATCTTTCCGAAAGAAACCAACGTCACATCAGTTCCTTCGCGCTTGATATCTGCCACTCCAATTGGAATAATGTACTCTCCTTCGGGAATCATTCCTTTGTCGCCATACATCCTCTCAGATTCCATGAATACAACAGGATCGTTATCGCGAATAGCAGCTTTTAACAAACCTTTCGCATCATACGGATTCGAAGGCGTAATTACTTTCAATCCTGGAACGTGTGCGTACATAGATTCAAAGCTTTGGCTGTGTGTAGCGGCTAACTGCCCCGCAGTTCCGTTCGGACCGCGGAAAACGATTGGCACATTGTATTGTCCACCGCTCATCTGTAACATCTTCGCTGCTGAGTTAATGATTTGGTCAGCCGCAAGAATGGCGAAGTTCCAAGTCATGAATTCAACAATCGGACGAAGTCCATTCATTGCAGCACCTACTGCAATACCAGAGAATCCCAATTCAGCAATTGGCGTATCAATAACACGCTTTGCACCGAACTCATCGAGCATTCCCTTCGAAGCCTTGTAAGCCCCGTTGTATTCTGCGACTTCCTCTCCCAACAAAAACACAGTTTCATCTCTGCGCATTTCTTCTGACATGGCCTCACAAATGGCTTCACGGAATTGAATTTCTCTCATGGTTCGTTTTATTACGATTGCGAATTTAACTATAAATGTTGTTTACCAAAATATTAGTGTACTTTTTACACTAACTCACCAGTTTCTCGCTTGTAAGCGCAAACGCGTCAATACAACAAAAAATGCGCTTACTCCTACAAAGTAGAGAACGTCGCGCGAATCAATTAATCCAATGCTCATGCCCGAGTAATGGTCTTCCATTCCCAAGCGAATAATGAATCTATCTAACGATCCGAATAAGTTGAAGGTTCCCAACGATTGGAATCCTGAATACATAACAAAACTAATAAGCGCTGCAATTAAGAACGCTACAATCTGATTCTTCGTTAAGCTTGATGCAAAAATTCCAATGCTCACATAAACGCTCGCCAAGAAGATGAGTCCCAAATAAGAACCCCAGGTTGCACCTGCATCAATATTTCCAACCGGATTTCCCAATAGATAAACCGAAAGGAAATAAACTAAGGTTGGAAAAATAGCAATCACAACTACTAACAATCCGGCTAAGTACTTCGCTAAAATAATTTGAAGATCCGTGATTGGTTTTGTCATTAACAATTCAAGCGTTCCTTCCTTCTGCTCTTCTGCCAATGATCGCATGGTAATAGCTGGAATAAGAAACAAGAACACCCAGGGAGCAATGTAAAACAAGGTGTCCAAGGTCGCATATTCAGCGTCCATAACATTCATAGCGCCAGGAAAAACCCACATGAACAAGGAAGTCACAATCAAGAACACTGCAATAACAATGTATCCGATTAACGATGTTAAAAACGAGCGAATCTCTTTTCTAAGTAGTGCTAACATAGTCTTATAATTCTTGCATTTCAACAAGGGTCTTGTACAACCCTTCTTGCGAAATTAGTTCTTTGTGTGTTCCGCGCTGCACAATTTCTCCAGCCTGCATAACCAAAATTAAATCGGCTTGCTGAATAGTGCTTAATCGGTGAGCAATCACCAACGCCGTGCGATTCTCCATCATTTTCGAAATGGCATCCTGTACATACTTCTCGCTCTGCGTATCAAGCGCTGAGGTTGCTTCATCTAAAATCAAAATAGATGGATTCTTGTAAATGGCTCGTGCAATAGACAAACGCTGTCTTTGTCCGCCCGACAAGCGCATTCCACCGTCACCAATATTCGTCTCGAATTTATTTTCCAATTCATCAATGAATTCAAGTGAATTGGAAACACGCGCAGCTTCCATAAGCTTTTCATTCGTATGCGATTCGGAAAGAACAATGTTGTTCGCAACGGTGTCGTTGAACAACAAAGCATCTTGCGTCACCATGCCCATTTGAGCACGAACCGATTTCGTTTTCAAATGCGTTATGGCAACACCGTCAATGTTTATAATTCCTGAAGTGGGATCATAAAAACGCGCAAGTAACATAGCCACAGTCGTTTTTCCACTGCCTGAAGAACCAACAAGCGCAACAGTCTGACCTTTTTCAATGTTGAAGGAAATGTTCTTTAACACTTCCTCTTCACCATACTTGAAACTTACACCTTCAAATGATATGCGCTCGCTGAAAGTGGAAAGTTCCACTGCATCTGATTTATCTAAAACAGTTTCTTCCGCATGCAAGACTTCGCGAATGCGCTCCAGACTTGCCATTCCCTTGTTCACTTTGAAAATCGCATCGCTGAATTGTTTCGCGGGTTGAATAATCTGCGAGAAGACAACCAAATATCCGATGAGCAATTCGCCACTTATTTCACCACTGAAAACAATTGTTCCTCCAACATACAACAACACGCTAATAACCATGAGCGAAATAAACTCCGACATGGGCGAAGCCAAATATTCGCGCTTGTACAACTTGTGCATGAGGCGAGAATATCCTTCGTTGGTCTCGTCGAATTTCTTTTCGAAATGATCTTCGGCATTGAAAACTTTAATAACACGAATGCCGGTTAAGCTTTCGTCTAACAATGCAATAAGATCTCCAAGATTCGACTTGCTACGCTTCGCGGCGTTCTTCAAACTCTTCGCAATACGCGCAATCAGGTATCCACTTACTGGAAGGAAAATGAACGCGAACAACGTGAGCTTCCAACTCATTAACACCAAGGTAATAAGCGAAAAGAAAACCAAAACAGGCGACTTCAACAACGCTTCCAACGCACCAATAACCGAGAACTCTATTTCGTTCAAGTCGTTCGTCATGCGTGAAATCAAATCACCTTTTCTCTCGTTCGAGAAGAAAGCCAATTGAAGACGAAGAACTTTTTGATACATCTTCTTCCGAAGATCTCTTGATACACCCGTTCGAATTCTAGCTATGCTTAAAAGTGAAATGTAATTCACGGTGTTCTTCAGCAAAGCGAGAACAACAATGAACAAACACATAAGCAGAAGAACATGCGGTTTTCCATGCTCGAGGATGGAACCGTTCAACTGATCTTTGAACTGATCCCACAATCCTTTGGCTTGAGAGATCGGTGCACTTCCACCTTGATTCACTTCGAACAACACATACAAAAACGGGACAACGCTCAAGAACGTGAATAACGAAAAAATAGCGTTGAGTATGTTGAAGAAAAAATTCCACACCAACGATCCTTTGTAGTCGCCTAGCAATGAGAATATGGCGCGGAATGACTTCATTCGTGGTCAGACATTAAGTCTATTCCAGTATAATTTTCAGGACGAATCTTTTTCAATTCAGCTTTAATCGCATCAGATACTTCCAAAGCATCTATGAATGCGTGAATGTCTTGTTCTTCTATACGATCTTTTCCGCGAGTTAAATTTTTCAATGCCTCATAAGGTGCTTCATATCCTTCTCTGCGAAGGACAGTCTGAATTCCTTCCGCAACTACTGCCCAATTGTTTTCCAAATCAGCTGCAATCTTCGCTTCGTTCAGTTTCAACTTACCTAATCCTTTCAATATAGAATTCAACGCAATGATTGTATGCGCCATAGGCACACCCACGTTGCGAAGAACGGTACTATCGGTTAAGTCACGCTGCAAGCGGCTTACAGGAAGCTTCGCAGCCAAGTGTTCAAACAAGGCGTTCGCGATTCCTAAATTTCCTTCCGCGTTTTCAAAGTCAATTGGATTCACCTTGTGCGGCATGGCAGAAGAACCTACTTCACCTTCCTTCACAATCTGACGGAAGTAATCCATGCTGATGTATGACCAGATATCACGAGACAAATCCATAAGGATTGTATTCAATCTTTTCAATCCATCGAACGACGCGGCCATGTGGTCGTAGTGTTCAATTTGTGTGGTGTATTGCGAGCGCGATAAGCGAAGCTTTTCACCCAAAAAATCATTAGCGAATTCCACCCAATCTACTTGCGGGTAAGCAACATGATGTGCATTGAAATTTCCTGTTGCACCACCAAATTTTGCGGCTACCGGAATATTTTCCAATTGCTGCAACTGCTCTTCCAATCTTTCAACAAATACAAAAAACTCTTTTCCTAAACGGGTTGGAGAAGCCGGCTGACCGTGGGTTCTGGCCAACATTGGAACATCTTTCCACTCCTTGCTTCTTTCAGCCAAGTGATGCATAACCTCGTCAATTTTCGGAATGTATACATTCTCTAACGAGTCGCGGAACGATGCTGGAATAGCAGTGTTATTGATATCTTGAGAAGTCAAGCCGAAGTGAACGAATTCCTTCACCGCGCCCAACTGCATTTCATCCATTTTGTGTTTAATGAAATACTCAACAGCCTTCACGTCGTGATTCGTAATCTTCTCTTTGTCCTTGATCCATTGTGCATCTTCCTGCGAGAAGTTCGCGCAGATGTCGCGCAAGTGAACGAATGTATCAGGTGTAACGCTGGTCAATTGCGGAAGCGGAAGTTCGCAAAGTGCAATGAAGTATTCCACTTCCACCCAAACTCTGTATTTGATGAGGGCGAACTCTGAAAAGTATTGTTGCAGGTCTTCTGTCTGATGGCGGTATCTGCCATCGATAGGAGAAATACTGAATAACGACGTATGATCCATGTTTAGTTTCTAAGGCGCAAAGGTACAAATGGAACGCGAGACAATCGCTATTACATTTGCACCATGAAACTACATGTTATAGACACTGGATTTTTCAAATTAGACGGCGGCGCTATGTTCGGCGTAGTTCCGAAACAGTTGTGGCAGAAGACCAATCCGGCCGACGAGCTGAACCTTTGCACCTGGGCCATGCGTTGTTTGTTGGTGGAAGACGGCGATCGCCTAACCCTTATAGACACAGGCATTGGCGGCAAGCAAAGTGAAAAATTCTTTTCGCACTATCACTTGCAAGACACCTTAACCATAGACCAATCGCTTGCCCTGAAAGGTTTTCATAGAAACGACATTACCGATGTGCTGCTCACGCATTTGCATTTCGACCATTGCGGAGGAAGCATTGAGTACAATTCTACCCGCGAACATTTTCAGCCTGCCTTTCCGAACGCGAAATTCTGGAGCAACTCGAATCATTGGAAGTGGGCCACAGAGCCCAATCCGAGAGAGAAAGCAAGTTTCCTTTCCGATAATATTTTACCGATTCAAGAAAGCGGACAATTGAATTTTCTTGAACGCGTGAACAATGTATCGCCTACTCCGCTTGGGTTCGACGTCTTGTTTGTAGACGGACACACCGACAGCATGATGCTCCCTCAGATTTCTTACATGGGAAAAACAGTGGTCTTCATGGCCGATCTTCTCCCCTCTGTCGGACACATTCCCCTCGCCTTCGTCATGGGCTACGATACTCGTCCGCTTTTAACCCTAACAGAAAAAGAGCTCTTCCTCAACACCGCGGCAGACAACGGTTACGTTCTCTTCTTCGAACACGACAGCGTGAATGAATGTTGCACGTTGCAACATACGGAGAAAGGGGTTCGGTTGAAAGAAGCGGGGAAATTTGTAGATTTCTTTTAATTCTTTTCCCTTCGGGATACATCCGTGTAACGGACCAGTCCCTTCGGGATACATCCGCAAAGCGGACCAGTCCCTTCGGGATACATCCGCGCAGCGGACCAGTCCCTTCGGGATACATCCGCAGAGCGGACAAGTCCCTTCGGGATACATCCGTTTAACGGACCAGTCCCTTCGGGATTTATCCACGAAGTGGAATTATTACTCCGACTGCCCTACGAAAACCCATTCGTAAGTTCCGTTGTTGTTTTGCAATCCCCAAAAATCAAAAACACCGTTGGAACGATCGCCATTTGCATCTAGAGTAATGAGTCCTGTAGCGCCCAAGAATGAATTCGCTGATGCTTGAAACGCAGATTGCTTAGCTTCAGCGTTCGAGGGAACTGTGTTGTAATCTCGAACCATTTTTCCGAATACACTCATTATGTCATAAGCACACATAGTTGCAGCAGCGCCTTGAATACCTGTTGTGCTGTAAATATTTGCGAGCAGAGGCTCCCAAACGTTTTGTTCAGAGAGAGGCAAACTAAATCCTGGACTATAAAACTGAGTATTCACAGCAAATTGAGCGGCGATTGGATCATTCATAAGAGCTTGATTTTTAAAGAATCCAACTCCACCGAACCAATTCACAGTTGAAAGAATTGGATCAGAAGCAGCCTGATTAAATATCAATGTTGTTTCATCAAAAGATGACGTTACAACGCCAATTTGTGCATTACTATAAGTTGACGATAAATTCAAAATTTGAGTTTTCACTTCAGCCAAGACAGTAGAAAAATCAGTATCGCTACCGTTGAAGAAACCCGCCTCTATTACCACACCTCCAGCATTGGTGAAATGGCTGGCCAGAGCCGTTTGAAGCCCAGTACTTCCGGCGTCGTTTCTAGCAATCATAATTAAGGCTTGTTTTCCTTGATTGATATATGACTGCGACATGGCGGCCGCTAAAATCGTCTGTCCGGGTGAAAACCGAAACACCATATCGTTCGGAATTGCCAGAGAGGCCGATGTGCTTGTAGGACTAACAACTAAAATACCTAAGCTATCCGCGAAAGATTTTATTGCTAGAAGCTCCGAACTCGTCTGCGGGCCAATGACTAGTTTACATCCGCTTGCGGCTATGCTATTCATTGCAAGAACAGCTTTGGCTGGATCAAGTTGTGTATCGTAAGATGTCAATTCGAAACGATAAAGTACACCCTGACTTTCAAAATCGTCATTAATTCGATCAATCGCAATTTGAATTGCGGCTTCAGAGGTCAATCCCCAGTTAGATAACCCTCCTGTTTCAGAAAATAGTCCGGCAATTTTTATGACTTCGACTTGACAATTTGCCACTTCATCTTTTTTGCAACCCGCAAACAATAGGACCGATAAGGCACTCCAAAAAATTAGTTTTTTCATGAGATAAATTTAGACATTTATTTTTCTTATTGCTTAATAATTCGCGCAGGCTTTCTTCTCTTCACCTCTCTTACCCTACCTTCTCTTAACTTCTCTTAACTTTTGATATTTCTATTTCGTAATTTGAACTAGGTTGCTATCTCTCCCGATAGCTATCGGGAGAAGTTTTGATCGCAAAGCGATTGATTGCAAAGCAATTGATCACGAAGTGAGTATTAGTCTCTCTTAATCATCAAATCGCTCTCAATCTGCTGTCCTTCATTCACATAAAGTGTATAGAAATAAGTGCCATCAGAAAGTTCCGAGGCGTTCCAATTATTCAAATAAGGAGAAGCTTCAAAAACCTTTGTTCCCCATCGGTTGAAGACTTCCAATCGATTGCTCAAATAAAATTCCAAGTACTGAAATTCAAGAACGTCATTGAAATTATCTCCGTTGGGAGTAATGATGTTTATGGGAGTTATTGTTGCGGGTACAACAAGAAAATCCTGACAATACTCTACAGTGCAATTGGCATCTGTTGTTGTTGTTAAACAAACATTGTAAACGCCAGGAACAGGATAGGAATAAACTACCGAAGAACCCGAACTTGAATTTCCATCTCCAAAATCCCATAACGATCCAACAATATTCGAGACGTAGGCATTCGACACATCGGTGAACTGAACTTCGTTGTAAACCACTACCGGATTCGGATTAGCCATATAGCCCGCATCAATAGTCGGTTGAACATTCACCAAATATTGTATCGTATCTGAGAAACAACCATTCAATTCCGCAAAGGCGCTGTATGAAACATCAACACTCGTTGTGTCCGAAACAAAGAACTGAGAAGTGAAAGAGCTGCTCCCCACTTGTCCATTTCCTGCCCAGGTAATCGTTGCATTGGGAAGGCAAGATTGAACGGTAACATCAAAGGGTTCATTGTTACAAACCACTAAGTTCGCAGGTAAGAAGGATACATCCGGAGCCGGCTTTCTATTTAATACCGCAGGCGTTACTCCAATAATTTGAGAACCACAGGCGTCCAATACGAGGGGAGTTGGGATGTCTAATGTCGGATCTGTGTTGCAGAAGTCGGGACAATTAGGAATACTCAATTGCAATTGCTTCGATGAGTTTCCGATGTTACAAGGTACCGCAGTACCTGTGACAATATTACCTGTCATCCACGGATGAGTTATGGTATAAGGAGGAACGCCGTACTTCATACGAATGGTTCCTGTTACTTCGCAATTGCTCGTGCATGTGGCAGTGCTAGGCACAGACCATTCACTTCCAAACGTTTCAATCGTATGCCCTTCAACGTAAGCCATAAACGGCCAAAGTGAAAACTGATCGTAGTAGATATAATTGATATTGCAGCCATCGTTCATAAACGATCTTCCCAGATGCATGCGCAAATAAAAATTCTGATCGGCGCATGTTGGGACGTAGCAACACATCAACGGATTGCGCATGTCGTAGTCCTCAAGGTACGCTGTTCCAGCCAAATTCGCGTTGGCCCCTGTTACTGTAAATTCCGTTGTTTGTCCGCATTCTGTGCTGAAGTACATAGACCCATCAGACATCCACGCTGCCGAAAAAGGGTCTGCATAATAACTCGCTTGAACCAACAGTCCTGTCACAGTCACTCCTCCAGGAACGTTGACTAGCAAGCTATCCACATTGTACTGCGGCATAAAGCACGAAGGCATGTATCCACCATTCCAAACAGACGTTGGACCTGTAACAAGCGGATCAATTTCCACAGGGTAAGACCTTGAAGTTGCTGTTAACCATTGTTCTTCAATGTGTATGCTCACTTTTATTATGTTATTCCGAATGGGGCTAAACGAATAACTCGCCAAAAAGAACTCCTTTTGATCGTCAATACAAATGGCGCCGCCTAATGTCGAAATAACTTCATTTTTTTCATTGAGAATTTCAACGCTTCCCTTCCACAATCCGTTTATCCATATTCCTTTTTCTGAATTGAAGTTCAATTTGGAACCACTCGGAACCATCAATTCTTCATTGACAATAAATTCACCTTTCTCGCAAGAAGGCGCACTCTCGATGAATAGCGAAGACTTCACGGCATTATTTCGAACATCTATTTTTTGAAGGAAACCTCCCGTGCGATATTCCAATACGCCATCTTTTCCAACTAAATTATTTAGGTTGAAATTATTCTGAAACAAGCTCGGTCTGTACGATACAGACTCCGTGCTTTTGGAATTCAGTTCAATAAATCCGGCCGTTGAGATTTCAATGGGAAGCTGCTGTTCGTTGAATGAAATTGAATTTTCATTTCGTTGAAACGATCTTGTTATGGGCATCCACTCTCCATTTTCATTTTTGAAATGAATAGGACTCAGTGAATTTTGGGTAATTATTCTTCCGTCGGGAAATTTAAATACTGCAGACCTCTCTTTACGCGAATGAAGGTCTTCTTCAGCCTCAGATAAGTCTAATTTCGATTCACTACCCAAGTTGGTGTTTTGGAATAGATTCTTCTGCGCGAACAAAGTCTGCGACAGGCACAAAAAACACAAGAAGAGAATTTGTGGCTTGTTCATAATTAGTTAAGGTTGAATAAATATATTCAATTTTCACTAAAAACTAAAGACTTATTTATTCGGAATGATCTCGTTGCCTTCTGCAATGATTCGAATATTCTCCAACACTTGCTTCATGTATTTCTTCCAAAAAAGATTCGTGAACATCCAGTTAAGTGGATACAAAAAAGGCGTTTTGAAATACTGGGTGTAGGTGTAGTCGATTTGAATGTTGTTTGGCGACAGTTCGGTTGTTTTCCATTCGCCTTCAAATTTGTAAAAGCCAAGCATCCAACTCTGAAAATCGCTGACTTCAATTTTCCAGTATACATTTTCAATACGCTCAAGAACCTTATCCATAGAGGCGTATCCAGCTTTTGAAGCCATGGATTTAGTCGCGTAAACCTTCTTCGTCGAACCGGGTACTCCCCAACCTTCATCATCTGAAGAATGAGTAATTGCTGGCATAACACCCATTCCCGTGTGAACTCTTGAAACATCTATAAGCATGGGTGTTTTAAAAGCCCGTTCCAGGGAACAACAATAAACTGTAGAAACTGAAACTTTGGTAAACATGGATTGTTGATTAGTTGTGGTGAAGGTAGATGGGATTCAGAAAAATAGTTAACTTCAAATAAAATTAACATTAAGTTCATGTTGAGAAGTTAAATTCGCATCCATGAGTAAGGAAAATCAAGATGGCACTAACTGGATGTATCTGCTGCGCACCACGCAACAACACCAAGTTCAACTAAGTTCATTTGCAGATCAGAAAGCAAATATTATTATTGCTAGTAACTGTA
>Ga0209358_10000371_pt1 | contig 39596 bp, 55 predicted proteins | sample LauGreFa1BDMLBSN_2_FD_187574 | JGI IMG/M metagenome (GOLD analysis project Ga0209358, IMG submission 187574) | Freshwater lake microbial communities from Lake Michigan, USA - Fa13.BD.MLB.SN (SPAdes) (version 2) | ecosystem: Environmental > Aquatic > Freshwater > Lake | place: Lake Michigan, USA... | reverse complement strand
TCGTTCCGAGTCAACTGAAACTGGTCCGAACGAAGGTTCAGGCCACCAGTAAAGTCATCGTAACGCTCAACGGATATTGCGCTCATTGTCCAAGAGTCGCCCCAAGCGTCTGCAACCAGCGACGCATCGTCGGATACTTACGACCACCAGACATAATCACAGGTTGAGCACCAGAAGCCTTCATCAAATCTCGTCGAGCAAGAGCAACGCCCTCTTCAAAGGCTCGCATGTGCATTGCTGACAACTCTGAATCTTCTTGACGCTGATATGCCTTTGCAATCACAAAGTACGGCAACAACGCATGGAACCACTCATCAATGTCGATGTCATCGTCTGGACTGGTCAACCAGTCATACGACGGATTGCGGTACGCACGAATCGACAAGGTGTATGCGGTATCAGGCTTCGGCCATAGATGAATCTGCTTTTCCCAAACGGAGAAGAAGTACGGGCGACCCGGCACATCGGTGTTGCCAAGCCACACCTCTTCCGCATTGTTGTGGTCGATTAGTGTGAAGCGATTACCCGATGCCGAAGTGTCGACAATCGAGATAATCTCACGGATGTCACCAATGTTCTCAATCAGATACGAACGAATACCAGCCGCAGTCGTTGTGGTGTAAGAGGTTTGCAGATACGGCCAACGGCGCTCAAGGGTGTAGATGCGCTGGAAACCTTCCCGAGCAAACTGGTCAACGACCGAATCCGGCAGGTCCGTCTCATCCAAGTCCATCATTGAACGAACTTGGTCCCTCAGGATGTTGAGGGTGATACTCATTTAGCCTGCCCCATAGAACGGAGATGGCCAATGCAGTACTCAGTACCCTTGGCCTTCGGACCCTCACAGGTGTCCTCGTTGCCCATGCACTTACCTCGCCCCAGATAGGGGGCGGAGGCAGTAGCCAGTTTCGCCCCATCCGTGGGTGCTAGACGCTGGCTGTGGACTGGTTGCCCATACAGGGCGTGGGCTGGCTTGGCGTTTTTCATCATCACTCAATAGCCCTATCTGTTACCCAAAAGAAAAGGGGAGGGGGTTTCCCCCCTCCCCAGTCCTACGACTGAAAGAACCGACTAGGCGGTCTTTGCAGTCAACTTGCCCTGCTTCGCACGGTTACGGCAGGTGAGGTTGCCGTAGCACATGATGAGTGCGTAGCGAGCGTCGAGGTTCTCTGGGCGGACGAACTCCGTCTGAGCGAACCACTTGCCCGAGTGACCGACGAGGGTCAGGTACTTGCTGTTGAGGAAGTACACGACACCAGCGGTCGCATGCACGTCGTAGGTCACAGGAGCGGCCTTGAACAGCAGGTTCTGGAATCCAGCATCTGCCGTCTTGGTGTCCGTGTAACGCAACTGCGGCTGCAACAGCGACTCGTACTTCTCAAACAGGGTCTGAGTCGTCAGAATCATGTCTGGGTGGTCGTTACCAACCGACACGCTGTTGTAGGCCGTGGCCATCTGTGCAAGAGTGAGCGCACCAGCGGTGTTCTCCTCATACGAGCGCCACCAGTTGTTGCCTTCACCCGTTGCCGAGTTGATACCACCAACGGTGTTACCAGACTCGACAATGTTGCCGAGGCCGTTCCAGTTCTTGCCCGAGTTTCCGGTTCCGTCACCGAAGAACATCTGGTTGAAGCCTTCACGCATGGACTCTTCAGCCTGCATGATTTTGGCCTCAAGCAGGTTGATGATTTCCTGCTCGCCGTTGTTCTTCGCCTCTTCGATACCGGAGATTGCGATGGAAGCGGCGTACTGCTTCCAGTCGTACTCTGCGGCCGAGAGACCTTCCTGTGCGGTCAACGAGATGGTGTCGTAGCCGCTGTACGAAGCCACGGTCGAGTTCTGACCGTAGATGAGCGGTTCGACAATCTTCGTACCGCCATTGAGCATGCGGATACGTCCCTTGTCCATGAGGAAGTAGGTGAATGGTCGTGCGGTGAAGACGTTGTCGGTCAACTGTGCACGGTAGTTAGCGAGCGTCGTTGAGAGCAACGCATCGAAGTTGGCGTTTCCTGCCATTTTGGTTCTCCTTAGAGGTTAGTGCTAGACGCTGTGAACCCGTTTTGCGGCTTCAAAGGCGTCTCGCAATGATGTAATTGGTTTTGCAGATACATCAGCCGAAGAAGACGAAGCACCGCCACTCACAACCGCCGCTTGACGCTTTGCCTGAGCCACCTGAGCCTGTTCCTGCTCCTTCTTCTCTCGAAGGGCACGAACCGCACGGGCATCCTCATAGACCTTGTCAAATGCGATTGTTTTGTAGACGGCTTCCAAATCAGATGACCCCAAGATAAGTGCCTTGGAAATCACTTCATTGGCATCGAAATCCGAGCCGTACCTGTTTTGAAGGTTTTGTACGGTCTTCTCCAACTCGTCCATTGCTTTCGCTTTCTCGAAAGCCTGAACACGCTGTTCCAACTGCTTGTACTGCTTTTCAACAGGGTCTGCGTACAGGTCTTCCTCTTCGGAAGGGGTCTGTGCTGTCCCGTAGTGTTGGGAGAGAAGAGCCAAGGTACCCTGTGGGTCGTTTTGCAGGGCTTCCTGCAAAGCGGCACCAAATTGCACCTGCCTTCGTTGCTCACTTAGTTCCTGCGTCTTGCGGGTGTAGTCCGCCTGACGTTGATAACCAGAGAGCGCCTCTTTCAGCGGAACCCGTACCTCTTCACCAGCAACAGTTACGGAAACATACTTGTCTCCGAACTCGTCGACTGGCAGAAGGTCAATCTGTTCCTCTGTCAGGGCTTCAACTGCATCCGTGACCTCCTGAGGTTGTCCCTCCACTTCCGTGGTTGGGGCCTGTTCAGCCAGAACTTCGTTGTCAATTGTCTCGCTCATTGCGTTTGAGTCCTCCGTGGGTTGCTCTATCTAGTGGTTTTTTCGTTACATACCTTGCGGTGGTAACTGGGTATTGGGGAGTGGAGCGCCACTCGCCAACAACTGAGCCAGAATCTCTGGCGGAATATTCGTGGGCAACGGCATGCCACCTGTCGGTTCCATCGGCATTGCCTCGGCTGGCATTGCTGGTGGCAACTGCTGTGGAGCAGGCTGTGGCACCGGACCAGCCTCAGGCCCCATTGGGGGCATCGGCGGCTGAGCCATAACGAACGAGGCGGCATTCTTGATGCCGAACCCGTACTGAAGGACATAGTTGGCCAACTTCGGCATGTCGATGATTCCAGCACCAGCAAACGGTGCCATCGCATCCACCACCTGAAGAGCCATCTGGCGACGGAACGACTCATTCACAGGAGCCGTCGAACCACCCTCAACCTCGAAGTCAAACTCGCCTCGGATGTACTCCTCGTCAAAGTTGACCCACACAGGCTGAGCGTCCTGACCAACCACTCGTACTGCCTGTTCACCAGTCATGTACTGCTGGGCCAACATGACCAGTCTGCGAGCGCAATCTGCGATTGCTCGCTCGATGATTGCCAACTTGTCGGATGCACGAGCATTGGCGGCATCCTGAGCAATCGCCGCTTCCGTTGCCGTGCGACGAATCTCCGGCAATGCACCACGCATGTACTCCGACACGCCCGATACACGGTCGATGTCGGCTGAAATCAGGTTCGACTGGTTGTAGAACTCTGGTGGGCTGATGACTGCTGGCATTGGACTAATGACAGACGACAGGGGTTCTTCTGAAATAACTGGAACCATGACGTTGTCTTCGTCGGACTCGAGGGCGCTACGACCCTCTGGGTCGAATGCCGACTCCTTGTACAGCCACTTGCGGGAGAACCGCTTACGGTGGTTCATCATTTGGGTACGAGTCTCATTGAGTTCCATCTGGAGTGGCTCAATGGCTTCCAGTTCACCCATCGTGTAGAAGTGCTCAGGAATCTCGTAGTTGCGCAACATGACAAACGGATGACCGAAAGTAAATGGGATGTCCATCGGGTTGACAAGGAACTTGTCTCCGCCATCACAGAACACGGACATCTTGCCACGGTCTACGTCGTAGAACTCCCAGATTTCCACATACGAATCTTCCATCTTCTCGCTACGGCGAGGCATGAAACCATCCTGACCCCACTTGGAGTAATGCGATGGAGAAGCCTCTTGGCGAGCCGCAGAGTTGTAACGCTTGTCCTTCTTGACTTCGGTCAATGGGCGACGAATGCGCTGGGCGATCCAGCGAATATCCGACATGTTTGTCGCATCCGGGTCAACAAAGATGTCAAATGGGCTGATGCGCTCAACAAACGGACGGTCCTCGGTGATAATGAGTTCTGACTCGGTGATGGACTCTGGTGCGCTTGACGCCAACTCATCGGAGTTGTCGTATTCATCCCGTTCTTTCTCGACAAATCGGTAGCCAGTCTTTACCCAACCATGACCAAGAACGAGCATGTCCTTGACTGCTCGACGGAACTCTTTCTGACATTCAAAGTGGCGCCACCAGTAGTTGACGACAGACTCGGTGATTACTGCTCTTGGAGCGTCCTCGAACTTGCGTGCATTCACCGTAATCTTCGGATGATTCACCGAAACGCTTGGCGAAATGACGTTGATGGTTGCAAAAGCAATGTTGACCAACAAGCGGTCTTCTTCACTTGCGGTGCGGAAATGCTTGCCTCGATACAGGTCAATCATTCGCTTCCATAGGTCGTCGTAGTTCTCTTCACGACGCCAACGGCGTGACTGCTCAATCTTGTCCCGGTACTTAGTAATCAGTTCTCGGTTAGAGATTCTTGCCATCTTCATCCTTTGCTTTGTGCCAGCCAATGTGGCCGTCAATCTTTGTTCCTAAATCATCAACCTTGCGTCCCAGCATCCTGAGCAAGATTTGACCCTGTGCATGCTGTTCGCTGTTCTCCTTGCGGACCTTCTGCATGAGGACTACGAGCGGCCCCGAGATAATCGCAACAACAATCGGGACCACAATAACTTCCACGGCATTACATCCAATTCGTCACAGGCTCAGCGTTGTAGCCATTTATCTTGGCTTGCTCAACAGTCTGGCGCTGGCGCTCCCTAACCGTAGGACCGTGAAAGTCCTCCTGTCCGTGGGTGAACCCCAAACGGATGCTTTTTACATGGCACTTGAAACAAATTGACCCACGACGAGGCAGTTCATCTGCCTCAAACTCGGTCAAGCACTCTAAGCAACGGAAGGATTTCATCGTTATTAGTCCTTTTCGTTACTCGGCTGAGTTGAATGCCCCGATTGGGGTCCGTTTTGGCTTCGATTCCTTCACAATGTGGCGTTCCCACCAACCCAAAGACCCCTTCTTCGGCTCAAGGTCCAGCCTGTACTCAGGAAGCCAGACGTACTTGAGCATCTGGTTGGCAATACCCAAGGACATCACCCTGTCGTCATGTGGGGAGCCGTGCATCTTGCCGTTGGCTTCACGGACAAAGGTACGCATTTCCGAGATGGTTTCCTTGTCGAGTAACAGCAAACTTTGGTCACGGATTGCCGCATTCAGTTCGTCGATGGCTAAAGGCTTGGAGACTGCTGTGGTGCGCCACCCCATCGTTTCCGATGCGGTAGGCGCTCGATGGTTCATCTTGCGCTGACGATACAGGTTCCTGTACCCAACCCTCTGAAGACCCTTCAGCGTCGTCAAACCGTGGTTGTTGGACTCGACACCGAGCAGGGCGTAGTTGTAGAAATACCCGATTGCTGGCAGAACCTGCTCGCCAAATAGGTCTGGGTCCACATGCCCATGCCAATGGGCCACAACCATTCCCGTATCAGCCGAAATCACATGGGCGGACGAGAAGTCACCATGTCCCAAACCCTCAGCAACGTCAGCCCCAACAACATACGACTCGCCCACCGTAGGTGGGTCGTAGATGGCAAACTCGCCACCATCCTCGATGAACTCGTACACATTTCGACCCATTCCCTTCTTGAGGTACCCCCGTTGTGGGATGGCTACTTCAATTTCCCTGAGTGATTCCAAATCAAATACAGGACGCCCAGAACGAACGAATGCTTCATCTGGGTCAGACGGGTATTCTTGGGCCAACTGCCAATCAGGCAGGTCACGCTTCTTTGCTTCATACCACGACTCATCACGGTCTCCGGCTGACCACGGAAAGAAGATGCCTTTGAATCGATTGGTTGCGTTCTGCGAACCAACCCACAACTGGTGAAAGATGTTGCCCTCACCATTTGCGGTTGACAGACAAATGACTCGTCCACCAACGTCAGCAACAGGCTCAATAGATGCCCACGCCTCATCAGCGTTCGGCAAGAACGCCATCTCGTCAATGACGACTCGATACACCGATTCACCTCGGGCAGGGTCATTACCTGACGGCAGAGATTCCAGCGAGGAATCGTTGGCAAACACCATCTTCAACTGGTTATCCGACAACAGTTCAGGACCACGGACTTTCATCCATTGTGGCATCATCTTGTAGCCGTACTTCGTTTTCTGAAGCAACTTCGATGCTTCACGCTCAGTACGACTGAGCATGACCACGAATCTGTCACCCCAGAAGAAAGTCTCCCAGAATGTGAAAGCGGCCGCTAGGGTCGAGAAGCCAATCTGTCGAGCCTTGAGAACAATGCTGTAGCGCTCTTCAATCCAAGTCCGTACAGTCTCTTCCTGTGCTTCACGAAGAGTAAACTTGATACGACCACGCTCAGGATGGCGAATAGTCCAATAAGTCGAGCAAAAATGCGCAAACGCTTCAACCAGTTCGTCTGTTGTCGCATCATCTGCGCCTTTGCACTTTCGCCACTCCTTCTCATTGAGAAGGTCGGAGAGTTCCATTTACTTCTTCTTTTTCTTTGCCTTCTTCTTCGGACCATACTCAGCAAGACGTTCCATCTTCCCTTCGGTCTTTTCGTGCTTGGCCGCCTTCTTAGCGGCCGCAATTCCAGCCTTGGTGTACGGGAACTTCTTCTTACCAACCTTTGGCATTACTTAGCCTTTCTCTTCTTCTTTTTGGACATTCCAGCCTCAGACAAAGCAATGGCAACAGCCTGCTTGCGAGACTTTACAACTGGACCACCCTTGCCAGAATGCAAGGTACCAGCCTTGTACTCCTTCATGACCTTCTTGACCTTTGCAGGCTTCTTCATTCAGCGACTCGCTTAGCGGCCTTCTTGGCCGCAATCTTCTTTGGGGTGGCACCGAAAGCCGCATCGATTTCGTCCTTCGTCAGGACTCCATCAATGCTCGACTTTGCCAAGGCTTCAGCAACCTTGAACACGCTGACCGCACCAGCGATACAAGCAGACTTCCAAACTTCAAGGTCTGGTGCAATGATTGCCGCACCGGTGACAACACCGAGTGCGTTCGTGAGGAACAGGGCAACAATTCGTCCTGCAATGTCCTTTGCCTTATTCATTGTTCTCCTTGAAGTAAACACCCAGTAGGTGAATGATTAGAGCGATGGCGGAAATGTACCAACCGAGAAGACGAGTCTTACCCGACAGCGTGATGAGCACGGTACCCGTGCCAGCAAGCGTCCAAGTCAGGGCGTGGATTTCGGAGAGGAACTTCTTCATCACCAATAGGACAAATCGTTACCGTCTACGGTCCCCCACAGCGGTCATGGTGGCCCCAACGGCCACCGCAATCAGGGTTCTACGGGTAGAAACAGGCACCCCAGACCCCAGCGGCACATAGTCGTCAAACCCAGCACCAAAGACATCAACCTCTTCCTCAAATGCCTCCCTGACCTCTTCTGGGGCGTTCTGGACGGCCTCGACAATGGCTGTGATTTGCTCCTCGTTCAGTTCCTCGGACTCAAGATTCTGGAACACTTCGACTGCTTGTTGTGCGGTAAGATTTTGCACCTCCAGCACCTGCTGTGCTGGGGTGGGGACAGTCGTAGAAGGAGCCACCGTTGAAGTTGTTGCTGGGATTGTTGTTGGTGTGGACGTTGTCGTACTGGGTTTTGGCTGTGAAGTCGTCGTCGTGGAGGATGTGGTTGTTTCTGGCTGACTTGTCGTTGTGCTCGTACTTGTGCTGGTTTCTGGCACAGTCGTTGTAGTCGTTGTTGTAGTCGTGGTTGTCGAAGTGGTGGTCGCTGGAGGAACCCACGGCTGAGTCGACGGCACAGGGACAGTCGTTGATGGGGCAGTAGTAGTAGTTGTCGTCGTTGTGGTTGTGGATTCCGTGGTTGTGACCCATGTCGTTGTCGTTTCTGGAATAGTCGTGGTAGTTGTGGAGGTTGTTGTTTCTTCAACCGTAGTAGAGGTGGAAGTCTCTGGAACCGTAGTGGAGGTAGTAGATGTTGGAACAGTTGTTGGTGAGGTCAAACCATAAGACCATGTGTAAGGCTCTGTCGGTGCACCGTCACGCCAAGCCAAGCAGTCAGACCATGTTGGGTAAAGCCCTGAGCGGTAATGCTCGATGGGCTGAAGCATTGTCCAGTTGCTCGTGTCGGACTGCCAGCAGGTCCACACGGTGTGGTTGACGTCCGCTCTAGCGGATGTCGACATCAAAGAGTAGATGGCGACTGATAGAAATATCAGCCAGCGACTATGCCCTTGCGACCCAAGCATTTGCGTCTTGGTCCCAGTCGTAAATCACACCATCAGGATTTGATGCGCTCTTAGCATCAGCAGGTTCGTCAATAGGTGGAAACCAGTTCTGCTTCGTCGGCTTCCACACCCAGTTTGAATGCGGTGCTGGGGGAACAAATCCGTGAATCGCATCATGCGTCCAACCCACACGAGCGCCCAGCACCGCTGGGTCGTCAAACGAAGTTGGAACATACAAGGACGCATCGCCATAGCGTTCAGGATTCGACTGAATCCACTCAAGCGACTCGACAGTCACCACCGAAGTGACGACACCGCCTTCGACCTTTGCAAAGAAAAGAGACTCAGCCATTATCGGAACCTCACCATGACGATGCCCTGAAAGCCAGCAGTTGCTCCACCGTTGCTGTCACCACCGCCTCCACCTGCGCCATACTTTGATGACGAGACGCTACGTGCACCAGCACCCGTGCCCTGCTGGCCGCTTGAATACGAACCACCAGAACCGTAGTTGTAAGCCGAACCAGAGAAAGTGAGGCTTACACCATCAAGCGCTGAGCCACCGCTGGTGGATACAGACTTCTTGCCGTTGTAGATGTTCACATCGTAAGCCTTGGACACGGTTCCCGGTGCCGCAAGAATGCCGTTGAAAGGGTCCTGTGCCTGAGTGCCCGACGATGGCCAACCAACAAATGCTGTCAACTTCTGCATCGGTGGCTGAGTATCTGGACCAAACGAAAATTCCCCAGTTGAACCACCACGGTTGCCACGATAACCCTCAACACGATAAGCGGTCGCATCCGCAAAGATGCTAGAAGCAGTAGGTGCGCCAACGTCAACAGCGTATGTGCCGACAGGAAGAACCATCTTGCAGATGGTCACAGATGCACCAGTACCACCAGAGTCGCCGTAGGTACGACCAATGAAGTTCGTACCAGCGTCTCCGCCTCCGCCACACAAGAAGAGTTCAAACTCGCCCTGCTTCGTGACAGTCAATGTGCCATCGGAAGTGAAGGTAAGAAGCGTGTACGCAGTTCCACCATCGGTGATTGAAGATGAGGTTCCACCGCTTGCAACACCGGGTGCGACACCAGCGGCTGCTGGTCGACGCCCCCAAGTAGAAACTAACTGAGAGACCCTGTCTCGTCCACGAATCGACATCGTTACGCCGTGATTCGGTTGACGTACCCGTGAATCGTCAGGACGTTTGCGCTAGCCGCAAATGCACGGACGACCAGAGGAGTTGCATTCCCCTTCAGAACGAGACCCGGGACAACAAGGAAGAGGCCCGACTCCGCAGTAACCGTGACCTCAATCAAGTCATCTGGTGCGCTAGTTCCACCGAATTCAATCGTCAACTTGCGGTCAGCGGTGTCGGTGTTCTGTGCGTAGAGCCAGATTTCATCGAATGTGGTCGAGGTGCTGGATGCTGTGTGAATCAGCGTTCCTGCGGTTGCCGTGGCGGCAACCTTGATGGCTCGACCATCGGTTGAACCGCTCAGGGTCAGTTTTGAAAATGTTGCCATACTAAAGACTCCGTTCGTTACCTGATGCCTTGGCTTTTATAGACCCAGCGTGTTCCGCAGAAATCTCTGCCACCAACCTTTGTATCAAATCGTTACGCTGACGCTGGGCCGTATGACCCCCAATGTGCTGTTTGTACAGCATCTCGGGGATGTGCACCATGTCGGTTGCAAGGTAGGTCCGAACGCACAGTTCGTAATCATCGGCCACTGGAAGGGTGGGATTATGCCCCCCAATTTCCCTGTACAAATCTGCTTTCCAAGCCCTGATGTGGTTTGGGGCTGACACGATGTGCCCCATCGTTATCTCGTTGACAGGAGGAGCCGACATCACCCACACCCCATACTGGTCCGACCAATACTCCGAGCCGTACCCAAAGGCCCAGCCTTTCGGGTACACCCCAGACTCCCCTGAGGGGAGAATCTCGCACCAGTCCGAATACACGAACCCAGCCTCTGGGTTTGCCAAGAATGCGTCGTTGACCTTCTGGAGGCAGTCCACAGTCAGTTCGTCATCGTGGTCGAGTTCTGCCAGTATGTCGCCTTCAGCGACCATGAACCCCTTGCGCTTGACTGAGCCAATCGAGCCAGAATGCACATGGGAGCGATGCATCTGAATCTTGTAGCGTTCATCAGAGGCAAAGCCGTAAACCTGATTCCAGACGTCGTTAGTCGTGGAGTCATCCCAGATGACCCACTCCCAGTCCTTGAAGGTTTGTGCCTTCAGAGACGCCCATGTTCGGGCTAGCACGTCTGGGTTAGTGTTGTATGTCGTCGTAATGACAGAAATCAAACCTAAATTGACTCCCTGTACCCATAAATACGCAAAGAACCAGTTATGGAACCAGATGGTGGGAAAATCGTAAAACCATCAAATGAAGATTGAACCTGATGCATCCCCCAAAGCGTTCCAGCAATTGCACTGTTCGAACCAATCCCATTTGCGAGAGAAGTCCACGATGTGTAATCAGCGGCAAATGGATTATGTACTTCCATATTCAGGTCCCAAGAGATGTCAGCAACCCAACCAATGTATCCATTGGAAAGATTGGAGTCATAGGCCCTACTGGGACCTCCGCTGTGTGTTGTGTAAATACTATGCGTGTAATAGGCGCCTGAATTGTCTGTACCATTCGCCCTGAAACGTATTCTTAGTGTATCTGAAGTTGAACTGTACTTTGGATTGATGATAATCCTGTATTTTGAATATGCAGATGAAAAACAACCATTCACCGAAACGCTGCTGGCGGAAGTAAACGATACTTTTCCACCGCTAAGTGATACACCTGTTCCAGCAACGCTTGTTGGGCTCAGCATAACCGCCATTGCTAAATCTGGTGCGGTTGCGTTTGTTTTGTACACCCATGAACTACCGTCGTAAACAGCAATACGGTCCGTGTCTGTTTCGTAAATCATGAGTCCATCAGATGGTGAATTTGGTCTAGTAGAAGATGTAACGACTACAGCACCAGCAATACCTTGAGGCCCCTGCGGACCCTGTGCCCCCTGTGCGCCCTGCGCACCTTGAGGCCCAGAAGAACCAACAACAATGGAATCCCATTGAGAAGTTATCGAATTGTACTTTTTGAGAACAGACATGATACCCCTAACTGAAAACCTGATTGGTCAAAACACTCTGGTCATCTGAATAATCCGGAACACCCCACTTGACACCAGTAGCAGTAGAACTATCGGCAACGAGGACAAGGTTGTTCGAACCAACCGCCAAACGCACAACTGTGTTGTCGGCAGAAGCAACAATCAAATCACCCTTCGCATCAACAACGGTCGAAGAAATGCTTGAGTCTGTCGCCCCAGTGTCATTCCAAAGAACCGAAGTGTCCATTGGTGCAGTAGTTCCACTCTCGATGCCTGTCGAACCAGTAGTACCCTGAGCACCCTGAGGCCCTTGCGTACCCTGAGGTCCAGTCGCCCCCTGCGGTCCTTGTGGACCGGGAACGGTGCTAGCGGTACCAACATCACCCTGTGCACCCTGAGGTCCCTGGGCACCTTGTGGACCCTGAACTGTCGACTGAGGACCAACAGCACCTTGGGCGCCTTGAGCGCCCTGAGCACCCTGCGGTCCAGTAGCACCCTGTGAACCTACAGCGCCTTGAGGACCATCTGGACCCTGTGGACCAGTCGAACCTTGCGGACCAGCATTACCCTGCGGACCCTGAGGACCAACAGAACCCTGAGCACCAGTTGAACCCTGAGGACCCTGAACACCAGTCGCACCCTGAGGACCCTGTGCTCCCTGCGAACCAGTCGAGCCTTGTGCACCCGTATTGCCCTGAACGCCCTGAGGGCCAGCAACACCCTGAGCACCCTGTGGACCCGTTGCACCCTGCGACCCTTGTGCACCCTGAACACCCTGTGCTCCTTGAGCGCCTTGCGCTCCCTGTGCTCCAGTCGGTCCGATAGTGCCAGATGAGATAACAGAAATAGCATCACCAACACTCACGGTCACATTCTGAGTTGCCATCGCTACCTCGTCACATCCGCCAACACCGTCACGGTGCCAGCAAAAATAGTCGTCACTACACCGCTGTTCGTTTCCTCCAAGTCCCAGTAATGGGTTCCAGAGGCGAGACCAGCGGTCGTAGCCGCAGACATCGAACAAGTCACCTGACCAGACGCACCATTCGTCACCGTGCAGGTGAACGCTGCATCGACAATGCCAGAGTCCTTCGTGGTGCGAATCTGGGCACGATACGTACGACCTGTGATGTCGATTGGCGTAGTGCCGTTGGAAGTCAAGTTCACAACGATGTTCTGCGTATCGCCACGAACAATCTTCAGATTCAACCTACCCGGAGTAGCCATCAGTCATCCTCTCTCATTTTGCGTGGTTCACCCTCGCAACACGAATCCTTGAAACCGCATTCAGGACAGCGCCAACGACAAGCAACAGGAGGATACTCACAGCCACACGTCGGACATTCAACGCTCCCACTCATACAACCTTGAGTTGCGTACGGGTCGACTTCTCCCGTTCCGCCACAGCCGCAATCAGGCTGTCCAGTTCCTCATCCGTCAACTCGGCCGCCTTCTTCGACGACTGCACCGTGACCGTAGGCGGAGCCATACGGTTCGTAGCGGTCAGATACAACTGAGCAGACTTCGTGTCACCATCGAGAGCCTTGCTGTACAGCGTGTCCAGAAGTCGCTGGGTTCGCTCAGGCGACCCCTGAACCTCATCCACCGCCGTCTGCCACTGCTTGCGGAAAACTTCCTTCTTCTCCCAACGGCGGAGGGTCGTCTCATTGACGCCCAAGTGGGTCGCCATCTTGTGCTTTGACGGGGGCACCCGTTCAGAGGGTGCCGTGCACAACCAGTCAAGATACTCTTGCTGTTGTGCTGTCAAGGTGAGTTCTTCGTTTTGCGCCATCACCTATGTGTCGTTTTGTTACTTCACACGACTTGACACTGTCATGTAACGGGTGGGGGGGACTATAGGGGGGGACGGGAAAAGACCGTTATCCCACCGCCACAGGCGGGTGGGATGAAACGACAGTTCGAGTAGTAAAGGGAAAAGACAATGGCAAAAACACCTGCGTGGCAACGCAAGGAAGGCAAAAACCCTGCTGGTGGTTTGAATGCCAAAGGCCGTGCCTCAGCACGGGCGCAAGGCATGAACCTCAAACCCCCTGTCTCTGCAAAGCAGGCAAAGAAGTCCCCCAAGTCAGCGGCTCGACGCAAGTCATTCTGTGCCCGAATGGGGGGCATGCCGGGGCCTATGAAAGACTCCAAAGGGCGCCCAACTCGTAAGGCACTTGCTCTGCGTAAGTGGGATTGCTAACAAAAACCTTACAAAATAAGGCCCGCATCCATATTATTTGACCCCCACCCCTATTTGGCGAAACAATCTGCTCGGCTACGGCCTCGTCCCATCCATTTAGTTGCTGGGTGGGTGGGGGGCCGCACGGGGGGTGTCGCCTCATCATCTCGTAATACGCACGAAACCCATTGTTTCTGCGCCACGAACAATATGCGCCCATTGGATACGCCCCATGTATGAACAATAACCACGGCGCCGACAGTGACGGTGCTCGGACAAGAAAGAGAGACAAAGATATGTACGAGATGGCAAAGCGTTGCGCCACGATGTGGCGTGAGACTGGTGATGATTACTGGTGGCGTCAGATGTTGCGCTACTTGGCACGTGCGGAATGTTCGTGCGAAGCGTGCGTCGATGAGGTGCTCGCATTGGCAAAGTGAATAGCGATGTTCGCATAGGTTGATAGTTATCTATCAAGTTATGCGACATTCGGTGTTCATTATGTTCACCCGCTTAGCGATGGCGTTCATCGCATACAAAAGACAAGGACAAAGACAATGAAGAACAAGGCAAACATCAAGAGCAACTTCATCCGCCACGAGGCTCTCATCGTCAAGGGACGTTTGACGGAACTCGAGGGTTGGCTTGACGCAGGGCGTGAGTGCTTGGCGTCGTTCGGTGGCAACGCATCGGCTTACGCTCGTGCGTCGCAGACTGAGAGCCATTCGATTGCGACCATCCGTCAGTATGTCGGTGTCGCTCTCAAGGCGATGAAGAAGTGGGGCAAGAGCACCAATGCCGTGCGTGAAGCGTTCGAGTTCGGTGTCGGTTACGCCTACACGAACATGGATGACTTGCGTCGTCATCTCAACGGTGCGCCGAAGCCGTCCAAGAAGAAGCCGAGCGCAAGCGTCAAGGTGTCTCGCCGTCAGGCTCGTGCGAACATGGTCAAGGCTGGTGTGCCAGACAAGTACATCGACCTCGCTCTTGACGCAATCTACGGCTGATAGTTCCCTATCAACCTAATCCGCAATGCGGTGAGATGGCACGGGTTGTTCCCTCCGACTCGTGCCATCAACTCTGTGGTGCGGAACTACAGATACACAAGGAAACACATATGGTAAGCGCAATCATCATCAGCAACTATTGGGGCGTGGCGTTCTTCGCCATTCTCTTCATCCTCACGGCTTTCGTGATGGGCTTCATCTACGGCTACGAGACTCGTATCCGTGATGTCGCCCGTGACGAGTTGGCTCGTTCGATGCGCAATCACCCAACATACAAAGGAGACTGGCAATGGCGATGAAAAGCACTGAGAAACAAACGAAGGAGTTCATCATTCACATCTTGATGAGCGAATACGGTTGGAAGCGTGATTTCTGTGTTGAGTACATCATGGAACGCAGGTACAACCAGATGGGTCATCAGCAGGCAATCGAAGCCGTGTCGGAGAAGTTCAGGCTCGCAACACAAACACAAGGAGAACAGCAATGAGCAAGAAAGTCAAAGTCACAAGAACAATCGTCTACGACTACGACGAGATGGTTCAGAGCATCAGAGATGTTCGTGATAAGCCAGACGGAGACATCTCTGAGGACGAGGTCATGGATTTGATTGAGGCATGGGTGTACGAAGATTTCCAGTCACCCGTGACTCTCAATCTTCTCAACATGGAGTTCGTCGATGTCGCAACAGAGTTCATCAACAAAGGAGAACAGAAATGAGAAAGTTCATCAACGAGTTTCGTCAGTCGTGGCGCAACGGTCAGAACATCGGTGATAGCAGATGGTTCATCATCAAGATGGCTCTGCGTGGCAAGTTGCTACACGATGACGCATACAGGGAGTTCATCAAGGGGCTTCACTCCATCGAGTGTTGCGAATCTTGTGAAACCCTTGTGCGACATGGGTTTCCCGACAACGAGCAGGTGCTGTGATGTCTGGTCACAACTTTGCCGACAGGCACGGAAAGAATGTGAACAAACGCAGAATCGGTTATCGGTTCTTCTTGAGTTATCTCGACTCCGAAGAACACGATGAGTTTGCCGATGTCGCAGAGCCAAGAAACTTTGGCGCAAGGAGACCGAGGACAGATGAGTGGGGTGACTACATCTTGGAAGAGCAAGAGTGGTACTTACAGGCATTCATGTCTGGCGAGATTTGGGTTGCGCCAAGAAAGAAGCAGAAGAATGCTGATTAGCGTTGAGTGCGCACAATCCGACTGAACATCGGCTTGTGCTCACAACTATGCTCATCGAGCAGAACCGATTGATAGTTCCCTATCAACGGTGAAACAAACACACAACACAGAAAGAGGGCATCATGCCATCAACAGATAACAACAACAACACCAACCCGCCAGACGACGAGGTCGTAGAGACCTTCGAGTGTGGTAACTGTGGTCGTCAACTCGACAGTGAGTACGACCTGACCTACAACTACTACTACCAAGAGGAATGTTGCGATGACTGCGACGAACGTGGTCGTCGGTACGAGGAGGAAGCAGAGCGTGAGCAGGACGAGCAAGATGAGGAGTCCGAGCACATTCACTCGTACTCGTATCGTCCTCGTGTTTCGTTCATGAACTCAGATGGTCACACTTCGATGTACGCATCGTTGGATGAATCCACTCTGCGTCCGCAGTTGTACCTCGGCTACGAGTTGGAGGTCGAGTATCACGGTAGCGATTACTGTGGTCTCGGCGCAGACATGCTGATGGACAGGTACGGTTCACCGACTCCTATCTATCTCAAGCATGACGGTTCGCTGAACGATGGGTTCGAGATTGTGTCCATGCCAGGCACTCTTGACTACTTCCGTCAGCACTTCGACTGGTCTGGCATCAAGGAGTTGGCCAAGATGGGTTTCAAGTCTTGGAACAACTCGCATTGTGGTCTTCACATCCACATGTCTCGCAACGCATTCACGAATGACCGACACATGTTCTTGTTCATCAAGTTCATCTTCGCCAATCGTGATGGTCTTGTCGAGTTCTCTGGGCGTGAGTCCTCGTATGCCAAGTTCGGTATCGAGAACTTCCTCAATGCGTACTGGGACTACGACCGCCAACAGCAGGTGCGTTCACGCAAGTTGATGGACTTGGTCAAGGGTTACGAGTCCAACAACGACCGTTACACGGCCGTCAATCTCCAGAACGCCAACACCATCGAGTTGCGTTTCTTCCGTCCATCACTCAAGCCGACGACTGTGCTCGCCGCTCTTGAGTTCTGTGACGCATCGTTCCGCTACGTCAATGAGATTTCTCTCCCTGACGTGTTGCGCAACAACGCTCTCGCATGGAACTCGTTCCGTTCATGGGTCGACTCTGTCGGCAAGTACCCGACGCTCCGTGAGCGTCTCAACGAGCGCTGTGGCTTCCTCAGCCCAGACGCATAGGCAACTTGATAGTTACCTATCAACCAATCCAAACACAAACACAAACAAGAAAGGGGACACATCATGTGTCTACTCACATTCATCCCAGACTACGTCTCGCCCGACCTCGAGCGTTTCGCAGTCGCCGCCCGTAACAACCCAGATGGCTTCGGCTTCTCAATCCTTGAGAAAGGCAAGTTCCTGACCGGTCACGGCATGAACTTCAGCGAGGTTGCCAACAAGTTCATTGACTTGCGCACCAAGCACCAAGGCCCTGCCATCTTCCACTTCCGTTGGGCCACGCATGGTTCGGAGACAGTCGAGAACTGCCACCCGTTCTATCTCGGTCAAGACCCGACATCCATGATGGGTCACAACGGCATCCTGCCAGTCAAGATTGAGAAAGGTGACGACCGTTCGGACACTCGTGTGTTCGCACAGGACATCATGCCTGCTGTCGGTGGCATCACCAGTCTCGACGATGACGATTACTTCCAGCGCCTGTCGGCGTGGGCTACGGGTTCCAAGTTGGTGTTCCTCACCAATCACCCCGACACCAAGTTCGACTGGTACATCGTCAACGAGAAAGACGGTCACTGGGACAAGGACATGTGGTGGTCGAATCACTCGTACGAACAGCGTTCGTACTCGTACTCGTCCTACGGTCTCGGCTCATACGGCTACGGCTACAGCAGTTACGGCGGTGGCTGGGACATGGAGTCGACCAAGTGGGACGATGACGACAGCGTTCACGTCACATCCAACGGTCTGCTCGTCCCCGATTACGACGACGAGGCAGACCTCTGGCTCGACGACCTCGCTGACCGTTACGCAGAATGCCTTGAGAAAGCCAAACTGTTCACGACTGGTGTCGGTTCAGGCACTGATTTCATCGAGTGCTACACCTGCACCAACTCGTACCACACGGACGACAAGCAGTGGGAGTTGCATTGCCCCGAGTGCGAGTCATGCTTGTACTGTGGCTTCAAGACCTGCGACTGCTGGGATGCCGTGTACGACATGGATGCGTACATGGCTGGGCAGGGACGGGAGGCGTCACGATGAGCGACACTGACCTGACTTCCATCGTTGAGCAACAACTCAGGGTGGACAGAAGCAATACCCAATACAACGGCATCTCAGAGACCACAGCGTTTCGGATGTCACAAAAGACAAACTTCAATCCAGAAATAAAGGAGACAGCAATGACAGAGCAAGAAGCACAAATCATCGCCAAGATGGTTGCCGAACAAATCATGAACGACAACACGTTCGTATCAAACATGTTGTACGACCTGAACAGTCGCATCAACTATCAGCACCTCATCAACGAGGTTTCCGAAAAGGTGACCACGAGTGAACTCGCAGATCGAATCATGGACGTCGATGACATGGCCTGTCGCAGATTCAGCAACAGGCTCATGGACACCGACAAGTTCAGACAGAGGATGCGCATCGAGATGCACACCGTCATTGGTGAGCACATGAACGGCGACAGAATCAGAATGGACATCGAGGATTTGGTGGACAACAGGTCTACCAACATGGCCAATGAGATTGTTGCTCGTACATTGAAACTCATCAGCAAGCGAATCACGGAGGCAAGTGATGTCTGATAACATCAACACAGAGAACACAGAGAAATACCAGTATTGGTTGAACGCAGTACTCAGAGCGTTCAATCAGAACGGTCCCCTCGTAAAGGAGACCACCTTCGATGCCCTGATACCAGAGCATCTCAAACAACAGACAGACAAAGGAGAACAGCAATGAGAGAAGCATGGATTGTCGACTATCTGCCAGTCGAGGACAAGTACTGGCTAGTGCTCGGTGTAGCAGAGGACTTGGAAGCAGGTCGTCAGATGGTTGAGGAACACGCCAGTCGACGTACTGGTGGTTTCTTGTCCAACACCGAGTTGGAATGGCTTGACGAGAACAAGGGTCAGTTGCTCAAGATGACCAGCGACAATGACTTCGGTGTTCTCTGCTCGTACGCCATCCGTCCATTCAGAGTGTTCAGCAGTCGAGGTCCGAAGTGACACAACTCGACCCGATTGACATCTCGTGGTATGAGCATGCTTCATGCAAGGGCTACCCCACCGAGTGGTGGTTTCCTACGCATGGCATGACTCGGCTACAGCAAATCAACACAAGGAAAGCAAAAGCAATCTGCTTTGTATGCCCCGTGAAAGGCGAGTGCTTCAAAGTAGGAACACAGTCTCACTCATCCGGTATCTGGGGTGGGAAGACTTTGTACAACGGAAGAGACAATCAACGAAGGAGCAAGAAACAGAAATGAATACAACAGACACACTCAAAGTCATTGACAACGAAATCCATAACGGATTCCGTCTCACCATGACTGACCCATACCAGTTGGAAGAAGCCATCGTGTATGGCATCGAAGTGTTCGACGGTGAACGACCGATGGTCGTCCCCCTCGCATCACATCACGATGTGTACACCCTGCTCGACTCCAATCAGTTGGCTCGTGACGCATCTGCGTACAGCAAGTTCTGTCTCGTCACAACGGGATGGGCTGCACCAGCAGATGAGTTGATGGGAGAAGTACCACCAAGCCAGCATCCAGAGTCCCGTCGTGTGCGTGTTCTCATGCTCGCTGACGGTGACGTTCTCGTTTCCTCGTACCGATTCGGTGACAGCGATGAGGTAATCTACAACGAGGAATCAGGTAACGGAAGAGGCTCTTTACAGGATGCCATTGAGGCCCTCATCGAGTCCGTGAAGATACACAGAAACGCAAAAGCACGAAAGGGCTACAATGACTAAGCGTAAGGAAGAACCAACACTCGAAATTTCCATGACCATGACTGAACTCATGGCCGTGGTCAAGTCGTTATCCATCGGCGTAGACCAACTGGCTAAGAAAATCCAGCGTCTCGGTGATGGACGACGAGCAGACTCGACTCATGAAGAGTTGACTGCGCTTCTATCTGCCAAGCAGGAGATGGAAGATGTCCTATCCGCCGCACTAGGGGGTAATCCTTGGGAATGAAATTGTTAGCACTTGTAGTAACGCTGGGGGGCTTCACGGCCCCCCTCGTCACATCTGAGCACATACCAATCAAGCAGGCTGAGGTACGGGGCGACACCCCGTTCCAGCCCATGCCAGGGGCTAGATGCCCTCAGCATTGGCAGACAGCCGTCAATGTGGGATGGACTCAGGCGCAACTAGCCACACTCGACTACCTGATGTGGCGTGAGAGCCGTTGTAAGACGGGTCTACGCAACGCTGACGACCCGAACGGTGGCTCGTTCGGAATCGTTCAGGTGAACGGGTTCTGGGTCAAATGGTTGCGTGAACGGGGTGTACTCAAGCAGGCTTCCGACTTGTACAAGCCAGAGGTCAACTTGCTGTCCGCTTTGTTCATCTACAACTACGCAGACAATCGGTACCAAAACGGATGGGGTCCTTGGAATCTTTGATTCCATCCACGTCCCCCTCTCCTCCTCTGTTATCGTGGGGGGGGAAAGGGGGGGGCAACTCCTCCGCACCGTCGCCCGAAAGGGCGACTGGTGCTCACGAAACGACAGAAAAGAGAAAGCATGAGAATCGTCCAAGACGAATCCAGCACCCGTGTCTACATCCGCCAGTCATGGCTGAACGATGCGCTGATGTGTCTGGAGCGAGCAAGGCTGAGTGAACTCCACCCCGAGATGCGTCGTGAGAACGACAGCGCCCTCATGGGTACGGCGGTCCATTCAGCGATTGAGAAAGTCATCAACAACCAACTCGATGCCCGAGACATCGGTGCTTCGGCTGTCGCATCATTCGACCAGTTGATTGTCGATTTGGAACTTCAAGGAAAGGAAGTCAATGTCACGAACACCGATCCGTCCAAGTGGGCAACGCACATCGCTTCGATGGCAGAAGCGTGGGCACGGGACATCTACCCGTACGTCCCGCAGGGTGGTCAGACGGAGCACAAGTTCGAAGCGTTCATCGCTCGTGTAGCGAACGCTCGTTTCGAATACGAACTCTGGTTCGAAGGCACGATGGACTACGTTCATCAGGACGGCATCTGGGACTGGAAGACTGCGGCTCGTAAGTACAGCGAGTACGAGAAGCAGGCACAGAACATTCAGTCCGCCGTCTACGCAACAGCGGCAACCCACCTCGGTCTCACCGAGTACACGGTCAACTTCAACTTCGGTGTGATGATTCGTAATGCGTCATCCATCGGTCAGGTTGTCAATGTGACTCGCACGAAGCAACACGAGGATTGGATTGTCGAGCAAACATCATCAGTCGTCAACGCCGTCATGGCGTTGCAAGGTCTACCGCAAGAGCGGTGGATAATGAACGACCAGCACTACCTATGCTCTGAGCGTTGGTGTCCAGTCTGGTCGAAGTGCAAGGGCTACTATGTTGGTGGCCAACAACTACACGCCGAGGAGGCATAACAATGGCAATGGATAAAGATAAGGCAATCATCACTCAGGTCGCCGCAAAGATTGCGGCCGATTTGGTTGACAAGACAAGTGGACCATCGGAGAAGTTGGGCGAGTTCGCCATGCTGTTCCCGTCCATCAATGACATCCTCATGGACACCATCTATCAGATGACGGTCTCTGAGGCACAGACCCAGAACAACAATGTCGTCAAGATGTTGAGCGACGAGTTCGGCGCAACCGAAGTCTCCGCACCGTTCACTGGCGTCACCATCGTTGGCAAGCAACACGGTGAGATTCCCGAGTGGCTCATCAAGGCTTGCAAGCGTGACGGCATCAGCAAGGTCTACGACAACCGTGACGGCTTGACCGCCAACCCGAAGCGACCGCACTTCAAGGCTGTCGAGGGTGAGAAGGCTTACTGGCCACCACGGAGTCGTGCATGAGACTCACCGCAGAACAAATCTCTGCGGGATGGGACACGGTGGGGCGGACACAATCCGCCCCACCTTCCGATTACAGGATGTATTCTCCTCTGTCGGATGCGGCTGACTCGTTCGTACGATGGGCGCAGTCACCGCACGAGAGGGTGCATCTTGGCATCGACCGCATTGACCAAGAGATGCGTGGCATCGCACCCGGCGAAATGGCAATGATGTTGGGCTTCGCACACGGAGGTAAGACTCTGTTGCTGTTGCACGCATTGCGCCACAATCGGGACAAGCACATCGCCATGTTCATCCCTGACGAACCGAGGCAGTTGGTTCTCACCAAACTGACCTGTATCCAACACAACATTGATGCCAGAGAACTGGAAGCACGAGTAGCAAGCGATGACCAAGAAGCCATCGAACTGCTACGCAGGACTGCGGAAGAAGACTTCCCCAACCTTGCCGTGTTCGACCAGCCACTCACTTCATCCGACATGGAGCGTGCCTACGGAGAGGTATGCGACGTGTGGGGTCAAGTGCCCGACCTCGTAGTCGTTGACTACTTGGACTTGGTTGAGGCAGGAGAGACCGTCCCCGACAAGGCGACATTCCTCAAAGGGTTCGGTCGTCGTCACGACATTCCACTTCTCGTTCTACATCAGACATCACGCACCGCAGGTGCGGATGGAGCCAAGTTGACGATGTCGTCTGGCTCGTACGGTGGAGAACAACAAGCGACATCCATCATTGGTGTTCGACGCAAGAAGTATCAGATTGCCGCTGAGATAAACGAACTCGTTGAGAAACTTGACCGCTCACATTCTGAGCGTGCGCAAGACCGTCTCGACTATCTTCGTTCAGAGGCTCGCATCCACGAGTTCACCGTCACGGTCAGCCTGTTGAAGAACAAGCGACCAGCAGGTCAACTCGTCGATGACATCGACTTCGAGTTGGACACAGCGACGGGACGTCTCACCGACCTCGGTGGTGCGCTCCCCGACCAGTATCACCAACTGGGGATGGCGTATGAATGACCCCATCGAAACTTTCTACGACCTGTTCCGTGGACGTACGGAAGCGTACGGCACATGGGAGGGTGGCTGTCAGCGTTCACCAGCCAACATCGAAGCGTTCAAGCGTCACCTGTACGGTGAAGAACTCATTGGTATCTACCCCCTGACCGATGAGTCCACCGTCAGGTGGGGCTGTTCCGACATCGATGTTGATGACCCCGACATGGCGCACAACCTCAGCGTCGCACTCAGAGTCAAGGGTGTCGCATCGTTCATTGAGAAGACGAGGCGTGGCTTCCATGTTTGGGTATTCGCTGACGATTGGGTTCCGGCATCCGTGATGCGTCGAGCGTTCCTCGCCGCCCATGAAGCCGTTGGTATCCCAGCCAAAGAAGTCAACCCCAAGCAGGAAGAATGCACAGGGCTTGGCAACTATGTACGGCTCCCCTACCCAGATGGCATGAACCGTTTGCCCGAGGCTCGCTACATGCTCGGTGATGATGAGCAACCGATCAGCCTGTCCGAGTTCTTGGACAAGGCTGTAGCCAGCCGAGTCAGCATCCATGTCCTGTCGCCTCTCGCACAGTTGCACCGTCCACGCAAGCACGAGGAAATCACCAACATCGTTCCAGTCGATGTCCAGTCCGCACTCGTACTTGCTGGCCCACGCATCACCAAGATTTGGCGCAACGGTCCAGCGTTCAACAAGGACAGGTCTGGTGTTCTCTGTTACATGACTCACCTCATGAAAGAAAAGAACGTCGACCCAAGTGCCGCTTGGAGCATTCTCAAGAATGCCGACAAGCGATGGGGCAAATACCATCTCCGTGAGAACGGTGAACAGTACCTAATGAAAATCTTTCAAGACATCTACGGAGAAATCAAATGACACGCAAACTTCAATACCACCAGTTCTTCAAACTGCGACCCAAGTCCAAATTACGACCACGGTTCAACCGCAAGACTGGTTCAGCATTCACCCCAAAAGAGACCATGAAATACGAGAAGGAGTTTGCGGACCTCTACAAGGGTCCGCTCTTCGACAACGGTCTTCTGTCCGTCAAGTTGCGCTTCACCATCGATGGCACCGAGTTGCTCATCGAACGAGTCAAGCAGAACGACAAGGTCGAACAGCCAGCCAGCAAGTTGACCGGCGACATCGACAACTATGCCAAGGCTGTCCTCGATGCGCTCAATGGTGTGGCGTATGCTGATGACAAGCAAATCGTTTGCCTCTACATCGAGAAAGCATGACATGGCCAGACAAGTTGATGAACTCCTACTCAAAGCACACGAACTGACCCACGGTCAGCGTCGTGACGAATACAGCCACCCATACGACGACTACGTCCGAGTGGTTGACATCTTCAAAGCAATCTCTGGTGTGGAACTTTCACCAGAACAGGGAACGCTTTTCATGTTGTCCGTGAAACTTTCACGAATCAACTTCAACAACACACATGGTCGACTGCACCTTGATAGTGTCGTTGATGCCGCAGGTTATCTGTGGTGCTACGCAAGCATCTGCGAGAAGATGGAGCACGACACGATATGAAACCTGCACGCAAGCCATTCAGCCAAAGGCTGTACGACTCCAACGACTCAGCGAAAGACATCCTGATTGGATGGCTGAAAGCGCAGGGATTCAAAGCAGAAGTCAACCCAGACAAGTACGGCATCGACATCCTGTCCAACTGGGAAGGACCGTCGACTGGCATCGAGGTTGAGGTCAAGCACAACTGGAAGGGCGCCAAGTTTCCGTACGACACGGTGCACTTCCCAACTCGTAAGCACAAGTTCCTCGATTCAGCAGACAAGGTTCTGTTCGTCATGTTCAACCATGAGTGCACTCACATCCTTGTCGTATCTGCCGAACACTTCGGCAAGATAGTCATGAAGAACACCAAGTACACAAGTTCTGAATCGTTCTACGAAATAGAAGTATCCAACTGTCAGGTACTGCCACTCAATCCAGACGACATTGAGTAACAAGGACTACCATCTCACTCCATCCCACGTCGAGAATCTCCGTGGGAACAGGAGGCCAGAAACGCCGATTGAGGCGTTGATGATGGCCGGCTCCCGAGAAGCCGAAGTACTTTCCGTACAAGAACTGCAACCGCTCCGTGAAGCCGTTGCCGAGTGTATCGAACAACTCGACGCTCAAGACCGCTACATCGTTGATGCGCTCAACTCCGAAGTAATCTCCCTAGAAGAACTAGGTCGTAGACTCGGAGTGTCCAAACCGCACGCTTGGCGTCTCCGCAACAAAGCCTACGAGCGGCTAAAGTTGATTCTCCTTCAGCATCCATTGATTCAAGAAAGGCTAGGCATCCATGAGGACGAGGCAGATAACGGTGGGATTTGATGTTGAAGTATCTGCTGAACAGGTTGCTCGAGTCCTTGAGACCGTCTTTGGCAAGGCGACTGTGGGTCAAGGAATACCAGAAAACGGATTACCGTACGGATTCATTTATGTATCAAATCGCAAGAGAGGCAACCACGATGTCGAATCAAGATGATTGGATTTACGGCATCATCCCCAAGGAGGAGGCCGACAGAATGCGCCAAGGCGCAGAACGCCTTGAGCGCAACATGGATGCTGGTATCACCATCGTCCTCTCGGCTGACAACCAATCAGCAATCGACCTGTGCCGAGCATGGGACATGGCGATGACAGGCAACCCAAAGGGTTGGGTGCGCATGAGCGCATTCATGATGAACCTAATCTCAACAATCGAAAACCATTTACACGATGAAGGGATAGACCCGTATGAAGACTAAATCGACATGGCCACTCGTTGCTATTCATTGGCGTGACGCATACGACGGCTCAAACGGATGGACCGAGGTGAAGAACTACGAGGCGGAACAATGCACCGTTGTCACTATCGGTTGGCTGTGGGAGGGTTGCCTCGATGGCTACGTCACCCTCGTTGGCTCATACATGCCCGATGAGGTCGAAGACCCCAAGACTGTTGGCATGCCTGTTCACATCCCTGTTGGGATGATTCTTGAGACCTTCGTACTGGAACAGCCGATGGTCAACCTTCCGTGGATGGAGCCAAAGCAGGAATCACCAACTTCTGAAACGCCTCACGCATCTTCTTCGGGTCATCGGCCATTTCAGGGGAGATTTCTAGATGTATCCAGTCTCCACCCGGAGCGCCGTGGATAGTTTCCTTCGTGTACTTTGACCAAGCATCACGAGAACACATCCACGCACGACCCCACGGCTTGGGGAAATAGTCGAACATTGCTTCAATGCCAAGCAAATCTGCGTTTGCTTGAAGAATCTTCAACACACGCACAGCCTCGACACGGCCGTTCTTGATGCCTTTCTTTGGTGGCATGTGTCTGTAACTTAGGTCAGCCGCCCGACCCGTGGCATGAACGCTGAGTTCTTCTTTCCCACGCATCGGTCTTACTCCCCAATCGCCATTATTCCAGAGCGCACCATTGCTCAACTTGATGACCTCATCAATGAACACTTTCATGCCGGGACGTAGCCCTTTGGCGGCTCCATCTTTATTTCCTGTGTATGGTCGCTTACTCATTTCCCTCCATCGCTTTCTCCTTAGAAACAATCTTCTGAATCTCACGCTTGCGTCGAGCCAACTCACCCTGCATGTCCTGCTCGGTCAACTGTCGTGTCGGAACACCCAAGAATCCGAGCAACGGATTCACATAGCCACGCTGTTGGTAGGTCTGAATCGACGGAGTGAGACGTTCCGCTGTACCCAAGAACGGGACCAAGTTGCGGAGCGCATAGTACGCCCTATCGTTCACAAACTTCTTACCCTCCGCTGTCGTCTCCCCGTATCCAGCAAGAGCCAGTAGGGGCTGGAGCAACGCACCAGCACCGTCCTCGACCTGTACTGGGACATCAGAGAACTCACGGCCAGAGTACAACTGGCGTCCACCAGTCAACTCGATTGGCAAACGCAGGATTGGTGTCACGTTGGCCAACGCTCTGCGTGGGTCACGCAACTCTTCAATCTGCTGACCAATGCGGTTGAATCCAAGGTCGGGTGTCGCATAGAAGTTCGTACCCGGCAACTTGAACGCACCAAGTTCACGCATCCACAGCGGAACAGGCTTGTCTGCATCCTTCTCCTCAATGTTGCGCTTCAGACTGTTGTAGATTGCGTACGCACGTGGATTCGCCCACATGTTCTGCAACTGCATTGGCAGGTTGCGACTTGTCCACATCCAGAACGGAATAATCTGACGCATGTAAGCGTCTGCGGTTGAGATGTCCTGATAGTCGATAAGGAATCGCTTCACACGAGCCGCCGAAGTAGTCATGTCCATACCAGATGCGGCACCGTCGTATGCCAGCATGAATCGGCTGTGCTGTTCGATCCAGCGACCCAACTTGCGTGAACCCTTCGTACCAAATGGAACGGTGTTCTGAATCATCTCATCGGTCATACCACCACCAGATGCGGCCGCCGCTTTGAAAGCGTCGGACACCTTTTGCCGTGCAGATGTTGGAATGCTAAGAATCCATTCATCGAACGTGGTCCCAGCCTTCGAAGCCTCAATCCAAGAACGACTCCACTTCAAACCCTCAGCCAAACGACGAGGGTCGCTACCTGCGGCAACCAACATGAATCCGTTCGAAAGACTGTTGCGAACATGGAATCCGGGGCTGAGCGTAGCGTAAGCCTTGAAGAACGTCGTGTACTTGCTGAGGAACTTGCTCATCTCACGGGCGAGCAACGGCTGTTGCAAGCGATGTACGTTCTGGTAAATCTCGGCAACCTCTTCACGCACTCCGATGTCGGGGAAGTACTTGCTGAGTTGCACAAAGCCATCATCAAACACCTTGACCATCTTGGTCTGTCCACCAGCAAGTCGAACACCAGCACCATCCACAGGGATGCCATTCTTGGCCATCTCCTGAATACCCTTGGCAAGCGCACGCTCGACCTCGGCATCGGTCTTGTTGAAAGTTTGCTTGACGAACTCGTTCCTTGCATCAATCAACGACGTCGCCACCGCTCGAACCTCGTTTGGAATCTCATCCCCGTTGACCCTACGCCACAGGTCGATTGAGTCCTCGAGCAACTGCAAAGTGTCGTCAGTCCAAGCGTCCGTTCCACGCTTCACCTGACCCTTGACGATACGACCCCTCTCGGCAATCTTTCCCAAATCCGACAAATCCGTCTCAATTCGCTTTGCCTCTTCAGCACCATACTGTGCGAATGTCTGAGCATTGTCGTATCGAACTTGAGCGACACGTACACCCTCTGACGCCATGCGCATGCGGTCTTCTGCGTTGAGAAGTTTTGGCGTGCCGGCGTACATGTCCTCGAGGATTCCCTGCTCCTTGGCAAGACTTTCAGCCAGATTCATCTTCTGCTTCAGCAAAGCCTTCTGCTTTGCGTTCAATGTGGAGATGTAATCAAGAGCCATCGGTTGCAGATTCATATCCACAATCTTGGCGAACTGGATGTTCTCCAACATCCGAGCAACTTCCTCAAACTCCTTCTGCTTGGCAATCAACTGCTGTTGGGTTGGCGTTATGCCAGCATCGATTGCGGCTTGGTCAACCTCGACATACTCCTTGGCAACCCGTTCAACTTGCTCTGGCTCACGAATACGAGCCGCACGGGTCTTTGCCTGACGAGCCGCAAGGTCCTTGCCTTGCTTCGCCTTTGGAACAGCACCATACACAGGCTCCGTCTTCCCAAGGAGCGAAGAAATCTGCGACTCCAAAGTCGCAACCTTCTCAATGTTCGCTTCCTTGTTGCCACGGAGTTTGCTGATTTCATCACGCAACTCCTTGTGCCTCGCCAAGAGTCTGTCACGACTCGACACAAACAGTTCGTGGCTGTACCAGTTCATCTCATCCATCAAAGACTTGACAGCAGAGAGATGCTTGTACTCGTCGCTTGACTTCCAAGCAGAATCAAGGAACACCTTACGAGCATCAATCTGCTTCCTTGGTGGGAACTTGATGTTCATCTCCTTGAAATACTCGGTCATGTACCTCGAGTTACCGATTGCAAAGAGTGCCTCAGCACTCGACATGGTCGGCTTCTTCGACATATCCATTTGGAACATGTCTTGGAACTCACGCTTTGCAAAGACCTTCTCGACACGACCAAACTTGCCCATCGCAGATGAGCGAGCGTCATACTTGGCAATCATCGAATCGACAACAGCAATCTGGTCACGAATCTGCTGTACACGCTCCATCTTGGCTCGAACCTTTGGGTTCAGAGCCGACTGAAAACGAGTCTCAGCATTGTCCTTTGGAAGATTGCTCAACTCACGAGTCAGGGCACCCTTCCGTCCACGCAACGACTGCAAAGACTCTTCAGGCAGATTCTCTGACCACAATGCGTCCCACTCATCAACAGTGAAATCAAACTCGTCAGTATTCAATCCCTGACGCAACATGTAGTTGACATCTTCACGGTTGTAGTGGGCAAGGTTCTTTGCGAATGTATGCTCACGCTCCATCGTCTCTGCACGTACATGCTCAATGGAACCCTTCAACTTCGCAATGCGTTCCTCCGCTCTGGCATTCTTCAACTCAATCTGCTCAAGACGCTTCGTGCGCTTCGTCTGGACACGCATGCCCGGACCACCAATCAACTTGTCGTATTCCCTTTCGGTACGAGCAAGAGCGGTCTGCTTCTTCTTCAAGTTCTTTGCAATGGTTCTGTCACGCTCGAGAACGGTCAACAAGGCATCAGCATGCTCTTCGAGAGCATCTGCATACGCTTGCTGTCCACGAAGGTTCTTTGCCAATACCCAGCCACTCGGCTCCATACCGATGGCCGCACGGTCTCCTTCAAGAAGCACATTGGTTGGGATGTCTGGGTCATCCATCAGATAACGCAGAGCAAAGATTCTGTCCATTGTCGTCTTATGCAGTTTGCCGAAGTACGAACTCGTCTCGTCGATTGTCTCGAACTCTGCCTTGCGCACACCAGCCAACAACTTGCCCTTGGCGACACGCTTTGAATACTCGGCTGTACCACGACGCAACTTCGTGCCACCAATCAAGGTGGCAAAGAAGTCGTCCATCGCAACACCACCAAAATTGAGAGCATTCGACAATTCGGCAGAGAAGCCAAACCCAAACTCTTCTGGATTCTTGATTGCCTCTCGAATCTTCTGACGCTGAACCTTTACGCTGGAGGCACCAGTAGACCTCTGTGCCCTCTTCTGTGCATCGGCCGTGTCGGCTTTGATGCGCTTGATAATTGCGTTGTACCTCGAACGATAGTCATCAAGTCGCTGGACGTTCTCAACGCCGAACTGACGCAAGTCAAGTTCGGACAATGACTCCCCAATAGTCTGAACCAACGGCTGGTCGTATTCTAGGGTCACACCAGAAGTAACCTGCTTCGTGCGCTTTGCATATTCTTCCTTGAGCAAACGCATTGATTCTTCAAAGTTCTTTGTCGATGCGTCGTATCGAGCGAGTCGTTCGACCTCGCTCTCTCTCCTGTACGAAATTGGTGCGGCAGTTGGCTTCGCCTCACCACCGGTAACAACACGAGCCTTGCGAGATACTGGACGTCCCTCACCAACCGACAAGCCGAGACGCCTGAGTTCCACCTGAATGTCACCCATCAGGGCTTGACCCTGTGGGTCACGATAGAACTGACGAGCAACCGTATCGAGGCGGTCATACAGGAACACGGCTTCAATCTCTGGCATAAACTCACGAATGAGTTCTGCATCTCTGCTGGCAACAATTTCTTTTGGCAAAGATTTGACGGTTTGTTCCGCCTCTTTGATTGCTTTTTCCAAGTCCTTGACTTGTTGCTTTGCACCCGAAACGGCATCCTGCTCAAGTTGTGGAATGGATTCCTGAACTCTTGCTAACTGGCCTTTCAGGTCGTCAAGTTTGCTAACAGCATTCGCATACTGCGGATTGTCTTTGGACATCCAAGCAAACGGGTCAAAGATTTGACGCAGTTGTTCTTGGAACGCAATCTGCTCATCCGATGCGTTGTAGCCCGATGCACGAACACCGTCACGCAAACGCTTCAGCAAGTCTTGGAACTCCGACAAACGAGAAGAGAACTCTTTCATGTTGCGGAACTCACTCTCGGCAACCGAGGCGAGAATCCTGTTGTACATTGCCTGTGTCGGCTTCAAACCGACATAGTCCAAAGACGTCGCCAAGCGACGGAACTGAATCACCGTCTCACGATGCAGATAATACTCTGACGTGTTGGCCGCAAGTTCCTGAACGGCTTCTCTAAAATTCGAAGTATCACCAATGCGGTTCAACAGTTCTTCATTTTGTTTCGTCAATTTGCGAGAGAATGAAGCAACCTTTTTTTCGAGTTCTTCAACCTTCTCGGCGGCCTCGTCAAAATTTTTGAAATAATTTGCTTCGATTTCTGGTGTAATTTCCTCATCGAGAAGAACATCAAATTCTGCCCTCACCCACATAAGGCGTGACTTTGCGTTCCTCAACTCCTTCTGTGCTTCAACCAATCCCTTGTTTCTGAATATTCCCTGAATGCTGTCAGCACGACGCAAAGAATTTACAAGAGCCTTATACCTACCAAAGTTCTGAGACACATATTCCGTGACACTATCCCCAGCCTTGGCCGCACCAGTAGCAATGTCGGATACATTGATTTTGACGTCACGAAGAATCAACCACACAGCCGCTTCACGCAACTCCAACATGTTGTCACCAATCGTGAGTCCACGAGCGATTCGAGTACGGATACCCGGTACCATGACCTCACCCGGCTTGCCACGACGAGCAATGGTTGCATCTCGTTCGGCAATAAGTTTCTGTCGAATCTTAGTTGCCTCACCAATACGGTTAGCCTGCTTCACATCAAGTTCACGCTTTGGGATTGCAGACAGAGTGGTGAGTTCCTTTTCGACTTTGGCAATCTGCCTGTCGATTCCACGAACTGCTTGCTCCACCGAAGGGTAGTAATCCTCCATGCGAATCTTGGAGATATTCGACAGATTCAACTGACCATTCGGGTCAATGACCTGCCTGAGTGCAGTCATTTCAGGGTCAGCCTTATTGTTCCATACACGACCAACCCAGTTTCGGTCCAACACCTTCGTTGATGGCGCAGAGCGCACATCACGAACACCAGCAAACATCAAGACATCAAGAATCTCATCAATCGATTCGGAGCCGACGCCCATGCGTCGAAGCGACTCACCCTCAATCGTTTCTCCAGTAATGTTGTCTACGACATCTTCGAACTTGCCATTCAAGTAGCGGTTGAGGATGTCGTTGATTTGGTCATGAAGCAACGTGGTGCGGTCCCAGTTGTCCTGCATCTTCTGCAACGAAGCAGCACTACGCTGAACAGCACGGTCAAGTGACTTCTCAATCTCGTCAAGGGTGCGAACCTCACCCTTGTACATCAACTTTGCAGAACCGACATCCTGACCGATAATCAAATCTTCGACCAAAGATGTCTTGACAAAATCTCCAGTCCTTGGATCAACAGCCCTCAGTCGACTGGCGGAGTACGTCTTTGCAAACTCGGCAAGGTCCACCTGCGTCTGTCGAATCGCCTCAAGCGTCTCATCCAACTGAGACTCAAGAGCCGCAACAAGTTCGCTTTGCTCAGAAAGAGTTGCCTTGAACTCGTCAAACCTCTGACGGACTGCCTGTTCGGCAAGACCCAACTTGGTCTCGGCCGCAGTCAACTGTGCAAGACGCTGTTCGGGCGTGCCAGCCTCACGGGTGGCCGCCTTCAATTCCTTAGCCTGACCCCTCAGGGAATCCTTGATGTCCTTGAGCAAAGTGTTTGCAACTTCAACAGCAGAACTACCAGCATCAACCAAAGCACTAGACGAGGTTCTGAACGCCTCATTGGCGTTCTTCATGTTGCCAACTGTTCCCCGTACCCAGTCCTCGTCAACAACTTCCATCTCTTTTGCCATGCGCAAGATGCCCGAATCCATTGAACGACGCATGAACTCGGCAGTAGCAAACTGCTCGGCATAATGCTCACCGTAACGGGAAAGAACTTTCGTGATGTCGGTCTCAAAGAAGTTGCCCTTGAAGCCAGCCTCACGAGCCAACTGATTCAACTTGTCAATTCCACCAGCAACATCTTCCTTCGTCAAAGGCTTGCCAAACCACGGTGCACCCTCAACAAGACCACGATGCTTGAACGACGCACTTGGATCGGTCATGTTCATCTTCAGATACTGTCGAATCTGTTCTGCATACGGTGACGAGTTGTTGCCCACATACCGATAACCATCCTCGGTCATCATGTGTGGGAAGTAGTCCTTTATCTTGTTCAACGTGAAGTTAGGGTCAATCGTCTTGAACTGGCCTTCTACATTTGTGTGAAACTCACGGAACATGTTCTGAATCTTGCGGTACGCAGATTCCTGAGAAGGAGTCATCTGTGGAAGACCGGCGGCGGCCCAGTTCTCTGGGTCGATGTCAAGATACTTGTAGATGCTTGAAGCGTTCTGAAGAACATCTGCATCAAACAATTCTGTTCTTGCCGCATTTGAACCAAGGTGATACTTCACCAACTTGGCAAATGTATCTTTTGCAATTGCACCCTGAGCACGGGATGCCGCTTCATGAGTCAACAATTCTGCCGCAAATTTTGACCTCTCCGGCGTCAGAGTTCCCTTGGCAAGTCCAGCCTTCAACTGACGCAAGTCACGAGCGGATGAAGTACCAGCGGTCGTAAAGTTCTTACTAATCCATTCGCCCGGTGCAGACTTCATGATTCCAAGGCGAGACTTTACGAGACCAGTCTCGATGAAGTCCGCAATTGGTCCAGTGAATGGAACACGCACACGAGAGCCAAAGTAGTAGATGCCAGAACGGTTCAAGCCAAGACGCTGTGCCATCTCGACACCTTCTTGAGTCGTGCGGAAAGCACGACGACCCTCAGCCCCAATAGCCTTCACCAAATCATTTGAGCCACCCATGCGACCAGCGAGACCAGCCATAGCCGCACGGCCTTCAGCCGTTGCGACAGACTTGCGACCAAGCACTTGACGCAAGTTGTACTCCGCAACTTGTTCGGCCGCTTGTCTGGTCAAACCAGTTGCACCAGCCTGAATGAGTTCTTCTGCACCCTCCCTAACTGCGGCACGACCCAACCCAGAAGCGACAGTACCGCCCTTGATTGCCGCCTTTGCAGGGATTGCCGTACCAAGAGTTGCGTATGTGATTGGGTCGAGAAGTACGTCACCCAAGAATCCGACGATGCGACCAGCCGCACCCTTCATTGGGAATGCGGTACCAAACCCGTATGTCGTATCTTTGGTTTGCTTGAACCAGTCGGTGAGACTCGCCTTGGTGTTCTTATCGCTATCAAGCACATCAGCAACTTCACGAACACCAGAAATGACAGCACGGCGACCAGTATCAAGAACAAGAAGCGGTGCCAACACCGCCTTCGCAATCGGATTATCAAATAGGTGAGCAATGGTGCCAAGTGCGCCAGACGGCTTTTTTGCACCCTGCTCAAGTGACTGAATCTGTTCGGTCAACTTTGGATACTGGACCTGCATGTCTGTCGAGTAAGCATTCAAACGATTCTGTGCGTTGATGGTCTCAACACTTGCGGTCGGAAGTGCACCAACATTGGCAACAGAATCAGTCAACTTGGGAACGACACTGGGACGCTGTTTCACCACAGCGTTTGTCCTTCTCGTTGGTTCTGGTTGAGCCTTTACAGTTGCGCCAGACCTAGCGTTGAGTTGTTGGAGAAGTGTGAGGAGTTCGTCCTGCGAAGCCATCAGCCACCCATTTGCTTATTGAGAAGCAATCTAGAAATCAAAGCCTCGCCCAACGGTGTCTGTCCCCTCTCTTGCATCTTGTTCTGCAACTTCTCCGTAACGAGACGCATCAACTCTTCCTGTCGTGCAGCAGGGTCACGCAGATTGACCGTCGGAATCTCGGTAGCAGGTCCACCAGTTGCACCAACCTTCAGGTTGCGTGCAGGTGCACCAGCCAACTCCTTCAAATACTCCTTGTTGGACTGTTCGATTGCACGCTTGCGTGAAGAAATCTTTGCCGGTCCAGTACCAGACTTGAACTGGACGGGAACACCAACGGTGTTCTCAATCTCCGAAACAGCCTTGTTGAAATCATCTTCACCCCAGAAGTTGTTCACATACTCACCAGTATTGGGGTCCTTGCGTGGAGTGTTGACAGCCTTGCCCTCCATGTACTGCTTGATGCGCTCAGCCTTCGTCTGAAGCGCCTGAATCTGCGAGCCACTCAGATTCTTTCTCCAAGCAGGTCCACCCTCTTTTCCACCAGCACGTTCACCATACGACAAGCCTTTGAGAATCTCATCAAACGAAGCATTCTGAGTACCCGGCTTTGGCTGGGTAGCCATGAACTTGTCCTCAATTGCCTTCAAACGTGCATCACGCTCCTTGGCGGATGCATCACGCCTCGACAACAAATCTGTGTACAGGTTGGCGTATTCCGGCATCTGCGTCGGGTCAAATTGGTCAGCAATATCTGGAAGGCCGTACTCTTCGAAGATGGTCTTCTTATTGGCAACCTCATACTTCTTTTCGTCAACCCTTTGCTTCTCGCTGTACAACTTGTCAACAAGGGAGTCATACATTTCGATGTCCTGACCCGGCTGAAGTTGAATAGTCTTCGTGTTGTACACAGCCTGTCGAATCGCTTCCTTCACCTTGAACGCAGGCGTGTTGGCATCAACATCGCCAAGAATCGATTGAAGGATTGGGTCGGTCGAATTACGGATAGACGCAATGGTCGGACCGTAGACAGCCTCAATCTCTTCGGGGGACATCTCTGAAGGACGGGTGTAGGAACCCGACATAACACCCATCAACTCATTGAAAATCTTGGACAGGTCTCCCGTGTTTGACCCCTTGGAATTAGCCGCAAGGGCAATAATTGGCAAAATATTTCCGTAATTTGCCTGTCCAGATTGGGCTGGATTGGGAGTGACCATACCAAATACGCCTTTCGTTACTTAGCCTTGGAAGCCAATGGCCCCAAGAGCGGCGGCAAGTTCATCAAGACCCTGCTGGAACTGAGCCTCGTTTGTGGTGCCCCCAGCGGCCCTAATAGCCTGCTCAATGGCCGTAGGGGTACCACTAGGGCCAGAACCGTTCAGCGTCCCACCAGACTCAATAATCCTGTTGATGAGAGCCTGACGAGCGTTCTCTGCCGATATCTCCTGCTCAAGTCTTGCCTGCGCAATCTGCTGTTGCAGTTGCGCCAAAGCCTGAGCCTGACCCATCTCGGCCTGCGAGGTAAGAGCGGCTCTCTGCTGTGCGAGACCAGCCGTACCACCACGACGAGCCATCAAAGCCTCCAAGGCACGAGACCTGTCAGCCTGCTGAGATGCCCTCGACAGAACGTCAGCCAGCGTGTTGAACGCTCCAGCACCCTGCTCCCCAGCCAACTGTTCAGCCGCAACCTGAGCCTGAACATCTGGAGCCGACACACCATAAGCCGACAGAAACTGTTCCATGGGATTCTGGGTTGGTGTCAACTGGGCACGGAGACCAGCGTACGGGTCATTCGGATTTTCTCTGAGATACTGGTCGAGTACGTCGTAACCCTGACCCATCAGCGTTGAAGCCGCATCGTACCCACCACCAATGTTGCCCAATGCCCTTTGGTAAACATCTCCGATGTTTCCAGTCTGTCGTGTCTGAGTGTCTTCAAGCATCTTCAGAATGGCATCAACATTGCCACGGTATCCACCTGTGGCAAGTTGATTCTGCATCTGGTCAAGAATTGTTCTGCTGAGAGCGTCCTGCTTCTGCTGGGCGGCAAGAGTGTCGGCTCTATCAAGTGCGTCCTGTTGCATCTTGTACTGAAGTTCCTTCAAAGCAACATCAGCAGACGACAACTTGGAACCACCACCACCGGAACCACCCTGAATACTCTTCAGCAAAGTCGACCAATAATCAGTACCACCAGTATTGGTTATTCCCAACTGGTCAGCAACAATCTTGTCTGCTTCCGCATTCAAGTCCTCAAGCATCTGGGAACCAGAAACGAATGGTGCCGCATTGGCTTCAGCACGACGAATGTTCTGCTGAGATGACTCACCACCCGAATACTGAAAGTCCTGCTTGGGGGCAACCTCTGCGACAACCCTGCCCTGCGGACGGTCGGCAGAACCACCCCATGTGCGCACACCAGTAGTGCGCTTGTTTGGTGCGACGCTCCCTGTTCCTCTGTCAGCGGCCATTACATTCCTCCTCGTAGGGCAAGCAACTGTCTTGCATCTTCTTCAATTTGACGAGCCTTCTCCATCTCGAGGTCCAACAGGTTCTGACCGAACTGGTCCTGCAACTGTCGTTGCAATAAGTTGTAACCCTGCTGTTGCTGATCCAAAGCCTGCTGAGCCTGAGCCGTCTGCTGAATCCTCTGCTTCGCATAGTCACGCATCGCCTGAGCAAACACACCAGACTTCACATTAGGCGCAACAAGATTGCGCCGGCCATAACCAGCAACAACCCTTGGCGCACCTTGGTCGTACTGTCGATTCAACTCAGCAAGGTTTCGCTGACCCCTCTGCTGGGACAGGAAGTTCTTGTATGCCTCCATTGCACCAGTCGACGCATAGTTCTGCATGTAAGAACGACGACGGGCTTCGTATGAACTTGGGTCGTAAGCCATTATTGCCTCTTCATTGTTTGAACGTAGTTTGTTTGCTGTGGACGAGACTTCAACTCATCAATCTCCTTTTGCATGCGACCCAACTCCTGAACAAGGGAGTTGACAATCGTGCGGATTGCTCTCGCATCCGCCGACTGCAAAGTCGTCAACGCAGGGATTTGGAGTTCGTACATCATGAGAAAATCTGTGACCCCAATACGATTCTGGAATCATCGCCACTAATGGTCAACGAGGTGATGACCGTTGGGTCAATCTTCAACTGGGTGACTGCACCATCGGCAATCGAACCGGTGGTAATCGCACCAGAAGTGAAGTTCGTGCCATCCTGAAGGTTGTCGACGAACAGTTTGACCGCTGTGAAGTTGGCATTGACCTCAGCGGCCTCAGCAATATTTCCATTGGTAAATGTGTGTGGGATTGTAACAGCCATTAGCCAGTCACCTTTCGTGCATTGAACTTGTATGAAATGCTGTCGATGCCCCAGTACTTTCCAGATGGGCCAGTGAACAGCAACTGAACAGAACGAGCAAGCCCAAGGTTTGCGCCACGCAACACTTGGGCACCCTGAGCCATGACACCCCAAGAGCCGTAACCCCAAGCACCAGCACCCCAAATCATTCCAGAAGCAGAAGCAGGAATGTTTACGACGAACGTCTTGCGTTCGTTACCAATTGCTTCCTCAAAGTTGTGATACACCTTCACATTCAACTGAGTCGCAGAATCAATCTGCTTCACAACAATGTCGGGTCGACGCCACATCTTCTTCTGCGAGTAACTGCGACCATCAATCCAGCCAGTCCTGTAGTAGGTGGTGAACCCGAGGTTCACTCCACCGATGCGGTCGTTGACTTCGCTGTACATGTCAACCTCGAGTACCCGTGGTTCTGTCGCATGGATTGCCAAGGCCCTCGGGGTGCCATTCGAATCCCTCCAGTCAACACCGCCAACGACGGCCTTGCCGTCAGCGGTGGAATGCTTTACCCACGCCCCATCACTAATGGATGGGTCATAAATGAAGTTGACAGTCGCATCGGTTACACTTGTTACAGTTGAGTACGGCATCGCAAGCCACACACGACGATTGAGAAACGACACAGAAATCTTGTCGGTCTGAGCATTGTTCACATGGCCCAACGGATAAATTGAGCGAATCTTCTCCGACAAGTCGACAATGGTTGTGCCGTTGTAATAGAACAGGCCCTGAGGATGTGAGTAGAAATACACACCAGTTTCAGCAACAGCCATGTGGTGATGGCTTGCTACACCCAACTTTGATGTCACCTCAACAACCTGAAAATCTGTTGCGTCGTATCCGTACACAATGTAGATGGCTCTTGGCTTGAAAACCACAAGTTGACCAGCAACGGTTGCCATTCCAGTGATTCCAACACCACCACCCTCGAAGTCGATGTAGTCGGATTCAAGCCAGTCCTCTGGCAGGTTCTCATGCGACCAACGAACACGGTTTGGATACTGAATCGAGTTCTCTGTCGTGTAAGCGGCGAACATTTTGTTGGCATGAACCAACAAATGTTCAGCCGTCGGCATCTTCCCACCAGTTGGGGTGTTGTACGCTTGCCAAGGGTTTGGGTTGACGCCAGAGGCGGTCAACGCTGTTGCATACGTATTTGTCGTCTTCCACTTGTATCCACCGTTGCCAGCAGTTCCCATGCACATGTACATCGTGTCGCTCCATTGGGCCATGCAGGCACCATGAGAGGATTGTGATGTCACATCATTTCCAGCCGAATACTGAAGCGTGGTGAAGTTGCCACCAGTCGACTTGTAAACTTTGCTGGATGTGGTCAACATGACAGTCGATGTTGCGCCAGTAAAGTTGTAGAGACGTTCAGGTGCCCACGAACCCGTATACGAGATTGCTGTGCTGTTGATTTCACGCATCGCACCTCTGGTGAACAAACCACCACGTGGGTCAATCTCAACATTCAACATGTCAGGTGACTCGTTCCGAGTCAACTGAAACTGGTCCGA
>Ga0209358_10000370_pt1 | contig 39667 bp, 31 predicted proteins | sample LauGreFa1BDMLBSN_2_FD_187574 | JGI IMG/M metagenome (GOLD analysis project Ga0209358, IMG submission 187574) | Freshwater lake microbial communities from Lake Michigan, USA - Fa13.BD.MLB.SN (SPAdes) (version 2) | ecosystem: Environmental > Aquatic > Freshwater > Lake | place: Lake Michigan, USA... | reverse complement strand
CAACGCTCATCGCAGCATGAATAGACTCTTGCATGACTTCGCCTAACTTACCTGTAATGATTGTTTTTCCTTTGCCTTGTAAAACGACAGCCTCAATCGTCAATAATTCTCCTCCGACCTGAGTCCAAGCGAGCCCCGTAACCTGGCCTATTTGATTTTTCTTTGAAGCAAGTCCAATGTCGTAGACTTTAACGCCTAAATAAGCCTCTAAATTCTTACTATTCACAATGACTTTTTTGAGCGATTTTTTGCTCAATAACTCCTTAACTGCCTTTCGACATATTTTAGAGATTTCTTGTTCTAATTTTCTAACGCCCGCTTCTCTCGAATAATACTGAATAATTTCTCTTACAACTTTAGAGGTAATGCTAATTTCAGATTTTTTTAAACCATGCATTTTAAGTTGCTTGGGTAATAAGTATTGCATTGCAATGTTAAGCTTTTCTGCCTCTGTATAACCCGATAGACGAATAATCTCCATTCGATCCAAAAGTGGTTCAGGAATATTCATTGAGTTAGCTGTTGCGACAAACATCACATCAGATAAATCATATTCGACTTCTACATAATGATCTGTAAAAGTATGATTTTGTTCTGGGTCTAAAACCTCTAAGAGCGCTGAGGCTGGATCTCCCCGATAATCTTGACCCATTTTGTCCACTTCATCTAGTAAGAATAATGGGTTAGTGACTCCAGCTTTAGTCATGCTTTGTAAAACTTTACCGGGCATAGAGCCAATATAAGTTCTTCTATGACCGCGAATCTCTGATTCGTCTCGCACCCCGCCTAAAGCCATACGAATAAACTTACGATTTACTGCTTTGGCAATACTTTGTCCTAAGGATGTTTTCCCGACCCCCGGAGGGCCTACTAAACATAAAATAGGCGCTTTCAGTTTATCAACTCGTTGTTGAACTGCAAGATACTCAATAATACGTTCTTTGACTTTCTCGAGACCGTAGTGATCTTCATCCAAGATCTTTTCTGCAAGCGCTAACTCACGACTAATTTTAGTTTTTTTCTGCCAAGGCAATCCTATTAATGTATCAATATAATTTCTTACTACTGATGCTTCAGCCGACATTGGCGACATCATTTTTAATTTTTTGAATTCAGACGTAGCTTTATCGAGAGCCTCTTTTGACATGCCAGATTCTTGAATACGTTTTTCAAGCTCATCTAAATCTGCACCTTCATCTTGCTCACCCAATTCCTTTTGAATGGCTTTGACTTGTTCATTAAGATAGTATTCCCTTTGGCTTTTTTCCATTTGACGTTTAACGCGGCCACGAATTCTTTTTTCAACTTGAAGAATATCGATTTCAGATTCCATGATCTTCAGAAGATGATCCAAACGATTTTTAATTTTTAATGTTTCTAAAATTGTTTGCTTCTCTTCTAACTTTAACGTGAGATGCGCTGCGATCATATCTGCCAGCCTGCCAGGGTCTGTAATAGCAGCAAGAGATGTTAAGATTTCAGGAGGGATTTTTTTATTTAATTTAACGTATTGATCAAACTGTGAGAATACTGTCCTCATCAATGCTAATGATTCTTTATCTTTAGGTTCAGGGATATTGATTTCATCGAATCGAGCGACGAAACAAGCTTCTTGGTCAAGTACTTCTTTAATTTTTACGCGGCTTAAACCTTCAACTAAAACCTTGACTGTGCCGTCAGGTAATTTAAGCATCTGAAGAATAGATGCAACGGTGCCGTATTCGTAAAGATCTTTGGCATCAGGCTCATCTTTACTTGCAGATTTTTGAGCTACTAAAATTATCTTTTTATCTTTATCAGATGCAATTTCTAAAGCTTTTACAGATTTTGTTCGTCCAACAAACAGTGGAATCACAAGATGCGGATAAACAACTACATCCCTTAAAGGTAAAAGGGGCATGAAATCTTGTTGGGGATCTTTAATTTTAATTTCTTGAGCCATTAGGAGCTTTCATAAGCGTTAATTAATCTTGAACATTGGGTCAGTTTATAATATTTCAAGGCCTTACTGACCAACTGCGAAGCTTATTTTTTTCCTGAAACTTGTTTCTTTTCTGAGAATAAAAGTATAGGTTTGCTTGATTGTTCGATCACACCATCATCAATGACAACCTTTTCAAGATTCTTAATTGAGGGTAATTCATACATCGTATCTAATAAAACATGCTCCATAATTGAGCGAAGACCACGCGCTCCCGTCTTTCGTTCTAGCGCTTTTTTTGCAATTAGCCTGAGTGCTGAAGTTCTAAATTCTAGCGATACATGTTCCATCGCGAAAAGTTTAATATATTGTTTGGTTAGCGCATTTTTAGGCTCGGTAAGAATCTGAACTAGAGCATCTTCACTTAAGGACTCAAGAGTTGCAACAACAGGAAGTCTTCCAATAAATTCAGGAATTAAACCAAATTTAATTAGATCTTCCGGCTCAACATCTTTAATGACATCACCGATTACTTTAGCATCTGCCTTACTATTTACTTGAGCTCCAAAACCAATGCCACCTTTTTCTGATCTTTGTTTAATAATTTTTTCTAGCCCATCAAAAGCACCACCACAAATAAACAATATATTTGTAGTGTCGAGCTGAACAAATTCTTGATTTGGATGTTTGCGACCACCCTGAGGCGGAACTGAAGCGACAGTGCCCTCAATAAGTTTTAAAAGAGCTTGCTGAACACCCTCTCCTGATACATCTCTTGTAATTGAAGGATTTTCAGATTTTCTTGAAATTTTATCGACTTCATCGATATAAACAATCCCTCTTTGGGCCTTTTCAATATCGTAATCACATTTTTGTAATAATTTTTGCATGATGTTTTCAACATCTTCACCAACATAACCAGCTTCAGTAAGTGTTGTTGCATCTGCCATTACAAAAGGAACATCAAGTAATTTTGCTAGCGTTTGTGCTAAAAGTGTTTTTCCGGAACCTGTGGGACCAATAAGAAGAATATTACTTTTAGAAATTTCAACATCTTTGTGTTCAATATCTATCTCAGAATTACTATCTCTAAGTCTTTTGTAATGATTGTAAACAGCCACAGCTAAAGTTTTTTTAGCGCTTGTTTGTCCAATGACATGCTCATCAAGTTGATCACAAATTTCTTTTGGTGTGGGAAGCTGATCGTGATCTTTAGTTTCTTTTGAAGGGCTTTTAACTTCTTCTTTAATAATGTCATTACATAAATCAACGCACTCATCACAGATGAAGACAGAAGGACCTGCAATTAGTTTTTTTACCTCATGCTGACTTTTGCCACAGAATGAGCAATAGAGTAATTTTTCGTTATCGCTTTTAGTAGCCATAAATAGATAACATCAAATGACTTGGGATCTCTTTGAAATAACTTGGTCTACCATACCATAATCTACAGATTGCTCAGCACTTAAGAAGTTATCTCTATCTGTATCTGCAGCAATTTTTTTAAGTGTTTGCCCAGTATGGGTTGCTAAGATTTGATTTAACTTTTCTTTTAAAAATAAAATTTCTTTTGCGTGTATTTCTATGTCTGATGCTTGCCCTTGGAATCCACCTAAAGGCTGATGAATCATTACGCGAGAATTAGGTAAACAGAACCGTTTTCCTTTTTGCCCTGCAGCAAGTAATAAAGCACCCATGCTGGCCGCTTGTCCAATACATAAAGTACTTACATCAGGTTTAATAAATTGCATTGTGTCGTAAATAGCCATTCCTGCCGTGACAGAACCGCCTGGGGAATTGATATACAAAGAGATGTCTTTATCGGGATTGTCTGCTTCTAGAAAGAGTAACTGGGCAACAATAACATTCGCTGTCATGTCATCTACGGGACCTACTAAAAAAATGACACGCTCTCTTAAGAGTCGCGAATATATATCGTAAGCTCGCTCACCTCGACCGCTTTGCTCAATCACCATAGGCACATAGCCTAAATTATTTGGGGTTGTATAAGCCATAATTATGCTTTAGCTGGTCCAGACATAAGCTCATCAAATGTTGTTTTTTTATTTTGCACTTTACACTGCGTCATAAACCACTCAACTACATTTACCTCAGTTGCAAGAGCTGTTGGCTCTTCAAGTCTTGAAGGTTCGGCATAAAACCATTGAACGGCTTCTTCTGTGTCATCAAAATTAAGTGCAAACTCATTCACCATCGCTTTAATTTGATCTGCAGTAGCGCGCAAATTATTTTTTTCTACAATTTCAGCGAGAATCAGTCTGAGCTTGCATGTTTTCTTCGCTTGATCTTCAAACATTGAGGGTTCTAATTTGAATTGTTTTAAATCAGCTCCGCGCTGTTTTAAATTAGCGTAGGTCGATTGAGCCATGCGATTGATTTCAACATTAATTAATGTTTTAGGTAAATCTGCCTTACAAATATCTAATAACTGAGTAAAGACCTGCTCTTTTAATTTAATTTTTACTCTTTTGTCTAATTCTTGCTCTAGACTTTGTTTAATTTCTTCACGCATTTGATCAACATTACCATCAACAACGCCTAGCGATTGCGCAAACTGCGCATTAACTTCTGGAAGCTTAGGTTTTGCAATTAAAATAAAATTCACATTATATTGAACTGTTTTTCCTGCTAATTCTTTGGGGTTATGTGTTTCTGGATAATTCACTTCAAATGTTTTGGACTCACCTGCTTTTCCACCAACAAGATGATCATCAAAAATTGCGAAACGAGAATCGTCACCAAGGATAATCTGAATAGGTTTATCGCCTGTCGTTTCAACTTGTTTGTCATTAATAAAGGAAGTTAAAGTTAAAGTAAGTCGATCGCCTTTAGCGGAAGCTTCTTTAGACTCAATAAATTGGGCTCTTTGTTTAAGAAGGACATCGATGGTTTTATTCACATCTTTATCGGTAATTTGAGCGTCAGGCTTATCAATTGAAGCAGCTTTAAAGTCGCCTAAAGTGACTTCAGGGAATACTTCGAATGTCGCTGTATATTCAAAATCTTCATTTACTTGATTAAGGGGCTTATGCTGAATATTAGGCATGCCAACAACACGCAGTTTATTTTCTTGAATAGCTTGGCCAAATGAAGTCTCAATAGCTTCAGAGAAAACTTCTTCTTTTACTTGAGGACCATATTGTTGCTCAATCATCTTTAGAGGCGCTTTACCGGGTCTAAAACCAGGAACTTTTGCTGTTCGAGTTAGACGTTGAAAACGACTCGACATCTCTTTTTGAAGAGGTTCGACAGGCACTTTAACGGTTATGCGTCTTTCTAAATTACTTAATGTTTCAACTGCTGTAGCCATACTTAAAATTCCCTAAAATTCATATCTGTGGTGCGAAAGGAGAGACTCGAACTCTCACGCCTTGCGGCGCTGGAACCTAAATCCAGTGCGTCTACCAATTCCGCCACTCTCGCGATGATTAAAAAAGTTATATATAACAAAAATTTAGCTCTATTTTATAACAAGTTAGTCTTTATCTAAAAGGAATAATTCAATGAATCAATGAAATACGTAGATATTTTGATTTAAGATGTCATAAATTATTAGAAACTATAAAGTCACAAACCCAAAAGATTCAAATTGAAAACACGAGCCCTTAAATTGCAATTTCTCCCGTCCCTATTTTTCGTATGTCTTATAGCCTTCTATCTATCGGGCTGCAATTTTATCAGTTATGAGACCAAACCTATTGCGAATCAACAGGTTATTGAAAGAATCACCGCCAAAGATCCAGAAGATCCGAGATTTAAAGAATTTTTAAAAATTCAGGGATTTAAGGAGGATAGCCTTCCAATTAAAGAATGGGGGCTTAATGAGCTTATGCTTTGCGCACTTTTTTTCAACCCAAGAATTGAAATTGCAAAAAAAGAATGGGATGTTGCAAAGATTCAAGAAATGATCGCTCCAATTAAAGCGCCCTCCTCTGTTGGTTTTGAAAGCGGCAGACAAACTACAGGCGTCAAAGAAAACTCAAGAGATGCTTTTGGATTAAGTTTCACCACGTTATTTGAAACAGCTGATAAAGCTAAAATTAGAGAGGAAAGAGCAAGAAATCAGTCTTTGATCAAACGCTTAGAGCTAAGAAAGCTCGCATGGGATATTAAAACAGATCTCACATTAAATTATCTTCGCTATCATCAACTGCTTCTAAATCTTCAAATAATAAGAAGCGAAATTAAACTGCAAAATGAAATCTTAAATATGTTGAAAAAAAGAAAGTCACTTGGGCTAAGTTCATCAATAGATAGCAATTTCAATCAAATTGAACTGAATAAAAACATACAAAAATTAAATGAGGAGCAATACCAACTTAATGAAACAAAATCAAAATTAGCATCGATTTTAGGTATATCAGCAGAAAAACTTAATACAATGAGAATTGCAAATATAAATATGGATCAAAGCATTGAGATCTTCAGCAAAACGCTTGATGATGAAACAAAACAACGGGATGTTATCAATCTTGGGCTTTTTAATCGTATTGATTTAAGAATAGCTTTAGCAAAATATGCAGTTTCAGAATCGCAACTAAAATTAAATGTAGCAAATCAATATCCAGATATTAGATTTTCACCTGCTTATATTTTTGATTACGGATCCAGCAAATGGCTTCTTGGTGTAACTTCACTAATTCCAACAGTGGAAAAAAATAAAAATCTAGTTGAAGAAGCAAAAAAACTAAGGGACATTGAAAGCTTACAAGTTGAAAAAATCCAAACGTCTATCATTAATGAACTCGCAAAACTAAGAGATAATTATACAAATGCTAAAGATATGGTGAGAAAAGATACTGAGGATCTATCTGCTGCAAATGCCTTAGAAAATTCAATTGAAAGTAAATTTAACCAGGGTGAAATTGACCGAATTGAATTAACTCAACAAAAATTAATTACTATGCAATATAAGCGAAGATTTTATACCAACAAAATTACACTAATGAAAATAGGATTTGATTTTGAAGCGCTTTTACAAGAACCTCTAAACACTAATAAAAATAATGAAAAATAAACTGAATGCCTTTCTTGTAATCCAAGCAATACTAATCCTGATTCTGGTTTGGTTATTAACTTATTTCGGCCGAGATGAATTTAACAATATAAAACCTAATTCAGATATTTCAAAAAACACTCAAAGTTTAATAAAGTCAGCCAATGGGGTTAACTATATAACTCTTAGCCCAGAAATACAGTCAAATAGTGGAATAAAGACCCAACCGGTTCAAACTTCAGATTACATAAAGAATCTTACAAATTATGCAACAGTCCTTAGCATTGACTTATTGATTGAACAAAAAAATAGATTTAATGAAATTAAAAATCAAATAAGCCTCTTATCCAATGAGTTAGAAAGGGATAAAAAAAATTACGAAAGATTCAAAGCTCTTAATGATGATAATAAAAACGTATCAGACAAAGCTTTACAAGAAATGAAAGTCAATTTTGAAAATACAAAAATAAAACTTCAGACCACCCAAGAACTTATAACTGGGATTAAGCAAAATATTAGAGCTCAATGGGGAGAAATAATACTATCGATGATTGATGCTGGGGCACGAAAAGAATTATTTGAATTTCTTGTTCAAGGAAAGGCAAGGATTATAAAAGTAACATTACCTGAAAATGCTGATAATCAACCTCCGAAAAATATTAGTTTAGCTTTAATCGACAATCTAAATGAAAAATTTTTAGCAAGTTATCTTGCAGAATCGCCTACATTAGATAAGTCGATAAAAGGAAAAACTTATTTTTACATTGTTTATAGCAATCAATTAAGAATTGATTCCAAAGTAATTGCAAATCAAGTTCAAGATAAACTATCTTCTGAATCCGGCAAGTACTTAGCAATTCCAAAAGAAGCAGTAATATGGAACTCAGGCCAAGCATGGGTTTACGTTCAATCAAGTGAAAATAAATTTTTCCGTAAATCTATTGAAACAAATACTGAGAGCTCAAATGGTTGGATTGTCAAAGAGAATCAAATTAAAGAAAATGACCTTATTGTAATTAATGGCGCTCAACTTTTACTCTCGGAAGAATTTAAATATCAAATAAAAAATGAAAACGATGATTAAATCAAAATGATGTCTTCTATCGTAAAGTTTTCAATAAGATATACAGGGGTCATCATCGGCCTTGCAGTTATTGCAATAATATTTGGGTTATACCAAATTACCAGAAGTCCCTTGAATGTTTTTCCTGAGTTCGCTCCTAACCAAGTTATTATTCAAACAGAATCTCCAGGACTTTCATCTGATTTAGTAGAGTCGCTCGTTACCCTACCTATTGAGAAAAATTTAGGGGGAACTATCGGCATTGAAACAATAAGATCCCAATCCATCCCTGGACTATCGGTTATCACAATCATTTTTAATGAGCAGACAGACATCTATAGAAATAGGCAGGTAATTTCTGAAAGACTTGCTTCGATTTCAAGCAGTATGCCTCCAGGTATTATCCCTAAAATAACGCCACTAACATCGGCAGCATCATCAGTTTTGGGTATTGGAATTACATCAAAAACAAAATCTTTAACTGAAATTAGGACAGTGACTGATCGAGTAATTATTCCTCATCTCTTGTCAATCCCAGGCGTTGCAGATGTAAATATATTTGGTGGCAAAGTTAAGCAATATCAAATTGAAATCCAGCCAGAAAAATTGATTCAATCAAATATTTCGATTGAACAAATAATTAATGCGGCTAGCAAGTCTTCTGGGGTAAGAGGGGCAGGTTTCATTGAAAATAGCAATCAAAGAATTATTGTTAATACAGAAGGCCAATCTAAATCTTTAGAAGATATTGGTAAAACACCTGTAATTAGTAATAAAAATCAGATCATTTATCTTAAAGATCTAGCTGTGATCAAAGAAGGGTCAGTCCCCACGATCAGCGCAGCATCAATCAATGGTGAGGAAGGAATTTATTTATCTGTCCAAGGCCAGTTGGGTTCTGACACTTATAAACTCACCCAGCTAATTGAGGCAGCAGTTTTAGATATAAAACCATCACTTCTTGATCAAGACATTCAAATCAACCCCGAATTATTTAGACCTGCAAATTTTATTGATGCTTCGATAAAGGGCGTTCGTCTTGACATATTAATTGGCTCATTGCTTGTTATTATAATTTTATTTTTATTTTTATTTAACCTAAGAACGGCTTTTATATCAGCAACAGCAATACCACTTTCACTTCTAAGTGCAATTATTGTTTTAAGCTATTTTAATCTTGGTTTAAATATTATGGTTTTAAGCGGTCTCGCTATTGCTCTGGGCGAGGTTGTTGATGACGCTATAATTGATTCTGAAAATATTTTTAGGCGATTAAAAGAAAATATAAAATTAAAGAATCCACTACCAATTAGCAAGGTTGTTTACGACGCATCAATGGAAGTGAGAAGTTCTGTAGTATATGCCACGATGATTGTTGTAACTGTTTTTCTTCCCCTTCTTTCGTTAAATGGCGTTGCTGGAAAACTTTTTGGCCCGTTGGGTATTGCATACATCCTATCAATATTAGCTTCTTTAGTTGTCGCGCTCACAGTCACCCCTGCTCTATCTTACCTCCTTCTTGGTAAATCAAACTTCAAGTCATCTGAATCACCATTAATGTCTTACATAAAGAATAAGTACATTGATGTACTTCATTTCATAGAAAAGAAATCAACTGCAATCATTTTGCTAACGTTCACATTTATCTTAATAGGATTTTCGTTAGTCCCATTATTTAAAACACAATTCATTCCTCCACTTCACGAGGGTCACTTCATTATGCATATGACTACACTTCCGGGGACCTCAGAAAAAGAATCCTTGCGCATAGGAAACGAAATAAGTAAAAAAATTCGTGATATAACCGGGGTGAAATCTGTTGCACAGTGGGTAGGTAGATCACCAATGGGCGCTGATACATTTGGGACGCATTATAGTGAATTTGAAATTGAACTTAAAAATTCAGACGGGCCAACACAAGATAAAATCTTAGAGCAAATTGAAGACTTAACACAAAATAATAATTATGTAGGACTAAATTTTGCTATTAATACATTCCTAACAGAACGTATCGAAGAGACGATTTCAGGTTACTACTCTTCGGTAGTAATCAATATTTTTGGCACAAATCTTGACACTATTGACCAAGATACTCAAAAAATATCTTCTACTCTGGCTTCTATTAAGGGTGCAAAAAATATTAATATAGTATCCCCTGCTGGTACTCCTCAAATTACGATACATTTTTTATCTGAAAAATTAAGCCAATGGGGCATTCAAAAAACCGATCTTCTGAATGCTATTCGTGCAGCGTTTGAAGGTCTTCCAGTAGCGCAAGTATACGAAGGAAATGCAAAGGTAAATATTTCTATTATTTTAAACAAAAACTTTCGAGATGATATTACAGATATTCAAAAATTACCTATCATGGCAGCAGATGGCAAAATTGTTGAGCTAGGACAAGTTGCCTATATTGCTCAAGAAAACGGAAGGTCTAAAATTCTTCATCAAGGAGGAAAGCGCATTCAAACTATAACAGCTGATATTGATGAAAGAGATATTAATGATTTTAATAATGATCTAAAGAGTGAACTAAATAAACTTAAGTTAAATCAAGGTAACTACTATGAAATTACTGGGGCAGCTCAGGCGAATGCAAAATCACAAGAGGAACTTATAGTCCACTCTATTATTGCAGGTGCAGGCATACTACTAATGCTATATATAGCTTTTGGAAATCTGCGCAATTTATTACTTACATTATTTAATCTACCTTTTGCATTAATTGGGGGTGTATTTGCTGTTAGTTTTAATGCAGGTTGGATATCTATTGGCTCACTTGTTGGGTTTGTAACGCTTTTTGGAATTACCTTACGAAATTCAATAATGCTGATATCTCATTACCAACATTTAATTAATGTTGAGAATCACACTTGGAATTTGGAAACATGTATTAAAGGGGCTTCTGAAAGACTTCCTTCTATTTTAATGACTGCTATTGTCACTGCATTAGGTTTGCTTCCATTGGCTCTGGGAAGTGGTCAGCCAGGTAAGGAGATTGAAGGTCCTATGGCTAGTATTATTGTAGGCGGCCTTGTCACATCTACTATATTGAATCTTCTAATACTGCCAAGCATTATGTTACATTTTGGAAAATTCGAAAAAGAAGAATAAATTAATTTTCTTTAAAGAAATCAATCCATTTTTTAATATTAGAAGCCTTGTAAGCAATTTCATCAAATTCGCTTTTTGGATTCGATTGCGCAACAATCCCTCCTCCCGAATAGAAATGAAGCGTGTTATCTTTTTTGATCAATGTACGAATTGCAATATTAGTATCCATTTGGCGATTAAACCCGATATAGCCAATCGAGCCACAATAAATGTCACGTCTATGGGGTTCTAACTGATCAATAATTTCCATTGATCTAATTTTTGGAGTCCCTGTAATGGACCCTCCAGGAAAAGAATCTTTAAGTAACTTAGGCAGAGATGAGTGAGGCTTTAAAATACCTTCTACTATACTTTCAAGATGATGCACATTGCTATATGACTTGAGTTCACAAAGCGCTTTAACATTTACACTTCCAGGAATACAATTTTTACCCAGATCATTGCGTAATAAATCAACAATCATTAAATTTTCCGCGCGATCTTTTTCGCTCTTAAGTAAGCGCTCTGCATTCTCTTTATCTATTGAAGGATTTGGATCTCTCGGCTCAGTGCCCTTAATAGGCCTCGTTTCAACATTTCCATCCGTTGATTTAATAAACCTCTCAGGAGATCCACATAAAACATCAAAATCTTCATGATGTAAATAGGCCATAAAAGGTGAGCGATTAATTGTTCTTAATTTTTTATATCCTGTCCAGCCACTACCTTCACACTGAGCATGATATTTATTGGAAATATTTATTTGGTAACAGTCGCCTGCTTTAATAAAAGCTAAAATTTTATTTACAATCAACTCGTAGGCATTGAAATCTAAAAGTGGTTTAGTTGATGAGCGAGTCTTAAATGAGTGATGACTAGCTTTTGCATTCTTAAATTTTTCAGCAAGATCGTTTAGATAATTATTTGTATCTTTATTTAATAAATGAGATGCAATACATGCTTTTTTTTCTTGATGATCTACAATCAAAGCCCAGTCATAGATACCAACCATCATAAGGGGAATGCCAACATGATCTTTATCGTTCTGAACGTATGTTTGGCCTAATTCGTAAGAAAAGTATCCTAAAGCTCCTCCAGTAAAGGGTAGCGAGGAATTTTGAACTTCAAATCGCGCAAGAACTTTATCTAAAACATCAAAAGCATTTTCCTTAACAATTTTTTTTTGATTGTCTTCTTCAATGCTGACAGTATTTTCATCTGCGATTATTTTGATAAATGGACGGCTGACTATAATGTCGAATCTAGATTTATCTGAAATATTTTTATCTAAATCATCATGAATACCGCTATCTAAATAGCAAGACCATGAATCATCAGCAATAGCTTCAAAATAAACGGAGCTATCCGAAAAGTAAGGCAATGAAATGAGGTGTGTATTATTCAACGGCTGTTGAGATTTAAACTTAATGATCTGAAATTATATGCTGATTAAATAATTAAGGGCGCATAAAGCGCCCTTAATTATTTAATGCCTTATAGAAATTTACTCTAGGTTTGCGTGAATTGCGCGCATACCTTCTTCAGTCAATCCTTTAGCATGAATTAATTCTGAAATAACTGCTTCAAGGTAGATCAATGTAGATAATTCAAATGAAGTGCCCATAGGCATTCCTTGGGTAAGACCAAAAGAATCATCATTACCAATTTGTACAGTTAAATCAGCCATATCCGACATAGGTGATTTATTTTTCATTGAAACAACAACAATCTTAGCGCCTTTTGATTTAGCAGTTTCAAGAAGCGGCAAAAGTGTTTTTGTGCCTCCAGAACCTGAAATCACTAGAAATAGATCGCCTGCTTTAATTGCTGGCGTCACAATTTCGCCCACCATATTAACCTGATAGCCACTATGCACGAGACGCATTGCAAAAAAGCGTGAAACAAGTCCTGATCGCCCAGCGCCACCTACAAAAATACGACCTGCTTCATCTATAAGCTTAAGAAGCTTAGCCGCATTACTTTGCTCAGTCACTGCTAAAACGCTTGAAATTTTATCTAATAGTAATTTTTGATGCATGTTGAACCCTTTTTATTTAAAAATAAACAGCCTATAAAAAAAATCCCGACTCATTGCTAAGTCGGGACTTGATTTAGTTCATCAATAATTGTTTCTTAACAATTATCCATGAGCAATTTTTGTGATTTCTGCAGCAGCAGCAGCTGGATCAGCAGCGCCGTAAATTGCAGCACCAGCAACAATAATAGATGCACCAGCATCTTTAACTTGCTGAGTCGTAGCAGCTTTAACACCACCAGCAACTGAAATTTTAACGCCAGTTTTTAAACCAGCAATCATAGCTAAGTCAGCAAAAGGAGTGTGACCAGCAGCTTGTGCATCAAGACCAGTGTGAACACCGATAATTTGAACGCCTGCAGCAACACATTCTTTTGTTAAAGCTTCTTTGTTTGCAACGTTGATCATGTCAACTTGAACTTCTTTACCATATTTCTTAGCAGCAGCAACTACGCCTTTGATTGTAGCAATGCCTGAAGCGCCAAGAACTGTACAGATGTCTGCGCCAGCTTTGTAGAATGGCTCAGACTCATATTCACCTGCATCCATTGTTTTTAAGTCAACAAGGATTTGGTTCTTTGGGAATTTTGCTTTTAATGTTTCAAGAAGCTTGATACCGTTATGCTTAATGCATGGTGTACCAATTTCAAGGATGTCTACGTGTGGAGCAACTTTAGCTGCTAATGCAACTGTTGCGTCAAAATCTAATGAATCTAATGCCATTTGTGTTAAAGCCATGGTTTTTCTCCGTATTTATTACAAGTTTTCTAAAATAGTTCGTTGCTAAAAGGAAGTTTGAACTTCATGAAGCAGGAAACCGATCATATAGGGCTAATCATTTTGTGTCAATAATCAACCCTACTCACTCTATAGTCATTTAAGGTCATTTTTATGACAATAAATGGTTTATAGCTTTTCGTTTAAAGCTGTTTCGAGTTTGTTTTGATCCACTACGAAACCACGAATACCTTCTGAAAGTTTTTCAGTTGCCATCGCATCTTCATTCAATGCAAAGCGGAATTCATCCTCAGTCATTTTAGCTGGGGCTGATTTTGTAGCGCCGCCGTCTTTGAGTAACCTTGGCAAATCTCCCTGGGTTGCTTCAAGCTCCTGAAGTAAATTTGGTGCAATTGTTAAGCGATCACAACCAGCTAGTGCTGTAATTTCACCGATATTTCTAAAGGATGCGCCCATCACAACTGTTTTATATCCATGCTCTTTATAGTAAGCGTAAATTTTACGAACAGATATAACGCCTGGATCTTCTTCTGAAGAATAAGTATTACCAGTTTTAGCTTTATACCAATCAAGGATACGACCAACAAATGGTGAAATAAGAAATACGCCAGCCTCAGCGCATGCGCGGGCTTGTCCGAAACCAAAAAGAAGTGTTAAGTTACAATTAATGCCTTCTTTTTCTAAAATTTCGCCTGCTTTAATCCCTTCCCATGTGGAAGCCAATTTAATAAGTACGCGATCTTTTTTAACGCCAGCCTCATCGTAAAGACCAATTAATTTTCTACCCTTTTTAACCATCGCATCAATATTGAAGGATAAGCGCGCATCTACTTCAGTAGAAATACGGCCAGGAATATGTTTTAGGATTTCAAGCCCTACAAGCACAGCTAACTTGTCAGCTGCATCTTCAACTTGCTGAGCTTTGTTACTGCTTTTAGATTTAGCGTATGCAATAGCTTCTTTAATCATAGGCTCACACTGAGGGAGCGTACTTGCTTTTAATAACAAAGATGGGTTAGTCGTTGCGTCGTAAGGTTTTACTGTTTTAATTGCTTCCACGTCACCAGTGTCTGCAACGATCGTTGTCATGCCTTTTAATTGCTCTAATAATGTTGCCATTGCTTTAAATCTCCAAAAAATGATGTCTTTGAAATCGGATCGTAAATTATATATGAATTGACTCTCAATCCTAAGATTTCAAAACATGTTTTACGCTTTAAATCACTAATTTTTGAGTAAACCTAGCATTTCTTCATAAAAATAAATATGAATATTACATTTTAATGAAAATTAACAGACTTTAATGCTTTTTAAATGCATTTTAAGAGTATTTAGCTACATATTTTGTAATATGATGCTGATTTTCATTACCTTTTCCACCCTCCACAATCACCAGCACATTAAACCAAAACACTAGGATAAGGATTCAGATGACAATAAGGTGTTAATTTGGCAAAATGACGTCTTTTTATGACGCCTCACATTAAAGATTTTTGAAGTTAACCGTCTTTGTCTTAAAAACCAATTAAACTAAAACACCATTACTAAAAATTAAATTCTAAGTTCTTCAAGTTACTAACCTAAGGGCCTTTATGTCAGCACATGTCATTCCACTAGAAAATCTTCGAAATACAGATGTTGGGTCTGTTGGAGGGAAGAATGCATCTCTAGGTGAAATGATTTCTCAACTTCATGCTAAAGGTGTTCGAGTACCTACTGGATTCGCAACCACAGCACATGCATTTAGAGAATTTTTAGCCCATAACGCGCTCGACGAAAAGATTGCCAACGAACTTAAAACATTAAATACAGACGATACTTCTGCACTCGCAATTAGCGGAAAAAAAGTAAGGCAATGGATTATTGATACACCCTTCCCGTCTTCTTTAGAAAAAGCTATTGAAGAAAACTATACACGACTCACAAAGAATTCTGCAGAAGGGATGACTTTCGCAGTGAGATCTTCTGCTACCGCAGAAGACTTACCTGACGCCTCATTTGCAGGCCAGCAAGAAAGTTTTTTAAATATCCATGGTGTAGAAAATATTAAACATGCGATCAAGGAAGTTTTTGCGTCACTCTATAATGATCGGGCTATTTCATATCGCGTACATAAAGGTTTCGTGCATGCTGATGTTGCAATTTCAGCAGGCGTGCAACAGATGGTAAGAAGTGATATTGGCTGCTCAGGTGTAATGTTTACGATCGACACCGAGTCTGGATTTAAAGATGTTGTATTTATTACCGCCTCTTATGGTTTAGGTGAAACGGTTGTTCAGGGGGCTGTTAATCCAGACGAATTTTACGTCTTCAAACCTCTTTTAAAAGAAGGTAAACCAGCAATCGTCAGACGCTCCATTGGATCTAAAAAAATTAAAATGGTTTTTAGTGACGCAACACAAGCTGGGAAAAGTACACATACGATTGATGTAGATCCTAAAGAAAGTGATTCGTTTAGCTTAAACGATCAAGATATTTTAGAGCTTGCTCAATATGCCGTCACTATTGAATCTCATTATGGATGTCCTATGGATATTGAATGGGGTAGAAATGGTTTAGATGGAAAAATTTATATCCTCCAAGCAAGACCTGAAACCGTAAAGTCTCAATCAAAAAACGCAATTGAAGTTTTTAAATTAAAGGGAACTGGTAAGGCAATTGTTGCTGGACGTGCGGTCACCCAAAAAATTGGTGTTGGTCCCGTTCGCATTGTGAAAGACCCATCTGAAATGCATTCCGTGCAACCTGGCGATGTTCTGGTTGCAGATATGACTGATCCAAATTGGGAGCCTGTCATGAAAAGAGCTGCAGCACTCGTTACTAACCGAGGTGGTCGCACATGTCATGCCGCGATCATTGCGCGCGAACTTGGTATTCCAGCTATTGTAGGAAGTGTCGATGCAACTGAGCTTCTTCAGGAAGGTGAGATTGTCACCGTATGTTGTTCAGAAGGAGAAACTGGATTTGTTTTTCAAGGTGCCCTTGAATATGAGGTGAATACAGAAAAAGAAACTGTCCTTTCTACTCCTCCAGTCAAAATTATGATGAATGTCGGCAATCCAGATATGGCATTTACGTTTGCTCAAACACCAAATGATGGCGTAGGTTTAGCGCGTCTAGAATTTGTGATTAATAATATGATTGGGATTCATCCTAAAGCCATTTTAAATTATGCCGCCATGCCGCAAGATATTCAAAAACAAATCGCATATCGTGCGCGCGGCTATGCAAATCCTAAACAATTTTATATCGATAAAGTGGCTGAGGGTGTTGCAACGATTGCAGCAGCGTTTTACCCAAAACCCGTGATCGTAAGAACCTCTGACTTCAAATCGAATGAGTATAAAAAATTAGTAGGTGGAGATATTTACGAGCCAGATGAAGAAAATCCAATGATCGGTTTTAGAGGTGCAGCACGTTATATGTCAGAAGATTTTAAAGAGTGTTTCGTCATGGAATGCCAAGCTATGAAAAAGGTACGTGAAACATTAGGCTTAGTAAATGTTGAAATCATGATTCCATTTGTGAGAACACTGGAAGAAGCAAAAGAAGTGACATCAATCATGGCAGCAAACGGACTTAAACGCGGGGAGCACGGACTTCGTTTAATTATGATGTGTGAAGTGCCGTCTAACGCAATCTTAGCTGAAGCATTTCTTGAGTACTTCGATGGATTCTCAATTGGATCAAATGATTTAACTCAACTGACATTGGGTACCGATCGCGACTCTGGTATTTTGGCAGATGGTTTTGATGAAAGAAATGATGCAGTAAAATTATTAATTCAAATGGCAATTAAAGCCGCTAAAAAAACAAAGAAATATATTGGGATTTGTGGCCAAGGTCCATCAGATCATCCCGACTTTGCTGAATGGCTTGTTAAAGAAGGTATTTCATCTATGTCACTCAATCCTGATACAGTGATCAGTACCTGGAAACGTATTAGCCAAAAATAATGTCACAACAAAAAAGAACAGCGTTCTTTATCTCAGATGGAACAGGCATTACAGCTGGCGCATTAGGCCAACTTTTAGCACACTTTCCAGAAACACAATTCACACAAATTAGAATTCCATTTACTGATTCCGACGCTAAAGTGGATGATGCGCAAAAACGTATTGTCAATGCAAGAATGGAAAATGGGCAAAGACCCATTGTCATCATGTCGATTGGCAATCAAAAACTTCGCGCTGAACTTAAAGAAGTTGATGCTTACTACATCGATCTTTTTGATTCATTTATTGATCCTTTGGGTGTTGAATTAAAAGAAGAACCGCTGACACGACCGGGTGTGGCACATAGTATTTCAGGCACTAATTATTCAGACAGAATGGAAGCAATTAATTTTGCATTAGGCCACGATGACGGCATGACACATAATGGTTTAAATCAAGCCAATGTCATTTTAGTAGGCGTATCAAGATCAGGCAAAACACCGACAAGTATTTATCTTGCGATGCAATTCGGTATTAAAGCCGCGAACTATCCCCTAACGCCTGAAGATTTTGAAAGAAAAGCGCTGCCGCCTATTTTAGAAGGTTATATTGATAAAATTTTCGGGCTAACAATACAAGCAGATCGCTTAAGTAGCCTTCGAAGTGAAAGACGACCAAATAGTACATATGCTTCGCTTGATAACTGCAGAAAAGAAATTACTGATTGTGAAAATCTTATGAAGCGAGCAGGCATTCCTTGGGCAGATTCGACTACACGCTCAGTCGAGGAACTATCAGCTATCATCCTACAAAAAATCCGCCAACCAAATACCTAAAAAGTATTACTTTAATTCGGCTTTAATTTTATCTACTATCTCTGGTGAGTCGGGTGTGACATCACTCGTAAATGCATATACTTTTTTACCTTGGGGCAATATTAAGTATTTATGAAAATTCCATTGAGGCATTGAACCTGAGGCCTTAATGAGCTCTTGATAGAATGGATTTGCATTTTTACCAGTGACGTTTGATTTTGATGTCATTGGAAATTCAACCGCATAAGTTAATTTACAAAAATCTTTAACTTCTTTATCAGTACTTAACTCTTGGTTAAAGTCATTAGATGGAAAGCCGATCACCAATAAACCTTTACTATGGTATTTCTTATAAAGCGCTTCTAAAGAATTAAACTGTGGCGTAAATCCGCACTTACTTGCGGTATTCACGACAAGTATAGGTTTTGACTGATAATCACACAGGTTGATTTTCTCACCTTGAAGTGTATTAAATTGATGGTCATATAGAGGAAGGCAAGCTGCATAAGACATAACAGGAATCATCCAAAAAAGTAATAAAGATTTTAAAAGGTTTTTCATGAACTAATTATCCTGAATTAATGTCATTATGACAATTGGCATTTTAAATAATTCAACTATATGAAAAAAATTAAATTTTATATTTTTCTGATTTTCGCTTTTAATATCATTTGTGCGCATGCAAATTCTGGAAATGATTATCTTATATATGTAAGTAGCAGTTTTGATAAGCATCCTACTTATCTCAAATCGTACTCTATAGGCTATTGGATTCCTCAGGCATCTATCCTTAAAAATTCAAGTAAGTCAGTTTTCACTTCAAGCGCTTCTTGCGAAAAAGATCATTATGGAAGGCTGATTCTATCTCTAGAGCCACATCTTTTTTATAACCCACTGATGAAAATACTTTACGGAGGTATTACAACAAAAGTGTATGGATATAACGGAAAAATAATTACAACGATAAAGTCTGAAGATGAGGTGCCAGGATATCTCACCATATTGCACGAAAAATTAATTGATCAGCTTTATAAAAAAATCTTAATAAAACTTCAAAATCAAATTAGTTCTAATGAAGCAGTTAATTTATATTTAAAGCAAAAAAATGGGCCTATTGAAGGGACTTTTTGTTTAATGCTTAACTAAGTTTTTACGAGGAAGCCTTGAGAGGAATCGATTTATTTTTCCATCGAGATGGCGCTTCTGAATAAATAGACTTGCCATGAGCGTCGATAGATACCATTACTGGCATATCTTTCACTTCAAATTCATATATAGCTTCCATACCTAATTCAGGAAATGCAACTACCTTAGATGAAGTAATGGCTTTTGAAACCAAATAAGCCGCACCCCCTACTGCGCTTAAGTAAACGGATTGATATTTTTTGATTGTCTGCACCGCACTTTCACCGCGTTCTGCTTTTCCAATAGTGCCCATAATACCCAATTCGGCTAACATCATTTCCATAAACTGATCCATACGTGATGCAGTTGTAGGGCCTGCTGGACCTATTACTTCATTACGAACAGCATCAACAGGCCCCACATAATAAATAAATTTATTTTTTAAGTTTACCCCAACAGGTAAAGCTTCTCCCTTCTTAAAGAGATCAGCAATTTTTTTATGTGCACCATCTCTTGCAGTGAGTAATTTTCCAGATAATAAAAGTAAGTCGCCTTCTTTCCACTCTTCAATTGATTTTTTATCGATTGAGTCAAGATTAATTCTTTTAGCTTCTTTTTGAGCAGCCCAAGTATCTTTAGGCCATAAACTTAAATCAGGTATTTTAAAATGTGCTGGGCCTGAGCCATCCAAGGTGAAGTGCGTATGTCTTGTTGCTGCACAATTGGGTATTAAAGCAACAGGCAAGGAGGAAGCGTGGCAAGGGTAATCGATGATTTTAACGTCAAGCACAGTGGTTAAACCACCAAACCCTTGTGCGCCTATACCTAGCTGATTTATTTTATTATAAAGTTCTATACGCAACTCCTCCGTCTTATTCTTTGCGCCGCGCTTAACGAGCGAGTGAATATCGATCGGCAACATCAGTGACTCTTTTGCCATTAACATGGCTTTTTCAGAAGACCCGCCAATACCAATACCAATAACGCCAGGTGGACACCAGCCCGCTCCCATCTCAGGAATGACTTTTAATACCCAATCTACAATACTATCCGATGGGTTAAGTGTTATGAATTGAGCTTTATTTTCTGAGCCTCCACCTTTTGCACTAATAGAAATGCTTACTTTGTTACCTTTGATTAACTTCACGTGCGTGATTGCGGGTGTATTGTCTTTTGTGTTCTGTCTCTTGCCAGCTGGATCTGACACCATAGATGGGCGAAGCGGATTGTCCTGATTTGAATAAGCGCGTTTAACACCTTCATTCACCATATCTTCGATTGAAAGATCTGATTCCCACTCCACATTCATTCCAACTTCAATAAAGGCAATCACAATGCCCGTGTCTTGACATATAGGTCTATGACCTAAGGCGCTCATTTTTGAGCTCGTAAGAATCTGAAGCATGGCATCTTTAGCAGGAATAGATGTTTCTTTTTCATATGCTTCACGCATAGATAGAATAAAATCTTCTGAATGATAGTAAGAAATAAATTGCAAAGCATCACTGATGCTTTCGATAAAATCTTCTTTTTTTATAGATGTCTTCATGTATTAAATTTCAGTAATCTCGATCACTTTTTTTGGCTTGTATTCTGGCATCTGATCAAAATTTAAATATCGATAAATTGAATCTAAGTCTTTCGAAAGTTTTTGATTACTAATAGCAAGATATTCATCAAGCGTTGGAATTTTTCCTAAAGAAGCGCAAACTGCTGAGAGTTCTGCAGATCCTAAATATACTTGCGCATCTTTTCCCATGCGATTATCGAAATTTCGTGTGCTTGTTGAAAAAACATGTGCTCCATCATCAACTCTCGCCTGATTTCCCATGCATAGAGAACATCCAGGTACTTCTGTTCGAGCGCCTACTTTATTGAAGACTTCATATACACCCTCTTTCTTAAGCTCTGTTTCATCCATACGAGTAGGAGGTACGATCCATAATCGTGTTGGGATTTTATCTGTATCTTCAAGCACTCTAGCTGCTGCTCGATAATGTCCAATATTAGTCATGCAACTTCCAATGAATACCTCATCAATTTTATTACCTGCAATCTCAGACAAGGGCTTAATATTATCTGGGTCATTTGGACATGCAATTAATGGCTCTTTAATTTCATCAAGATTAATTTCAATAATACTTGCGTACTCTGCATCATGATCAGCTTCTAATAATGCTGGATTTTTTAACCAATCCTCCATTGCTTTCATGCGACGCAATAATGTTCTTTTATCTTCATAATTGTTATCAACTAAATTTTTAATAAGCGCAATATTAGATTTGATATATTCAATAATCGGTTCTTTATTAAGTTTTACCGTACATCCATTTGCAGATCTTTCAGCCGATGCATCAGCAAATTCAAATGCTTGTTCAATTTTTAGATCAGGCAACCCTTCAATTTCTAAAATACGTCCATTAAAAATATTTTTTTTATTTTGTTTTGCTACCGTGAGATCACCATTTTTAATAGCAGCATAAGGTATTGCATTTACGAGATCTCTTAATGTAATACCTGGTTGCATCTTTCCCCTGAATCTCACCAAGACTGATTCAGGCATATCAATTGGCATGGCTCCCATGGCTGCTGCAAAAGCTACAAGGCCTGAGCCTGCTGGGAATGAAATACCTATAGGAAAGCGAGTGTGCGAATCACCTCCTGTGCCTACAGTATCTGGAAGTAAAAGGCGATTAAGCCAAGAGTGAATAATTCCATCGCCAGGTCTTAAAGTAACCCCTCCTCTACTCGACATAAACTCAGGAAGCTCGTGTTGTAATTTAAGATCTACAGGCTTCGGATAGGCTGCTGTGTGGCAAAAACTTTGCATGACTAAGTCAGCATTAAATCCGAGACAAGCTAACTCTTTTAATTCGTCTCTTGTCATTGCACCCGTTGTATCTTGCGAACCAACAGAGGTGACTTTCGGCTCACAATATGTGCCAGGCCTAACACCAACACCTGCCGGCAAGCCGCAAGCCCGACCGACCATTTTTTGTGCAAGCGTAAATCCTTTTTTAGAAGAGATAGCTGGCGCAGGAGTTAAGAATAGAGTGCTTGCAGATAATTTTAAAAACTCCCTTGCTTTAGATGTTAATCCTCGACCAATAATAAGAGGTATCCTGCCACCTGCGCGATATTCATCTGCAAGCGTAAATGGTATTAAATTAAATGTAGCGATGGATTCGTTTTTACTATTTAGAATTTTTCCTTCAAATGGTTGAATAGTAATTTCATCTCCTGTTTTCATCCGACTAACATCACACTCAATAGGAAGTGCGCCTGAATCTTCTGCTGTATTAAAAAATATAGGCGCAATCTTATTACCTAATACAATGCCACCCGTTCTTTTGTTTGGAATAAAAGGAATATCACTTCCCATGTGCCATTGAAGAGAGTTAATTGCTGATTTCCTGGATGAACCTGTTCCTACAACATCACCCACATAAGCTATAGGTAATTGTCTTGTTTTTAAGTCCTGAATTGTTTTAATGCCGTTTGGCATTTTATTCACTAACATCGCTTTTGCATGTAATGGGATGTCTGGTCTCGACCAAGCTTCTTGCGCTGGGGAAAGGTCATCGGTATTTGTTTCGCCATCTACTTTAAAAACAATTGCTTTTATTTCTTTGGGTAATGCGGATTTTTTTAAAAACCAATCGCCATTCGCCCATGACTCCATTAGCTTCATTGCAGCTTTATTACCTGACTTTACTTTTTCACTTACATCGTGAAACGCGTCAAAAATTAAAATGATATGAGATAAAACTTTAACAGCATCATCAGCAAGATCTGAGTCTAGAAGAGAAATAAGTGATTGAACGTTATAACCACCAACCATGGTTCCTAATAATTCAATAGCATACTTAGGTGAAATGATTTTTGATTGTTCTATACCCTTCGCAATATCTGTAAGGTAAGCAGCCTTAATATAAGCAGCTTGATCAACACCTGATGGAACGCGATGACAAAATAATTCCATCAACGTCTGAGTATCTTTTGTATCGGGTGACTTTAATAAGGTGACGAGTTCTGCGGTTTGCTTTGCTGTCAGAGGAAGTGGCGGCAGGCCCTCATTTAAACGATTAGCGGCTTCTTTTCTGTAATCATCGATCATTGGATTTTGATGGGCTTTAAAAAGGTAATTGAATATCGATTAGTATAAAGCCAATGCATTCGTCTTTAAAAGATAAATCACTAGAATATGGCGGAAGGGGCGGGATTCGAACCCGCGTTAGGTTATTCACCTAAACACGCTTTCCAGGCGTGCGACTTAAACCGCTCATCCACCCTTCCGAAAAGAGTCGGCATTATAACTTATGCCTCACTTCGCTTTAAGAATGATCTTTTCTCTCTTGATTAAAGTTCGCAGTCGTATTAAGGTTGACCTATTGAATTTATTTACCGTACGTCTACCGCAGTACATCCGTTTTAATAATTTCATAACTTATTGATTTATTTAGCATTTATTATTAATTAACTATTAACTTAGGGGCGATTTATGGGCTTAGAAACATTAAATAATCTTGGAGTAAAACATCCATTTAAGGCCAAATATGACAATTATATTGGCGGTAAATTTGTACCTCCAGTAGACGGCAAATACTTTGAAAATATTTCACCAGTCACCGGCAAAGTTTTTTGTGAGGTTGCACGTTCAAACGAAAAAGATATTAATTTGGCGCTAGATGCAGCGCATGCAGCCAAAGATGGCTGGGCTAAGAAGAGCCCTACTGAACGCGCAAATATTTTGATGCAAGTAGCAGACATCATGGAAAAAAATCTTTCAACGATTGCGATTGCTGAAACAATCGACAACGGCAAGCCTCTCCGTGAAACTACTTATGCTGATATTCCATTAGCGATCGATCACTTCAGATACTTTGCAAGCTGTGTAAGAGCGCAAGAAGGCAGTATCGGTGAAATCGATCACGAGACAATGGCTTATCATTTTCATGAGCCTTTAGGTGTTGTCGGACAAATTATTCCATGGAACTTCCCTATTCTTATGGCAGCCTGGAAATTAGCGCCTGCGATTGCTGCAGGTAATTGTGTAGTCATTAAACCAGCAGAACAAACACCTGTATCACTCCTAGTTGTGCTTGAGTTAGTAGGTCATCTCATCCCCCCTGGTGTATTAAATATTGTGAATGGTTTCGGTTTAGAAGCTGGTAAACCACTTGCAAGCTCGCCACGTATTGCAAAAATTGCATTCACAGGCGAAACATCAACAGGTCGATTGATTATGCAATATGCATCACAAAATCTTATTCCAGTAACTTTAGAGCTTGGTGGTAAATCACCTAATATCTTCTTTGAAGATGTGATGGATAAAGATGACAACTTCTTTGATAAAGCGCTAGAAGGCTTTACATTGTTTGCACTCAATCAAGGTGAAGTATGTACATGCCCTTCACGTGCCTTAATCCAAGAATCTATTTACGATAAATTTATGGAGCGTGCACTTAAACGTGTTGCGGCAATCAAACAAGACAATCCTCTTGATATGACAACAATGATCGGCGCTCAAGCATCAAGTGAGCAAGTTGAAAAAATTATGTCTTATATGAAGATTGGTCAAGAAGAAGGCGCTCAAATCCTCATCGGTGGTAATCGTAAAAAATTAAGTGGTGAACTCGCAGAAGGATATTACATTGAACCTACTGTATTCAAAGGTCATAACAAAATGCGTATTTTCCAAGAGGAAATTTTTGGACCTGTCGTTTCAGTTACAACATTTAAAGATGAAGATGAAGCGCTTGAAATTGCAAATGATACGCTCTATGGCTTAGGCTCAGGCGTATGGTCACGCAACGGCAATCGCGCATTTAGAATGGGCAAAGGCATTCAAGCAGGTCGTGTATGGACTAATTGCTACCATGCTTATCCTGCACATGCAGCATTTGGTGGCTATAAACAATCAGGTATCGGTCGCGAAACACACAAGATGATGCTTGATCACTACCAACAAACAAAGAATCTTCTAGTGAGCTACAGTGAAAATAAACTTGGTTTCTTTTAAGATTCAATTTAACTAAAATCAAAGGCAGGACTTATACGTCTTGCCTTTCTTTTTTATGGAAAAAACTTTTACACGCATAGATACAACAGAAACTGCAAACACACTGATTGATTCTTTAAAGGAAAAATATGGTGAAATTATATTTCATCAATCAGGTGGCTGTTGTGATGGAAGCGCACCTATGTGTTATCCCAAGAGTGAATTTTATTTAGGCGGCTCAGACGTTGAAGTTGGTATGACGCATGGTGTTCATTTTTATATGGGCGCTAGTCAATTCTCCTACTGGGAACACACACATTTAACGCTCGATGCCATACCAGGCAATGGTGGCCAGTTTTCACTAGAAAATGGAACAGGCATGCGCTTTATTATTCGGTCGCGTTTATATAGCGATGAAGAATGGGCGTATTTAAGCCAACATCCTGTTAAACATTGCGGGTAAAAGGCGTTCCCTTAGGTTAAAATAATCACTGGCGGGCCTCCCCGCATTGTAATTTAGCCAACCTGGTCAGATGCGGAAGCAAGCAGCCACAACTAAAGAAACAAGTGCCGGGGGTCTGGCTCGCCTCTTATTAAATTGGATTGGTTAAAAATTATTCATGAGCTATCAAGTTCTTGCACGCAAATATCGTCCCCGTTCGTTTGATACGCTCGTCGGTCAAGCGCATGTTGTGCAAGCACTCAAAAATGCACTCGATCAAAAAAGACTTCATCATGCTTACTTATTTACTGGTACACGTGGTGTCGGCAAAACGACATTAGCGCGAATTCTAGCGAAAGCGCTTAATTGTGAAAATGGGATTAGCTCCTCACCCTGCGGCACTTGTTCCGCATGCACGGAAATTGATCAAGGCCGCTATGTAGATCTCATTGAAGTCGATGCGGCATCCAATACGCAAGTCGATAATATGCGAGATTTGTTAGATAACGCTCAATACGCACCGACCCAAGGGCAATTTAAAATCTACATCATCGACGAAGTGCATATGCTTTCAAAAAGTGCATTTAATGCAATGTTGAAAACATTGGAGGAACCTCCTGAACATGTCAAATTTATCCTAGCAACTACTGATCCGCAAAAAGTCCCGGTCACTGTTTTATCAAGATGCCTCCAATTTAATTTAAAACAGATGCCGTCTGCTTCTATTTCAGAGTACATGGAAAAGATATTAAAAGAAGAGGCGATTAATTATGAAATCAATGCAATTTATTTAATTGCAAAAGCTGCAAATGGAAGCATGCGTGATGCGCTATCAATCTTAGATCAAGGCATTGCCTATTGTGGTGGAACAATAGAAGAAGCGACAATTAAAAAAATGTTAGGTGCAATAGATCAATCATATTTATTTAATTTAATTCAAGCGGTTATTGATCAAGACGGGCAAAAAGTGATTGAAATTGCAAAACACATGGATGAAAGAAATTTATCCTTTGAAGCGGCACTTAATGACTTAGCAAATCTCATTCAAATAATTAGCGTGACTCAAGCAATTCCAGAGAGCTTAGAAGTTTCTTATCTTGATCGCGATCAAGTGATCGCATTATCCAAAAAAATAAGTGCAGAACAATTACAACTTTTATATCAAATTACGATATTAGGTCGACGAGATCTTTATTTGGCACCCGATGAGTATGCAGGCTTCACAATGACGCTTCTTAGAATGCTTTCCTTTGCCCCTCAAGATGCAGTGATTGCCAAAAATCCAGCAATTGCAAAAAATGATGTTGCTCATAGCGCAACAAAAATAGAATCTGCGGCAATATCGAAAGATGTTTCATCTGAAACATTTGAAATTAAAAAAAAAATTGAAGTAACTCACGAAATTGATGAAGATATATCAGATAAAGAAATATCAAAAGAAGCAGTCCCATTCAATGGAAATTGGCGTGAACTTGTTGACCAACTAAAACTAGGCTTAGTCAAAGCGCTTGCGCAGCAGTCTGAACTTGTAAGCTTTAAGAATAACGAAATAATTTTGTCAATTGCAGATGAGCATAAGCATCTTCTTAATGAAGCCTATCAAAAAAAATTAGAACTGAGTTTGTCAGAGCACTTCAGTCAACGCATTAAACTTGTAATCCTTCAAAAAGGTGCAAATAATTCACCGCTCAAACAAAAACAAGAAGAACGGTCAACACTTATGAAAGATACTGAGAATGCTATCCTTCAAGATCAATTCGTAAAATCACTACTTACTGAATTTAATGCTGAGATTATTCCATCTAGCATTAAACCTAATCAAACTACATAAGGAGTCATCATATGATGAAAGGCGGCATGGGCAATTTAATGAAACAAGCGCAAATGATGCAAGCTAATATGCAAAAAGCGCAAGATGAACTTGGGCTAATAGACGTTGAAGGTTTAGCAAGTAATGGGCTTGTTAAAATCGCTATTTCTTGCAAGCATCAAATTAAAAAAATATCGATCGATCCTTCTGTCATGAATGATCACGAAATGTTAGAAGATCTTCTCATTGTAGCTTTTAAAGATGCATTGCAAAAAATTGAACAAACTACCAATGCTAAGATGGGCAATATGTTGCCTCCTGGCATGAAATTACCTTTCTAAATTCACTGCATGAAAAATACTGAAGCACTGGAACAGCTCGTTGATGCCTTAAGGTGCTTACCAGGTATTGGCCCTAAATCAGCTTTACGTATGGCTTATCATCTTCTGCAGCACAATAGAAAAGGTGCCTCGCAACTCTCAAGCGCTATTGCTAACGCAATCGAATTAGTTGGTCACTGCTCACATTGTAATAACTTTTCTGAAGAAGTGATTTGTTCACTTTGCTCATCGAAAGATCGTGATCCATCCATACTCTGCGTGATCGAAATGCCAAGTGATCTCATGATGTTGGAACAAACGCATTCCTATAACGGCATGTATTTTATTTTAATGGGCAAGCTCTCACCTTTAGATGGTATTGGCCCTAAAGACATTCATCTAGACAGGCTTTTAAAACGTCTTGATGCTGGAATTGTTAAAGAAGTAATCTTAGCGAATAATTTTACGGTCAGTGGAGATGCGACAGCCCACTATGTCACTGAGCTCCTTAAAGCACGTGGTATTCGGTTAAGTCGAATAGCAAGAGGTTTGCCCATGGGTGGTGAAATTGAATACGTGGATAGTGGGACTCTTGCTCAGGCAATGATTGAACGTAAAATAATTAAGGACTGAGATAGCTTAAGAGATCAGACGGCTTATCAATAATGTGCTGAGCGTTCCAAGTGTTTGCATCATCCCCTGCTTCTAAATAACCATACCGTGCCACTATACTTACCATACCAGCATCATTTGCAGCCATGACATCACGTCGATCATCGCCTAAATAAATAATATCAGATGGTTGTATTGAGAGGAGTTGTGATGCTTTAAGAAGTCCTTCGGGTGAGGGTTTGGGGACGCCAACCTCATCACCTGCAATCAGACATTCTGTACTTGATAAAAGTGGATGAGAAGACACCAGAGGCTGTGCAAATTTCTTTGCTTTATTCGTGACAATACCCCAAGAAATTTCTCTAAGATTTAAAGTATTAATCAATTCTTCAATACCTTCCATACATTGCACATTTTGATTAAAAACTTCTTTATAAATATCTAAAAATTCTTGCACACGAGCATCATAAGCAGGATCATTTTTATCCATATCAAAACCAGCTTTAAGTAAACCTGCCGCACCATGGGAAGCAAAAGGACGGCCTACCAAAAAAGGGATGGGGGGTAAATTATACTGTTGTCTTAATTGATTAAGTGCTCCTACAAGTTGTGGTGCGCTATCAATCAAAGTACCATCTAAGTCAAATAGAACAGCTTTCATGATGAATCTTTTGCAACTTCAATTAGATAATTCACCGAAACATCATCGCCTAACTTATACACATCTGTGATGGGGTTATAAGTCATACCTTTTAAAGTCACAATCGTTAAATCTTGCTGCCGACACCAAGAAATGAGTTCAGAAGGTTTAATAAATTTTTCATAATCGTGCGTGCCACGTGGTAATAATTTAAGAATATATTCAGCACCAATGACTGCAAACAAATAAGCTTTTATATTGCGATTAATAGTTGACATAAAAAGCGTGCCACCTGGCTTTAAAAGTTTTGCGCATAAAGATACAACAGCCGAGGGCTCTGGGACATGCTCTAACATTTCCATACACGTAATCACATCAAAAATAGGCTTATGTTTTGACGTAAACGCCTCTAGGGAAGTGCATTGATAATCGATATCTAATTTTGTCTGAAGCGCGTGAAGTTTTGCAATATTGATCACTTTCTCACCCATATCAATCCCTGTGACATCCGCACCTAGATTTGCCATAGATTCAGAAAGAATACCTCCGCCACAACCGACATCGAGCACTTTTTTATTCTTTAAGTTTATTTTTTCATGAATAAAATTAAGACGAAGAGGATTGATGTCGTGAAGTGGTTTAAATTCACTCGTCTTATCCCACCATTTGTGAGCAAGCTCATTAAATTTAGCGACTTCTTCTTCTGAAACGTTTATACGTTTTGTTTTAGCTTGAGTTGCCATCTTAGCGCTATATCCTTACATGTTTGAACATCAATAGATGTGAGATGTCCTTCTTCGTATTGCAATAAACCATTGACCCATACATGACTAACTTCTTCTCGGGTGGCTGCATAAACTAAGTGGCTCATAGGGTCATACATCGGCAATGTAGATATGTGATCCATATTAAATACTGTCAAGTCTGCGAGCTTTCCTTTTTCAATCGAACCAATACAGTCCTCAAGTCCAAGTGCTTTTGCACCATTAATAGTGACCATTTCTAAAGATGTTTTAGCATCAAGTATCGCAGGGTTTTTTGTCATGCCTTTAGCAAGCAAAGATGCTAATTGCATATCATGCAATACGTCTTGCTTATTATTGCTGGCACTTCCGTCTGTACCAATACATACATTAATATGGTTTTTTTGTAACGCTTCAATATGAGCGATACCACTCCCTAATTTTAAATTGGATGTCGGACAATGAATGACAGATGCAGACTCTTTTGATAGCGTGTTTAAATCTTCATCGTTCAGATAAACAGCATGCACAGCCATAAATTGTGGGCTCAGAATCCCAAGACGATTCAGTCTCTCAATGGGTCTTAGTTGATATTCCTTTAGACTACTATTGATCTCGTGTTCCGTTTCATGCACATGCATATGAATCGTAAGATTGAGTTGATTCGCATAGGTTACGACTTGATTTAATGTTTTATCTGAGACTGAATAGGGAGCATGAGGAGCTAGGCTTGATGTGATAAGATTTTCATCACGCCAGCCATCTCTAGCTTCAAGCCCTTTCATTAAATAATCCTCTCCGTCATTCGCGTAATTAGAGGGGTAATCCATTACAAAAAGACCGATGTTAGCTCTCATACCACTTTGCTTAATCGCGCGAGAGGCTGCCTCGGGATAAAAATACATTTCATTAAATGTAGTGATCCCACTCTTTAACATTTCAGCGCATGCAATCAATGTCCCGTCATGGACAAAATCAGGTGTGACCCATTTTTTTTCAAGCGGCCAAATAGAGTCATTAAGCCATGTATCAAGGGGTTGATCGTCGGCAAACCCTCTAAATAAATTCATCGCAGCATGTGTATGCGCATTTATAAGACCAGGCGTAACGATATGATGATGAAGCTGAAAGTGTTGATTGGTTTGATAAAGGGATGCGACTTTTTTTGTTTCTATTACATCAATGATTCGATTCTCATCAATAATAATCGAATGATCTTCGAGTACTGTATTCTGGGGTCTCACGGGACAAATCCATTTGGCAGAAATAATCGTGCTGACAAGCTGGATACGAGTATCTGTCATGAACTATGATTCGAAGGGGTGTTTAAGGACGATCGTTTCATCACGCTCAGGGCCGGTCGATACAACATGAATCGGCACTTCGCATAATTTTTCTAGTGTCTTGAGGTATAGCTGCGCGTTCTTCGGGAGATCATCCATCGATTTAATACCAAAGGTACTCTCATCCCAACCATCGACTTCAATAAAAATAGGTTTACAACGCTCTACTTGATCAGCACCCAAAGGTAGAAGATCAATTTTTTTACCATCTAATTCATAGCCCACACAGATACCAATTTTTTTAATGCCATCTAAAACATCAAGTTTGGTGATACATAAACCTGTGAGACTATTAATCATCGCGGAGCGTTTTAATGCAGCTGCATCAAACCAACCGCAACGTCTTTTTCGTTTAGTCACTGTACCAATTTCCTTACCTTTGGTTGACATTTGATACCCTGGTGTCCCTTGAGTTTCTATATCAAGCTCACTCGGAAAAGGTCCGCCACCGACTCGAGTCGTATAAGCTTTTGTAATACCTAAAATATAATGCAACATATGTGGGCCCACACCAGCACCTGCTGCTGCTTGGCCTGATACGCAATTTGACGAAGTGACATAAGGATAAGTCCCGTGATCAATGTCTAGAAGTGAACCTTGCGCGCCTTCAAATAATAAATTCTTATTTTTAGCATTGGCTTCATAAAGTTTCTGTGAGACATCAGCAAGGAAAGGTTTTATTTTTTCTGCATGCGACATAGAAAGATCAAATTGCTCATTGACATCAATCGGATCTTTTTTTAAATAATGCTGCAAGACAAAGTTATGGTAATCCATGACTTCAGCAAGTTTATTTTTGAAATTATCTGGATTCAGTAAATCGTAAACACGAAGCGAACGACGAGCCACCTTATCTTCGTAAGCAGGCCCAATACCTTTACCTGTGGTACCGATTTTAGCTTCACGCATCGCTTCTCGACCCTGGTCGAGTGCTATATGATGTTTTAAGATTAGAGGGCAGCCTGGACTTACAAATAAACGACTTTTAACTTCAATGCCATCGGCTTCGAGCGTCTTGATTTCGTGAAGCAAGTGCTCAATATCGAGCACGACACCATTGCCAATAAAGCAATCTACATTTTTACGAATAATACCTGAGGGCACTAAATTTAGTTTATATTCTTTTTGGCTTGAGCCTTGGCCAATGACTAATGTATGACCTGCATTATGCCCCCCCTGAAAACGAACGACACCTTCTGCGTGATCGGTTAGCCAATCAACAATCTTACCTTTACCTTCGTCGCCCCATTGTGTACCAATGACTACTAAATTTTTTGCCATCTTAAATTAAACCGTTTTAACTTTCCACGCTTTATTCGCGTCTTGCATTAATATGCGATCACAATTATTTTGTTTAGCGTTCATATCACCAAATAAATCAATGGCGACTGTTTCGCCTTGTTGGCGAAGTGATTCAATAGCATTTTGTAATTCACGCTCGCTGCCTTGGGGCGCTAGAATTGCTTTCGCTTTTTTCCCATTAGGGAATAAAGTGACAATATTTTTTAAATCCATCGTGAAGCCTGTGGCTGGTCGGTTACGACCAAATGATGCGCCAATATTGTCATAGCGACCACCTAATGCGATGGGTGAATAACACTGATCTGCATATACTGAAAACACTAAACCATTGTGATACTGGTAGCCACGAATATCACTTAAGTCATATGACACTTTAATCTGATTGTTTTTTAAAGCCTGATCAAGTTGGTTTAAAAATTGCAGCGCACTTTTAATAGCCTGATCTTGTGGCAATAATTTCTCAGCTTCTTTTAGAACATTGACATCACCATAAAGACTCACTAATTCAATGAGTGCATCTCGATTTTTTTTATCTAATGATTTAGTTAAACCAATCACTTCTGATTTATCTTTTTTCTGCATCGCTTGATACAAAAGATCAAGTTGATCACGTTCCATATTGGATGATGCGATTAAGGAAGTAAAAATATCAAGGTGATTAAAATCAATTACTGGATTTTGAATACCGATGGTACTCAGTGTCTTAATTAAAAGCGTTTGTATTTCAAGATCAGCTTCGATGCCTTTAAACCCATAGAGCTCAGCTCCAATTTGGAATGGCTCTCTTGACTGAAGAAAGCTGGCTGGCTTTGTTCTTAACACCGAGCCTGCGTAAGACAATCTTGTGACTTCATCATTTTGAATAAGGTGTGCATCAATACGTGCGACCTGAGGTGTGATATCAGCGCGAACACCCATAAGTCTTCCTGTCAACTGATCAACAACTTTAAATGTATCCAGATCCATATCCTGGCCATTGCCATTTAAGGATTCAATGTATTCCAACATAGGGGGAATAACATATAAATAGCCGTGCGTTTGATAGAGATCAAGAATAGAGCGTCTTAATGACTCGAGATAGACTGCTTCATCGGGAAGCATGTCTTCAACATAATCTGGGAGTGTCCATTGATTCATCAGCTAGCGGCCTAAAAATAAAAAAATTAATCCTAGTGAAAAAGATATCAAACCCATAAAACGAATCTGACCACCTTTCATGGTAATCATTTTTCTGAAAGTATTACGCCAACCCTCTGGAAAAAATAAGGGCATGAGACCTTCTAAAATCAACATAAGACCAAAAGATGAAAAAAGCCAACTTTTCATGGCTAATCTTTTTTCTTCTTAGAACTACGCATGTACTTTAAAAAATCTGAGGTTGGATCTAAGACCAACACGTCAGCTTTATCCTTAAAGCTTTTTTTGTAAGCTTCAATGCTTCGATAAAAGGCATAAAATTCGGGATTCTTAGCATAGGCATTGGCATAGATTTCTGAGGCCTTTGCATCGCCATCACCCTTTACTTTCTGTGCTTCTTTATAGGCTTCCGCAATAATGACATCACGCTGCTTTTCAGCATCAGCACGAATTTTTTCTGAAGCTGCAAAACCTTGTGAGCGCAACTCATTGGCCACTGATTTACGCTCAGCTTCCATACGCTGATAAACAGACTCACTCACCTCTTTAGGAAGATCAACGCGTCTTAAGCGCACATCTAAAATTTGAATACCCATCGAACGTAAATCTCGGTCCGCACGATCTGTCAGAATTTGCATAATTTCACCACGTTCGCCTGATACGACATCATGAATGGTCCTTTTACCAAACTCCGCGCGTAATCCATCATTCACTGTTTGAGAGATTCTTCTCTCAGCTTGCACTTCATCACCCTTCACAGATACATAATATTTTGCAGGGTCGACAATTTTCCATTTAATGAATGAATCAACAAGTACGTTTTTCTTTTCGCTCGTGATAAAACGATCAGGCTCTTGCCAATTCAGTGTCAAAATTCGATTGTCAAAAAACTTCACATTTTCGATGAGCGGTGTTTTGAAATAGAGCCCTGGCTCTTTTTTAATCGATATGATTTCACCTAAGCGAAATACAATGGCGTACTCTCTTTGATCTACAGTGAAAGTAGACATCGCTAAAATCATGATGCCTGCTAAAAAACTCACCAATACATATGTAATATTTTTCATATTCTTTATCTCACTTCTCGTTCTCTTGATTTAAAGGCATCTCGCGTTCGCTCCACATTTTGCAGAGAAGACTGATTCATGTCGACTTGCGGTATGACATCCACCCTAGGCGATGTTGTGTCTGGTGTTGCTTGCTGAATCAATTTATCCAAGGGCAAATAAAGCAAATTATTCGAGTTTTTTTGATCGATAAACACTTTAGAAACACTCGATAAGATTTGCTCTTGAGCTTCAATATAAAGTCGATCTCTCATCACTTCGGGTGCGCGATTATATTGCGTCAATATTTGCTCGAAACGACTTGCGTTACCCTTCGCTTCATTTTCAACTCTTAAACGGTAGCCTTGCGCTTCTGCTGTTAGCCTTGATGCTGTGCCTTTGGCTTTCGGGATGATGTCATTGGCATAAGCTTGACCCTCATTTTTTTGTCGCTCTAAGTCTTGCTTAGCTTTTACAGCATCATCAAATGAAGCTTGCACCTGCTCTGGCGGCTGTGCATTTTGCATAGTGACACTTGTCACATTAATGCCCGTATTGTATCGATCCAAAATTTCTTGCATAAGTTTTTTGGCTTTGACTGCAATCTCTTCGCGACCTTCGTATAACGCAAAATCCATTTTACTTTTACCAACGATTTCGCGAATGGCTGTTTCAGCAGCCCCTCTTACTGAAGACTCCGCAGAACGATTATTAAATAAAAAATCTTCCACTGACTTTAAGTTGTATTGCACGGCAAATTGAAGGTCAATAATATTTTCATCATCTGTTAACATCAAAGACTCTCTTAGTTCTTTTGACCTCGCAGCAGCATCCCCTGCAGAACGATAGCCGACTTCAATGGTTCGCACCTGTTCAAGGTTCACAACCTCAGCTGATTCAATCGGATATGGAATATGCCAACGTGGGCCTGGCATGGTGACTTCTGTATTTTTGCCGAATCTTAAAACAACACCTCGTGAACCCTGGTCTACAATATAAAAGCCTGTGGCTGCCCAAAGCAGAACCACAATAAGGAGAATGGGTACGATAGGAAGTTGGTCATTTCCTGAGTTTGGTGTCGGATTGCCTCCGGAAGACTTCGGTGTTTTTTGATCTGTTTCTTTTTTACCAAAGATACGCCCTATTTTTTTTCTTAAATCATTTAAAAGCTCGTCTAGATCAGGAGGTCCTTCTTCTTGGTTATTGTTTTGCCCAGGGTTTTTTGCCATAAATTTATACTATCTAATAATTAAGGGGATTTTCTTCAAATATTTCGGTTTCAGATGACTGCTTTGCTACATGTAGTTGGAGGATAGCCTCTTTTAAAAGTTCAATACCCTCGCCTGTCTTTGCAGATAACTGAATAGTAGAAATTCTACCATATTCATCTTTTTCATGATTTGCCTTTATATCAAGTCTATCAATTTGATTTAAAACAAGAATTTGAGGTATTGACGCCGCTTTTATTTCTTCTAGAATCTTATTCACCGCTGCGATTTGCTCACTATGATTTGGGTTGGCCATATTCACGACATGAAGAAGTAAATCAGCCTCTCTTGACTCTTCAAGGGTCGATTTAAATGCCTCAATTAAGGTGGTAGGAAGCGCCTTAATAAAACCCACCGTATCTGAGATCACACATTCCACCCCTTCTTGAATAAAAAGTTTTCGAGAGGTGGTATCAAGTGTTGCGAAAAGCTGATTCATCGCTAATGCATTTGCATGCGTCAGCTGGTTAAAGAGTGTAGATTTACCCGCATTGGTATAACCTACAATGGAAATGTTCAATACATTCGAGCGACTTCTTTTTTTCCGCTGCATCGTACGCTGTCGTTTTAATTTATCTAGTTTTTCTTTCAACTGCTTAATGCGAAGCTTTAACATGCGGCGGTCAAGTTCTAATTGTTTTTCACCGGGGCCTCCCCTGACACCAATACCCCCTTTTTGCCTTTCTAAGTGACTCCAACCTTTAATCAGTCTTGTCGATAAATGATCAAGCTGGGCTAATTCGACCTGAAGTTTTCCCTCGTGACTTTTAGCGCGCTTTGCAAAAATTAATAAGATGAGTGCGGTGCGATCAAAGATGCGTGTACTAAAATATTTTTCTAAGTTTCGCTCTTGGGAGGGGCTGAGGTTATGATTAAAAATGACGGTATCAGCTTTTGACTCTTGAATGATGAACTTCACTTCTTCGGCTTTTCCTGAGCCCAAAAAATACTTAGGATCGGGTGCCGATCTCTTAATATTCACTGTGCTCACAATGTTCATGTCAGCACTTAATACGAGCTCTTTAATTTCTTCGACACTCTCTTCGAAATCGGTATCCCCAAAATTAATACTAATAACGCAAGCAGACTTTCCTTCGTTAGGACGTTCAAACATCAATCGTCATCTGCTGGTGGCTCGATATTGACATTGCGCATGGGCACAATCGTTGAAATAGCATGTTTATAGACGAGTTGACTCACAGTATTTTTTAATAAAATAGCGTACTGATCGAATGACTCAATATTACCTTGCAGCTTAATACCGTTCATCAAATAAATGGATACTGATACATGTTCTTTTCTAAGTTGATTTAAAAACTCATCTTGTAAATGTGTATTCTTTTTTTCCATAGAGGATTCCAAATATAGTTATAAGTAAAGATTCAATCGTTTCATCGTTTCATCGCGTCCTAAGATCGCCATCACAGCATCAATACTTGGTGATTGTGCGATACCTGTTAAAAGAACACGCAGTGGCATCGCAAGTTTTGGAAATTTAATCGCATGTAAAGTCACCACTTCATTCATTACATTATGAATGGCTTCTTTCGTCCAATCAATCTTATTTAAAGAGCCTTGAAAAGATTTAATAAGCTCTAAGGCTTCAGCATTAATATGCTTTTCAAAATCTTGCTGATTCGGCTTTTGAACTTCAAATATATAAGCGATATCCTTCGCAAGATTTGTTAAATGGTTTGCGCGCTCGCGATGAATATCAATTGCACCTATTAAGAGATTTTGATCAATAGGCGTATGAACCACTTTTTTTAGATAGGGCTCTATAGCCGAACTTATGCGATCAAGTGGAAGTGTTTTGATGTAATGGCTATTAAGCCAATCTAATTTTTCAGTATTAAATTGTGCAGATGAAGAAGTGATATGGTCCAAATCAAACCATTGACAAAAGTCAGTCATGCTAAAAATTTCGTCATCACCATGGCTCCATCCGAGCCGGGCTAAATAATTGAGAATCGCCTCAGGCAAATAACCTTGATCAAAATATTGCATCACACTGACAGCGCCATGTCTTTTAGATAGCTTTTGGCCATCATCGCCTAATATCATCGATAGATGCGCATAAGCTGGAATGTTTGCATTCAAGGCTTTCAAGAGATTAATTTGACGTGGTGTATTATTAATATGATCATCCCCGCGAATGACATGTGTCACTTTCATTTCCCAATCATCAATCACCACACAAAAATTATAGGTCGGCGTGCCATCTCCCCTTGCAATGACGAGATCATCAAGTTCTTCATTCGCAATCGTGATTTCACCTTTCACTAAATCATGCCAAGACACAACACCTGATGTTGGATTTTTAAAACGCACGACCGGTTGAATGTTCTTAGGCGTTGGGGGTAAACTTTTTCCAGGTTCAGGCCGCCACTTACCATCATACTTTGGCTTTAAGCCTGCTTTCATTTGTGATTCACGCAACACTTCTAATTCTTCTTTGGATGAATAACAAAGGTAGGCTTTATCTTCTTTAATCAATTGATCAATATATTGTTTGTAAACAGCCATTCGTTTTGTTTGATAGATAGGACCTTCATCGAAATCAAGATGAAGCCATGTCATACCATCCATAATGGCTTCTACTGCTTCAGGGGTTGATCTTTCTATATCAGTATCTTCAATACGTAAGATAAATTGGCCCTGATGTCTTTTGGCATAAGCCCAAGAAAATAATGCAGTTCTAGCGCCACCAATATGAAGATAACCTGTGGGGCTCGGTGCAAAACGGGTGACAACGGTCATAGAGATTTTTTCTTAAACATTAGGGCCTGCGAACAAATCATGTTGATCATAAGATTCAATTTTAACATCGACAAAATCACCTGGCTTTAAAAGCTTGCCATCCCGTAAATAAACTTTGCCATCTATATCGGGTGCATCTGCCATCGATCTTGCAATCGCATAATCACCGTCATGACTATCGACTAAAACGGTGAATGTTTGCCCCACTTTGGATTCAAGTTTTTGATGACTAATGCGCGCTTGGGTTTCCATAAATTTTTGTAATCGTTCGTCTTTAATTTCTTCAGGCACTTGGCCCTCTAAAAGATTTGCACTCGCACCATTCACAGGCGAATATTTGAAACAACCGACACGATCTAATTGGGCCTCTTCAAGAAAATCTAAAAGCGCTTCAAATTCAGCTTCGGTCTCTCCGGGAAAGCCTACGATAAAAGTACTGCGTATCGTGATATCAGGACACACTTCTCTCCACTTGTTGATACGCAAAAGATTATTCTCAGC
>Ga0209358_10000369_pt1 | contig 39856 bp, 56 predicted proteins | sample LauGreFa1BDMLBSN_2_FD_187574 | JGI IMG/M metagenome (GOLD analysis project Ga0209358, IMG submission 187574) | Freshwater lake microbial communities from Lake Michigan, USA - Fa13.BD.MLB.SN (SPAdes) (version 2) | ecosystem: Environmental > Aquatic > Freshwater > Lake | place: Lake Michigan, USA... | reverse complement strand
TTTTTAACTTCTATCAGGACGGAACTAATACATACGGTTCTGTATTCGGACAAAACTTCTAATGTTCAGTGCATCAAAAACATCAGGTCCTTCAGGATATAACCTAACTAACTCTTTAAGATTTAGAGCTAGTGCATCTGCTTACCTAAATAGAACGCCTGCAAGTGCTGGAAATAGACAGGTAATGACCTATTCTTTTTGGGTTAAAAGAGGTGCTTTAACAGCGGATTATAATATAACAAATGCTACTACTGATGGAAGTAACAGTGCAACACTTTATTTTAATAGCTCTAACAGTCAATCATTTGATGTATTTTTAAGAGTAAGCGGAACAAATTATTCTGTAACAACAAGTCAAGTCTTTAGAGACCCTTCAGCTTGGTATCACATAGTTGTTGCTATAGATACAACACAAGCTACTGCTTCAAATAGAACAAAAGTATATGTTAATGGCACTCAAGTAACAGCATTTTCAACCGCTAATTATGTCCCTCAAAATTCAAATTTAGCATTCAATAATAATGTTGCACAGTATATTGGATTTACTAATTACTTTGATGGTTACATGGATGAAATTAACTTCATTGACGGACAAGCTCTAACACCATCATCATTCGGTTCTACAAATGCAACCACAGGCGTATGGCAACCAGCTAGATATGCAGGAACTTATGGCACTAACGGATTCTACTTAAACTTTACTGATATAGCTTTAACAAGCGGTTCTAATGCGGGACTAGGTAAAGACTTCTCAGGCAACGGAAACTTTTGGAATACTAATAATATCTCTGTAACAGCTGGCTCAACCTATGATGCTATGACAGACAGCCCGACTTTAACAAGTTCTACTATATGTAATTATGCGGTAATGAGCCCAATAGACTATATAACTGCAAGTGGAACACTATCTGCTGCAAATTTAAATTGGGCTTCTTCTACTAACGTGTGTGGTAATAGAGCAACGATTGGAGCAAGTTCAGGAAAATGGTATTGGGAAGCTGTAGGCTCTAGTGTTACAAGTGGTACTGTTGGAGGTAGGTTTGCATTTACAGGAAGCGATACAATTGCTGTTGAACAAGATAAATTTGGAATGTATTGGCATCCAACAAGTGGTATTGCAAGAATAGTTAATGGAACAAATACATTTGTTACTTCCGCATATACATATACAAATAGCGATGTATTAGCTCTTGCTTTAGATTTAGATAATAACATATCGTATTGGTACAAAAATGGTGTTTTACAATACACATATGATTTTTCGTCCTTCTCTACAATAGGTACAAGAACATTTTTTCCTTATGCTTGGAATGCTTCAAGTGGAACTCCATCATGGGTATATAATTTTGGACAAAGAGCTTTTTCTTACACGCCACCTACAGGATATAGCAGACTTAACACATATAACATACCTAATAGCACTGTTGTAAAAGGTAATACTGTGATGGATGCAACGCTATATACAGGTGTTGATGGTGTAGCTGGTTCAGTAGTTAATGCAGCGGGATTTAAACCTGATTTAGTATGGGCAAAGTCAAGAGCAGCAGCAGGAAACCATGTTCTTGCTGACTCTGTAAGAGGAGTAAATAGAACGCTTTACTCTAACTTAACTAATGCTGAAGTTAATAATGCAACAGAATTAACTGCATTTAATAGCAATGGTTTTTCATTTGGAACAAGTGGTGACTGGTCAAATGGAACTCATGTAGGATGGCAATGGCAAGCTGGTCAAGGAACAAATACAACTAACACTGCTGGATCTATTACATCTACTGTATCCGTAAATGCAACTGCTGGGTTTAGTGTTGTTCTTTACACAGGTAATGGTGGAGCTATGACTGTCGGTCATGGACTTGGTGTTGCACCTAAATTAATTATTCTTAAAGATAGAGACATTGGAAGACCTTGGCCTGTATATCATGGCTCTTTAGCAACTAATCAATATCTCATATTAAACACAACTGCTGCTGCAGCAACTTCAACATCTTATTGGAATAATACTGCACCAACAAGTACTGTATTTTCTGTAAATGGTTTAGAAGGTAATGTAGGTGCAAATGGTGAAAAATATGTAGCCTATTGCTGGGCAGAAATAGCAGGGTTTAGTAAGTTTGGTTCTTACACAGGTAATGGTAGTGCTGATGGTCCGTTTGTTTATACAGGGTTTAGACCTAAATTTATATTGTGGAAAAGAACAAGTTTAGAATCTTGGATAATAATAGATACCTCTCGTTCTCCATTTAATGTTGCAGATAAAATTTTATATCCATTTTCAAGTGCTGCTGAAATTACATCTAATAGAGTTGATATTCTTTCTAATGGATTTAAAATTAGAACAACAGATGCAGATACAAACGGAAGTGGTGGAACATACATATACATGGCATTTGCAGAAAACCCCTTTAAGAATAGTTTGGCTCGCTGATGCGTCAACGTAAACCAAGAATAAATCTTGTTGGGTTTGAGAATGACTATGGAGCAGTAGTAAGACCTGGTAATCCTAATAAATGGATTATTGAATGTAAGTCATGTGGTTTAGAGCATGAGCAAGCTAGTAGAGAAATTCAAAAGAACAATGCTCCAATGTCTTGTGATAATTATAGACCATATAACTACACAGGTCTTGATAAAAGAGATGTGATTATTAGAAACCAATATGGAATCACATTAGAACAGTATAACACTATGCTAGAGGCACAAGATTATAAATGTGCTATATGTGGTAATGAAGATGAAGTTGAAGGCAGAAGATTAGCTATTGATCATTGCCATACCACAGGTAAGATTCGTGGATTATTATGCGGTAAATGTAACCGTGCATTAGGTTTATTTTATGACAATCAAGAGTTGCTTTATAATGCAATTAAATATTTAACAAAGGACTAAATTATGTTTTATTCAACAACAGACGGACAATATATACAGGAAGGAACGCAGTTTACTATAGATGGCGTAGAGTACCCATCTAATTGGTTAAACTTATCCACACCTGAACAAAAAGAAGCAATCGGGTTAGAAGAAGTTGTAGCTACAAATAGCCCAGCGAATGATCAGTACTACTGGGTCTCAACCGAGTTAAACGAAGCTAGCTTAACTTACGTAAACACACCTAAAGATCTTGATACTGTCAAGTCAAATTCAATTGCACAAATTAACCAAACAGCCTACAGTATCCTTTTACCAAGTGACTGGATGGTGGTAAAATCTGTGGAAACAAATACTCCGATGTCAACGGAATGGAATACATGGCGTCAGTCAATACGTACTACAGCAGATACAGCAAGATTAGCGGTATCTAGTGCAGTAGATGTAAATGAAGTACAAACAATTATGGGCAATATTACTTGGCCACAAGACCCTAACCAACCTATACAAGAATAAAACATGGCACTCATATTAACTGGAGCATCAGGATCAAGTACACTAGATAGTTCTACAGGATTATCTGTGGCTACTTGGACTACAGCTACACGCCCTTCAAGCCCCGTAATAGGACAACTTGGTTACAATACTACTACAGGTCAACTAGAGATTTATGGTGCTATTGGTTGGACAAATGCAGGAACAGCAGGAAATACTTATTCAGCTACTTATTTAGTTATTGCAGGTGGTGGTGGTGGCGGTGAAAATGCTGGTGGTGGAGGTGGAGCAGGGGGATTATTAACAGGTTCAGCTACTCTAATATCTGGTACAACATACTCAGCTACAGTAGGAGCTGGAGGAGCTGGAGCAGTTTCACAGCTTCAAGGAAGTAGTGGAGCTAACTCTGTATTATCAGGCACGGGCATTACAACTGTAACTTCTATTGGCGGGGGTGGTGCTGGTTCATTAAACTATCCTCCAGGAGGATATAATACTCCAAACGGAAGATCTGGTGGCTCTGGTGGTGGAGGCGGTGGTGGATTTGGTGGATATGCTGGTGGTACAGGAGGTGCAGCAACATCTGGACAAGGATTTGCAGGTGGAACAGGAGCTACTGGTTTAGCAGGTGCTGGTGGAGGAGGATCTAGTGCTATAGGTTCAAACGGAGCTACTGCTGGTGGTGCTGGTGGTGCTGGCACTGCTTCATCAATTACTGGATCTTCAGTAACTTATGCTGGCGGTGGTGGAGGTGGTGGTGCACCAGGAGGAGCTGGTGGATCTGGAGGCGGAGGTGCTGGATCTACTAATAGTGGCGGAGGTGGAGCTGCTGGCACTGCTAATACAGGTGGTGGTGGCGGTGGTAATGGAAATGGTTCTGCTAATGGACCCTTCTCTGGTGGCTCAGGTGTGGTCATTTTATCCGTACCAACCGCAAACTATACAGGCACTACGACAGGTTCACCGACAATTACAACTTCAGGTTCTAATACAATTATTACATTTACAGCAAGCGGTACTTATACAGCATAAGGAGAAACAATGAGTCATTTTGCAAAAGTAGTAGACGGTAAGGTTACACAGGTCATCGTGGCTGAACCAGAATTTTTTGATACATTCGTAGATTCAAGTCCTGGTACTTGGATTCAAACAAGCTATAATACGCATGGTAATCAACACCCAGAAGGCAGACCTTTAAGAGGTAACTACGCTGGAATTGGTTACACATACGATGCAACTAACGATGTATTCGTAGCACCTAAACCTTTTAATTCTTGGGTTCTTAATGAAGATACATGGTTATGGGAAGCACCCGTTGCAATGCCAGACGATGGTAAAGTATATAATTGGGATGAAGCATCAACTTCTTGGAAAGAAGTAATATAAGGATAATAAATGTCACAAGCCGACATATTTGCTGGGTTTATACGAAACACTGCACTGAATCTACCACAGTGGACTACGGGAACTCGTCCATCTCCAGCAACTGCTGGTATGGTTGGGTTTAATACAACTACTGGAAATCCAGAATGGTATAGCTCTGACTCTTCTGCGTGGGTTCCATTTAATCTAGGGGCACCATATTCTGTTAGCTACCTTATTGTTGCTGGCGGTGGAGGTGGTGGTAATGCTTGGACAGGCGGTGGTGGTGGCGCTGGCGGGTATTTAACTGGCTCAACTAGCGTATCACCAGGAACACTATATAGCGTAACTGTAGGCGCTGGCGGAGGATCTGCAACAAGCGGAGCAAATTCTGTAGCGCTAGGATTTACTGCTATAGGCGGTGGAAATGGTATTACAGATAACTCAGGTTCACCAGGTGGTACTGGAGGATCAGGAGGCGGGAATGGTTATAGTAACACTTCGTCCCCAACTAATAACACTACTGGTCAAGGTAGCGTAGGCGGTGCTGGATCTGGATGGGATGGAGGAGCTGGTACTGTAGCTGGAGGGGGTGGTGGTGGTGCTGGCGCTGCTGGTTCAAACGGAGCATTTAGTGCAGGAGGCAACGGTGGTAATGGTTCTGCTTCTTCAATTACTGGTTCATCTGTAACTCGTGCTGGTGGTGGCGGTGGTGGGTCAGGAGCTGGTTCATCAGGCTCTGGAGGTACTGGTGGTGGAGGAGCTGGAGGCCTTGGAATAGGTGCAAATGGTACTGCGGGAACCGCAAATACTGGTGGTGGTGGTGGCGGTGCTGGCAGAAATTCAGGGTCTGGTGGTTCTGGTGGCTCAGGAGTCGTAATTATTTCTATACCAACTGCAAAGTACACAGGTACTACAACAGGAAGCCCTACAGTTACTACTTCAGGTGCAAATACAATATTACAATTTAATTCTTCAGGAAGCTATACAGCGTAAGGATAAACTATGGCATTAACTAAAGTCCAAAATACAATGATAGGTACAAGTTCTAACGTCACAGTGTTAGCACCTACTGTACCTCTTTATGAAAACACAAGAACAGTGACAACAAGTTATACGATAACAGCAGGGTCAAGTGCGATGAGCGTGGGTCCTTTAACAATCAATTCAGGTATTAATATAACCGTGCCGTCAGGCAGTAAATGGGTGGTGCTATGAGTTCAGTTACCATATCAGGCGATACAAGCGGATCAATCATACTTCAAGCCCCAGCGGTTTCAGGAAGTACAACATTAACGCTACCTACAACGACAGGCACATTAGTTACATCAAATGCAATGCCAACAGGAAGTGTAGTTCAGGTGGTTCAAAGCGGCTACTCAACTTTTACATCCTCTTCTTCATCTACTTATGCAGACACAGGATTAAGTGCCTCTATTACTCCAGCATCGGCATCTAATAGAGTTTTGGTATTTGCAACAATGGTTGGTGTTGGAAAGAATACTGGAAATTGTAGGGTTGCTTTAAGATTAGTTAGAAACTCTACTACTATTGATGATTTTTCAACAGAAACTGCTCAATCACCTTGGAACTCTACTACTCAAGTTGATGTAGGAACAACATCCACAATTGTTTTAGACTCGCCAGCTTCTACAAGTAGCACAACATATAAAGTTCAATTAGCGTCTAACGGTAATGTTTTTCAAACATTTATTAATAATGTAAATGGCGCAACAGAAGTTGGATGCACATTAACACTTATGGAGATTAGAGGATAATGAATAAACATTCAGCTATATATAAACTTTATCCTAATGTAACACTTATTCGTGGTGATGTTGCTTACGATAAAGATGGTAATGAAGTTACATATAATAATGAAGCAGTAGAAGCTTTAATGGATGCAGAAGCATACAAAGAAAAAAGAGCCCAAGAATACCCAGCTATCGCAGACCAACTAGATTATATTTATCACAACGGGATTGATGCTTGGAAAGAAGACATGATTGACCCCGTAAAAAATAAGTACCCAAAAGGATAAAACATGGCATCAACAATAAATTCTACAACAAGCTCTGGCGTAGTTATAACTTCTGATAACACAGGACAGCTTCAACTACAAAGTGCGGGTACGACTGTAGCTACGGCAACTTCTACTGGATTTCAAATCAACACCTATACACCTGGAACTTCTTTAATTACCTTTGGCACATCACAAGCTTCTACATCTGGCACAGTAATAACATTTACTGGTATTCCTAATTGGGCTAAAAGAGTAACAATGCTATTTAATGGGGTATCTTTAAGCGGTGCAGATAACTTTTTAATTCAACTAGGATCTGGATCATTTACTACATCTGGATATTCAAACATTACTGGATATGCAGGAGCAAGTACAGGAACAATAACATCAACTAGTGGAATTTCAATTGCATCTGGCGGAAATGCTGGGGATTTAACTTATGGGCAAGTAACATTTTATAATATATCAGGCAATGCATGGGTGGCTAGTGGTGCTACAACTGCTGGAACAGCAATTAATTATTTATCTATACCTGGCGGATCAGTATCTCTTTCTGGCACACTAGACCGCATCCGTGTAACCACAATAATTGGGTCAGATACATTTGATGCTGGTTCGGTTAACATCTTATATGAATAGGAAAAAATAATGTCTTTAATAGTAGACGGCACCACGGGAGTAACCTTTAACGACTCATCTCTACAAGGAGCTGCAGCGTCACCTTATGTGCTAAAGAACCGTATTATAAATGGTGGATTTCAAGTTTGGCAAAGAGCAACATCTACTACTACTGTTAATACTTACTCATGTGCAGATAGATGGTATATTGCAGGTTCTGCAAATTGCACAATATCTAAATCAGCTAATCCTACATCACCAAATGGTAACTATTTTTTAACTTGGACAACAAGTGCTTCTTCAACTTTTGTTAATATCTTGCAATGTATTGAGTCAGTTAATATTACAGATTTAAGAAATCAAACAGTTACATTATCAGGTTGGGTTCAAACTACTGCTGGTTCATATACTGGTAATTTATCATGGAATATATATTCTAATACTACAGATGCTTTTACTGTGTCAGTAGGACAAATTACACCAACATCAGCAACTACAGTTACACCAACAGGAACATGGCAACAAATTAAAGCAACTTTTGTTATACCAGCAACTTGCGTAAGTTTAACTTGCTATTTATTAAATTCATCTGTACAACCATCAGGGGTTACAGTTAATTATGCTGATGTCCAACTAGAGGCAGGCTCAACAGTAACTCCTTTGGAAAAAAGACTTTATAGTCAGGAATTGGCTAATTGTCAGAGGTATTTTTGGACAAATCCAGATAACTACAGATATTTTAAAGCAAGAGAATCAGATAGATTTAGAGCGTGTACAGTTCCTTTTCCTGTAGTAATGAGAGCAACACCAACAATTACAAAAGTATCAGATCCTAGTGGCTTTACTTGGACTTGGGATGGTATAGCCAATAGTAGCGTAAGCGGTGGAGGCACTGCACCTAGTGATGGTTATACTGCTACAACTGGCGTAATGCAAGCTTCTGCGGAGTTATAAATGTACAAACTATATAAAAATTTGATGGGTGAAATAAATATTGTTATTCGTCTAGCTGACAACTCTTATATTCCATTTGACCCAGCTAACACAGACTACCAAGCCTACCTAAAATGGCTTGAAGAGGGTAACGAGCCCTTACCTGCGGACGAATAATGTTTGGTAATTCCGCCTTTGCCGTAGCCCCTTTTGCAACCCTAGGTGGAGGCACAGCATTCTCGTTTTCTATGGTTGAGAATATCAACATGGCTGACTTAAACAGCCAAGTTTTTGCGTATGCACCGTCAGTCACAGAAAACATAGTTATGGATGATATTGATGCTACAGCAGGTTCATTCTTTGGACTTATTAATGAGTTTGTAACAATGAACGATGTAGAAAATGTTACAGCTCAGTTTGCATCAAGCATTACAGAGAATTCTAATTTAGCAGATGTTAACAACATAACAGCGCAGTTCGCAACAAGTAAGACAGAAAATGTAGTGATGGATGATGTAAGAATAGACTACTTTGCAGCATTAGAATCTAGAGTAGAGCCATTTACTATGGCAGATATTGTTTCCATCGCTGCACAGTTTTCTGCTAGTTTGAATGAAAACAGCAACCTAAATGATATAAACGCTATCACTGCTCAGTTTAATGTAAGCCGTACTGAAAATATCACTATGGCTGACGCAGCAAGCGTTATAGCTAACTTTGTAGCAAGTAAAGCTGAAAATGTCACAATGGCAGACATAGAGACTATTATCTCTGTATTTACATTTGCTGTTACAGAAAGCTTTAATTCAGCTGATGCTAATTCTGTGATTTCTAACTTTAATGTTTCACTCACTGAAAACTCTAATTTAGCGGATTCAGCAGCGGTAGCAGCTCAATTCCAGGCTTCTATCATAGAAACATTATCAATGTTAGACTCCCAATTCCCTCGTGGATGGTTTAAAATAAACGATGACCAAGCTGTTACCTGGTCAGCTATTAACAACACTCAGTCAACATCTTGGGCTGAGATTAATAATTTCCAACCTAGCTCATGGGTTGTAATAGACGATACTCAATAAGGACATATTATGGCATCTACGTATTCAAGCTCCCTAAAGCTCACTCTCATTGGAGATGGTGAACAGGCTGGTACCTGGGGATCAACTACCAATAACAACTGGAACTTGATAGAACAAGCCGTAACAGGTGTTGATGGTATTGATTTAACAGGTCTTACAACTTATACCCTTACTAATCTTAATGGTACTACAGATGAATCTAGAAATTTAACTTTAGTATTTATAGGCACTCCAGCTTCTACAGTCACCGTTTCAGCCCCATTACAAAATAAATTTTACATTGTAAGAAATGCTACAGGCCAAACAATTACAATGTCTGCGTCTGGTGGATCTGTATCATTATCTGTTCCATCAGGTGTAACTGCACAAATATACTGTGATGCAACCAATCAATCTGGTACAGGTACTGGATTCTATGCTGCACAAACAGGAACTGCTAGTAACTTTACAGTAAACGGTAATCTATCTGTTTTAGGCAATCAATCTAATACAGGTAACTTTTTAGCTGCTGGTGTTCTAGGTGCTTATACATCGGCTTCATTTACTGGTGGTATTAGTAACGGCTCTGGTGTAGCAGGTACTATTCTTAACGTATCTGCAGTATCAAGTGGAACAATATTTATTGGCCAAAGAATATCTGGTACTGGCATTACAGCAGGTACATTTGTAACTGGATTTAGCTCAGGCTCTGGAGGTATTGGTACTTATACAGTTAATACATCTCAATTAGTAGGTGCTGGTACAGCTATTACAGGTGCAGCTAGTGCAATTGCTACAACACCATCAGCTGGTGATAACTCAGTTAATATTGCAACCACAGCATTCGTACAATCCACTGTAGGCGTGCTTGGTACTATGTCATCTCAAAATGCTAGTGCAGTAGCAATTACTGGAGGCACAATTGCAGGTGTAGCTATCTCAGGCGCAACAATTACATCAAGTACTGTGGGTGGCCTTACTTTAGGTACAAACGGTACGGGTACTAAAACAATTTCAACAAGCACTCCAACTGGCGGTTCAGACGGAGACATTTGGTATCAGGTAAGTTAATTATGGAAAACATTAATCCATCAGAAGCAACAGAATATGAAATAGCAAGATACCTAGGAGAAGCGCCTGCAGGATTTACCGTTTCAGATCAAATAGCAGCACAAAGAATTTCTATTTGCAATCAATGTCCAGAAAAGGTTGAAACTTTAGGCGTTGATAAATGCAACTTATGTAACTGTATTATCAAATTAAAAACAAAACTAACTCACACAAAATGTCCAATAGATAAGTGGTAATATGCCAAAACTTTATGTAAAAGATAGTGGTACTTGGAAACAAGTGCAACGATTATATGTTAGACAATCAGGCACTTGGAAATCTGTTAATTATGCATTAATTAATCAGAGTGGTATAGGTAAACAATTTTATCCCGATACCATAGGACCTACAACATTTAGCACTGTAGGAAGTTTTAGCTACACAGTCCCTGCTACAGTTACGCAACTAAGTGTTAATATGATTGCTGGCGGAGGTAGTGGCGGAGGCGGAGATGACTATGGTTCTGGCGGTGGTGGTTCTGGTGGCTATTATACAAATTACATTTATGCAGTATCTCCAGGACAAGTTATTACAGGTACCGTTGGCAATGTTAATGGTAACTCTACATTTGGTATATTAACTTGTACTGCTGGTGCAAATGGTCAAAGTGGCGGAGCTAGGGCAGGGGGCGCAGGGGGAAGTCCTGGCGGAACTGCGGGATCTCCTGGTGGAAATGTAGCTTTCCCTGCTTATGCGGGTAATGGTGCAAGTTCTCCGTACGGTACAGGAGGTGCGGGAGGCGTTGGAGGTGGACCAAGTGTAACTGGTGCATCGGGTAGTCCTGGTACAGGTTATGGCTCTGGTGGTGGTGGCGGTGGTAATAATAGAGGTGGAGGTTCTGGTACACAAGGTTTTGTTACAGTTACACCTTTAAACGCTAATGTAATAACTTATTCTTCAGCAGGAACTTATACATATACAGTTCCAAGCGGAATTACATCAATCACAGCTGCCTTAACAGGCGGAGGTGGCGGTGGCGCTGCTGGTAACGATGGTGGTTATATACATTATGGATGGTCAGGTGGCGGTGGAGGATCAGGATATTTTACATCTGGCACAGTTGCTGTTACTCCAGGTGAAGCTTTAACTGTTGTTGTGGGCGTTGGAGGTAGTGGCGGTGCTGGAGGTTGTGGACCTAGTGGATCTTCTGGAGGATCAGGTGGAGCAACAACATTAAGTCGTGGAGCTACAGTATTGTTAAGTGTTAACGGTGGTAGTGGAGGTACTTCTCCTGGAGGTACAGGTGGATCAGGTGGCGCAGGTGGCACTGCAGGATCTAATGGATCTAGTACTCAAGGCACAGGTAGTGGTGGTAATGGTGGTGCATCTACTTATACCTCTGGCGGTGCTGGCGGACCTGGAGGCGGTTGTGGTAATGGTGCAGGCTCTGCTGGATCTCAAGGCTCAGGCGGAGGTGGTGGTGGCGCACAAAACGGTTCATGTTGCGGACATCCTGGCGGTGCTGGTGGCGCTGGATATGTTTTAATATCTATTTCATAGGGATGATATGAAGATTTTAATTGGAGTTTTAATTACAATTTGTTTGCTTTGGTGCGTGCATCATGCTCACGCAGATACAACTACTATTAATAACAAAGGTATGCCAGTGCCTAGTGCTATGGCACCTAGTATGTCTGCATTCTCACAAGATGTATGTGCAGTACCAGTGAGTGCAGCAGGCAACTTAGGATTTGTATCTTTATCTGGTGGCACAGTTTTACTAGATGAGAACTGTGTCAAGATTAAATTAGCTAAAACATTAAACGATTTAGGACTTAAAGTAGCTGCTGTATCGGTGCTATGCCAAGATCCTAAAGTATGGGATGCTATGGAAATGAGTGGCTCACCTTGCCCTATGGGTGGTGCTGTAGGTTATGTAGCTAAGAAAGCTTGGTATGAAACAAATCCTGATAGATTTAAGAAGTTATATGGCCCGAATTATACTCTTCCTGCTCCTCCTAACAATAAGGAATAATGCATATGCTTGGTCATGTTCTTTCACAAATACAGCAGAAGGTTGGTATCTTGAAGGATCAATGCAGTGTAATGGTATTGACACTCAGATTGCATTGCAACAACATTATTGCACTTGGTATAGACCGAATGACCCTTATTGTAGCGTATATCAAGTCCCAGTTTGCACAGCTCAAGTTGAGTATCAAACCCTATCTTGTCCAGTTCACCAATCAGGTGCTATTAATCAAAGTAGGAATTATGATTGTACTGCACAAACTTGGACAGCTTGGACAACAACTTCTAACAATTGCACGCAAGATCCACCAACGTGTATTGAATCTAGTGAAACGAGGCAACTAACGTGTTCAGCTGGTTACGAAGGTTATATTCAGGAACAGAGAAGTTCCATATGCTCAGATCCGTATGGTTCGCCAACTTGGACCTCTTGGTCGACAATATTAGATACTTGCAAGATGACGACTACGAATATCAACAACCCAGCGAGTCCTATAAGTCCGATAAGCCCGATCAATCCAAACTCGGTGTTGTCAACCACGTCAAATACTACGATGACATCGGATATAGGCCAAGTAACACAACAGCCATTACTGGAGCCGTCAGTAAGCTTGAGCACGACCTCATCAACGCCAAGCTCAACGACAACAAACACAACGAGCTCTACACAAAGCTCAAGTAACTCAAGTATTACAGTTCAAACAACTGTTCCCAAGAGTAAAGAAATTGTGCCAGGTTTTGGCATAGTAATGAGTATGCAGCTAATTAATGCTGGATACAATATGCAACAACAACAAATGCAAGAATATATTAGTTTAGAACAGGAAAATGAATATGGACGAACTCAAGAATTTACTATCTCACTTCTCGGTGAAACAACTGTGGCTGATAGGTTCAATACTCTTAACGTTAATAGGTGGACCAATCTATTACGGAATTACCCTCTTCAACGACTTGAATGGGGCAATTGAAGAAGTTAAAAAGATGTCTAGCGTTGAGACACGTATTACAGTTTTAGAAGATAGATCTAAGTCAACTGAAAGACAATTGGTTGACGTTATGATGTCTAATAATCGTGCTTTAGAAAAGGCTAATGAAGCTTATGGTAAGGCAATTGAAGCTAATGCTATGGCTAGATCATCTCAAGATAAAATTGTAGATACAGTAACAAATGTAAAAGAAGATATGAAAGCCCTTAAAAAGGCAATGACTAACCCACTAGGAAATTAAATATGTTATCCATCCTCTCCTCAATTCTCGGCTTCGCAACTGCGGGGCTACCAAACATCCTTTCCTTTTTTCAACAAAAGGGAGATCAAAAACATGAACGTGAAATGGCTCAATTACAAAATGCTCAAGCTTTGCTTATGGCAGAAAAAGGCTTTGCATCACAAGAAAAAGTAGCAGCAATTGAATTAGAAGGTACATATGCTGAGACTTACACAAAAGAACGTGAAGCATTATATGACCATGATAAAAAATTAGTAGAAGGCGGTTCTCAAACAGTTAAAAACTGGAACGCTATGGTTAGACCTGTAGTAGCATTTATCTTTGTAGGTGAGTTAGTGCTTATTAATTTTGTATCGCTAGCATGGGCTATGTGGTCTGGTGTAGACTTTGTTGTAGCTTCACAAGAAGTATTTTCTACAGATGAAATGGCTATCGTAGCTTCTATTATTGGATTCTACTTTGGTTCAAGAACTTGGGAAAAGAAATAAGTGAATGTATCAAAAGCTGGTATCGCTCTTATCAAACACCATGAAGGCGTGCGTAATCGTCCCTACCGTTGCCCTGCAAATCTGTATACTGTGGGTGTCGGTCATCTTATCGGGGATGGTAAATCATTGCCTGAATCTTGGAACAGAACTTTTACGGAAGCTGAAATAGATGGACTTCTTAAATCAGATCTCAGACGCTTCGAGTTGGGAGTACATAAGATGCTACCTAACGTGCCTCTTCGACAACATGAATTTGACGCTATTATTAGTTTTTGCTTCAATTTGGGCCTTGGATGCTTTCAAAGATCAACACTCCGTCAGGCGCTTCTTAGGGGCGATAAAAAGGCGGCTATGGAATCGTTAGTGAAATACTGTCGTGCAGGTGGTAAAATACTACGAGGCCTACAAATTCGTAGATTAGATGAACGTGCACTCTTTGAAGGTAAATAATGCCATTACAAAAATTAACATATAGAGCTGGAATTAACCGTGAAGGAACTGACTACTCCAATGAAGGTGGTTTCTATGACGGTGATAAAGTACGTTTCCGTTCAGGCCAAGCTGAAAAGATTGGTGGCTGGGTACAAGTAGATACAGATCAATTTGAAGGTGTTGCACGATCATTATGGACATGGACTGATACCGATGGATTATCTAATTACTTATCTTTAGGTACAAATAAAAAGTACTACATATTCTATGGTGGTATTTATTATGATATTACTCCATTAGTTCAAACAGATGGAACAGCACTTCCTCCTCCAAATCAATTAGCAGCTAATCCTATTTCAACCGTTTCTGGTTCTAACGTAGTGACAATTACCGATGGTAATTACAATCCAGCGATTGGTGATTATGTTACAATTTCATCTACATCAGCTGTAGGTGGATTAACTATTAGCGGTGAATATGTAGTTCAAACGGTTCCATCAACTACTACATTTACTATACAAGCTGCATCTAATGCATCATCTACAGCATCTGGCGGTGGTACAGTTGTCTTACAATTCCAATACCCAATCGGTAATGACATTGCTACAATTGGTACAGGTTGGAGTGCTGGTCCATGGACTGGTGCTATAGCGACTACAGGTTACACATTAACTAATCCATTTGACACAACCAATCTTTCAACAACTGTAGCTGTCAATCAAACATCACATGGATTGACCACTGGTGATTGGATATATTTTAGCTCTGTACAAAATAATGTATCTGGTATTTTAAATACTATATTAGAACACGCATTCCAAGTCACTGTAGTAAATCCAAATAAATATACGATATCTACTGTGTTTGCATCACAAAGCTATCCAGCAAATGCGACAGCAACAGGACTTGGTGGTACAGTAGTTGTTAGAATACCAGTCTCTGCAACTCGTGGATGGGGAACAGGATTTACATCTGGTATTACACAACAATTAAGACTTTGGTCACAAGATAACTACTCATCTAACTTAGCTTATGCTCCTCGTGGTGGTCCAATATTTTATTGGCTAGACTCAACTGGTGTTTCAGCTCGTGGATCATACCTATCTACATTATCTACAGCAGCTGGATTTAATGGTGCTTATGTTCCAAAAACAACTAACCAAATATTAACCTCAGCTACAGAACAATTCTTAGTGGCTTTAGGCTCTAACTCCTATGATCCTAGCACATCTAATACACCATTTAATCCTATGATTGTAAGATGGTCTGATCAAGGTAATCCATATCAATGGGTGCCAGATTCAACTAATCAATCAGGTGAGTTTACATTAGCTAACGGATCTTTTATTGTTACTGGATTAACCACCCGTCAAGAAATTCTTGTATGGACTAACTCTTGCCTATATTCAATGCAATATATTGGTTATCCTTATGTATGGTCATTCCAAGTATTGATGGACAACATATCTATTATTGCACCTAACGCAGCTGTGTCTGTAAATAATGTGACTTACTGGATGGGTAAAGATAAGTTCTATATGTATACTGGTGTGGTTTCAACCTTACCATGTTCATTACGTCAATTTATATTTGAAGATATAAATGTTGACCAATCTTATCAGATATTCGCTGGATCAAATGAAGGTTATAACGAAGTATGGTGGTTCTATGTAAGTAAGAATAGCGGTGGTACAACGGTAGATCGTTATGTTATTTACAATTACCTTGATAAAGTATGGACATATGGTACTATGGCAAGAACTGCTTGGTTACAATATGGTATCCAACCAAACCCTGTTGCAGCTGATTATAACCGCAGACTTTTATACCATGAGGTAGGTAATGATGATGTTTCTACTGCAAGTCCACAACCTATTGAAGCTTATATCCAATCCTCTGACTTTGGTATTGAAGCTGGCGAGCATCTTGGTTTTGTATGGCGTATGTTGCCTGATGTCAATTTTAATGGTTCAACCGTTAATAATCCAAGCGTTACTATGACATTGTTTGGCCGTCAAAATTCTGGTGGTGCACCATATGGATCAGATGTGGATACGGTAACAAGTTCTCAAAACTATTCAACGATTACTCAATATATTATTCCTCAATTTACAGGTCAGGTATATACACGTATCCGTGGCCGTCAATTATCTTTTGAGATCAGATCAACAGATCTTGGTGTAGCTTGGCAATTAGGTGTACCTCGTATTGATGTTAAACCAGATGGAAAACGATAATGGCTGATACCACGAACATAAGAAGTACTGTAGCACCTAGCTTACCCATAGCTATGAAAGACTATAATCAGCAATATACAGACCAATACTCAAACGTATTGCGTCTTTACTTTAATCAATTAGACAATACCAATACGCAGACAATTGATGCAATTAATAATTTAAATACAATGATGTGGCTTAATACAGGAAGCTTCTAATGGCATATTCAAATATAACCCCTTTACAACTAGGTCAGGCAGCAATGACAACATCGTATGTTACTATTTATACAGTGCCTACTAACACTAGAACTTATGTAAAAGATATTACAATCAGCAATACTACATCTAGTTTAATTGGCATTTATGTAAGCTTAGTCCCCAATGCTGGCACAGCTGGATCTTCTAATGCTATTTTTTATAATAATGCATTGCCTGCTAATACTACTGTTCAATGGACAGGCAGTCAGATTATGGACTCTGGTAGTACTATTCAAGTTAAAGCATCAGCAGCTGGCTGTACAATTACGACAACTGGTGGAGAAGCAATCTAATGAGTATTCAATATTTTCCACCAATAGGTTCTAATTCATCAACCCCAGTAAACGTTGCTATAGGGGGTACTAATACAGATGCGTTTGGTCGATTACGAGTTTCTGAACCATTTACTCTATTTGATTCGTCTCATCGTTATGCAGATAATAATTTATGGGCTACTAGTACTACAGGCACTGCTGCGGCTACATTTAGTGCAAATGAAGGACTTGTAAACTTAACAGTAGGCTCGGCTAGTGGAGATGAAATTATTAGAGAAACAACTAAGGTTTTCTCATATCAACCTGGTAAGAGCTTATTAGTAATGAGTACTTTTGTGTTTGGCACAGCCAATGCTAACCTTCGCCAGCGAGTAGGATATTACGGTGCTGCCAATGGTATTTACTTTGAGCGAGATGGTACAACCAATTATATGGTTGAGCGTAGTAGCGTGACAGGATTGGTAAGTAATAATCGTGTAGCTCAATCTAGTTGGAACCAAGATAAATTAGACGGCACTGGACCATCTGGACTTACACTAGATGCCACAAAGGCACAAATTCTTTATCTGGATGTTGAGTGGCTTGGTCTTGGAACAGTGCGTACAGGCTTTATTATAAATGGAACATTTATTCCAGTTCATAATTTTGACCACGCTAACCTAGTTACAACTACTTACATTACTACTGCCTCTTTACCTATGCGGTATGAAATGACCAATACGGGGGCTACTGGAGTTACTAGCACTTTAAAACAAGTTTGTTCTACAGCTATTTCAGAAGGTGGATATACCTTAGCTGGTGCTCAGTTAGCTGTAGGAACCCCGATTACTACCCCAACAACGCTAACTACTGCTGGCACATACTACCCTGTCGTTTCTTTACGGCTTAAAAGCACTAGGCTTGACGCCATTGTTATTTTGACCGCCCTTTCGGCTCTTGGTATTACCAATAACGCTAACTATAATTGGCGAGTTGTGGCTTCTGGTACGACAACGGCTGGTACTTGGGTAAGTGCGGGAACTAATTCTGCGGTTGAATACAACATTACTGGTACAGCATTTACAACGGGAACAGGGCGTATTCTAGCGTCTGGCTTTTTCCAAGGCTCCAATCAAGGCTCTGCTTCGGTAGATATTTTGAAACAAGCTTTATTTGCTTTCCAATTAGAAAGACAGCCGTTTACAGCTACCCCATACGAATTAACATTAGTTTGTTCAGGCGCTTCTAACGGAAACCAAGTCCTAGCTTCTATGGATTGGGAAGAAATTAGTAGGTAGACTGCTAGTGGCTTCTACGATTTAACGCAATAAAGATGGCATTATTTAGCATAAACATTTAAAATAACAATATTATTATAATGGTGAAATTATGAGTCTAGCCCTAGCCGCCAAACACATCGAATCTCAAGGTCGTAATAAGGACACTAAGCTTGTCCACATGACCGCTGACGAGCTTAAAGCTCTTAATAAACTATCTATAGATCATGTTGGCAAACCACTATCTACCAATCCCAAAACAGGCCTTCCTGAAGCTAGCTTTTTAGGGTCTATTTTACCTACAGTTCTTGGTGTTGCTGGTACAGCTATGGGCATTCCTATGCCTCTTCTTGTTGGAGGTATTGGACTAGCTACAGCTGCTTTAACAGGCGATATTGGCCAAGGTATTATGGCTGGTCTTGGTGCATGGTCAGGTGGTAAGTTAGGCGCAGATATTAAAGGTGCAGCAAATTTAGCTCAAACTGGTGGAGACACTGCTGGCACATTACTTGGCGCTTCTCAAAAAGCAGCATTAGATACATCAGTCTATACCCCTATGAGCACAATGGGTGCACCATCTATATTAGGTAAACCACAACTTATAGATGCTACAGGCGGACTAGCTAACATTGGTTCAGTTGGAACAACAAATGCATTAGGTCAAACTATAGCTCCTGAAATGGCTAAACAAGTTACTTCTGCTGGATTTAGTGCAGCACCTTCAAGTTGGGATACATTTAAGCAAGGTGTTCAAGGTGTAATGGATAAGCCTGGTGAATTTTTTGCTCGCCCTGGCGTTGCTTGGAATACAGCTATGGCAGCATCTCCATTAGCTTTTGAAGCATTAAAGCCAACAACAACAGGATTGCCTACTAAAGATGAAGAAGAAAATCCATTTGGATTAAAAAGAATTAGTAAAGACTTTAAAGGTTCATTCCCAACAAGACCTGACCCATATTACACAGCAACATACCCAGACTACACAGCAAGACCATACAGTGCTAGAGATGGCGGTCTAATGGATATTGATAGATATAAATCTAAAGGTAAAGTAGATGCTGAAAAACAATTAAGATCTATAGAAACTATGAATAAAGGTATTGGTTTAATGTCTCCTACATTAGAACTTGCTCCAATTATTGCCCGTGATCCAGGTGATGCTATGGGTGGCCCAGGCATCGTTCAATATGAACAAGAGTATGCAGGCATGACTCCAGATCAAAGAGCTTATGCTATGATGAAAAACATAAGAAAGAAAACATTAAAAGATGATTTAGCTACTGGACTACAACCTATAGGTGCATTAGGTGAAATTAATTTAATGCCAGCAGCTCAAAGACAATCTATGTTAGAAAACCAAGCTAAACAACAGATAGTCCAAGAAGCTAAGCGTGGTGGTTTAATGGATGGTCATTTAGGTGATTATTCAGATGGTGGTCGCTTATTAAAAGGACCAGGTGATGGCGTATCTGATTCAATTCCTGCTACAATAGGTGGCAAACAAGCTGCAAGATTAGCTGAAGGTGAATTTGTAATCCCAGCAAGAATCGTATCTGAATTAGGTAATGGTTCTACAGATGCTGGTGCTAAACGTTTATATGCTATGATGGATCGTATAAAAGCTAAACGTAGAAAAGCAAAAGACATCGCAGCAGATACTAAAGCTTATAAATTATTACCAGCATAGGACAAGATTATGGGTGCAGGCGTAGGTGGTTCAGGAAAAGGTGGTGGCGGATTATTTGGAAATATTATTCAACAAATTTCCGCACAAAATCCACAGCAACCAAACAACTTTACATATACACCACCACAGCCTAATCCATACAATATTGATTATGCAAAATACACTACACAACCTACAAGTTCAAATATTGCGGGTGGAGCATTTAATACTGGTGTAAATAGCGATAGCGGTATAGCTGCTATATTAGCTGGACTATATAGCTCTGGTGTATTTAATCAACAAAATACAAACCCATACGCACCACAAGGTACAGTAGGATCATTTAGCGGTATTCCTTATGGCCAACAACAAGAGTCTATGTTTAGCCGTCAAGGATTAAACATGACTCCATATGGTGGATATCAAGGACAATCTTGGAATCCTTATGGTAATTACTATACATCAAGTAATACATCTAACAATAATACTGCGCCTCCTCCTAGAACTACAGGACCAGATGCGTTGCAACAATTATCATTTATGATGAATAGAAACAACACACAGATCTAATGGAAGTCTCTTTAGTCCCTAAAGAATATATTGATCGTGTATGGCCTGACATAGATGCATATGCGGCAAGGTGCGCTAGATACACTTATGGTCGTTATACTGCTGATGATATGCGTCAAGGTGTTATTAACAATCCAGCACAGCAATTATGGATTGCGTTTGATGAAAGAGGTGTTGTAGGTTTTTGGATTACAGAGATCTATGACTATCCTCAAAAAAGAGTTTTGATGTTGCATTTTGTAGGCGGTAAAGATTTTCATAGTTGGAGAGTCGTAGGCTTTCCTATACTGTTAAGATTTTGCAAGGATCATGGTTGTGAAGTTATGGAGTCCTATGGCAGACCAGGTTGGAAGAAATTTTGGGAAGCTGAAGGATATAAAGCAAGGTTTGTTTTTTATGAATTACCAGTGGACAATTAATTATGTTTAACAATAAATTTAGAATCGGTGTATTACAACATCCTGGATATAACAAAGGTAAAGGCGGAGGAGGCGGTGGTGGATCTGCACCTACATCAACAACTTCCTATTCTACTAACGTTCCAGAATACGCAAGACCATATGTTGAGAATATGCTTAATGCTACTCAAGCGCAGATCTATAATTCTGACATGGGTGGATTCAATAAGTATGTTCCATATTCTACTGATCCTACAAAATATGTAGCTGGTTTTTCTCCATTACAAAGTTATGCACAATCTGGTGCAGCAGGTTTAACTCTTCCAGCTAACTATGGTTTAGCTACAGGACAAACTTTAGGTACTGGTGCTCAATTAGGAACTCTTGCTCCGCAAATGGGTATGGCTGGTGCTAACTATGGCGCTATGGCTACAAGCCCATATGCTACTAGTGCATACATGAATCCATATCTAAGATCTTCTTTAGCTCCACAATTAGAAGAAGCACGTAGACAATATGATATCACTGGAGCACAACAACAAGCTGCAGCAACTCGTGGCGGTGCTTTTGGTGGATCTCGTGAAGCTTTAATGGCGGCTGAAAACAGACGTAACATGAACCAACAAATGAATCAACTCATTGGTCAAGGTTACAACCAAGCATTTAACCAAGCGCAACAAGCTCAACAGTTTGGTGCTAACTTAGGATTGCAAGGTCAACAAGCTCAAGCTGGTGCATTGGCACAACAACTTGCTGCAGCCAATCAATTGGCAGGACTTGGCGGTCAACAGTTACAAGCTCAACAAGGTATATACAACCTTCAAAATCAGTTTGGTCAACAACAACAAGCACAACAACAAAACATTATCAACCAGGCTATTCAAAACTACGCAACAGAACAACAATATCCATTTATGCAATTGGGTATTCTCAACTCTATGCTTCGTGGTTTACCAATGCAACAATCTTCTACACAAATGTATCAAGCACCTCCAAGCGCAGTATCTCAATTGGCAGGTCTTGGCACAGCAGGTCTTGGTGCATTAGGTATGTATAATGCAGCCACAGGATCTAAACGTGGTGGCTTACAAGAAGTGAAAAAAATGGCAGCAGGTGGTAACGCTATCCCAATGAAAAGCTATACTGATGATCAACTACAAGGCGTGATTAGAAGTCCATCATCATCATTGATGGCTGACATCTATGCACAATCATTATTAAAAGATCGTGCTTACTTAAAATCTAATCCTATGGCAGCTAATGTGATGAATCAACCATTACCTACTGCACCTATGCCAGCTCCAGCTCAAATGGCAATGGCACCACAAACTCGTGTAGGTTTAGATGCTATTGGTACGGGTGATACAGTACAAATGGCTGGCGGTGGTTTATTAGCTTTTGCTGAAGGCGATGTAATTCCTTCTGTTAATCCTATGATGATCCCTAAAGATAAAAAAGGTGATTATGATTGGGATACTTATATTGCACAAAAGCTATCACAAAAATACACAGAAAGCCCAACTGTTAAAGCACAAAGAGAAGCTTTAGAGGCTGGTATTGCTGAACGTAAAAAATTAATGGGCTATGAAGGTTTAACTCGATTTGGCTTAGACATGATGGCTGGTACTTCACCTTACGCTCTTACGAATGTAGGCGCTGCTGGTAAATCAGCATTAGACTATATGTCTGGCGAAACTAAAGATATTGCTAAAGAACGTGAAAAACTTCTTGAACTTAAATCAACTGAAGAGAAAAACAGAGAAGCTCGTGAAGCTCAAATGTTGGGTTATGCAATTCAAGCTGATACAGCTAAGAAAAATAAAGTATTACAAATGGCTCAAATTGCAGCTACTCGTGATGCTACAAAAGCTTCTCAACTTGCTACTAACCAACTTACTGCCGCTAAATTATATAGCGATGTTCTAACTAAAAATGTATTATCATTGCGTAAACAATTTAGTGAGCTTGGTTTACCAGTTGATGAGAATGAATTACAATTAGATGCAGAAAGATTAACTTACGAGGCATTTAAAGGTGCTCCAAAAGATAGTGTCATGGCTAATTATATGTCTGGACTTACTGCACCTGAAGCAAGAAAACCAAAAGAAGTGGCACCTAAAAAAGAGCCAGGTTTCTTTGAAAACCTTTTTGGTGGAAGTAAAGCAGTAGATTTTAATCAACTACCTACTAAGTAGACTATGCCTATAGATGTCAGGATGCCTGATGGGACTCTTGTAAAGAACGTCCCAGATAACATAACGCAAGCTGATTTGCTTGCCAGATATAATGCCTTCTCGGCACAACCTGCCACGTCTGTAGCTCCTGAAATACAAATAAAACCACAAGCTCCTCAAGTTGGCCCTGAAGGCGCTCCCATACCTTCCATTCTTCAAAACCAAGAACCTCCTGTTCCAGAACAAACACTCTTACAAAAGATTGTAGGTGATCAGCCTGATCGTGGTCCAAAAGGTCCTGGCGTAAAAGAATTAGCATCAGATGTATACGCTGCAGCAAAACAATTTCCAGAGCAATTAGCTAGCTCAGCTATTCAGGCTTATCAAGGTAAAGATGTTGAAACTATTGCAGATGAAGAGTCTACAGCTAACAAGATTGTAGAAGATGCACGCAAAGCAGCTGAAGCTAATATGGCTATCAAAGGCGCTGAGGACATCTATACTGACTTCTTAGGCGCTAAGATTAAACGTAGCGACATTAGAAACCTTCCACAAAACTTATCTTTCTCCCTTGTGGCTATGGGATCTGCTTTATTATCAGGCCTAGGAACTACAGCTGTTACAAGAAATCCGTTGGCTGGTTATGGAGCTGGGGCCGCAACAGCTGGTAAAGTTGCATATAACATTGACACAAATAGTTTCTTACGTGATTTGAGAGAAGGTTTAAATCAAGCATCTATTGAACAGCGTGGCATACCAATTACAAATGAAGAGTTTGTTAAGATTGCTCAGTCGCCAGAAATGCAAGCAAAAGCTAAAGAATTTAATCTTGACGTAAGAGGCAAAGGTGCTGTAGACGAACTAGCTAATATACATGGTTTGCATGAAGCTGGATGGGAAGCTATTAGCTCAACAGTAGGACTTGGTGCTGGTAAATACATATTTAAAGAAGCTCTTAAAGGCAAGATATTAAAACCTGTAGCAGCCTTTACTGGTGAATTAGGTCTAGAACTTGCTGGTGAAACAGCTACTCAATTAGGTCAATCTAATGTAGAACGTAAAGCTGGTATGCATCAAGACGCAGAAAGAAGTTGGTCAAGCGCTGAAGATTGGAAAAAGTCTTACAAAGAAGTTGCTGGTCCTACATTATTAACTACAGCAGTATTAGGTGGCGCTCCAGCAGCAGCAGGTGCAGCTAAACGAGCTTTTACAAAAGCAACACAGACACCTACCACACAAGAACGAGTAGAGCCAGACGTTACACCTCCAGTCACTCCAACTGAGGCTCCAGCAACTCCAGCCCCAGTGGAAGCTGTAACAGCAGCGCCTACAAAAATAGACACATCACACGATACTCAAGCTATGCTTGATGAGTTGTCTGGTAAAGATATTGAATACATCCCAGAAGAAGAAGATAAGGTTGCTGAAAAAACAACAACTAAAGGTGAGCTGCCAGTTGGCTCTAAAGTAAGCTGGAATGATGATGGAAATCAGGTTGAATCAGATGTTTTAGATTCAATGTCTAAAGCTGGCATTACTATGTATAAAGTAACATCTACAGACCCTGCAAGGCCAAATGGTGTATGGGTTGAATCATCTAATCTACAACCTATAGGACAACCAAGCGTTACAAAAGAAACTAAACCAGAAGTTCTTTATAGCGCACCTATGGGTGAAAATACTGAGTATCATGTATTAAAAAATGATCTAGGTCATGTTGCAAATCTTTATGACAAAGACGCTGGTCGGTATGTTACAGACAGTGCAAGAACATTCCCTGTTGAAAATTTTGGTACACAAACAGAAGCAGCAGCTAAGAACTTTGTTAAAGAAGAACAAGACAAAGCTGCCGCATATGATCCATCAATTAAACAAGAGCCCACAGGTGTTATTACTGAAGAAGATAAAGAATTTACCCCTGTAGGTGGAAGACTTATTAACAAGGCAGATGTAGCTAAACTTGGCCGTGAGTCGGCTATAGCATTACAACAAAACTTAGCGGCTCAAGAAGTTGAAAGAGACAAACAGATCAGACGTGAGATTCGTGAAGATAAATTCCCCGCTGCTAAAACTCCTTCATTAGCTTCAGCTCTTAAAGCTTTAGGTGGTATCAATCAATCTAACAAATTAGATATGCTTAAAGATACTGGCAAGGTCTTTAATTACGAAAGTGCTTTTTCAAAGGACGGTGAAGACTTACTTACTCATATTGAAAATGGTAGTCTTGATGAATATCTTCCACACCAATTACGTTTAAGCAATACACCTGCTGGTGAAGCATTTGATCCTAGACCTGCATATGATTATATATCTAGTGTTATTGAGTCAAAACAAAAAGTACATGATTACGATTATGAATTAGCTAAGATTGATCATGAGAATAAGATTAAAGAAAAATATCTAGCTAAACAATACATGGAGCCTAATGAGGCAGCACAAGCAGCAGCCGCTGAAATTCAGGGCAAGGAATACATGAATGTTGAAATACCAACGCCTAAAGTTACAGAGCAAGAATTACTAGCTCAGTTTAGCGCTCAAGCTCAAGAATATATTAGCGAGATGCCTATATTTGAATCAGCTAAAGAAACAAAATCATTCAAGATTGAAATGAATAAGCTTAGACGTGCTATTAAAAAAGGCATGGTAAAAGAAGCTGACATTATTCCAGCTATAGATCAGATCTATGAGTCTACTCAAAAAGACTACGAGCCATCAGAGCGTATACGTGGCGCTGAAATTATTAAAGAAAAGCTATTAGCAGCCAAGAGAAGGAAAGAACTTTCTCCAGAAATTGTTGACATGGCTTTATTCTTAATTGATAAGAATCCAGCGCTTGTAAAAGATTTAGCTATCTCTATTACTGCAAGTAAACGTGATGGTAGAGCTGGCGGTTATGCACCATTGGCTAGACTAGCTACAATATTTAAATACACTCCCAATAATGAAACAGCAGTTCATGAGATCTTACATCATTTAGAAAGAATGATGCCTAAAGATATTCAGGCTGCTATAAGAAAAGCATGGGCTAGAAGTCTTAAAGTTTCTGCTGAAAGAGCATTTGGTGGCAAGAATGAAACGCTCAAACAATATTACAGAGATGTCATAGACTACCATGCTACAGGTGATGAAAAAGCTGAGAAAAGAGCCATGAGTTTATTAGCTGCCAATACGGTTGGTTACGAACATTATCAAAACTTTAATCCGTCTGAATTTTGGGCAATTAATGGCTCAAGTATTGTTCAAAATAGATATAACGCTGACATTAGTGAATCTATGGTTGAGCGTATTAAGAATTGGCTATCAGAATTTGCAGAGAAAGTTAAATCACTGTTCAATCTTGAAAGTGACGCAGCTGTTATTCGTGCTTTAAATAGCGTTGCTAAAGGTGATGGTAAGTTTATTACTGACATGATTTATGAAAATGAACAAGCGTTAAATTTAGATAGATCTATTGAACATGAGTTTAGCATGGATGATTTACCATCAAGAAGCAATGCAATGTATATTATTCCTGCTGGTACAGAATTATTCCATGGCGCTCACGAAACAAGAGCAAATGAAATATTACAATCTGGGTCTATATTAAAATCAAAGAGAAACATTACATCTGGCGGTGGATTATTAACAGAAGGTAACTTGTTATGGTTTGGTGATAAAGATATGGCAACTAGACATGCCAGATCTGAAATAGATGTTATGAAAGCAGAATGGGACAGAGAAAAAGGTGTAGTAAGAAACCCAGGGAAAGTCTTTGTCACCATATCTAATAAACCATTAAGGCTTGTTGGCAAAAACTTTAAAATGACTGAAAGGCAAGCAATTAAAATCAACAGAGCTTTAGGTCTACCAAAATACAAATCTTTACACAAAGGTGATTCGTTAGATTTGGCAGCTTATAGAGCTCATGATTATCAACGCTCTAATGTAGAAAGATATAGAACGGAGTCAGGGGAAAGATCTGCTCCATGGCCAATTATATTAAGAGAATTAGGATTTGATGGTTATTATGATATGTCTGGAGTTGCACTTAATCTCGATGAAATACAAGCTTCAAAAGTATTAGAAGCTACAGAAGAAAATCTAGCTAATATTGAAAGAAGGTCTAATAAACCTCAAGAGTTTATTTATGCAAATATTCAACGCCCCCCTAGAAACATAAGAGGCCAAGAAGTATTACCCCAATGGCATGGACCTGAAGAATCTAAACTTGATACATGGTTATATAGACTTCAAAACAAACAGATTGACACTAAACGTGTTCAAGAACTGATTGGTGACATAGAAGAAGATTGGAATGTTTACGAGAAAGAACAGCTCTATCATGGTAGAACTGCTGCGGGCATTCGTAATTTCTTACTTAAAGAGCTCTTGCCAATCATCAAAGAGATTGAACGTTTAAAAATTAGCCCTGAAGATGTTCGTACTTACTTGCATAATCGTCATGCAGAAGAACGTAACATTCAAATGAATAAAATTAATCCTGACATCTACGATGAAAGAACAGGAAGAACAATACCTAATCCACTTAAAGATAAAGGATCTGGTATCTCTACGCCTGACGCAAGAGCTTACTTGGCAGGTTTAGATCCAGCCAGAAAACAAGTGCTTGAACAGATTGCTACTAAGTTTGATCAAATGGTCAAGGGCACACAACAAATCTTAATTAATTCTGGTGCTGAGTCAGCTGATACAATTGCTAAATGGAATTCTACCTATGAACACTACGTTCCTCTCTTCCGTGTTGAAGATGAGATGGCTAGACCTACGGGCATGGGTGGCACAGGTCAGGGCTTTGGTGTACGTGGTGCATTCAGTAAACGTGCTCTTGGATCAGAAAAAGATGTTCAAGACATATTAAGTAACATTATTGCTCAACGTGAGCGTGCTTTAATCCGTGCTGAAAAAATTAGAGTAGGTCGTGCTTTATACGGTCTAGCTATACAGAATCCTAATTCAGACTTCTGGCTAGCTATTAATCCTGATGCTATCAGAAATAAAAAACAAGCTATTGCTGAACTAAGACGCATGGGCGTGCCTGATGCTGAGCAGATGATTGATAACTTAATGGCTGAGCCTAAAGAGCGTTATCTTAAAAAGACAAGAGCTGCTGAAGAAGGTTTTGAACCTGATGAAGATTTTGATTTTGACTCTGGATTGCCTGTTAACGAAAGCAAAGAAGTTGTAGCATCTAAAGTTAACGTCATGGCACGTTACAAAGACTTTGTATTCCCTGTACGCATTAATGGCAAGGATAGATATATATTCTTTAATAAGAATGATCCAAGAGCATTACGTATGGTTCAAGCATTAAAGAACTTAGATGTTGAACAATTAGGCTACCTTGAAAATATCTTTGGTATATTTACTCGCTGGTTTAAGAGCGTTAATACGCAATACAATCCAGTCTTTGGACTAGTCAACTTTGTCCGTGACTTTGGTGGCACATTACTTAATCTTACAAACACAGAAATTAAAGGCAAGCAAGCTCAGGTTATTGCAGGTGCATACAAGGCTATGGGCGGTATCCTAAACGTACATCGTGCTGAACGTAAGGGCAAACCATTACCTACTGGACCATGGGCTAAACTATATCAAGAAGCTCGTGATGAAGGTTTCCAAACAGGATATCGTGATTCGTTGATTCGCAATCAAGAAGAGATGCAGATTGTTGAGCATACGATTTCACAATTTAAAGATGGCAATACTAAAAAAGCTTTCTATGCAGTATTAGGTGGTCTTACAGATTATAACGATATGATGGAAAATGCATTCCGCTTATCTGCATATAAGGTTGCTCGTGATCAAGGCTTATCTAAACAAAAAGCAGCGATTATTGCTAAAAATCTTACAGTTAACTTTGATAGAAAAGGTGCTTGGACAAAATCAGTTAATGTTCTCTATGCGTTCTTTAATGCATCTGTTCAAGGTACTGAGCGTATTTACCAGACACTTAAAGGCCCTAAAGGCAAGATGATTATTGGTGGTGGTATCTTAGCTGGCATGGTTCAAGCTGTCATGCTGGCCGCTGCTGGATATGGTGATGATGATCCTCCAGAGTTTGTACGAGAAAGAAACTTTATTATTCCATTGGTTGATGGTACATATCTAACAGTGCCTTATCCATTGGGTTATAACATATTACCTAACTCTGGCCGTATTGTTATGGACTTTATGATTCATGGTGGTCGCAATCCAGGCAAGCATATGACTTCACTTATGTCATCCGTTATGAACTCATTTAACCCATTAGGTAGCTCTGGCTTTGCAATACAAACACTCATGCCTACTGCAATTGACCCAATAGTTGCCTTAGCTGAAAACAAAGATTCATTTGGTCGTCCTATCTATAGGCCTGATCGTGCTACAGCACCTACACCAGGCTATACAAGATCAAGAGATACTGCATCTACGCTAGGTAAGGGTATTGCTGAATTCTTAAACTGGGCATCAGGTGGCACTAAATATCAAAAAGGTTCAATCAGCCCTACAGGCGATGAAGTAGACTTCCTTGCTGGCCAAGTCGGTGGTGGTTTATATCGTGAAGTTACTAAAGCAGGAAAAGCTGTTAGCGCTGCAATTACAGGTGAAGAGATTCCATCTTATCAAAGACCAGTGGTAGGTCGCTTTTTAGGCTCTACAGGATCACCTGCTGCCGTATCTCAAACATTCTATAACAATGTAACCCGTATGACTGATCATGAAAATGAGATTAAAGGTCGTATGAAGAACAGAGAAGACGTAGAAGGTTACTTAAATGACAATCCAGAGGCTAGATTATGGAAGAGAGCTAATACGATTGAGAATAAGATTAATGAATTGAATAAAAGAAAACGTATGTTTATTGAACGTGGCTTCCCTAAAGAGCGTGTCCAAGCTGTTGACGCACAGAAGACTCTGCTCATGCAAAGATTTAATGATCAGGTGAGTAAATTAACTCCTGAATAACAACTTCGCAATACCCTTCCTTAGCTACTTCCATTCGAGTTACACATAGCTTATCTATTTGAGAGTCATTCTCATATACATTGGCATGTTCTAAGGCATCCAACAAAGGCTTTAAAACGTTATCTACATCACGTTTTCTCTTGTCGGGAGGGTACAGGTATACCTCCATGTGCAATCGTTCGTTTAAGGCCCCTTGGCGTGCGTTTAAAGAGCATAAAAACACAGCTTCTCGGAACTCTTTTCCCTTCTTTCCTAAAAACTTCTTAGATCCGAGCTGGCCCCAGTAATGATTTACGGTAGGAGGGTAGGGTAATTTTAGTTTTATTGTTTTCATATCGTGTATTATAGCAGATGAATTAATATGGGTACAACCTATTGACATGTATTTTATTATGTGCCAACATTACATCTCATTTTACTTTAAGGGAAATATCATGAAAAGGTTTATATCAATCACAGAGCACCTAATGACAGATCAAAAATACAATGATCTTATTAAGGATGGCTTTGAACCAACAGAATTTATTACATCTATCACAGCTGACCATGCTAGAGATCGTGGCTTAGAAACTAAAGTCAGATGTTTAGAAGTGGATTACGATATATTAAATGATGTATGTAAAGCTGTCGATACGATTGCTACTAACAAAGCTTTTGATGAATTAGAAGAAGCTATGTTAAAAGTAAATATGTGTCCTAGTGGAAACTGCGAAGCATGAAAATAACCAATCAGTTTAACTTACCTAAACCATTTGAGAACATAGCTAAGAATCCTAGCTACTCAAAAGGTAAGGCTCATATATCTGCTACTAGCTTACTTAATAGTCCTAAGATTGTTACGCTATTAAAGAAGTATGATGATGAGTTGACTCAAGATGTATCAGATATGATTTGGTCTATCTTTGGTTCAGCAGTTCATAACGTGCTTGAAAAAGGTGCTGATGAACATAACTTGGTTGAACAAAGATTTTATGCTGAAGTAGATGGTTGGCACGTATCAGGTGCAATTGATCTTCAAGTGGTAGATCCTGATGGCATTCATATTAAAGATTACAAGACTACATCTGTTTGGGCGGTGATGAATGATAAGCCTGAATGGGAACAACAACTTAATATCTATGCATGGTTAGTTTACAAGAATAAACAAGTACCTATTAAATCATTACAGATTGTTGGCATTTTAAAAGATTGGAGTAAACGTGAGGCTGAACGTAAGCCTGAGTACCCACAAAAGAATGTAGCTATTGTAGATATTCCACTATGGACATTTGAAGAACAAGAAGCTTTTATCAAAGGCCGTATTGCTAAACATAGCGCTGCTGAGTTTGCATTAGAAACAGGCGCAGAGATGCCTGAATGCACACCTCAAGAGATGTGGGAAAAGCCACCTGTATGGGCAGTGATTAAGGTAGGTAATACAAGAGCCAAGTCTCTACATGAAACAGCAGAGTTAGCTGATGCTGCGCTACAAGAATTAGGTAAAGGTTATGAAGTGCAAGTTAGAAAAGGTGATAGAACAAGATGCAAGGATTATTGTTTAGTAAATAAATGGTGCAAGCAATACGCAGACTACTTAAAGGATCAAGCATGACCAAAGAACAATCAGATGGGTCTACAGCAAGCTATTATGAATTACCCAGCGGTGCTACTGAATTACAAGAATTAATCAGTGCTAAGAATATGAATGCACAAATTGGTGAGATATTTAGAGCTTGTTATAGATATGGACAAGTAGCTCATAGTCCAGAGATTAGAGATATAAAGAAGATTTTATTCTATGCGAAAGCTGAATTAGAACGATTAAATAAACTAGAAAAGGAAAATGTATGAGTGTATATAGAAAACTACAGGAGGCTAGGTTAGAACTTCAATCTACCTCGCTGAAGAAGTCTGGCAAAAACAAGTTTGCTAACTTTGAATATTTTGAGTTAAGTGATTTCTTACCTACTATTCAGAATATATTTTTGAAACATGGACTATGTGGAGCGATTACTTTCTACACTGATATTGCCATATTGACTATTGTTGATATTGACAAGCCAGAAGATAAGGTTGAATTTAAGAGCCCTATGTCCACAGCTGAGTTAAAAGGATGTCACGCCATTCAAAATCTTGGGGCTGTGCAGACTTATTTGAGGCGGTATCTTTGGGTGGCAGCGATGGAGATTGTTGAACACGACTCCCTTGATGCTGTGACAGGAAAAGATGAGCCAAAAAAAGCTGAACCTACAGTAACAAGTCCAACCTCTGTAGTTAAAAATGAACCATGGCAAAACGATAAAATTATTTGTAAGGATGATCCAAGCGATCCTACTGTATGGAGAAAAGATCTTATATCTGGAACAGAAGTGAGATTTGTACTTTGTCAAAGCGTTCAATCATTAATGAATATTTTCAAAGTCAATAAAGTTTCTTATGATAGATTAAAGGAAGAGTCTCCAGAAGAGTTTAAAGTTCTTATGAATAAGTTTACAGAAGTAAAAACAAAACTAGAAAAGGAAGCAGTATGAATATCAAACTTGAATTAACTCAAGAAGAAACAGGATTCTTAATGGGAGTTTTAGCAGAACTACCTACTAAGACAGGCGCATGGACTTTAATTCAAAAAATTAAAGAACAAGCAGAACCACAAGTACCACAACAACCAAAAGAGGAGACATTAAATGGCTGAGCAAAGACCCAATAGCGGAACGCTAGGAAAGAACAGATACAAAGAAGGTAAAGAAAATAGACCTGATCTTACAGGAAACATTCATGTTGATCGTAATCTATTAATTGATTTACTTACTAAACATAAAGATAAGCCTCTTATTCAGTTAAGACTATCTGCATGGAACAAACAAAACAATGACACAGGCGAAGGCTTTTTAGGTATTGCAGTATCAGAACCTACACCTCCGAAGCAAGAAGCTGGTAAGAATCCTTGGGAGTAACCATGGAAACCATTCAGTTTGAAGGTGTTAAGGTTGCCCTTAAACAAGATAAAACTGGATACGTACTAACATTGTCTATGCATCCTGACGATATCCCTGAAACACTACTCAGGGATTTTGTTGGGGCTAGATACCAAGTTGTTATGGTAAGGTTAGATAACCATGAAACTCCGATTGATCGTCAAGAAGAGTTTGCTGCTGATCGTGCTATAAGGATCTCTGGTATGTTATGTCGTGATCCAAAGTTTTGGGAATTCCTTTATTCAAGAAGTGATATCTCTACTAAAGATTATGAATCTGCAACTCAATGGTTAAGATTCTATTTAGATTTAGAATCAAGATCTCAACTTAAAACTAACATTGAAGCTCAAAATAAACTTGATGCTTTATATAGGGAATATATTGCATGGAAACCGATAAGCTAATACCGTATTCAGTTTACCTGCCAAGTGATTTACATAAGAAATTAAAAGCACTGGCTCGTGATCGTAAAGCTTCTGAACTTATTCGCAATGCAATACAGATGATTATTGATGGTAATACTGCATATAACAGCGGATATAACAAAGCTTTAAAAGATACTATAAAAGTGATTAACAATAATGAAAGTGCTATCACTATATCAGTGCATGGTATCTTAATTGCTGACAACTTAATCTCTGATATTAAAACGTTGGAGGTAAGTAAATGACAGATAAAGAACAACTAGAGGCCGTCTATGCTGGCATGGCTATGATGGGTTATCTTATTCGTGGCACTCCCATACATAAGATCCCTGAAGAAGCTAAAGCCATGGCTAAAGCTATGATGGAAGATGAGGTGAGCGTTGGCCTTCCTCCGATCAAACGCAGAGTCAAGAAATGAATGAGAAAAGATATTGCTCATCATGTCTTTCATTCAAGCCAGCATCTACAGGTAAATTAGTCTATACTGCAAGTAAACATATTAAACGATTCAAATGTGCTGTATGTTTAAGTAAAATGGTCAAACCAAATAAGGACTTATATGTTTCAAGAACTCATAAAGATAGCTGAAGAAGTATACGTTTTAGACAAACAACTTGGCATTCGCTTAGGTAAATGCTTAGAGTCTTTAGGTAAAAAGATTGCTGAACATAATGAAGAAACCAAGGCTACCAATGTTAAGATCCGTAAACTAGAGAATAAGATTAAGTCTTTTGAATCTGCTATGCGTAGGAGAATGCACTAATGGAAAACTATAAACAATGGATGGAACAGAAGCTAACATCTGAAGATATGGATAGGCTTCCTAAGGTAGTTAAACCTTTAACCGAAGATCAAATAAATGCTATATGCAGTGAATTTAGTGATATGGGTGGTGATATACAAGCAGATTATTGGGTTGATTTATGCAGAGCGATAGAAAAAGCCCATGGCATTGTATAGGAATAAGAAGTTATTAGAAGTAGTAAGAGAATCTCCCTGCCAGGTGTGTGGGATTGAAGATGGAACAGTTGTTGCTGCTCATTCAAATCAAATGAGGGATGGTAAATCTACCTCCATGAAATCAAATGATTACAGAATTGCCGCAATGTGTTATAAATGTCATTCTAATCTTGATCAAGGAAGCAAGTTAACAAGAGAAGAACGGGTAGATATGTGGGAAGATGCTCATCGTAAGACTATAGGCTGGTTATTTGAAAAAGAACACTTGGAGGTTAAATGAAAACACAATTTGGTTTATTAGTAGGATTTTTAGGGATATGTATGATTCCTTTTGCAATAGTATTTGTAGCCTTCAGAGCCTCTTGTAACTTTGTAAGCAGAATAGCTATGGAAGGATTGCATGATGATTAACTCTGGCAAACAACCATACGCATGGATCTACGAAGAGTTTGATCACAACAACAAACTTGTCAATAGTTTTATCTCCCCATTCAAGCCATCTGAAATATCATTTAAGAATGAGCTGAAATCAAAACTCCATAATATTACCTTAACACCTCTGTATAGGTGCGATGATAAAGCTGAAAAGTTTACCGCAGTAAAGAAGTACGATAGCAAATTATTAGTAGAAGCTAACTCAGGACTCTAACATGACTACAAGGCTCATCAACGATTATACAATTAAAGTAACGTATGATATGTTGAGAAAGATGCCTCCGTTCAATACCTGGAATCTTCCAGCGCCTCACAAAATTATTTTTGAAGTAAATACAGATCCAACTATCTGCGGTGAGTTTGATGTAGAGCCAATGATTATGCGGATTAGCACGCACCACCAAGAAACCTATGTCAACATGATGAGAACCGTTGCACATGAAATGGTTCATCTAAAGCTTTACTTAGATGGTAAAACACATTATGATAAGCATGATCAAACATTCAGGAAATTGATGTTTCAATTCAATGCTTTATACGGGTTTGATAGGAAAGAATTATAAACTTACGAGGGAAACCATGAAATATAAATCAGTATTAGTTATATCAGATCTACATATTCCGTACCACCACCCAGATGCTTTTGCTTTTCTTACCGCACTCAAAACAAAATACAAACCAGATCATATAGTCAACATAGGTGATGAATTAGATATGCACGCTATGTCTATGCATGATAGTGATCCAGACTTATACTCTGCTGGTCATGAGTTGGCTGCCTCTATATCTTACATTCAGAAGCTTGAAAAGATATTTCCTAAGATGACTATTGTTCACTCTAACCATTCATCTATGTTGTTTAGACGTGCATTAAAACATGGTGTACCTAAAGGTTACTTAAAAGACTACAATGATTACCTTGGTGTTGGCAGTGGTTGGAAATGGGTGGAAGATCATACAGTGACACTTTCAGATAACTCACGATGCTTCTTTACTCACGGCCTTTCAGCTGACGTGCTTAAAGTTGCCATGCAATACGGGATGCACACTGTGCAGGGCCACTACCATACCAAGTTTAGTATCGGATATTACAGCAATCCAGATCAGTTAGTCTGGGGTATGCAGGTTGGTTGTTTAATCAATCAGAAGTCTATGGCATTCCAATATGCTAAAAACTTTAAGACTAGATTCATTGTAGGCTGTGGCATGATCATCAATGGTCAGCCTAAACTCATGCCTATGATGCTTAATACAAATGGTAAATGGATCGGTAAACTTTTGTAGGAGATATTATGCATTACATAATGATAGTAATCATGTTTGGCAATATGTCTGTTGAAACCTATAGCGTAGAATTTGATTCACAACTTACTTGTGAGAATGCAAAAACCGCTATAATAGAAAAGTATGATAATGTTAAACGACCAGGGATTACCCCTGTCATTATGTGTTTAAGGAAATAGTATGGCAAGTGAAGCAGGAAAAGGTAGTAAGCAAAGACCCACTAATAAAGAAGCCTATGACGAGGCATATGATCGTATATGGGGCAAGAAGAAGAATCAATCATATAAAGATAAGCCATACAAAGATGGCGTAGCTTATGATTCAGATTCTGAAATGCTTCGTGATATTAGATATGATGTAAAGTATATACCAGACGATCACTATGAAGAGTGAGGTTCAGTCGCCTTGCATTAAAGTTTGTAAGCTGGAAAACAATCACTGCGTAGGCTGTGGTAGATCTAAGCATGACATTACTTATTGGAATGAATACAGTAATGAGAAGAAGTTCCAGATAGTAAGAAAACTTAAGAAGAAAAAAAGATGAACAAATTAGACCCTATCGTTCACGGAATAGTTATTGCCGCCATGATGTATGGAATGTATGGTGTAATTAAACTATTCTTAATGGCCTATAAATACTTTTAATTACCAAAACATAGTCAATACGCCATTCAAGCGTATCAAATGTCCTTGTAATGTAATCCTGTATTCCCCACTCACGTAAGTTTTTAATCCAGCAATCCTATGTAGCATAGTGCCATCATGGCCTATAAATTCTTTCTCTTTATAGGCTATATGTTTCTGTTTCCCATCTTCAATATAATCCATACCAGCCCCACCGCTTGGCAGTTTAATTGCTACGGTGAATGCATAGGGATCAACTGATCCTAAGTCTAATGTAAGATGCGGGTAGTCTTGATGCCAAAGGCCTGCATGGCTAAGCAGGAATGGACTTGACATAAATATATGAAAGGAAGGTATTGCTAGACGATCACTGATTGCAATAGGTTCACCGAACTGATTCGATAAGTGATCAATAATGATAGCATATAAGCTATCAAATTCTTTTATAAGTATTGGGTTAAGAGTCTTGATTTCCTCATGGTAAGCTGGTGTCTTTCCATCTAGGTAAGAGCACCTTCCAAGAGTGTAGAAAGGGAATTCATTTGAACGAGATATCCAATGCTGTTGCAGTCTGAAGACTTTATCGGCTATCTCATCAACATCTATATCAAATTTATGGCGTACAAAAGGGGACATAAGTCCCCTATTATACTACTAATAGCAATCTGTTACGATAACCATTACTTGTTCATTACGTACATAGTTACTTCAAAGCCAAAACGCATTTCTGTAGCTGCTGGAGTTGTCCACATAATATTTTCCTTTGTATATAAAAAAGATCTATTTTTGCTATACAAACACCTTTGTATGTAATTTACTCCATACAAACTAGTTTGTATTGAATATAATGCGCCTTTTGCTATACAAAATCCTCCATAAAACCATGAATAATGCCTAATTCTATATAACATTTAGTTATATACAACTATTTCTATATAACTTTTACAAATATGTTGACAGGAATAGTCAGGTTTGTTATAGTTTCGTTGTGAGTCCCTTTCCTCACGGCTTTCCTTTATCTAATCTCTCTGATAAAGTCTCGGTGTCCCTCGCACCTTAAAACCCTTAGACTGATCATCTAGGGGTTTTTCTTTTCTAGCTATTGCTTTTTTATCCAACTAGGTGTAAATTAATAAATGAGAGATTGGACAAGGAAAGTTGATGATGTATTTCTACGTCATCATCTTTCTATTCCCTTCTATCCGTACTCCAAACGATATCAGTGAACCTACATGGGTTGCTTGGAAGAATACATAGGCCTTGTTTACACCCGCAAGCGAGCCTCGTGAACTTAAATGGGTATCACACAAGATATACAGGACTGGGGTGACTTGCCTACTGTATGTCGATTGAACATTAACTCTGTGTAGGATTGGTATTGAGTGTGCTTGTGTTGCTTGATATGGATCAAAGGTGCTACTTCTCACCCTAGGCGGAGCTATCTCTAAAAACAATGAAAGGATCATATGGATTTTACTCACGCAGTTGTAGATGATGGAGACATCATCAGGAAATATCGTTGGTCAAAACGAGAAGCTAAATGGTATAAAGATTCACACCCTGATATAGATGTGATAGAGTTACCTAAAACACCAAAAGAAGTGTTTAATACAAATGATTACGAGGAGGCACCATATTAATGAGCGAAGTTTATCATAAAAAATATTTAACGACTGAACAGGTCATAGCAATCAAGAAGGCATTGAAGACCATGCCTATTCCAAAGGTAGCTAAACAATTTAATCTTAACAAACACAATGTAAGAAACATATATCTAGGTATATCATATAGAACGGTAGGTGAGTAATGTCTGATACAAAGAAAACAATCATAGTTGAAAATGTTTTGGTTAAGGGATATATTAAACACGCTAATGGCAAAAAGACTATGTTTGAATTTAACAAGCAAGATTTCAAGCCATCAGCATTCGAGAAAATATTTCAGGAAGTGGGTAGTAAGTTTTAATGTATACAAAAGTTGATGACAGGAAGATGGCAAATAAAATCTTGTTTTATGTTGTAGGATATCCAAGTGCTACGATAGATGACATCATTAAGAATTGCCATACAAACTACCGCAGATTAAAGAAGTTAGAAGCAGAGGGATACATCGTATTACCAAAACCAACAGAGAGAGGGCAAAGAAATAAGCAATACTATGAGGACAAAGCCATTCAATCAAGCGGTGCATGATGCTTGTGATCCGCCAGCAAGGGAAGCAGTAAGTAAGTATATCAAAGCCACATGGGGAATGAATGCGTGGCACAATCCTAATCAGTATGCAGTAGATCTCATTATCGAAAAAGATAAAGAGTTAATTGGCTATGCTGAAATTGAAATGAGAGATTGGGATCATTGCCCCTTCAAAACAATCCATATACCCAAGCGAAAAGATAAACTATTCAACAACAATAAGAAGACTATTTATTTTGTTGTGTCAAGAGGTATGGAACGTGCATGGTATGTAGATTCACAAGTGATTAAAGATTCAGCAGTCGCTGAGATACCTAACAAAGCAGTAAGTCAAGGGGAATATTTTTATGATGTTCCTACATACCTATTCACTGAAGTAAATTTGTAGCATAGAATTATAAATGAGAGACAAACCACAATATACAGATTTAGAACATAGGATATTAGAGTTATCTGATGTCATTGATATGTTAAATGAAGAGAACATTAAGCTCAAAGATATTGTTGCCTCTCACCAATGGAATGCAACAGAGTTTGAACAAGATTATATATTGCATGAGATCACTCAACTCAGAAAAGATATAGCGGTGCTAGAGAAGAGTGAGGCAAGTGCAATAGCAAGTAGAGATATGTT
>Ga0209358_10000368_pt1 | contig 39875 bp, 33 predicted proteins | sample LauGreFa1BDMLBSN_2_FD_187574 | JGI IMG/M metagenome (GOLD analysis project Ga0209358, IMG submission 187574) | Freshwater lake microbial communities from Lake Michigan, USA - Fa13.BD.MLB.SN (SPAdes) (version 2) | ecosystem: Environmental > Aquatic > Freshwater > Lake | place: Lake Michigan, USA... | reverse complement strand
ATATTAATGAATGCTGGATTAGCGATCGTGATCGGTTTGCCTACGAAGGTCTAAATAGTAATGATCGCCTAACCACGCCGATGGTCAAGCAGAATGGTCAATGGCTAGAAACCGATTGGCAATCTGCGCTGGATTATGTAGTGCATTCCTTGGGAGATATTCAGGAGCAGCATGGCGCTAAGGCCTTGGCAGCATTGGCCCATCCAATCTCAAGCGTAGAAGAACTATATCTCTTGCAAAAGGTGATGCGCGGCCTTGGGGCTGATCAAGTGGAGACCCGCTTGCGTCAGATTGATACGCGCGGCGCCGCTCACGGAGCTTGGCTGGGGTTGCCAATTGCCGAGATTAATCAGCTTAAGCGTGTTTTGGTGATTGGTAGTCATTTGCGTAAAGATCAGCCATTGCTGGCTGCACGCATACGAACCGCAACCAAGCGCGGTTTACAGGTGTATCGATTAGACGCAGGGGGTAATGATTGGTTAATACCGATTACCACTCATCTTCATAGCACTCCCAGTCAGTGGATCAATCAGTTGACCGAAATTGCGAGTGCGGTTGCTAAAGCTAAATCATTAGCATTGCCAACTGGAGCACCAACTAGCGCAATATCAGCCGAGGCTCAAGTGATTGCCGATCAGCTGCTTGCTGGTTCTAAAGGGGAGAGCCCTGAAGCACAAGCCATTTTCTTGGGGTCTATGGCAATCGCTCATCCTAATGCCTCTGATCTACATGTCTTGGCAGAGTTTATTGCCACGCATACAGGTGCCCGATTAGGATTCTTAAGCGAGGGTGGTAATGCTGTTGGTGCTCAGGTAGTCGGCGCCACTCAAGGCAGTCACGGTAGCGTAGAAAGTATCTTGCACAGCAATGCGCATGCCTACGTTTTGATGAATATTGAACCCTTGATGGATTTACCTAATCCTCAGCAAACCCGTGCGGCACTCTCCAAGGCCGATACAGTGATTGCGATGAGTGCGTATACAAGCCCTGATCTGCTTGAGTTAGCTGATGTCATTTTGCCGATTACGCCCTATACCGAGACCGTGGGCAGTTTTGTAAATCTCGCAGGGCAGGCGCAAACCATTCAGCCTGCAGTTCGCCCTCTAGCCGATGCTAGACCTGCTTGGAAAGTATTGCGAGCAATTGGTAGTCTTCTTAAATTAGAAGGCTTCTTGTATAACCTACCCGAAGAGGTTTATGCGGATGCTCTTACAAAACCGCTTGCAGAGGCCCTTGATAACGGCTTTACAGCAAACGCGCAGGTTATTAACAAGACCCCTCTATCAGGATCGATCCAGAGGATTGCGGATCAAGCAATTTATGCCTCTGATGCGATCGTGCGTCGTGCACCATCTTTACAGCTCACACGTGATGCTAAGTCAGCCAGACAAGTTGGCCTGGGTGAGGCTTTGTTGAGTCAATTGGGCTTAAAAGAGGGAGATTTGGTTACTGTAAGCCAAGCAGGTCAAACGATCGAGGCTTCTGTGGCCTTAATGCCTGGTTTGGCAAATGGCGTGGTGCGTATCTCCGTTGCAACGGAGCTCAGCTGTCAATTAGGACCCATGTTTGGGGAAGTATCCGTTACCAAAGTGGCGGTTACTGCTTAAAGATAATCATGACAGATCTTTTAAATACCATCACGACCCAAGGCGCAGAGCTCTTTGGTCCCACATGGCCATTGGTGTGGACCTTGGTTAAGATCGTGGTGATTGTTCTGCCGATGTTTGCTGCGGTTGCATACCTCACCTTGTGGGAGCGCAAGCTAATTGGCTGGATGCATATTCGTTTAGGCCCTAATCGCGTTGGCCCCTTGGGTTTATTACAACCAATTGCGGATGCCCTAAAGCTATTGATGAAGGAGATTATTTCTCCGGCCCGTGCAAGTCATGCTTTATACATCATTGCACCCTTGATGGTGCTCACCCCTGCGTTTGCTGCTTGGGCAGTAATGCCATTTCAGGCGGAACTTGTTCTAGCAGATGTGAATGCTGGTTTGCTCTACATCATGGCAATTACCTCGGTGGGTGTTTATGGCGTGATCTTAGCGGGCTGGGCATCAAACTCGAAGTATCCTTTCTTGGGTGCAATGCGCGCATCGGCACAAATGATCTCGTATGAGATTGCTATGGGCTTTGCACTGGTATCTGTATTAATGGTTGCAGGCTCTCTTAATTTGAGCAATATCGTTCATTCGCAAGAGGTCGGTTACTTCGCCAGCATAGGACTCAATTTCCTTTCTTGGAACTGGTTACCGCTTTTGCCAATGTTCGTGATTTACTTCATATCAGGTGTTGCTGAAACCAATCGACATCCATTTGATGTTGTGGAAGGGGAGTCGGAGATTGTTGCGGGCCATATGGTCGAGTACTCGGGTATGGCATTTGCATTGTTCTTCCTCGCTGAATACGCCAATATGATCTTGATTGCGGCTTTAGCATCAACCATGTTCTTAGGCGGTTGGTTACCGATTCTTGATGTACCGGTCTTACGCGATATCCCAGGCTTCTTCTGGTTATTTGCCAAGACCTTCTTCTTGCTTTCTTGCTTTATTTGGTTACGGGCGACTTTGCCACGTTACCGCTATGACCAAATTATGCGTCTGGGTTGGAAGGTCTTTATCCCCTTAACGGTATTTTGGGTCCTTGTGGTTGGAGCTTGGATTTTGTCCCCATGGAATATCTGGAGCTAAGCGATTATGTTTAAACGAATCTCCCAGTTCTTAGATAGCTTGATGCTAAAAGACGTGCTCACTGGTATGTCTATCACAGGCCGTTATTTGTTTAAGCCAAAGATTACTGTTCAGTACCCTGAAGAGAAGACACCCTTGTCGCCACGTTTTAGGGGTTTACATGCCTTACGTCGCTATCCGAATGGGGAAGAGCGTTGCATTGCTTGCAAACTATGCGAAGCGGTGTGTCCTGCTTTAGCTATTTCAATCGAGTCGGATCAACGAGAGGATGGTACTCGTAGAACCACGCGCTATGACATCGATTTAACCAAGTGCATCTTCTGTGGATTTTGCGAAGAGGCTTGCCCAGTCGATGCGATTGTCGAAACGAATATCTTTGAATACTTTGGTGATAAGCGGGGCGATTTGTATTTCACGAAAGAGATGTTGCTGGCGGTTGGCGACGAGTATGAAAAGCAAATTGCAGCAAACCGTGAGGCCGACGCACCATATCGATAATTGATTTATGAACTTTGATCCATCCACTCTCTTCGCAGTGTTCTTCTACGCCTTTGCTGGCCTGTTAGTTATTTCTGCATTGCGCGTAGTGACCGTCCCAAACCCAGTGCATGCTGCCTTATTCCTGGTCTTGGCCTTCTTTAGCGCATCAGGTATTTGGATGCTTCTTAAGGCTGAGTTTCTTAGTTTAATTCTGATCTTGGTTTACGTGGGTGCCGTGATGGTGCTATTTTTGTTTGTGGTGATGATGCTCGATCTTGATTTAGCCCATCTACGCCGTGATTTCAAGAAATACCTCCCCTTAGCAATGCTCATTGGGGTGGTCATCATCTTGGAGTTATCGATTGTTCTAATCCGCGGATTTATTGGTACCAGTTCGCCAGTCAATATCCTGCCAGAAGTGGTCTCTGCTAACAATACCCAGGCCTTGGGATATCTAATGTTTACAGACTATCTGTACGCCTTTGAAATCGCCGGAATCATTCTCTTGGTGGCGATTATTGCTGCGGTGGCATTGACCTTGCGTAAGCGCAAGGACGTTAAGGGACAAAACATTGCGGAGCAGGTAGCCGTTAAGGCAAAAGATCGGATGCGGATTGTATCCATGGATTCGAGTAATGAGGCTAAGCAGGATCGAAAGTCTAAATCGTCTGAGACTGAGAGTAAATCATGACCATCACGCTTGCCCACTATCTTGTCCTTGGTGCCATCCTCTTTGCAATTAGCGTAGTTGGTATCTTTTTAAATCGTCGTAATGTGATTATTTTGTTGATGGCTATTGAGCTAATGCTATTGGCCGTCAATATGAACTTTGTAGCTTTCTCCCATTATTTGGGCGATATGGCAGGACAAGTGTTTGTATTCTTCATTTTGACCGTCGCTGCTGCAGAAGCCGCTATTGGTTTAGCAATCCTGGTGGTTCTGTTTCGTAAAGTGGACACCATTAATGCCGAAGACTTGGATCATCTCAAAGGCTAATCCGTATGGCATCCTCCTTAACTACAGCCCATCTCTGCGCAATACCGCTAGCCCCACTGGTCGGTTCTGCCATGGCTGGTTTATTAGGAACTCGATTCTTAGGTAATCGAATTGGACAGATTGCAACCCAGTCCTTAACCATATTAGGCGTTGCAATTTCCTTAATACTTTCGTGCTGGGTCTTGGTTGAAGTAAATAATGGCTACTATTTTGATGGTAGCGTTTATACCTGGATGAAATTAGGCGAGCTCAGTTTTGATATTGGGTTCTTAATCGATCCTCTAACGGCTGTGATGATGGTTGTCGTGACCTTTGTATCTCTTATGGTGCATATCTACACCATCGGCTATATGAAAGGCGAGGAGGGCTATAACCGCTTCTTTGCTTATATTTCCCTGTTCACCTTTGCCATGCTGATGCTGGTGATGAGTAACAATATGTTGCAGCTGTTCTTCGGCTGGGAAGCGGTAGGCGTAGTCTCTTACCTCTTGATTGGTTTTTATTACGACCGACCCACTGCGATCTTTGCCAATATGAAAGCTTTCTTGGTGAACCGGGTTGGTGACTTTGGCTTCATATTAGGGATTGGTTTGTTATTGGCTGCAACTGGCTCTATGAACTATGCCGATATCTTTGCCCAAAATACTGTGATGGCTGCTCAAACAGTGCCAGGTACGAGCTGGAACTTGATAACAGTTGCCTGTATCTGTTTATTTATTGGTGCAATGGGCAAGTCAGCCCAGTTCCCGCTCCATGTGTGGTTACCAGATTCCATGGAAGGCCCAACCCCGATCTCTGCATTGATTCATGCTGCGACCATGGTGACCGCTGGCATCTTTATGGTTAGCAGAATGTCACCTCTCTTTGAGCTATCGGATGTTGCCTTGAGTTTCATTTTGGTCATCGGCTCGATTACTGCACTCTTTATGGGCTTTTTAGGAATCGTGCAGACCGATATTAAGAGGGTGGTGGCATATTCCACACTCTCACAATTAGGTTATATGACCGTTGCTCTCGGAGTATCTGCTTATCCAATCGCCATATTCCATTTAATGACCCATGCATTCTTTAAAGCCTTATTGTTCTTAGGTGCTGGTAGCGTCATTATTGGCATGCATCATGAGCAAGATATGCGTAAGATGGGCGGTTTATGGAAGCATATGCCGATTAGCTGCTTGATGATGCTATTAGGATCGTTAGCACTGATTGGTACACCATTCTTCTCCGGTTTTTACTCTAAAGACTCGATTATTGAAGCGGTCGCCGCTAGTACTATTCCTGGCTCAGGCTTTGCTTACTTTGCGGTCATGCTGAGTGTCTTTGTGACCGCTTTGTACTCCTTCCGCTTGTACTTCTATGTGTTTCATGGCAAAGAGCGATTTGGTCACGATGACCATAACCATGGCCATGATGAACACCATGGGCTTGCACCGGGACAGAAACCTCATGAGTCTCCTTGGGTAGTTACTCTACCTCTCATCGCATTAGCGATCCCATCGGTCATTATTGGTTACTACACCATTGATCCTATGCTCTTTGGTAAGTTCTTTGGGGATGCAATTTTTGTGGATGCGGTAAAGCATCCGGCGATGGCGACCCTGGCATCCCATTTTCATGGACCAGTGGCGATGGCCTTGCATGGATTTACGACCCCCGTATTTTTACTCTTGGCGCTCGGAGTGCTTGTGGCTGCTATCTGTTATTTATGGGTTCCTTCACTCCCCGAGAAGATTGCCAAAGTCTTTGCTCCTCTTAAGAAAATTTTGGATAACAAGTACTACTTAGATGATCTTAATCAATGGATATTTGCCAAGGGCGCACTCTTGATCGGTGGTGGTTTATGGAAGCAGGGTGATCAACGGGTCATTGATGGTTGGGTGGTTAACGGTAGTGCACATTTAGTTGGTAAGTTCTCGGGCGTGATTCGGCAATTGCAATCGGGTTATTTATATCACTACGCCTTTGCCATGATATTGGGCTTAGTTAGCTTGTTAGCCTGGATTTTGTATACCCACATTTATATCGCTTATTAAGTAAAGCCTTCACCATGATTCTTTCTTACGCCATTTGGATCCCGATTGTTTTTGGTCTGATCATCTTGATCTATGGCTCAGAGCGTCCATCGGCTGGCGTCCGTTATCTTGCTTTATTTGGCGCTATTCTTGGATTCATCGCTACATTGCCACTGATTACTAATTTTGATCTAGCAAATCCAGGCATGCAATTTGTGGAGAAGTTCAGTTGGATTCCCCGCTACGACATTAATTACTCTTTGGGAGTTGACGGTATCTCGGTTTGGTTTGTAGTTCTGACCGCCTTCATTAATATTTTTGTGGTGATTGCGGCTTGGGAGGTGATTACTGAGAAGGTATCGCAGTATTACGCCGCCTTCATGATCCTTTCGGGTTTGATGATCGGTGTGTTCTCTGCGCTTGATGGTTTACTCTTCTACATATTCTTCGAGGCTACTCTAATCCCGATGTACATCATCATCGGTGTGTGGGGTGGTAAAAATCGTATCTATGCGGCATTCAAGTTCTTCTTGTATACCTTGCTGGGATCATTACTCGCCTTAATAGCATTGCTTTATTTGTACAACCTTAGCAATACCTTTGACATATTAGCTTGGCATCACACGAAACTCGATATTGTTGAGCAGGTCTTGCTCTTCATTGCCTTCTTCATGGCCTTCGCGGTTAAGGTTCCCATGTGGCCGCTACATACTTGGTTGCCTGATGTGCACGTGGAGGCGCCTACTGGTGGCTCCGTGGTCTTGGCAGCTATTATGTTGAAGCTAGGTGCGTATGGATTTTTGCGTTTCTCCTTGCCGATAGCGCCAGATGCAAGTCAGTATCTTGCCCCTTTCATAATTTTCTTATCCTTGGTGGCGGTCATTTATGTTGGCTTAGTTGCCTTAGTCCAGCAGGACATGAAAAAACTCGTGGCCTATTCATCGATCGCACATATGGGTTTTGTGACCTTGGGCTTTTTTATCTTTAGTCCTTTGGGTATCGAGGGCGGTATTGTTCAGATGATCTCTCATGGTTTTGTTTCGGGTGCGATGTTCTTGGCTATTGGCGTTCTCTACGATCGTATGCATACACGCCAGATTGCGGATTATGGTGGCGTGGTTCACCGGATGCCTAAGTTCTCCGCTTTCATGGTATTGATGGCGATGGCCAACTGTGGCTTACCAGCAACCTCTGGATTTGTGGGGGAGTTTATGGTGATCCTGGCCGCTGTCGATTATGACTTCATGATTGGACTCTTATCGGCCACTGCCTTGATCCTGGGTGCGGCATATTCCCTATGGATGGTTAAGCGCGTTATCTTTGGCGCCATTACCAATCCTCAGGTTGATGGCTTGGTGGACCTAAATAATCGTGAGTTTATGATGTTCATTGTTTTGTCGATCTGCGTGATCGGTATGGGCGTCTATCCAAAACCATTCACCGACATTATTCATCCAGCAGTGATGCAACTGCTTGAGCATGTCGCTATTAGCAAACTCTGAGTAAAGTACATTTATGGACTCCTTTGACCTTATCGCGATTGCTCCAGAGCTCGTCTTAATTACGATCAGCTGCTTATTGTTGGTCAGTAGTGCGTTTGTTAAAGAAGCGAAGGGCGGTCCTGAGCAGGATGTATTTCATGCTCCTAGAGCCGCATCCTATGTGTACTCGGTGGCTTGCCTTCTCTTAATTGGTTTGGGTGCCGCATTCATTACACGGATCGCTGATCTTCCTTACCTTGCAATGGCTGGATTGTTCCAGTCCGATGCGATTGCTAATTTGTTAAAGGCTGGATCTTGCTTTGCCTTACTCCTCAGCCTTATTTACTCCAAGCAATATTTGATTGATCGGGGCCTGTTTAGACCGGACTTCATTGTGCTAACCCTATTTGCTTTATTAGGACAGCTGGTCTTAATCTCTGCAGCAAATCTTCTTACCTTATACCTTGGCTTAGAGTTAATGGCGCTGTCCACCTATGGATTAGTGGCGATGCGCCACTCCAGCGGCCTCTCTTCTGAAGCTGCTATTAAGTATTTTGTCTTGGGAGCATTAGCATCTGGATTCTTGCTCTACGGCATGTCAATGATCTATGGTGTAACCGGGTCACTGGATTTACTAGAGATCCTACGACTCCTGCTCGACCCCAGAATTAATCACTTAGTGATGGCATTTGGCCTGGTCTTCATTGTGGCTGGCTTAGCCTTTAAGTTTGGGGTAGTGCCATTCCATATGTGGGTTCCTGATGTTTACCAGGGAGCGCCGACAGCAGTGACCTTGCTGATTGCCGGAGCCCCAAAGCTGGCCGCGTTTGCCTTGCTATTCCGCTTGCTCATTAATACCTTATTGCCCTTGATTTCAGATTGGCAGCCGATGCTAATGATCTTGGCAGTACTATCTCTAGTACTCGGCAATGTCACAGCCATTGCGCAAACCAACCTTAAACGGATGTTGGCATACTCAGCAATTGCCCAAATGGGTTTTGTATTACTGGGTATGTTGTCAGTCTTTGATGATCATGCATACAGTGCTTCGATGTTCTATGCCATTACCTATGTGATTACTACCTTGGGTACCTTCGGCTTCCTGATGGTTCTCTCGCGCAAGGGCTATGACTGTGAGACCTTGGAGGGGTTGAAGGGTCTCAACCGTAAGCATCCTTGGTATGCATTTATTGGGCTCGTCATGATGTTCTCATTAGCCGGGATTCCGCCGACAGTTGGATTTGCAGCCAAACTCTCTGTATTGGAAGCTTTGGTGGATGCAGATTTCATCGTGTTGGCTGTGATCGCAGTGATTGCTTCCTTAATCGGTGCCTTCTACTATTTGCGCGTTGTTAAGGTCATGTATTTTGATGAGCCGGTGCATGAGCAGTCTGTGAATGGCACCAGTTTTGCTAAGGGCATTCTTGGCATTAACGGTTTAATGATCCTTGTTCTCGGAATATTCCCTGCTGGACTCATGAGCTTGTGCTTGAATGCGATGCGCAGCACTCTCATTGGTTCTTAAATAGAGAGTAGAGCGTGAGCGAGAAATCCTTCCAAGACCTCGCCCACGACGACGATCATCTCGTCGAAAAAAGGATATCCGGGGAAGGGGTCTACGATGGCATCTTCCTCAAAATGAAGCGCGATACCGTCTCTTTACCAGATGGGCAGCATGCCCTACGCGAGTACCTAGAGCACCCTGGAGCGGTTGCTATTCTGGCTGTATTAGATGATGGCCGTATTTTATTGGAGCGCCAATACCGCTATCCAATCTCTCAGGCTGTGATCGAGATCCCTGCCGGTAAGTTAAATGTCGGCGAAGATCCGCTCTTGTGTGCTCAGCGGGAGCTTCAAGAGGAGACCGGCTATACCGCCAAGCGCTGGAGCAAGATTAGGCGTATTCATCCAGTGATTTCGTATTCAACCGAGTTCATTGATATCTATTTGGCTGAGAGCTTAATCCCAGGTCCGGCACGACTTGATGAGGAAGAGTTTTTGGACGTCTTTGCAGCGCCCTTAGAAGAGCTCTTGGAGTGGGTAGAATCTGGCAAGATTACGGATGTAAAAACTATCATCTCGACTTACTGGTTAGAGCGTCGCCGACGCGCCTCATCAAACTCCTAAGCCATAAAGCATTAAACTGGCAATATCTACAAAAATACTCTTTCTCTCTTGAATTCAGGCCAGAGGCCCCCATCTATTACCCATGAAAGTTTATAACTTAGCTTGCGCTCATGAGCATCACTTTGAGGGCTGGTTTGTGTCTGAAGACGATTTCCTGAGCCAGCAGTCGGGTGGAGGCTTAGGCTGCCCCATTTGCGATAACGCTGAGGTGCGACGCTTACCATCGGCACCGCATATTGGTGGCAGAGCTAGTCCGGAGCAATTGCAGCCCGCCTCGGTGACAACAGAGCCTGCGCAAACGATTGCTTTATCCAATGCTGATCATGGCCAATTGGAGAAGCAGATCCAAGCAACCTTTATGAAGGCCATGCGTGATCTAGTCAATAAATCAGAGGATGTGGGCTCATCATTCGCAGAAGAAGCCAGAAAGATACATTACAAGGAAACTCCTGAGCGGAGTATTCGGGGGCAGACCAGTGCGGATGAGGTAAGTGCCTTACGTGAGGAGGGGATTGATGTACTAGCCCTCCCAGAAATGCCGCTCCTCAAAAATACTTTGCAATAATTACTTCCTCTCTATTTATTGACTAGGAAGGCTCGATGGAAGAGCTTAGTTTTTGGGTTGGTATCGTTGCCTCGGCAGCCTTTGCAATTACAGGTGTTCTTGCTATTTCGGAGCGGGGCGTTGATCTCTTTGGGGTTCTGGTCTTAGGAATCATCACAGCCATTGGTGGCGGAACCATTCGGGATGTGATTATGGGGGTGCCAGTCTTTTGGGCCGATGCACCTATTTATATCTTGGTTGCTGCAATTGCCAGCATCATTACCTTTTATTCCGAGTCAATACTTTCTCAGCCTCAGTTGTATAAAGCCATTCTTTATATCGATGGACTGGGAGCCGCTTTGTTTGGGATACAGGGGGCGGATAAGGCTTGGCATGAAGATTTCGGTGGCTCCGAAGCAGCCATTATCTTGGGGGTTGTAACAGCAATTGGTGGGGGATTGATTCGGGATGTATTGGCAGGTCGCAAAACCTTATTAATGTCCTATGAGCTATATGCAATTCCCGTATCACTCGGTTGCATGCTTTATGTCTTACTCCTAAATTATTTCCCAGAGTATGCAATGCCAGGATCGATTGCTTGTATCTTACTAATCTTTTGCTTTCGATCCGCAGCCATCTACTGGAACCTGACGGTTCCAGCGATGTTCATCTCAAGAAAAAAGTAGTTGTTACTTCGAGGTTGGCATGACAAACTCAGCACCTTTTGAGATGCTCTCAGGCCAACGCTGCATGACACTCTTTTGCTTGGTATAAAAACGCACCCCTTCTTTGCCATAGGCATGGGTATCACCAAATAAGGAGCGCTTCCAACCACCAAATCCGTGCCAAGCCATCGGTACCGGAATTGGTACATTAATACCAACCATACCAACTTGAACGCGACGGGCAAACTCACGAGCAATATTGCCATCGCTGGTGAAGCAAGCTACGCCATTGCCAAACTCATGAGCATTCACTAGATCGAGTGCTTCACTAAAATTAGCAACCCGTACACACGAGAGCACAGGACCGAAAATCTCTTCTTTATAAATGGTCATATCAGGTGTAACTGCATCAAAGAGGGTACCGCCTAACCAGAACCCCTGATCAAAGCCAGGCACTTTAAGTCCGCGACCATCTACTAAAAGCTTAGCCCCACCCGCAACACCTTTTTCGATATAGCCTGTAATGCGATCAAGAGCTGCACGCGTTACGATGGGACCCATCTCAGCATCAAGCTCAAGACCATTCTTCACTTTCAAGGTTTTGGTACGCTCAATTAATTTAGGCATTACTTTGTCAGCTGCTTCGCCCACTAATACGGCAACTGAGATTGCCATGCAGCGCTCACCAGCAGATCCGTAGGCTGCGCCAACTAAGGCATCCACCGCTTTATCAATATCAGCATCGGGCATGACCACCATATGATTCTTGGCACCACCTAAAGCCTGAACGCGCTTACCAAAATGAGCACCGCGCTCATAAATGTAATTAGCGATTGGGGTCGAACCCACAAAGCTAATTGCTCTGACATCTGGATGCTCAATCAATGCATCTACAGCCTCTTTATCACCCTGCACAACATTAAAGACGCCATCTGGCAATCCAGCCTCTTTCAAAAGGCGCGCAAGCAATAAGGAGGCAGAGGGATCGGTCGGGCTCGGTTTGAGGATGAAGGTATTGCCGCATGCAATCGCAACGGGGAACATCCACATCGGCACCATGACTGGAAAATTGAAGGGGGTAATGCCTGCAACAACACCCAAAGGTTGACGCATAACCCAGTTATCGATATCGGTTGAGACCTGCTCGGTGTAATCTCCCTTTAAGAGTTCTGGGATAGCGGTCGCAAATTCTAAGATCTCAATACCGCGGGTGACTTCACCTTGAGCATCAGTAAAGACTTTGCCATGCTCAGCGGTGATGATGGCGGCGAGTTCATCGCGATGACGGTTCAGAAGGTCAAGGTATTTAAAGAGAATACGGGCGCGACGAAGCGGCGAGGTATTGCCCCAAGCAGGAAAGGCTGCTTGTGCTGCAGCAACAGCCTTGCCCACATCGGCTTTGCTAGCGAGAGCAACGCGACGGGCTACCGAGCCCTTGGCAGGGTTGTGCACATCGGCAAAACGTGTGCCTTGTGGCAAAACAACTTGACCACCGATATAGTGAGCAATATCTTCTTTAATTTCAAAGGCTTGTGGAGCGTTCATGGTAATTATGTCTCGTATTGATGATTGGGCCTAGATTGTCTTGGCAACCAGAAAGGGTCTTAAGAATCACTTGGTATCATTTTAATCCTTTCAATCACTTTTGGTCATTTATCCCATGAGCCTCTTATTTTCAGACTATTCACTACCTGCCCCAGAGGGCTCTATGCAATTACCGAATCGAGTCGTGGTGGCGCCTATGTGTCAATACTCGGCAGTAGAGGGTGAGGCAAGTGATTGGCATTTAATGCACTGGGGTAATTTGTTGAACAGCGGGGCGGGGCTCTTTATTATTGAAGCCACAGCAGTAAGTCCCGAAGGCCGCATCACTCCCTATTGTTTAGGGCTCTGGGATCAAAAAACTCAGACTGCATTAGAAGATAAATTATTGCGGGCACGCAAACTTGCCCCGAAGACACGGGTGTTTATTCAGCTGGCTCACGCTGGTCGCAAAGCCTCAAGTGCAGCACCATGGCAAGGTGGTCAGATCCTTCCATCAGAGAATGGCGGCTGGGAGACCCAGGCGCCCTCCGCAATTCCTCAGCTAGATGGTGAGCGTAATCCCCATGAGTTAAGCACGGCAGAGATGCAAGTCATTATTAAGAACTTTGTCGAGTCAGCCAGACGAGCGAAAACAATTGGGATCGATGGAATTGAATTACATGCTGCTCACGGCTATTTATTGCATCAGTTCTTATCGCCGATTGCCAATCAACGTCAGGATCAATACGGCGGCTCCCTTGAGAATCGGATGCGCTTTGTGCTGGAGCTATTTTCTGCGGTACGTAAAGAGTGGGGCGGGGTCTTAGGAGTTAGGCTCTCGGCATCTGATTGGATTGAGAATGGTTGGAGTCTTGAAGAGTCGGTTGAGCTCACACAACGGCTAAAGTTATTGGGGTGTGATTACATCCATGTTTCTTCTGGCGGTATCTCCCCTAAACAGAAAATTCAGTTGGGGCCTAATTATCAAGTGCCCTTTGCAAAAGAGATTAAGCAAAAAACCGGTATGGCAACCATGGCGGTTGGCTTAATCACTGAGCCAATTCAAGCAGAAGAGATCTTGCAAAATCACGAAGCGGATTTAATTGCCTTAGCCCGAGCCTTCTTGTATAAACCCCGGTGGGGATGGGAGGCAGCCGCTGCATTACAGGGGCATGTATCAGCTAGCCCACAATACTGGCGTTGCCTACCGCGTGAGGCTCAGGCAGTATTTGCCGATGTCAAAATGGGACAGCGTTAATATATTACGATAATGATGAACATAATTTTTGGAGACGACACATGCGCACAGTAAGACTCTTGCAACTTAAACAAATCATGGGATTTTTAGCTACTGTATTCATGCTGGCTGGCATAACCCATGCACAAACATTTCCAGATCGCCCCATCACGATCGTCGTACCCGTACCTCCTGGAGGATTGGTCGACGCATCGGCTCGTTTACTAACGGAGCCTCTTAACCGAGTGACTGGGCAATCGATCATCATTGATAACCGCCAAGGTGCAAGCGGTAATATCGCCTACCAATATGTGGCTAAGAGTAAGCCAGATGGCTATACCTTATTGGCTTCTTACTCGGGTTACCATGCCGCCAATCCATTGCTTATGGATAAATTAAGTTGGGATCCGTTTAAAGACTTCACTCCCATTGCATTGCTGACAGTTGCGATGAATGTCATTGCGGTTCATCCATCAGTTCCAGCCAATAATCTTAAAGAGTTTATTGCTTATGCAAAAGCTAATCCAGGTAAGTTGAACTATGCCTCACAAGGTAACGGCTCGGTATCGCATATTGGTACAGAGATCTTTGAGCAAGCCACTGGCATTAAGTTGACCCATGTTCCATACAAGGGATCAGGCCAAGCCATCCAGGACGTACTGGCAGGGCAGGTTCAGGTTTTTATTACAACGCCACCTTCTGTCATGGGACATGTCCAAACTGGCAAATTAAAGGCTTTAGCTGTGACAGGTAAGGCGCGTCATCCGATGATGCCCAATGTGCCAACAGTTGCTGAGGCGGGCTTACCTGGTTTTGAACTCGAGTCTTGGGTTGCTTTGTATGCTCCCGCTGGAACACCTGCAGCGATCGTGAATAAATTAACGCAGGATGTTAAAAAGGCTTTAGAGCTTCCTGAAGCCAAGCAACGAGGGGATGCAGCAGGGATTGAGGTACGCTATCTTAATCCGCAGGGAACCGATGCCTTACTCAAGAAAGAAATTGCATTGATGCAAAAGGCGATTAAATCAGCCAACATCAAGCTTGATTGAGTGCTAGCGGGTCTGATAGGTTTTGCGCTAAGGCGTGTGCCACACTGAGTAGTAGGCGATCACGTCTTGGGCCTGCAACTAAGGTTACGCCCACCGGCAAACCCTTAGGACCGCTGGTGACTGTCAAGTTGATGCAGGGTAAACCCATTAAGGTCCAGCCACGACTAAATACAGGATCGCCAGTTTGTTCTATGGTGTGCGGAGCTTCGCCTGTAGCGCTTGGTGCAATCAGAATATCGAATTGATCTTCAAATGCTTGGCAGAGCTCTGCGCCAGCTCGCCACGCCTGGGTCAAGGCCTCACTGTATTGAGAGTATTTAATCGCATCACCGCGTTGAATAATGGTTTGAAGGGTTGTACTAATTTGATCCAGATGATTAAGTTTCTCGAAGGTAAAGCTTTTAGCCATTTCAAACAACATAATCGTTGTCTGGATCTCAGTTAGCGTTGCGCAAGAGGGCGGAAGGGTAATCTCAGAAACGCCATCTTTTGCAAAGGACTTCGCTGCAAATCCTGCTAAGGAGAGAGCGGCTGCAGTTTCTGCTTGAGCCATTGCGAAATCAGGTGTTCTACAAATACCAATGCGAACCTTATGCTCGAGCGGGTCGATCTTAGCAAGATCATGATCGGCTGACATGGCAGCAACGCCAAGAGCCACATCGGATACAGTTCTTCCAAAAACACCAAGCGTGTCCAGTGATACAGATAAACTTTTTACACCCCCGATACTGATTTTTCCATAGCTGGGTTTGTATCCTACAACTCCACAATAACTAGCAGGTCGAATGATGGATGCTGCAGTTTGACTACCCGTGGCGAGCGGTACCATGCAGTCGGCTACAGCGGCGGCCGATCCGCTGGAAGAGCCCCCTGGTGTGTGATCTAAGTTGCGTGGATTGCAGGTAGGACCAGGCTTAAAGCTAGCAAACTCCGTAGTCACGGTTTTGCCTAAAACAATTGCTCCTGCTTCTCGCATCAAGGAGACAGATACCGCATCACATACCGGATGATTATTGCCATAAATCGGTGAGCCATAGTTAGTGGGAAGATCATGCGTATCAAAGAGGTCTTTAACTCCAATCGGTAAGCCATGCAGTATTCCTTGTACCGCACCTCGGTCTAGTTCTTGGGCAGTGCGGATGGCATGTTCCTTACCCAAACTGACCCAGGCATGCACCTGGTTCTCACGTAAACCAATTTGATTTAGACAATCGAGTAGTAAATCTTCGGCTTTGATTTCTCGTTGGGCAAGCGCTCTGGCTGCTTGGCTGGCACTGAGATTAGCTAGATTCTTCAAGGAATGGATCCCTCTTTAAGAAATACGTTTATGCTCACAGATCTACAAATTGTTCCCTTTTAGAATACCCCAATTCATATACCCCTTCCAGAATCAGATCATGAGTCAGTTAGCCGTTCCACACACAACCCGCGAAGCTTGGCTTCAAGACGGTGTTCGTCATTTAGAGCCCATTTTCTCAAAGGCAGGCTATGCCATTCCACCAGTTCGAGTCTCTTGCGGTTTTCCAGCCTCCAGTAGCCCACGGACCACCCTAGGTCAGTGTTGGCCTCGTGAGCGATCGGGTGGTGGCGTTAATGAGATCTTTATTTCACCGAAATTAGATGACCCAGTTGCATTGTTAGATACCTTGGTGCACGAGTTATGTCATGCAGTGGATGACTGTCACAGCGGTCATGGTGAGGACTTTAAAGGGATTTGCCAATCGGTTGGTTTAGAGGGGCCAGCTCGCATGGCGCATGCCTCTGAAGAGTTGCAAGTGCGTCTAATGACCATTAGCCAAAAATTAGGACCTTATCCCCATCAAGCTATTGTTTTTCCACCCCCAAGATCAAGTAATCTAAGTCGTAATAAAGCGACCTGCCCGCAGTGCGGGTTTGAGGTAACCCTCTTAAAGCGTTGGTCTAGTTACGGAGCTCCTATTTGCCCAAAAGATAATCTACGAATGGTAGAGGCGGCTCTTTCTATTCCAGCCGCAGAAACCGATGAAGAGGCAAGAGAGAAAGAACGTAAGGCCGATCGTGAGATTCGGCGAGCAATCAGCTAGTAAAATCAGATCCATTAGCCATTAATCGAGACCGTAAGCAATGAACATCCAGAAAAAAATAGTAAATCCAAAAATCGCCGTTATTCCGGGAGATGGAATCGGTAAAGAGGTGATGCCAGAGGGCGTTCGTGCCCTAGAGTCAGCCGCACGAAAGTTCGGGATTCAATTTCAGTTTGATCACTTTGATTTTGCAAGTTGCGATTACTATCAAAAGCACGGCAAGATGATGCCAGACAATTGGTTTGATACTCTGATGAAGTATGACGCTATCTTCTTTGGCGCTGTTGGTATGCCCAATATCTTGCCAGACCATTTATCACTCTGGGGCAGCTTGATTCAGTTCCGCCGTGGCTTTGACCAATACGTTAATTTACGGCCAGTCCGTTTACTACCAGGAGTACCATGCCCACTCGCTAATCGCAAACCGGGCGATATTGATTTCTTTGTAGTGCGCGAGAACACTGAGGGAGAGTACTCAGCAGTTGGTGGAAAGATGTTTGCTGATACAGAGCGTGAGATTGTGGTGCAAGAATCTGTCTTCTCTCGGCACGGTGTCGATCGTATTCTTAAGTTTGCCTATGAGCTAGCTCAGAGCCGACCCAAAAAGCACCTGACATCAGCCACTAAGTCGAATGGCATTGCGATTACCATGCCATACTGGGATGAGCGGGTTGAGGTCATGGCAAAAAATTATGCTGATGTGCGGACTGATAAGTACCACATTGATATCTTGACCGCACAGTTTGTGATGAACCCAGATCGTTTTGATGTGGTGGTTGCCTCCAATCTGTTTGGCGACATTCTCTCTGATTTGGGACCTGCATGTACCGGAACGATTGCAGTAGCGCCATCGGCCAGCATTAATCCAGAAGGCAAGTTCCCATCCCTGTTTGAGCCAGTGCATGGCTCTGCCCCAGACATTTACGGCAAGAAGATTGCAAATCCAATTGGACAAATATGGAGCGCTGCATTAATGCTAGACCATCTCGGCTATCCAGAGGCTGGTCAAGCAGTATTTAATGCAATCGAGAAAGTCTTATCGGCAGGACCGGGGCATGCACCACTAACTCCTGATATTGGTGGCAAAGCGAGTACTGAGGATTTAGGTAAGGCAATCGCTGCAGCGATTTAACACACGAGTAGTTGGGCGTTCTAAAGACCCCAGACCGGGGTCTTTTTGCTAGCCTTGCCGATCTCCTCAAGGGCTTTGCTATGTGCCTCACAGTCGAGATCGCTAGCCTTGAAATAAACTAGATTGCTTGGTAGAGGAGCTCGTTCTAAACCATTTAAGCCGTTAGTACTGTAATCAATTAAATCAATGGTGAGATCCTCCTGACCCCGGGTCATGGCGAGATATACCTCGGCCAATAACTGAGCATCGAGTAAGGCGCCGTGTAAGGTGCGATGTTCATTACTAATCGCAAAGCGTTCACACAAAGCGTCTAAAGAGTTACGCTTTCCTGGGAACATACGTCTTGCATCGATCAAGGTATCCACTACCTTCTCAACATGCTCTGTAAAGATCGGTCGCTTTAACAAGGCATATTCAGTATTGAGGAATGACAGGTCAAATGGCGCATTATGAATAATCACCTCGGCATCTTTTACGAACTCTGTCAGCTCTTCCACAATATGTGCAAACAAGGGTTTGTCGGATAAGAACTCTCTGGAGAGTCCATGAACCGCAAACGCACCCTCAGCGATATCACGCTCTGGATTAATGTAGTGATGAAGTGTTTTACCAGTTTGGCGACGGTTGATAAGTTCAATACAACCAATCTCGATAATCCGATCACCCGTGGCGGGATTAAGTCCGGTTGTCTCTGTATCTAGAATAATTTGACGCATGCCTAATTGTAAGGTCTTTAGGTGTCTTTCAGCATCTCGGGCGGTATTTCAAGGGGGCCATTACCAGACCAACGATCAAGATAGAGATAGATGACCGGTGTAATAAATAAAGTAACGAATTGAGAGAGGATTAATCCACCAACGACGCTCACCCCGAGAGGTTGCCGTAACTCAGCGCCAGCACCTAAGCCAAGGGCGATGGGTAGGGCGCCTACGATAGCTGTCAAGGTAGTCATCATGATCGGTCTGAAACGTAGGATACATGCCGAACGAATTGCCTCAGTAGGACTCATGTTTTGATTGCGTTGCGCATCCAAGGCAAAGTCAATCATTAGGATGGCATTCTTTTTCACAATCCCGATCAGCATCAAAATACCAATCGTGGCGATGATCGTGAGCTCCATTCCAAACATCCAAAGTGAAAGTAGCGCACCAATTGCAGCAGACGGTAAACCAGCCAAAATTGTAATGGGATGGATATAGCTCTCATAGAGAACGCCCAACAGAATATAAATAACCAGCAGGGAGGCAATGATCAAGATAAATTGACCACCCTGATTACCTTTAAATACCTTAGCATCACCGCCATAGCTTGTAATGATGGAGGGCGGTAATTGAATGTCTTTAACGTATTTCTCAATCTTGTCGGTTGCATCACCAAGGGGAACATCTGGGGCTAAGTTAAAGGAGAGAGTCACCGCTGGAATCTGGCCCTGATGGTTAACTGCAGTGGGACCAATAGTGCGCTTGAATGAAGCAAGACTGGATAGCGGTATGAGTTGATTCGTGGAGCGTCCTCGCACAAATACTTTGGCAAGATCTGTTTCAAACTGGCGCTGATCCTCGGCGGTCTCTAAGATCACGTAATACGTATTGACGCTGGTGTAGATGGTCGAGACCTGGCGCTGCCCAAATGCATTGTATAAAGCCTGTCTTATATCCGCTATGGTTACGCCTGATTGAGCAGCTTTCTCACGATTAATATCAATTTGAACATTTAGACCCTTTAATTGGGAGTCACTGGTGACATCGCGGAAGATGGAGTCGCTGCGTATTTTCTCGAGCAATTTCTCGGACCATTCATTGACCCCCTCAAAACCCACGCTTTGCAAGGTAAATTGATAACGGCTTTTACTTGCACGACCGCCAAGCTGTAAATTCTGCACAGGACGCATAAAAACTTGCAGGCCAGGAAGATCTCTAAACTTTATCCGCAACCCCTCTAGGACCTTCTTCATGGATTCGCGATCACCGCGGGGCTTGAGCACAATGAAGAACCGGCCTGTATTACTTCCAGAGCTGAGATTGCCACCCAGAATCGAGACAAAGTTCGCCACATTGGGGTCGTTGGCTACTATCTCTGCTGCTTTGTCTTGTAAGTCCAACATGGCTTTAAACGAGATGTCTTGATCGGCTTCGGTGGTCACTGTAATTTGACCAATATCCTCCTCCGGAAAAAAGCCTTTAGGAGTGAAAATAAACATAGCGATCGTGATCACAAAAGTAGCAATCGCGATCCAGAGAACGCGTTGACGCTTTTCTAAGGCTAGGTCTAAATAGTGGACGTAGGTTTTCTGAGTCCAATTAAACCAGCGATCAAACTGCTTGGTGATTGCAAACTCTGGTGGGTGTTGGCCTGGTTTTGGCAGAAAGCGACTGCAAAGCATCGGCACCAATGTGAGTGATACCACTGCTGAAACTAAAATAGCTAGAGTGACCACGACAGCGAATTCTCTAAATAGCAGACCAATCGGTCCCTCCATAAAGAAGAGTGGAATAAAGACCGCCACCAAAGATAAAGAAATCGAAATGATCGTAAAGCCAACCTCCCGACTACCTTTGAGCGCTGCCTTGAGTGGATCCATACCCTCATCGACGTAACGCACGATGTTCTCCAGCACTACGATCGAGTCATCGACAACCAAACCAACTGCAAGGGTAATGCCGAGCAATGAGATGTTATCGAGGCTATAGCCCATAAAGTAGAGCAAGAAGAAGGCTCCAATTAAGGAGATTGGAAGACTCAGAGAGGGAATAACTGTCGCAGAAATATGCTTGAGGAATAAAAAGATCACCAGCACTACCAGCGCTACGGTTAAGCCCAAGGTGAAATTAACATCATGGATCGCCTCACGAATTGAGTTGGAGCGATCGTTAATCAAGGTTAACTTGATGGATCCCGGTAGTTGTTTCTCAAACTGCGGGATCATTGCTTTTACAGCATCGACTACCTTGACCGTGTTGGCGTTCGGCTGCCGTTGAATGGCAATAGCAATCGAGCGTTCACCATTGGTGGTGGCTAAGGTACGAACGTTCTCGTAGCTTTCAATGACCTCCGCAACATCTCGGAGATAAATAGGCAAGCCATTTTTTTGAGCAACGATGACATTAGCAAAGTCTTGCGCAGTCACTAATTGCTTATTGGCATAAATTGTTAAGAGCTGACGGGGTCCCTCAAGAACACCCAGAGGTGTATTGGAGTTTGCTTTGTTGATCGCTATGGATAAATCTTCCATCGTGAGGTTATTGACTGCCAGAGCATCGGGGCGAGCTTGAACACGAATTGCATAGCGTTTAATACCAAAGACATTAACCTGCGCAACGCCATCAATCGTGGAGAGCGTCGGCGAGATCAAGTTCTCAGCATAGTCATTAAGCTCCGATAGATCCATGGAGGGTGAGGTCATCGCCACAATTAAGACCGGAGCATCGGCTGGGTTAACCTTGCGATAGGATGGCGGTACGGTCATCTCGATCGGAAGACGTCGCTGAGCGCGTAAGAGTGCTGCTTGCACATCAACCGCTGCTTTATCAATATCGCGATCGTTATTAAACTCAAGGGTGATATTGGTTGAACCTAAAGAGTTCACTGAGCTAATCACCGAAATGCCGTCAATGGTAGAAAACTCTTTTTCTAGAGGGAGCGCTACCGAGGAGGCCATATTCTCAGGCGATGCTCCAGGCAGGGACGCAGATACCGAGATGACCGGTGTATTAAAGCTAGGGAGCGCTGCTACTGGAATTCGTGTGTAGGCGATTGCTCCAGCAACCACCGTGACCACCGATAGCAGTACGGTCATGACCGGCCGGCGGATACATAGCTCAGAGAGCGTCATTTTTTCTCAGCGGGTTTTGACTCTGAGGGTTTTGCTTCAGAGGGCTTTACATCAGTAGGCTTTGATTCGGTTGCGGCAGGTTTGTTAGGTGGAGTTACTTTAGCCTCCCTAATTTTGACTCCGGGCCTTAAGTTCTGTTTCCCTTCGATGACGATACGCTCACCAACCTCGACCCCAGTAATCGCTGCATTGCCTTGGTACTCATAAGTGACCTTAATGGGCTTTAGACTGACTTTATCGTCTTGACCAACAAGGTATACAAAACGACCCCTGGCATTGAGTACCACTGCTTGCGACGGAATCACAATGGCGTCTTTTAGGGTATTTGCTTCTAGCTTAATCCGTGCAAATTGGCCTGGTAGAAGAGTGCGTTTCTGATTAGGAATCTGCGCCTTGACACGGACAGCACCAATAGCTGGATCAACTTGGTTGTCGACCACAATTACCTTACCTTCATAGATCTGTGTGAGATTGTTGCCAACAGTCACCGAGACCTTCAGGTTCGCAATGTCGTTTTGCATCAGTAAGGGTATGTTATTTTCTGAAACGATAAATTGCACATTAATCGGGTCGATTTGCGTAATCGTCACCATTGCACCTGTCGTTGAGGTAGCGGTTGAGGTGGTGCTGGAGACCACCACATTACTCGCCTGCACAAGTGAGCCTGGGAACACATTGATAATGCCGGAACGCCCATCGATTGGAGAGCGAATGCTATCAAAGGAGAGCTGAGCCTCCGCTGCACGCGCGGTGGCCATTGCTGATTTAGCATTAGCCTCTGCAGTGTCTAGACCCGCTTTCGAGATAAAGTTTTTAGCTACCAATTCTTTGGCACGTTGTAACTGACGCTGTGCATCATCGGCCAGTGCTTTCGCCCTGTCGTAGTTAGCACGATCATTACGGTCATCCAAGGTGAAGAGAAGTTGTCCTTTCTTAACATCTTGACCTTCTTTGATATGGATCTCTTTGACCGTGTTTGTAATCATCGGTCGAATGTCGACGATATTGGCTGCGGCTACGGTACCAGTGGACTCAATGACGAGAGGGACATCTTTTTTCTCCAGAACCATTGTGGTGACTGTTTGCACCCCACCACGTTTAACCTCAGTCGGAAAAAAATGATCGTAGGCTTTATTGCCTGCATAGATCAAAATGAGAACGATTAGGATGCGCCACTTGTGTTTGATCACAAAGGCTGCGACATTCTTTAGATCAATACTCTGAATACGAGCGAGTAGAGCGGAGCCCCAAGACATCAATTTCTTTTTGAGCCGCTCGATTTTGGATAGTTTTTCAGTCACAGCGTTGGTCTAAATAGCTTTTATATTTATAGAGTTAAACCATTCTCTCACAAGCGATATGTCTGTGTCGGTTTAGCCTGCCATGGGTTTATTTGGCGCTTAAGAACTCCTCGACCCCGCGATTGGCAAGTTGATCGGCTAATTCATTGCCAGGGTGTCCGTTATGGCCCCGTACCCAATGCCATGCGATCTCATGATCAGGTAGGAGGGCGTCAAGCTCTTGCCAGAGATCGACATTTTTGACCGGAGATTTATCTGCTGTTTTCCAACCCCGCGCCTTCCAGCCAGTAAGCCACTCGGTTACGCCTTTTTGTACATACTGAGAGTCCGTATAGAGTTCGACCACGCTGGCTTGCTTTAAGGCTTTGAGTGCATGGATTACTGCACTAATTTCCATCCGATTATTGGTGGTGGAGTGCGCACCGCCATGCAGATGCTTCTCATGATGGCCGGCACGCAATACAGCACCCCAGCCTCCAGGGCCTGGATTACCTTTGCATGCGCCATCGGTATAGATTGTGATGTGAGGTTTGCTCATGACGTCTTTATACCTGTTCTGAGCTTTGTTGACTGGCATTTTGGGCAGCAGGATTAAATTGCGGTAGGGCTTGTAGCGCAGACTTAGGAACGCGACCTACTAGTCGGGTGCCTGCATGGCGTTTAATGGCGGAGATTAAAAAGACCGAGCCAAAGATGGGCCACCAACGATTACCCATGCTCTCCAGAAAGGCCATGCGGGCCAACCCCTTTTCTTTGCGAACCGGAAGACGGTAGCAGGCAAAGTGACCCCGATCAACCGAGTAGTCTAATAACTTGAGCCAGTCCTTTACCCGCAGCAAACTCATAAACTGCCCTTCTTTAGGGAGGTAGGCTTGACCAATCAGGCGCCCGGTATATTGCCGCAGACCCCACAGGCTTGCTGGATTAAATCCAGAGATTACTACTCGACCCTCGGGGATTAAAACTCGATCCACCTCTCGTAAGATTTGATGCGGATCGTTCGCAAACTCCAACACATGGGGCAGGATCACCAAATCAATCGATTGATTTGCAAAAGGCAACTCTTCTGGTATTCCCTCGATTTGTTGGTAAGGTAATTCACCTCCTGATTTAGAAACCCCATGGGGCAATAGCATCAATTTCAGAGAAATACGACTTTCTGAAAGCGTGTTCATTTGAGGCAGGCCGATTTGCAGAGCGTGATAACCAAATACATCGCTGACCGCTTGATTAAAGAGCAACTGTTCCGATTGCAAGATGTATTGCCCAGGCGGAGATTGCAGCCAGGTTTCCCAAGAGTTCTCGGGGGGGTGGTCAGTCAGCAGATCGGGGGGAGTGCTTGTTATCATAGAAGGATTGACTTGTGTCCCAAGGGTTTGCTAATGGCTTCAAATTCGACCTTACACGTTTGGCCCATTCCTGCCTTTACTGATAATTACATCTGGTGCATTCGGGACAGCCAATCTGCCATACTGGTAGATCCAGGAGATGCTAAACCAGCGATTGACTACCTTCAGCAAGAAGGCCTTCACCTTAGTGGCATTCTAATCACTCATTACCACGCTGACCACATCGGCGGCTTAAAGGATTTACTGACGTGGGGGCATTCTCGGGGATTCTCGTTTCCGATCTATGGCCCTGCTGCAGAGGACATCCCAGAGCGGACCCATGCCTTATTCGAGGGGGATCGGGTCGAGTTTGCTAAGCCCGCAATCTCTCTTGGGGTGCTTGAGGTGCCAGGGCATACCTTAGGTCACATTGCCTATGTGGCTGATACTGCCCATAACCCCGGCGAGACCCCTAAGCTCTTTTGTGGGGACACCTTATTTGCCTCAGGCTGTGGCCGTTTATTTGAGGGCACTCCCACCCAAATGTCATCTTCCTTGGCAAAGTTCTTATCCTTGCCAGAGGATAGTTTGGTGTATTGCACCCACGAGTACACCTTATCGAATATCCGTTTTGCGCTCGCAGTAGAGCCCCAGAATGTCAACTTACAAGCGTGGGCTAAGGAGGCGCAGCAGTTGCGAGACCGTAATCAGCCCACGGTACCAACAAACATTGCTCACGAAAAACGCGTTAATCCATTCATGCGCTGTGACCAAGAGCCTGTCCTCGCTGCTGCAGAAAATGTGATTGGCAAGAAGCTGAATACTCCAGCAGAGGTCTTAGCGGTGGTGCGCGCCTGGAAGGATCGCTTCTAAGATGAATATGAGTCGCTACCTAACTATTCTGAGTAGTGCACTGGTTTTATTGCTCAGTGCTTGTGCTAGCACTGGGAATGAATGGTCTCCTACTGCCGATACCAAGCGCGACCCGCGAGCTGCTAAGGCGCCCCGCGTTGATTTGAGTAAACAGTCGGTTAGTAATGTAATGGCTCCCTCCAATAATTTATGGATCCATATTCGTCAGGGATTTCAGTTACCCGAGTTAGATAGTCCTCTTGTCCTTCAGCAAACCCGCTGGCTTACAGCGCGCCCTGATTACCTCGATCGCTCAATGGCGCGTTCCTCGCGTTACCTCTTCTATATTGTGGAAGAAGTAAATCGTCGCAACATGCCAAGCGAGTTAGCGTTATTACCCTTTGTCGAGAGCGCCTTTAATCCCGAGGCAAAGTCAACCGCTAAGGCAATGGGTATTTGGCAGTTCATGCCTAGAACGGGGAAGGATTTCAAGCTAACTCAAAACGTCTTTCGTGATGAGCGCCGCGATGTTTTGCAATCGACCAATGCAGCGCTTGATTATTTACAACGACTTTACAATCAATTTGGTGATTGGCAGTTAGCCTTGGCAGCCTATAACTGGGGTGAGGGCAATGTTGCTAAAGCCATCAAGCGCAATCAGGCGCAACGTAAGCCAACAGACTATCTCAGCTTAACGATGCCACGAGAGACGCGTGAGTATGTACCTAAATTAATGGCGTACAAAAATATTGTGAACGATCCTGCTGCATACGGCATTGTGTTGCCAGAGGTAGAGAACCACCCCTATTTTGTTGCGATTGATGTTACCCGCGATATTGATGTGGAAGTGGCTGCACAACTAGCAGAGATGTCCTTGGCAGATTTCAGAAATCTCAATCCTGCGTTTAATAAGCCGGTTATCTTGGGGGCTGCAGATCAACAAATGCTTCTACCGTTTGCGCGGGCTGAACTGTTTCAGATGAACTTGGCTAGTTATACCAAGCCACTGTCCTCCTGGACCGCTTTAACCATCACCAAGAGTGAGACCGCCGAGCAATTGTCCACCCGTCTAAACCTGAACCCGCAGTTGATTCGGGATGTAAATGACATTCCACGGGGGATACGGATTCGGGCCGGTTCCACGGTTTTGATACCTAAGCCCCCCGGAAAAGACTCGGATATTCCTGTGCATTTGGCCGAGCATGGTCAATTAAAGTTGGATAAGGCTGCATCCTCCAAACCCAAGACCAGTCAGGGAAATAATGCAAAGGCAAGCACTGCTAAACCAAAAACAGCGAGTACTCAGCAGAAATCCCCATCGACAAATTCTTCAAAATCAGCGAAAACAGGAAGCAATACAGGCTCTGGGATGAGTGCTGGCGTTAAAACCTCTCCTTAGACCAAAGCCCATGACCACCACTTGTTTTGAGAGGAATGCGGTATGAGCACCGGTTACAAATCATTTCACGAGAGTTCGATAAAGGACCCTAAAGGATTTTGGGCAGAGCAAGCCAAATTGGTCGATTGGCATAAGCCCTTTGATCAGGTCTTTGATTATTCGAATCCACCGTTTGCAAAATGGTTCATTGGTGGACAAACCAATCTCTGCCATAACGCAGTTGACCGTCATTTAAAAGATCGTGCGCAGCAGATCGCATTGGTTGCAGTATCCACGGAGACCGAACAAGAGCGCACCTATACTTTTGAGGAGTTACACGCTGAAGTCAATCGCATGGCTGCGATCTTGCAAGCGCATGGGGTCGTGAAAGGTGATCGTGTACTGATTTATATGCCAATGATTGCACAGGCTTGCTTTGCTATGTTGGCTTGCGCGCGCATTGGTGCAATTCATTCGGTGGTATTCGGTGGCTTTGCATCACACAGCTTGGCTTCGCGCATTGATGATGCCAAGCCCAAAATGATTATTACGGCCGAGGCGGGGATGCGCGGCGGCAAGGCGGTTCCCTATAAGCCATTGTTAGATGAAGCCATCACGCTAGCGAGCTATAAGCCTGAAAAGGTCTTGATTGTGAACCGCGGCCTTAGTGATTACAGTACCGTAGCCAATCGTGATATTGATTATGCGAGTGAGCGTGAGAAACATTTAAGTAGCAAGGTGCCAGTGGAGTGGGTCGACGCCACGCATCCTTCTTATATTTTGTATACCTCAGGTACAACCGGTAAACCGAAGGGCGTGCAACGCGATACTGGTGGTTACGCCGTAGCGTTGGCAAGCTCGATGCGCTTAATCTTTGGTGGTAATCCCGGCGAGACCATGTTCACCACCTCCGATATTGGTTGGGTGGTAGGTCACAGCTACATTATTTATGGCCCATTAATTAATGGCATGGCCACGATCATGTATGAAGGAACGCCATTACGACCCGATGCGGGCATTTGGTGGAGTTTGGTAGAAAAGTACAAGGTCTCGGTAATGTTCTCTGCACCGACGGCAGTACGAGTGCTCAAGAAACAGGATCCAGCATTCTTGAGTAAGCACAACTTATCCACCTTGCGTACTTTGTTCTTAGCAGGCGAGCCCTTGGATGAGCCCACGGCATCATGGATTCATGATGCACTCAAGAAACCTGTTGTGGATAACTATTGGCAAACGGAAACCGGCTGGCCGATTTTGGCAATTCAGCGCGGCGTTGAGGTGATGCCACACAAGTTTGGTTCCCCAGGTGTCCCGGTATACGGCTACAACATGAAGTTATTGGATGAGGCGACCGGGGCAGAGCTTGGTCCCGATAAGAAGGGTGTAGTTGCGATTGAAGGACCATTACCACCGGGATGTATGCAAACGGTCTGGGGGGATGATCAGCGTTTTACAAAAACCTATTGGGAAACAGTTCCAGGCAAGCAGGTGTATTCCACATTCGACTGGGCGATTAAAGACAAAGATGGATATTTCTTTATCTTGGGACGCACCGATGATGTGATCAATGTCGCGGGTCATCGTCTTGGAACGCGTGAGATCGAGGAAAGCATCTCAAGTCACGCCAATGTGGCAGAGGTTGCAGTGGTTGGCGTCGAAGATCAATTGAAGGGACAGGTAGCGATTGCATTTGTAATCGCCAAAGATCCTACAAAACTAGCCAATATGGAAGCTGAAGTGATGAAGACCGTTGACTCACAACTCGGGGCAGTCGCAAGACCTGCCCGCGTTTATTTGGTGAGCGCCTTACCAAAAACTCGCTCTGGCAAGATCGTTCGCCGTGCATTACAAGCAGTTGCGGAAGGGCGTGATCCTGGAGACATCAGCACTATGGAAGATCAATCGGTCTTGGCTCAAATTAAGCAAGTGATTGGGAAGTAGTTAGTTACAGGCTCTCAGAGCTTTTTGTGAGTAAGCATTAGTCACTTTGCCGAGTGAGCGGCAAGGAACTGGTATCATTACGCCTATTAGTAACTATTACATTTGCCCTAGCGCTTAAAGACACTTACCTCCCCGCAATTTAGCCTCGGGTATGTCTTTTGGGGCAAAAAGTGTTGGACGGCAACAGGGTATTGGAGATTGTTTGTCGCCCTTGCTTCCTTCTTTTCCCCCCGCTGTATTAGCACTCGCAGATGGTTCCATCTTTTCTGGTCAAAGTATTGGTGCCCCTGGTGAAACCAGTGGCGAGGTAGTCTTCAATACCGCACTGACCGGTTATCAAGAGATCATCACCGACCCCAGTTATGCCAGACAGTTGGTCACATTGACCTATCCGCACATCGGTAATGTTGGTGTGAATGCTCAAGATGCGGAGTCAAGTCAGGTGTATGCCGCCGGCTTGATCATCAAAGATCTCTCTGCACGTGTTTCTAATTTCCGCTCGCAAGATCGCTTGGATCATTATTTGCGCGAAGCGAAGGTGCCTGGTATTGCTGGTATCGATACCCGTAAACTCACTCGGATTTTGCGTGATCGGGGCGCGCAATCGGGTGCGATCGTAGCTGGACAGGTGGGTGATAATTTAGAACAACTCACAAAACGCGCCTTAGCGCTTGCTAAATCGTTTGCTGGAATGGCAGGACTTGATTTAGCCCAAGTCGTTACAACCCAAAAATCGTATGAGTGGCAAGAAGGTGAGTGGCAATTATTCGGTGAGCATGGCAAGCCCGCCTATCAAATGATGAAGAACCCTAGCAAGCGAGTCGTTGCATACGACTTCGGTGTGAAGCGCAATATCTTACGTATGCTCGCACAGCGTGGTTGTGCTCTAACCGTGGTGCCTGCCAAGACCCCAGTAGCCGAAGTGCTTGCCTTAAAACCCGATGGCGTATTTTTATCGAACGGCCCTGGGGATCCAGAGCCTTGCGACTATGCCATTAGTGCTGCACAGAGCATCATCGCCAAGAACATTCCCACCTTTGGTATCTGCTTAGGTCATCAGATCATGGGCCTAGCCGCCGGTGCGAAGACCTTGAAGATGAAGTTTGGGCATCATGGTGCAAACCATCCGGTGAAAGACTTAGATACTGGTCGCGTCGCCATCACATCGCAAAACCATGGATTTGCGGTGGATGCAAAGACCTTGCCGAATGATCTGCGAGTGACCCATGTTTCTTTATTTGATGGCTCATTACAAGGATTGGCTTGGAAAGATAAACCAGCGTTTTGTTTTCAGGGGCATCCGGAGGCATCGCCTGGCCCCCATGACATCGCTTACTTATTTGATCGTTTTATCCATCTTATGAACACCGCCGGCAAAGGGGCTCAATAATGCCAAAGCGGACTGATATTCATAGCATCTTAATTATTGGAGCAGGGCCGATTGTGATTGGCCAAGCCTGTGAGTTTGATTACTCAGGCGCTCAAGCATGTAAAGCATTACGTGAAGAGGGCTATCGCGTCATTTTGGTGAATAGTAATCCTGCCACCATCATGACCGACCCAGAGATGGCAGATGTCACTTATATCGAGCCGATTACTTGGGAAGTGGTCGAACGCATTATTGCGACCGAGAAACCCGATGCCATATTGCCGACCATGGGCGGTCAGACGGCACTTAACTGCGCCCTTGATTTGCATCGCCATGGTGTACTCAAAAAATACGGTTGCGAGTTAATCGGCGCATCGCCTGAGGCAATTGATAAAGCAGAAGATCGCCAGAAGTTTAAAGATGCCATGACCAAGATTGGTTTGGGCTCTGCAAAGTCTGGTATCGCGCATTCGATGGAAGAGGCGCTGACCGTTCAACAACGCATTCAAATAGAGACCGGTAGCTCAGGCTTTCCGGTTGTAATTCGGCCGTCGTTCACGATGGGCGGGTCGGGCGGTGGTATTGCCTATAACCGCGAAGAGTTTGAAGAGATCTGCAAACGCGGTCTTGATCTTTCCCCCACCCATGAGCTATTGATTGAAGAGTCACTCTTGGGTTGGAAAGAGTTTGAGATGGAAGTGGTGCGTGATCGTGCCGACAACTGCATCATCGTTTGCTCGATTGAGAACTTAGATCCCATGGGCGTGCATACGGGCGACTCGATTACGGTTGCGCCTGCACAAACACTCACCGATAAAGAGTATCAAATCATGCGGAACGCATCGATTGCGGTATTGCGCGAGATTGGGGTGGACACGGGTGGTTCAAACGTGCAGTTCTCGATTAATCCAGTGGATGGTCGCATGATCGTGATTGAGATGAACCCACGGGTCTCGCGTTCATCAGCATTGGCATCCAAGGCAACAGGCTTCCCAATTGCGAAGGTGGCTGCGAAGCTGGCAGTGGGTTACACCTTAGATGAATTACAAAATGATATTACGGGTGGTGCCACACCAGCATCGTTTGAGCCCAGCATTGATTATGTGGTCACGAAGATTCCACGCTTTGCATTTGAGAAGTTCCGTGAAGCTGATCCGCGCTTAACAACCCAAATGAAGTCTGTCGGTGAGGTCATGGCAATCGGTCGTACCTTCCAAGAATCTTTCCAAAAAGCACTGCGTGGTTTAGAGGTTGGTGTAGACGGCCTTGATGAGAAATCCACCGATCTGGAAGACATCATTCAGGAGATTGGTGATCCAGGCCCGGACCGGATCTGGTATGTCGGCGATGCCTTCCGCATGGGCATGAGCATTGATGAGGTCTTTGCAGAAAGTAAGATCGATCCATGGTTCTTAGAGCAGATTAAAGAGTTAATTGAGTTAGAGAATGCAGTCAAGGAACGGACTCTAAAGAGCATCAATGCTTCCGAGTTGCGCTTCTTAAAACAAAAAGGATTCTCAGATCGTCGTTTGGCTAAATTACTGAAGACCGATGCTAAAGCGGTGCGAGAGGCACGCCATCACCATCAAGTATTCCCAGTCTATAAACGGGTTGATACTTGTGCCGCCGAATTTGCAACCAATACCGCGTATATGTACTCCACCTATGAGGCAGAGCATGGTGAGTGCGAGTCACAGCCTACCCAACGCGAGAAGATCATGGTTTTGGGTGGTGGTCCTAATCGTATCGGACAAGGCATTGAGTTTGATTACTGCTGCGTTCATGCTGCCTTAGCAATGCGCGATGATGGCTATGAGACCATCATGGTTAACTGCAACCCAGAAACTGTTTCTACCGATTACGACACCTCGGATCGTCTTTACTTTGAACCGCTCACCCTAGAAGATGTCTTGGAGATTGTGGCTAAGGAAAAGCCCAAGGGTGTGATCGTTCAGTATGGTGGCCAAACTCCACTTAAATTAGCTCTGGATCTCGAGGCCAATGGAGTGCCGATTATTGGCACATCCCCAGACATGATCGATGCGGCAGAAGATCGCGAACGCTTCCAAAAATTATTGCATGAGCTTAAATTACGTCAGCCGCCCAATCGAACCGCCAGAGCAGAAGATGAGGCTCTCAAATTAGCAGAAGAGATTGGTTATCCTTTAGTTGTGCGTCCCTCCTATGTATTAGGTGGCCGGGCGATGGAGATCGTGCACGATGGCCGTGATCTCGAGCGCTATATGCGTGAGGCAGTCAAAGTATCTAATGACTCGCCGGTGCTACTGGATCGATTCTTAAACGATGCTATTGAGTGTGACGTAGATTGCATCTCGGATGGTAAGGGCGTCTTTATCGGTGGCGTGATGGAACACATTGAGCAAGCCGGTGTGCACTCTGGTGACTCAGCCTGCTCATTACCCCCTTACTCTTTATCAGCCGAGACCGTGGCTGAGATCAAGCGTCAAACAGCGGCAATGGCCAAAGGCTTGAATGTGATTGGTTTGATGAATGTGCAATTTGCGATTCAAAATGTCGACGGTAAGGATGTTATTTATGTTCTCGAGGTTAATCCTCGCGCCTCACGAACTGTGCCGTATGTCTCAAAAGCTACGGGCTTGCAGTTAGCTAAGATTGCAGCGCGCTGCATGGTTGGACAATCCCTTGAGCAACAGGGTATTACGAAAGAAGTAATACCGCCGTATTACTCAGTGAAGGAAGCGGTATTCCCATTCAATAAGTTCCCTGGCATTGATCCCATCTTAGGGCCAGAGATGCGCTCAACTGGTGAGGTAATGGGAGTCGGCAAGACCTTTGGAGAGGCTTTGTTTAAATCTCAGCTAGCCGCAGGTATTAAATTACCGAAGAGCGGTAATGTCGTTCTTACCGTTAAGGATAGCGATAAGCCCCTAGCGGTTGAGGTGGCAAAGCTCTTGCATGAGATGGGATTTCCGATGGTTGCAACCAAGGGAACGGCTGCAGCCATTGCGGCAGCTAATATTCCGGTAGCGGTTGTCAATAAAGTTAAGGAAGGTCGTCCGCACATTGTCGATATGATCAAAAATGGCGAGATCACCTTGGTCTTTACAACGGTTGATGAGACTCGTAATGCGATTGCAGACTCCCGTTCTATTCGGACTACCGCTCAAGCCAATGGCGTAACCTACTACACCACCATTAGTGCAGCCCGTGCGGTGATGGAGGGAATGCGCGCCAAGGACTCTTTAGAGGTTTATTCCTTACAAAATTTACATATTGCGCTTAGCTAGCTTAAAATCCAGAATTAACGATTTAAGGATTGAGCGGTATGAGTGCAAACACAATTCCGATTACAAAGCGTGGTGCTGAGCTCCTGAAAGAGGAGCTCCATCGTCTCAAGCACATTGATCGCCCAGCAGTGATTAATGCTATCTCCGAAGCACGTGCGCAAGGGGATCTTTCTGAGAATGCTGAGTACGATGCCGCTAAGGAGAAGCAAGGGTTTATCGAAGGCCGCATCAAAGAGCTGGAGACCAAACTATCGGGTGCGCAGATCATAGATCCCTCACTCCTTGAGGCAGAGGGTCGCGTGGTCTTTGGTGCCACCGTTGATTTAGAAGATCTCGATGATGGTAAAAAAATGAGCTACCAGATTGTGGGTGACGATGAGGCCGATATTGCTGCCAATAAGATCTCGATTAGCTCTCCCATTGCACGGGCATTGATCGGCAAGGAAGAGGGCGACGTGGTCAGCGTGCAAGCCCCAGCGGGTGCGCGCGAGGTTGAGATCCTAAGCGTTCGTTATATCTAAATCACAATGTTGCAGGCTAATGCAGGGCAATATCTTGTTGCCCAACGATTATTTCTTTTCATTTGCAGTCTTTGGGTTGGTAGCTTAATTACTGTTGGTTATCTCGTAGCTCCCACCTTATTTGCTACCTTAAGTGATCGACAGGTGGCCGGTATGGTTGCCGGTGCGATCTTTAAGGTCGAGGCCTATATCAGCTTAGTCGTGTGTGTCGGTCTACTGGTCCTCGCAAACTTACTCGTGAGTCGCGGGCTGCAAGGCTATCGAGCAATTCGGTGGATCTTGCTAGTCATGTTGATTTGTGCAGCAGTCGGTAGCTTTGTACTCATGCCTTGGATGGAGAGTTTGCGTGAGGAAGCCTTATTGCAAGGAATGCCCGTGCGGTATTCACCGTTAGCCGGTTTGTTCTCTACCTTGCATGGAGTATCGAGCGCAATATTTTTGGTGCAAAGCCTCTTGGGGGTCTACTTAGTTTGGTACCTAAGTCGTTCACTTGGCAGTGCAAATCAAGCTAGCTGAGAGCGGCTTTCTTGGGACTGGCTTGACGTACCTTGCGACGTTTTGGTTTGTCTGCAGGCGCGTGTTTCGTTCCCTTCATCCCAATGCGTGAGCCGGCAGCCTTCTTGGCAACTCGAGCTACTTTATAAGCGCGCGCCACCTTCTTGCTGGGAGCTAATTTCTCCTCTTTGGATTTTTGGGGACGCCAAACTACGAGCAGTTTGCCAATATGCTGAATCGGTGCCGCATTGAGCTGGTCACAGATCTCGAGGAACATTTGCTCTCGGGCATCGCGATCATCACCGAGAACTCGGATCTTAATCAGCCCATGGCTCTTCAGAGCAAGCTCTGTTTCTTTGGCAACGGCGGGCGTGAACCCATCATTGCCGATCATGATCACGGGTTTAAGAGGATGCGCTTTCGCACGGTGTGCTTTGCGTTGGGCGGGGCTTAAGGTCAGTGCAGTCATCTCGAGATCATAGAGGATTATCGAAGCCTGCTTAGAAAACAGCGACAATAATGATCGTGGCAAAGAACAAGTTCAATAAAAATTGGTTACACGACCATCTAAATGACCCCTATGTGAAGTTGGCACAGAAGGAGGGCTATCGAGCTCGTGCTGCTTACAAACTAAGCGAGATTGATGCACAAGATCACCTCATCAAAGCAGGAATGACCATTATTGATCTAGGTAGTACGCCAGGGAGTTGGAGCCAGTATGCGCGTAATCGTCTCGTGGAACTGCGCCGTAATCCAAGCCCTGAGAACGCTGGCAAGCCAGATGGTTGCATCATTGCAATCGATCTTTTGCCAATGGACCCGATTGCAGACGTACACTTTATTGAAGGCGACTTTAGAGAGGACGAGGGACTTAGAGCGCTTGAAGCAGCCTTGCCCCCAGAAGCTAATGGCAAAGTTGATCTCGTGCTCTCAGATATGGCACCCAATCTATCTGGGGTTGGGGTTGCTGATTCTGCTCGAATGGCACTCTTGGCAGAACTTGCCTTGGAGTTCGCCAAAAGCCATTTAAAGCCCGATGGGGCCCTTTTAATTAAGTGCTTTCATGGAAGCGGTTACAGCCAAATAGTTGAGACTTTTAAAGGGGTATTTAGGGTGGTAGCCCCCAGAAAACCCAAGGCCTCCCGAGACAAGTCCTCTGAAACCTTTCTGCTAGGGCGTTACCTGAAGTAGGGTAAAACAGACAGAAGACCCCAAAATAAGTCTTTTTGCATAGTAAACCCAGCCTTTTTAGGATAAATTTGTCCTTCAACCCTTGATTTTTGTAGGTAGTAGAATCAAATACATAGGGTAGGCATTTAGGACTTGGCCCTGATAACTCCCGGATCAATCCGGCAAAGGTGTAATTTGAATAACAATTTGTTCCAAAAAGTGGGTGTTTGGCTCATCGTTGGCTTGGTTTTGTTTACTGTCTTTAAGCAGTTTGATAAACCACGCACACAAGATCAGGTCACGTATTCCCAATTTATGGATGACGCCAAAAGTGGCAAGATCAAGCGCGTAGATGTGCAAGGCCGTACTTTGCAAATTACCCCAGCAGACGGTAATAAATATTCTCTCATCTCACCAGGCGATATCTGGATGGTCGGTGATCTCATGAAATACGGTGTGCAGGTTACTGGTAAGACCGAAGACGAACCAAATCTTTTGGTCTCAGCTCTTTATTACCTCGGACCCACATTGCTCATCATTGGTTTTTGGTTCTTCATGATGCGCCAGATGCAAGGTGGCGGTAAGGGCGGGGCATTCTCCTTTGGTAAATCCAAAGCTCGCTTAATTGATGAGAACAGTAACTCGGTGACCTTTGCTGATGTCGCAGGATGCGATGAAGCGAAAGAGGAGGTCTTCGAGATTGTGGATTTCTTAAAAGATCCGCAGAAGTTTCAGAAACTCGGTGGTCGTATCCCGCACGGTGTTCTCTTAGTGGGCCCCCCAGGAACTGGTAAGACTTTATTAGCTCGGGCGATTGCCGGTGAGGCCAAGGTGCCGTTCTTCTCAATCTCAGGTTCAGACTTCGTTGAGATGTTTGTGGGTGTAGGTGCAGCACGTGTGCGTGATATGTTTGACAACGCCAAGAAGCATGCACCATGCATCATCTTCATTGATGAGATTGATGCGGTTGGTCGTCACCGCGGTGCTGGCATGGGCGGCGGTAATGATGAGCGTGAGCAAACCCTCAATCAAATGCTAGTCGAGATGGATGGTTTTGAGACCAACAGCGGTGTCATCGTTATCGCTGCAACGAACCGTTCTGATGTCTTGGATCGCGCCTTATTGCGCCCCGGTCGTTTTGATCGTCAGGTTCATGTTGGCTTGCCAGATATTCGGGGTCGTGAACAAATCCTGCGTGTGCATATGCGTAAGGTGCCGATTAGCACGGACGTTGATCCTGCGGTATTGGCCAGGGGCACCCCAGGGTTCTCGGGTGCTGACCTTGCGAACCTCGTAAACGAGTCTGCCTTATTTGCTGCGCGCCGTAGTAAGCGTGCGGTCGATATGCAAGACTTTGAGGATGCTAAAGACAAGATCTATATGGGCCCAGAGCGCAAGTCAGCAGTGATGCGCGAAGAGGAGCGACGCAATACGGCATATCACGAGTCGGGTCATGCGGTGGTGGCTAAGATATTGCCGAAGGCAGATCCGGTTCACAAAGTTACGATCATGCCCCGTGGTATGGCCTTGGGCGTCACCTGGCAGTTACCCGAGTTTGATCGTGTTAATTTGTACAAAGATCGCATGTTGGAGGAGCTGGCTATTTTGTTTGGTGGCCGCGCTGCCGAAGAGGTGTTCTTGAGCTCGATGAGTACGGGCGCTTCTAATGACTTTGAGCGCGCTACCAAAATGGCTCGTGACATGGTGACCCGTTATGGTATGAGTGATAGCTTAGGCACTATGGTGTATGTCGATACCGAACAAGACAGTATGTTTGGCAAGATGAACAACAAAACGGTTTCTGAGCTGACTCAACAAAAGGTGGATTATGAGATCCGTACCTTAATTGATAGTCAGTATGCTTTAGCAAAGAAGATCCTTGAAGAGAACCGCGATAAGGTGGAAGCTATGGTAGCTGCTCTCTTAGAGTGGGAGACCATTGATGCCGAGCAAATCAATGACATCATGGCTGGTCGTCCTCCGAAGGAACCCAAGCCAGTGACTGCAACTGCCTTTGGTAACTCCGCTGGTGGCGGCACACCTGGACCGGCTGCAGGCGGGGCTCCCGCAACAGCCTAAGGATGCAGGTTAATCCATCGCCCGCGGCATGGCGCTGCGGGCGTTTTCTTTTTGAGCTCTCCAAGACCACTCGTCCTTTGGTGATGGGTATTTTGAATGCCACTCCAGATTCATTCTCCGATGGTGGGCAGTTTTATCAACGCGATGCAGGGCTTAAGCAAGCCGAGAAAATGATTGCTGCAGGCGTAGACATTATTGATATTGGTGGCGAGTCCACACGACCTGGGGCAGAACCGGTCGCCTTACAAGAAGAACTCGATCGCGTTTTGCCTGTGATTGAGGCTCTTAAAGAGTGCGGTGCAGCCCTCTCGATTGATACCTATAAACCAGAGACCATGCGAGCAGCCCTTGATTTAGGTGTCGACTGTGTCAACGATATCTGGGCGCTTCGTCAAGAGGGAGCAGTGGATGTTGTCAAGCAATCAAACTGTGGCGTGGTTCTCATGCATATGCAACGCGATCCACAAACCATGCAATTTGATCCTCATTACGATAATGTCTTGCAAGATGTACAAACCTTTTTATTGGAGCGCTGTGCATTGCTTGAAGAGGCTGGCATTGCATCGAACCGCATCACCATTGACCCGGGATTTGGTTTTGGTAAGAGCCTCGAGCATAACTATCAACTCTTAGCCCAATTTGCATTGTTTACAGAGCATGGCTATCCGGTCTTAGCAGGTATCTCACGCAAATCCATGCTGGGTAAAGTAACCCATAAAGAAGTTGGAGACCGCCTGATTCCGAGCATCGCTGCTGCCATCATGGCGGTTGAGCGTGGTGCCAAAATTGTGCGAACGCACGATGTGAGTGAGACCATGGATGCCATAAAGATTTGGCAAGCCATGCGAGAGCAAGAGCTTACAAGTTTTATAATGAAGAATGACTAAAAAATACTTCGGTACCGATGGCATTCGTGGAGAGGTTGGTGTTCCACCCATTGTTCCAGACTTCATGTTGCGCTTGGGTTATGCCGCTGGCAAGGTATTAATACGCCACGCCAAATCAAATGAGCGTCAACGGGTATTGATTGGTAAAGACACGCGCGTCTCTGGATATTTATTAGAGGCTGCATTGGAGTCTGGATTCTCAGCAGCGGGTGTGGATGTCACCTTATGCGGCCCTATGCCAACACCGGGGGTTGCCTACCTCACCAAAGCATTACGCCTATCAGCTGGAGTAGTGATCTCTGCATCGCATAATCTCTATCAAGACAATGGTATTAAGTTTTTCACTGCCAAGGGCGATAAGTTCTCAGATGCCTTTGAGCTCGAGATTGAGCAAGAGCTTGAGAACGCGATGGGCTGTGTTAGTTCTGACAAACTGGGCAAAGCCTTTCGTCTTGATGATGCAGCAGGACGTTACATTGAGTTTTGTAAATCCACATTCCCAGCCGATCTCAATCTCAAAGGCCTAAAGATTGTGCTTGACTGTGCCAATGGTGCTGCTTATCACACGGCCCCTCCGGTTTTTCATGAACTAGGAGCGGAGGTGATTGCGATCGGCGTATCACCAAATGGTCGCAATATTAATGATCACTGTGGTGCAACTGCACCCCAAGCACTGATCGCAAAGGTACAAGAAGTCAGTGCTGATATTGGTATTGCCCTTGATGGTGATGCCGATCGATTGCAGATGGTGGATAGTAGCGGCCGACTCTTTAACGGGGATGAGTTGTTGTATGTCTTAGCTAAAGATCGTATTGATCGGGGGCAGAAGATTGGTGGGGTAGTTGGCACACTCATGACCAATTTAGCAATCGAGAATGCCATTAAGAGCCTCGGTCTTGGCTTTGAACGGGCCAAAGTAGGCGATCGCTATGTTCTAGAGTTATTACAGAACAAGCAATGGATCATTGGCGGAGAGGGATCTGGTCATCTACTGTGCTTAGATCAACACAGTACGGGAGATGGCACCATCGCTGCTTTACAAGTGCTCGCAGCGATGCAAGAAAAACAGAAGTCCTTAAACGATTTATTGAATGGTGTTCAGATCTTTCCGCAAGTGCTGATTAACGTCAAAACCAAGCCTGATTACAACTGGCAGAATGACCTTAATCTCAACACTGCAATCACTAAGGCAGAACAAAGCCTGGTTGGTAAGGGTAGGGTATTAATTCGGGCATCGGGGACGGAGCCGGTGCTACGAGTGATGGTAGAGGCCAACGAGGCAAACCTAGCGCAGCAAACTGCTGAGGCGATTGCAGGGCAAGTGAACACACATTAATTGCCCCAGTCCGTATCGATCTCATTTTGCTTTGGGTCATTATCGCGCCTATTTTTACGATTAACTAAGTATTGCCAGATTAGGCGGTCTTTCTCATGATTATCAATATCATAGTGTT